>Ga0307373_10004689_pt1 | contig 22845 bp, 19 predicted proteins | sample OX2MG_FD_202534 | JGI IMG/M metagenome (GOLD analysis project Ga0307373, IMG submission 202534) | Soil microbial communities from Risofladan, Vaasa, Finland - OX-2 | ecosystem: Environmental > Terrestrial > Soil > Coastal area > Acid sulfate soil | place: Finland: Risofladan, Vaasa | collected... | reverse complement strand
CCTCGAGCACGCACGCCTCAGGCCGGCCGCCTGAAAACTTGCCTCAAATGTGAAGACGGCCGGAACCAAGGTTCTCTAGCACCGGACTTCGAACTCCTCGACCGTCCGGAGCCGGGCACGACCGGCGATGCGAAAGGAGCGGCACGAAGGCTCCCACCGGTTGGATCCGTTTGTCCATCTAGTTCATGAGAATGCCGATGCTGACCGGCGAGCCAGCGTCTGGACCCTCTCGATCGACTATGGCGGCCACGTGGTCGGGCACGAGCATTGGCGTGGATGGCAATGAAGACACTGGCTGACTGTGACAGGCCCATGTCGGACAACGAATCGCTGTCTTCATTTAATCGTAAGGAACACCGTTTAGGCTGACGATTGGTGAGCGGCTTCGTATTGTCGAGCGTTCGTCACGAGTGGAGGGACTCTTCGCCATGAGGATTTTGGGGCTGAAGACGACGGCCCCCTCCGTTCTATGGTCGGCCGCGTGACTTCCGCCTTGATCGACATGAGAGTTACAGTGCGCCCCCAACCTGCGTATTCGGAGACGGTCGAGAATGCTGAGCGGGGCCATGGCCATGGATCGGTCCGGTGGCACTGCTCGCCCCATGGGGGTTGCTCCGAACGAGACTCGCGGCGACTGGCCGCCCAGATGATCCCTGTGGCATTTCTCATGTGCTCCATGCGCGGTACGCCATGATCAACGGTGTTTCGTACACTGAGACGTACGCGCCGCCTCTCAGGGTCGCCCTCGATCCATCGCACACCCCTTGGCGCGTTGGGGCTGAAGCGGGCCGAGTGCCGAGGCAGTACAACATTCGCATTCTCGAAAACTGGATGGTTTACAACTGATGGCATTGGCAAGTGACAGCGAGAGCGTGCCAGATGTGCGGTCTACGTCCACCTCGTGGTGGGCCAAGCTCGGCACCAACTTCTCGATTCGACTCCAACGTCGCACATGGGGTGATCGGGCGGAGACCTGGGATCGGCATAATGACTCCGGCATGGCAAAGGTGGCGGCCAAGGCGCTCGAAGTGGCCAACCTGCGCCCGGGCATGGACTGCGTCGACTTAGGTTGCGGCTCGGGGCGCTTGGCATTGAAACTGGCCCAAGGCGGGGCCAACGTCATCGGAGTCGATGTCAGCGGGGCGATGATCGAACGAATGGAAGAGGAGGCAAAACAGGAGGGAATCGAACGGGTCCGCGGCATAACCACGCCCGTTGAGCACCTGAGCCTCCCAACCGGCAGCGTCGACTTGGTTATCACCAACTACGCACTCCATCATCTCCTCGATGCCGACAAGGAAAAGGTAGTGAGGGCCGCCTTCGGATGGCTGCGCCCCGGAGGTCAACTGGTGGTGGCAGACATGATGCTCGGTCGAGGAGCCACGTCTCGAGATCGGGAGATCATCGCCGGGAAGATCAAGATCATGGCCAAAAAGGGCCTGCCCGGGTATTGGAGGATCCTGAAGAACGCAGGGCGATTCCTGTTCCGAGTCCAGGAGCGACCCATTACGCCGGAAGCCTGGGGTCGGCTTTTCAAAGGTGCGGGCTTCGGCAACATTCAAAGTGTCATCGTGGTTGCGGAGGCTGCAGTGGTGACCGGAGTCAAGCCAGCCAGTTGAACCACCGGACGCCCGAGGACCAACGTCGACCAGGCGCCGGCAAGTGCGTCAGTTGGTCGGGGCGTCGGGACAGGGTTGGACATCGGGCGGCACTGAGGCGGCGTTGGTCAGCGACGCCAAGCCGGCCACCGTTCCGTCGGTGGTCAAGGCGCGCCCGCCAGCCCCCGAACCCTTGAGATATGCATTGAGGAAGTCGGTCGTCACTTTGGCGACCACATCGAGGGGTTGACCTGCTTGTGTATACGCACTGGTGTGGGTCTGTCCGGCCATTGCCAGGTAGTACTTTGGTTGGGGCGCCTGGTTGTAAAGCTGGACACTGCACGACGGCGGGTTGATGGTGTCCTTGGTGCCTTGGACGACTAACAGTGGCACGGCCGGCGACGAATAGTAGGTTCCCGGAAACCAGGCTAGCTCGGCGCCAGAGAGGATGACGGCGGCCTTGACCAGACTGTTCCGACAACAGGTGTTGGAGGCTGCAGCCAGGCTGACATCGCCCCCGTCCGAGTGACCGATGACCCCCACCTCATGGGAGTCGATCATGCCCGTCAGGGTGCCCCCACCGGCCGCGCTGTCGGCGAGCATTGATGAGATGACGAAGGTGAGATCAGCGGGATGGTTGACGATGTCGCTTCGTATCAGGCCCCCTGGGGACGTCGGGGCAGTGAACGGGTAGACCGGGTCCACCACCACGTAGCCGGCCACTGTCCAGGCGTCGAGGAGGGTGGCGTATGCCTCTGGGCTGATGTCGTAGCCCTCGGAGAAGATCACCAGTGGATACGGTCCACCGACCCGATCAGGAGCGGCACCGACTTGATCGGGGCTGCCCACCGCCCCCATAGCCGGGTATCGGACGGTGGTGGGAAGTGTACGAACCGCTCCACTAGGCCCGGCGGGCTCGGTCAGCGTGATCGTGAGCGTTCCCACCGCGAAGGGAGGGTGCGGGGGCGAGGTAGACGGTGTGGTCGGTGGGTCAGTGGGTCGGGTTGTGGCCGACGGGACAGCTGAAGGTTGACGTGCGACGACGGCGACCAGCACGCCCACCACGGCAAGCAGTACCAGTGCCGCTCCCAGTACTGCTCGTCGCCGCCGCACATGCACCCGTCGGGGGGACCTTGACGAGGGCACCAACCGAACTCTACAGCCGACGCAGATGGACCAGATGTCGGGGTCGGGCCGAAGCCGCCATCAGTTGGCGGTTGAGTAAGGTTTCACCATCGCCCGGGATGGAGACACCCAACCCACCGCAGATGAGGCCAACCCTCCGCTGACGAGCAGTACCGTGCGTGTCCGGGCACTTGCCCACGCCGATCTCGCGCCTGCAGCTCGGCTTCACCGCTGCGTCCTCGATATGGAGTTTTTGTCGCGCTACGGACAGGCCTTCATGCGCACCTACTACGAGGCGTGGGTCGAGGCGCCACAGGGCATCGCTCTGGCAGCGGTGGACGAACACGACATCGTGGTGGGAGCGTTGTTGGGTGCCATCGACCCAGCGGCCCACACCCGCGGCATGGTTCGCCAACACGGAGTGAAGCTGGGTGCCCGATTAGCAGTGCAGGCCCTTGGTCAACCGACATTGGCCAGGGATCTGATCGTCACCCGCGGACGACGCTATGTGCGAGGATTGGCCCGCTTGGTGACTGCCTGGTCCAGGCGAAGGCGCGAACCGCCCATCGCCGGGACCCGAGGTCCCGCGGTGGGCGAGATCACCCACGTGGCAGTCCAGCCCGATCGTCAAGGATTGGGGATCGGTCGCGCTCTGGTCGATGCGGCGGTGACGGCCGGCCGAAATGCCGATCTGGACGAGCTCGTGCTGGTCACTCCGCCTGACTTGGCCGCCGGCACCTTCTACGAGCGACTGGGTTGGTTGGCCAGTGGCGAGGTCACCAGCCAGAGCGGGGAGGTGTTCCGCCGGTACCGGTTTCCATTGGCGACGAACGATCCGGAGGGATCGACGCGGCCTCCTCCTGACTTGGACTGACGCTGCATTCGCCGTCTCGCCACGAGTCCGCGGATGCAGCCGGCCCAGGCGGACGACCTTCGCGCCGAAGCGGGGGGTTCAGAGATCCCTGTCGCCTACGTTGCAGGACGGCTCGCCGTCGCAGTACCACGAACAGGGCGACGATGATGAGCGCGATGAGCGCGATGGGAGCAGCGAGGACGATGAACGCTGTATGCCGGGCCCCGATCGGGTGCGGTGCGGTTCGCCGTTTCGGTTGTGTCGTTGCGGGCGGAGTCGAGGTCGTTGGGGTCGTGGCGGGTGGGGCGGTCGGAGCCTGGGCGACGGCCAGCACCTGTGCGGCGGCCAGCGCTGCTGGGCACCCGGGTGTCGGTGTCACCGCAAGCGGCAGGGGAACCTGAGGAGCCTCGGGAATCCCGAACATCGAGGTGGGGATGGCATCGGCCATCACCGTCTGCCCAGCCAGGTTGGGATGGAGATTGTCCTCGGTGAAGTACGGGGCGAACGGAGTTTCGGGCTGGCAGGCGCCGTTGTAGACGTCGCCCATCACTGCGGCAAGGTTGATGGTCCCGTCGAACCCACTCCCCGGGCTGAGAATCCAGGCGTTGACTGCGGCCAGGGTCGCTTGGTCGGCCGGCGACCACACCTCGGGTTTCTCTCCGTTTCCACCGACGAAAGTGGAGCGCGGGAGCAGGGTGACCCCGAAGATCTTGATGCCGGCGGCGTGGGTCTGGGCAATGACGGATTGCATCGCCACCTCGATGGCCGCCGCCGTCCCGTAAGGGGGGATGGGCCGGGTGGTATTTTCGCCACCTGCTCCGAACCAGATGTCGTTGGTTCCGAGGAAGAGAACGACATCCTTCACCCCGGGGAGTGAGAGGGCGTCTGGTGCCAGTCGGGTGACGCCGGGCAGGCCACCCGAGGCGAGGTCGAAGCTGGAACCCGGGGGGAACGCCGTCAACGTGTTCCCGCTGATTGCCTCGTTGACCATCGCCACCTGCTGAGAGGGTGGCAGCTTGGCGATCCGCTGCTGGAGGGGGGTCGGCCACCCGTAGCCTGCGCTGCCGGTGTTGAACCCCTCGGTGATGGAGTCACCGAGGGCCACCACCGTCCCCTGGGCCGCAGTGCCTGCCACGGCGATCGCCGAAAGCCACCGCATGTTCACATCCGCAAACACAAAGCTGGTGGCTGCCGGATTGGCCGTCTGGTCGCCGACACCGTCGGCGGTAGCATAAGAATCGACGCGTCCGTCACAGCAGTAGTGGACGCTGACGGTAGCCGAGCCGACGACTGACAGGCTGACGGCCAGCTGTTCGCCGGCCTGGACCGTCATGGTCACCGGATCACTGGTTGCTCTTCCGCCGGCCGGGATGGTAACGGAACGACTTCCTCCGAAGGTCACCGGCACGATGGAGCCGGGGACGATGCCGGCGCCAGTCTGCTGGGCACCCACTGTCACTGAACCGAAGGTGGTCGGGGTTCCGCTCCAGGTGTTGGACAGCTGGAGCTTGATCGACGTCCCGGCCACGGCCACCTCGGCGATGTCCCGGACGGTGAGGTTGTGAGCCACGACGGATGGCAAGGTGAAGTCCATTGGGGATGTCCACGCTGTCTGCCAGGTTGGTGGAGCTGGTACGCCGCTCGTCGTCGTCGTCGTCGTCGATATGGTCGTGGTCGTGGTCGACGTAGGTCGTACGGAGGCTGCTGCGCCGTGGGCGCTGCCCGCGGTCAGCCCCACTGTCATCACAGCGACGATGGCGCCGAGCGCTCGGGCTGGAGTCCACCTCCTGTTCAGCACCACGTGATGTTCAGCCTCCTACCGACGGGCCTCGTAATGTTCGCGCGACTGCCTGGTTCCTTGGGTCGATACCAGACGAGATGCGGATTGCGGTATGATATGGGACCAACCGGCCGAGGGCTGTCAGCCTTGGCCCGGTTCAAGGACGACCATGATGCCGGGGCCGAAGCGCTCGGAGCCGTCGACACTTCGACGAGATCGAACGTCGGCCCTCCTCCGACGACTACCGCGGTGGCATAGATCCGGGCTGTCCAACCTTCGGCCCGGGTAGCTGTGGCGGAGGTTGCCTGGATCGCCGGCCGATGAGCACCAGGATCGATGAGGCGTGGGCCTCGCTCCTCAGCCCTCCGGCGTGGCCATGGCGGCATCGGCGGGGCCGACATACTCACTTGCGCAATGACATTCGAATTTCAAATAGCGCGCGATTGATGGAAGGTCTCGCGGGGCACCCGTCCACATCGGACCTTGGTGATCCTTTGCTCGGCCGTCTTGGTCCAGGTGAATGGAATGGAGTCCTCATTGTGGTGGGCGATGGAGTCTTCGATGGCTTCAGGAACGTTGCCGAAACCGCCAGATCGATCGGCCGGCCGGTCAGGACGAACTCCCTAACCACATCGGCATTGCGGACGGATGCAGAGCAAATGGACACCGCCCCCGCATTTGGTTGCACAGGGGATGGAGCGGTCGAACCGGGTATGAAGCCCTGCCGGCAGGCCCGCCGCCTACCATGCTCGGAGTGATCGGATCGTCCACGAACTGGTTGGCGGGCTGATGGGCCGTCGGATCCGCTGGCTCGGCGTCATCATGGTCCTCTGCCTGGGGCTCGTGGTGGCACAGCTGGTCAACATCCAGCTGGTCAAGGCCAAGCAGCTGCAGTCCTCGCCCTACAATCCGCGCATCGCGTCACAGCAGTACATCAACCCCAGGGGGACGATCACCGCCGCGGACGGCACGGTGTTGGCCAACTCGGTCCCGACCCCCGCCGGGACGAACAGGACCGACTATCCCTATCAGTACGTACGCCAGTACCCGCAGGGCCCGCTCTACGCGGGGATCACCGGATACGACTCCTCTCTCTACTACGGCACGGCGGGGATCGAGGAGCAGTACAACTCGTATCTGGAGTCCCATCAGGCGCCGCCCCAGACGCTGAGCCAGCTGCTCTTCCGACAGCAGCAGAAGCCGACGACCGACAACGTGACATTGACCGTCGACCCGAAGCTCCAGGAAGCGGCCTGGCAGGCCCTGACGACCTTGCCGCCGGGCGACAGAAAGGACGGCGCCGTCGTCGTGATCCAGCCGTCCACCGGGAACATCCTGGCCATGGTGTCCAACCCCACCTTCGATCCCAATCCGCTGGCTAGCACCTCACTGCAGGCGGAGCAGCTGGCCTATTTCAGCTACACCCAGAAGGATCACGAGGGCTTCTTCCCGCTGCGGCCGCTAGCGAACCGCGAGACGTTCTCTCCGGGCTCGACCATGAAGGTCGTGACCAGCACCGCCGTCTACAACCTCAAGCCGGCGCTGGCGAACTTCAATTATCCCGTACAAGCGTGCCAGAAGTTCTCCGACTCGAATGTGCCACTGTGCGACCTGGGCGGTCCCTGCGGCGGGATGATGATCACCATGCTGCCCGAATCATGCGACCCGGGCTACGCCGAAATCGGCGTGCAGTTGGGGACCGACCTGATGACGAAACAGTCCGAGCTCTTCGGCTACAACGCCGTGCCCGGCATCGATCTTCCGGGAACGGTGGCCTCGGTGTTCCCGCCGTTGGCGCAGAACTCGCAGGCCTTCCTCGGGCAGAGCTCCATCGGTCAGTACAACGTGGCCACCACGGCGTTGCAGAACGCAATGGTGGCCGCGGGGATCGCCAACAAGGGCGTGATCATGACGCCCCACCTGATGTCCTCCATCCATGACTCTCAGGGCGCCTTAGTGCAGAACTACACCCCGAAGGCGGCCTCCACGGTGTCGACGGCGCAGACGGCCCAGCAGGTCACCGCGCTCATGGAGGGCGTGATTACCAATCCGGCCGGCACCGCGGCGGGAGTCGGGTTCCCCTCCTACCTCTGCGCTGCGGTCAAGACCGGAACGGCGCAGACGAGCGCGACGCAGCACGTCAACAGCGACTGGATGATCGGCTTCGCGCCGGCCAACAACCCCCAGGTGGCGGTAGCGGTCGTCGTGCCCCAGCAGGCCATGCAGTCAAGCGGTGCCGGCGTGGCCGGGCCCATCATGGAGAAGGTCATGACCGCCGCGTTGCCCCAGTCGTCGGTGTCCCAGCCCTGCACTGTGTCGCAGGTGGCGTCATCGACCTTCGCTTCCGCCTCCGCTCCCTGAGGGTGCCGGACGGCCTTGCGGTCCCGTCGGAGCCCGCACCACCTGCATGCGTGCGCAGGTAAGTGGAAGCATCGCCGCGGAGGAGTTCCTGCGCCCGGCCGGGCGGCTCCTGTGCCGCCAGCAGCTCCACGCGCTGGGTCATGGGGAAGATGTCGAAGGCGCGCAACCCCGCGAGACACCACCGTCGTCGGAGCACCACGGCCAGGTCCCGCGCGAAGGGAGAAGGCTCGCACGAGACGTAGATGACGGAGCGCACCGTCGGTGCGTGCGCCAGCAGGGCCCGCATGACCGCGGTCCTCGCACCCTCGAGGGCGAGATCCAGGACGACGATGTCGGGCCGGCCCAGGATCACGGGAGTAACCCACGGTGACGACCTGGGTTTTTGCCCTTGGGCGCCACGGCAGCGAAGTCGATGAAGTGGCTCGCTTCGGTTCGAATAAGAAAGCGTACGGCGCGACAGCTAGCTCGCTCGACCGGTGCGCTCCCGGTGTGCGCAGCCGGGCCAGCAGCAAGGTCGGCGCATACCGTCCTCGAGCTCCTCCCGGGTCCGACGAATGCGGCGCTCCCGGGTCTTCTCCTGCTTGGCATCTTCGACCCAGCAGATGAACTCGTTCCGGGCGAGCGGGGTGATGTCCGTCCAGGCCTCGAGTGCCGTGGGGTGGTCGATCAGCTCGTCGCGCAAATCGCCCGGAAGCTTGTGCACCACGCCGCCAGGGAGTCGCTCGCCGCTCACAGCGCCACGGTAGCGGCTCGACGCGGGCTCGCCCCGCCACCGTGGCGTGGGGCGCGCCCCTCTTGCGCCTGCTCGAAGTCCCTGGCACGCCGCCGCAATGATGCTTCGCGCCCGGGGGCGCTTCGGACGTCTTGTCGTGTTCGCTGCCTGTCGTGGCTTGCTGACCTGCGGATTCTTGATAACCCGGGGGTACGCCGTGGCGGCCACCGAATCCGGCGGCCCCGACGCGGCGGGAGTGACATGGCTCTGTCGCCCGGGACTCGCCGGTGACCCTTGTCTGTACCCGGAGGGTGCGACATCGGTCGCTGCTGACGGGGCCAAGACGGCTGTCCCCGCAGCGTCGCCGTCGCCATCCGCCTCCGAATTCGACTGCTTCTACGTCTATCCGACCGTGACGGCTTCGGCGGCCACGGACAACACGGGCACGGCCGTCACTCCGGCGCTGGAGGGTGCCGCAGTCGAGCAGGCCTCACGGTTCTCTCATGTCTGCAACGTGTGGGCGCCCACCTACCCCCAACGCACCAGCGCGTCGCTGAGCAAGGGCTTCGGCAACGATCCGGCGGCGGATGCGGTCTCCTACCAGAGCCTGCTCGAGGGTTGGAAGGACTATCTCGTCCACGACAACCATGGCCGACCCGTCGTGTTCATCGGGCACTCGCAGGGGGCAGCCAATCTCATCCGGTTGTTGCGCTCGGAAGTCGATGGCAACGCAACGCTGCGCGACCGGATGGTGTCGGCCATCATTCTGGGGGGCAACGTCCAGGTTCCCACGGGCAAGACCGTGGGAGGGACGTTTGCGCACATTCCCACGTGCACCAGGACAAGCGAGACAGGTTGTGTGATCGGTTACTCGTCGTACTCGTCCCCCGCCGCCCACCGCCTCCCTCTTCGGACGGCCTGGCGAGGGCGTGAGCCTCCAGTCTGGTCAGGAGGCGACGCGTGGCCAACAGGTCGTCTGCACCAATCCTTCCGCCCTCGGCGCGACCGGTCCGGAGTCTCTGACGCCTTATTTCGTCTCGTCGGCCATCTCGACGGGAGAACCCTGGGTGACCTATCCCGATCTCTATACGGGTACGTGTAGGAGCTCGGGTGGTGCCACCTGGCTCCAGATCGATGCGAGTGCCGGCGATACCCGGCCCGTGGTCACACCGACACTCGGCCCGGATTGGGGTCTGCACGCCGACGACGTCAATCTGGCGCTTGGCGACCTGGTCAACGATGTGGCCGCAGAGGAGACGGCGTACTCAGCTCACCACGCCACGCATTGACGGTGCCGGGTGATGGCCCGACCGATGCCGGTGAACCGGCTCTACCGGCTGGCGACCTTGCTCGACTTCTCGCCGTCGCCGTCGCCGTCGGGCAGCCATCGTGACCGTTCCAGCATGCGGGTGACACGCCCGGCCACCAGCGGGACCACGAGGAAGAGCAACCAGACGAACTTGGCCAGCGTCGGCGCAGTCCAGGCCAGGAAGATGGACAAGGTGACGATGCTGAGCACGAAGATCACCCGCACCCTGGCCGTCCGTTCGTCCCGGGTCGAGCGGGCCTTGTCCCTGATGAGGTTGTGCTTGGCGGCGTACAGGAAGATCCACTGCGTGCTGAGGCTGATGGCCACGAGGTTCAGCCCGAAGAGTGTGATCGCCAACGGATTGGTGCCGTAGCGACCGATGAGGTCCGACGTGAACGGCATGAGCGTGAGGGCCAGGAGGAAGCCGAAGTTGCGCCAGGCCAATCCTTCGCTGTGGCCACGCATGCCGCGGAGCACGCGGTGGTGCACCATCCAGAACTGGGCGATGACCAGGAACGAGACCAGATAGCTCGTCATCTCCGACCCGTCGGGGCTGAGCGCGTGCCACAACGCCCTCGCCGAATCGGGGTTCTTCTCCAGCACCCCCGTGACGGGCACCTGTAGCTGCAGGACCAACAGCGTCAAGGCAATGGCCACGACCCCGTCGGTCAGCGCCAGGAGGCGGTCGATGCCAGGGATGTCCTCGTCGTCAGCCTGGGTCGCCACCCACAAGAGCTTGGCAGATGACCTCGGCCGGAATGGGGAATGGCCGCCAACGCACGGGTGCGGTCCGACACCACGCGGCACCTGCATGCCACCGTGACGATCTCGTCACGCCGAACGGCCGTGGTCTTGAAACGGAGGCAGGAGGGGACCGTGACAGCTCCGGAGGAACCGATCGTGGTGTCCGCCTCCCCTCCGTCCCCTGCGGCCGATGCTGCATCGCCGCCGCACGTGAGCCGCTACCTCCTCGCGATCGGCCTCGTCGTCATGCTGGCCGGTCTCCTCTTCGGCGACGACCAGGGCGTCATATCCGGGGCGCTGTCCGGGATCGACAAGTCCTTCCACCCCAGCACCCTCGTTATTGAGATCATCACGAGCTGGGTGACGCTCGGCGCCATGGCCGGGGCACTCGTCGCCGGCACGCTGACCGAGCACTACGGACGCCGGACGTCGATTTTGCCGGCCGCTGCCGTCTTCGTGGTCGGCGCACTCCTCGAGGCGCTCGCCCCGGACACGTTCGTACTCGCCGTCGGTCGCCTCGTCCTCGGCGCCGGTGTCGGCGACGCGTCGGCGGAAGCGACGCAGCTCGAAGAGGCCATGCAGGCCGACGCACAGGCGACCTGGCGCGAGGTGTTCGCCCGCGACTGGCAGAAGCCGCTCTCGGTCGCTGCGCTCTTGGCGATTCTGCAACAGCTCACCGGCATCAACGCCATCATCTACACGCCGACACGATCTTCGCTGCGGCCGGTTTCAACAATCCGACCAGTCAGAGCCTCGCCACGCTCTGGGCCGTCGGCGCCGTCAACGTGGTGGCCACGCTGGTCGCCGTCTTCTGGGTCGACCACTTCGGTCGCAAGCCGTTACTGCTCCTCGGTTCGGCGGGAATGTGCACCGGACTGCTCATTGTGGCCGGAGCTTTCTTCGAGCTGCAGAAGGTGACCTCGTCCGAACAGGCCACCCACGGCGTGGCGAGCGCGGGCATCCTCGCCCTGGTCGGGCTGGTGATCTTCATCGCCTCGTTCGCTTTCTCGCTCGGACCCATGGTGTGGACCGTCATCAATGAGGCCTTCCCCTCCCACGTGCGGGGACGGGGTGTCGCGGTGGCCACGGCCATCAATTGGTTCGCGGCGTGGCTCGTCGCACAGACCTTCCTGACGCTGGTGGATGCCATCAGCACGGAGGGCACGTTCCTGCTCTTCGCGGGATTCTGCGTGGTGACCTTCATGTACGTGCGCTGGTTCCTGCCCGAGACGAAGGGCAAGACGCTCGAGGAGGTCCAGAGGATGTGGTCGGACCCCGCCGAGCTGTACCGCGCCAGGCACACCTGGCGGTGATCAGACGAAGTCGGACCCTCCGTCGACGTTGACGCAGGCCCCGGTGACGTAACCGTTCCGGCGTGACACCAGGTAGGCCGTGAGAGACGCCACCTCGTCGGGCAGGCCGGCTCGGCCGAGATCGGCCGGTTGATGGAACGTCTGCTCGATCCACCGCATGACGTCGTGCGGATCCGTCGGATCGAGGCCCTCGGCGGCAAAGATCTCCCGCAGGTTCTCTGTGAAACTCGCCGTCACGATGGAACCCGGGCACACTGCATTGACCAGGATCCCGTCCGGCGCCAGGGACTTGGAGAGATTCTTGGCGATGCTCGTCACGGCGGCCTTCGACGCCGTATAGGCGACGAGTATCGGGCTCTGCCGTTGCACCGAGTGCGCCGAGAAGATGGCGATACGGGCCCACTCCGCGGCGCGGAGCAGGGGCACGGCCTCACGGACGCTGCGGACGGCGGACATGGTGCCGAGAGCGAAGGCCTGGTCCCAGTCGGCGTCGTCGAGATCCTCGAACCGGCCGGCGCCCGGCCCGATGGTGTGGACCAGGATATTCAATGAGCCCCAGCGCTCGCCGACCTCGCGGAAGCCCTCCGCGATGGAGGCGGGGTCGGTCATGTCCACGCTGATGCCGACCGCGTCGGGACTGCCCAGGGAGCGCAGGGCGGCGGCGGTCTCGTCGAGGGCCTCACGCCCCCTGGCCATGACGGCCACCCGGGCCCCATCCGCGGCCAAGACCTCGGCTACGGCCCGCCCCATTCCCTTGCTCCCGCCGGTCACGACGGCTGTCGCGTCAGCGAATCCGAGATCCACGTCGACCGACCTCCTTCTTCGATATCGATGGCGTCTGCGTCGGCGTCTCCGACCCGGCGTGACTCCAAGGGCGCCTCATCGGGAGAACCGCTTGCTGACGGCCAGCCGACGAGCCGCCATGGTCGCCTGCCGCTCGGCAGGCGTGACCCGCCGCGTTCCCGCCGGCACCGTCTGGTCGATCTCCGAGAACTTGACCAGTCGCATCGTCGGCACGGGTGCGGTCTCCGTGCGGACGCAACGCAGAATGATCGGGCCGGCACTGTGGCCGGCGGTGTCCAACCAGTTGGCGACTCCGGGATCTTCGTGGGCGATGACGCTGCGCAAGATGCCGTCGTCGTCCACGATCGCCTGGTGCCCGTTGAGGCTGCTCTGGTGCGAGCCGTAGTCGATGGTCTCCCACCAGGGGTTGCCGAGCGAGTAGCTCCAGTAGAGGCCCTCGGGGGGCGAGACCTCGAGTACCAGCGCCTCGTCGGGGGCGATCTCCCAGGACCCGATGACGGGCCGGTTCTCCGCCGCCGCGCCCATCGCCGTCCCGTCGAGGGGAGCATTGAACGAGTTGGGCTTCTCCGGCCGGGCGAACTGCAAGAAGAACTCGAGGTTGGCGACGACGAAGTCCCCCAGGGCGATCAGTTGCCGGGCCACCACGGCCCGCGGGTCCTCCGCCGGGCGCTCCGCCTTCTCGCGCTTGGCGCCGATCCGCTCGATGGAGAGCGACGACGCCACCTCCGTGTCCCAGTCGTAGAAGAAATGGCGGACCACGAGTGCCGTGGCGTCGTCGGCGATCTCCAGCCAGTTCCCCTCGTGGGGCTCAGCCGAGAGGATGAGTTCCACCTCGCCGTCCGGACCGAGATCGAGTTCGTCCAGGAGCACATTCGCCGACGAGGCCATGCCGGCCATGGACTGCAGACCGACGTAGCGAGCCGAGCCGCGGTTTCCCCAGAGGCGATACGTCTCGCCACCCCGAAGGCTCGAGCCCGTATAGATGCAGTCGGGGCAATCCATGCCCCACTTGTAGATGGAGTCGACGCTCGAGGGCTTCACCGCCAGCACCGAGCCCGACTCTTCCCGGAGCGCATTGTCCAACCCGATGCCGAGGAGCACCAGCAGATGGCGGAAGCCCGCCGCCATGTCCGCCGCGTTGTAACGGCCGGCGTCGGCTAACACGACCTCGGAGGCCCGTCGGAGGCCGCCGAGCAGGCGGGACCACGCACGTCCCGAGAGAAGGTCGTCCGCAGTCGCGTCGCCGGCCCGAGCCGACTCGCCGACCGCGTGGGGCATCCAGGAGGGGTTGACGAAGGAGGACGTCATGAGGCCTCCGATGGACGCGTGCGTGCGACTGACGAATTCCTCATGTGCGAACCCCCGGCCCGAGATGGTCGGGCCATGCTCCCGCGCCACCGGGGGGTCGTCAAACCTCCGAGATCACCGCTCGACAGGGGCGCGGCGCGTAGCGTGGGCCCCGGAGGTGGCGGCGGGCGTGCCACGACGGGCGGTCACAGGGCGAGCGGACAACACATGATCGAAAGTGCCATTCCCACCCTTGTCCTGATCGGGATCGCGGCCGTCCTCGCCCCGATCGTCGCCGAATGGTCGCGCCGGTTCATCGCCATACCGGAGGTGGTGATTCAGATCATCTTCGGCATCTTGCTCGGGCCCTACGTTTTCGACATCGCCCACCCGAACAGCATCGTGACGGCGCTGTCGGACTTCGGCCTCACCTATCTCATGTTCCTGGCCGGCACCGAGCTCGACCTGTCGACCATGCGGCAGGGGCACCTGGGCCGGGCCACGGGCTCCTGGGTGGCCTCGCTGGTCCTGGCGCTCGCCGTCGGCGAGATCCTCCACGCCACCGGGCTCGTCCTGGACCACACCGTCGTCGCGCTGTGCTTGACCACGACGGCGCTCGGGACGCTCCTCCCGATCCTGCACGACAACGGGGTGCTGCGGACGCCGCTCGGGCCCTCGGTCCTGTCGGTGGGGGCCATCGGGGAGTTCGGCCCGATCGTGGCGGTGGCCGTCCTGCTCACCAACCGTGACGCCGGGGTGACCTTCCTGCTGCTGGGGATCTTCGTCGCCGTCGCCGTCATCGCCGCCCTGCTTGCCACCCAGGTCCATCCGCCGCGCTTCATCGCTCTCATGCGCAAGCATCTCCACTCCACGGCGCAGCTGCCGGTTCGCATTTCCGTCCTGCTGGTGGTCCTCCTCGTCTACCTGGCTGACAAGCTCAGCCTGGACGTGCTGCTCGGCGCGTTCGCCGCCGGCGTGGTCGTGCGGCTGTTCATCAAGGGCGAGGACAGTACGCCGATCACGAGCAAGCTCGAGGCCATCGGCTTCGGGTTCCTCATCCCGATCTTCTTCATCGACAGCGGTATCAAGTTCGACCTCCATGCCCTCATCCACATGCCCAAGGTCCTGTTGCTGGTGCCGATGTTCACCATCATCTTCCTTCTGACGCGCGGCCTTCCCACATGGGCCTTCTTCCGGGGCGCCGTGACGAAGGTCGAGGCTCGCTCACTGGCCGTCCTGTCTGCCACCGGCCTGCCGATCATTGTGGTGATCACGACCTTGGGCGTGAGTGAGGACCGGATGAAACCGCAGAATGCGGCTGCCCTCGTCGCCGCCGGCATGCTCTCGGTCCTGATCTATCCCCTGATCGGCCTCCGCTGGCTCGTGAAGGGCTCCAAGGAGGTCGAGCGGGCGGACGGCCCATGATGAGGCCGGCCCGGCGCAGCGGGACTCAGGTGTCGTAGCCGCCGGTGAAGATGCTCGGGATGGGACGTGCGGGCGCTGTCTGGAAGAACGGGCGTACGTGGGTCTCCATGATCTGGTCCACGATCGGTCCGGCCGCCGGATCGGGCAGAAGGTCGTCGTCCTCTGCGGCGTCCTCGAAGAGGTCGAACAGTTGGCACGGCTCCAGCGCGTCCTCGTCGAGCACCAGCTTGTAGCGCTCGGTCTCGAAGGCGGCAAAGCCCCAATTCTCGCTCACCGCCACCGAGCGGGAGGGAGGCACTGCCGGATCATGCACGCTCGCCAGCAGCGACCGCCCCTCGGAGAGTGCGACGTCGGGCGCACCGGCGATCTCACGCACGGTCGCCGGCACGTCGAGATGCTCGACCAGTGCGTCGACCACGTGCGGCACACGGCCACCCGGGGGCCGAATGATCAGCGGCACCCGCACGGCCGGCTCGTACAGGACGCACTTGGACATCATGCTGTGGTTGCCGCCCATCTCGCCGTGGTCGCTCGTGTAGATGATCCAGGTGGTGTCGAGCAGGCCCCTGCGCTCCAGTGCACCGACCATGTCGCCGACGGCCTGGTCGATCACCGAGATATCGGCGGCGTACGACGTCCGCATGCCCCGGATGGCGTCGTCGGTCATCGTCTCGGAGTCGGAGACCCAGAGGAACGAGTTCAGCAGCGCCCCGTAGCGGCCCGTGCCCTCGATAGTGGGACGGCGCGTCGTTCGGGGCATTTGGATATCGACGCCGCGGTACCGCTCCACGGCCTGTGCCGGCGCGTCCCAGGGATCATGCGGGCCGGGGAACCCGACGAAGAGGAAGAACGGCTCGGGGCGCTCGTAGCCCTCGATCCACTCCACCGCTTGCCGGCCGTGCCAAGCGTCCACGTAGGACTCGAGCGGGATGGGCATCGGCGTCGAGTCCCACATCGGCTCGCACTTGGTCGCGTTCTGGCCGTCTTCGTTCTCGCCCTGGTAGCTGCGATCGGCGATGTGCTTCTTGTAGGCATCGAGCAGCCCGAGGCCGGCGAGATAGTCGGTGTAGCGGGTGGGGATCTTCCCGACGAACTTGTCGCCGGTCTCGAAGACCTCGGCGAACCCGAGCGCCTCGAGCCGACCGGCCATGTCGTTGATGTGGGGGACGGTGAGCTGCTCGTCGAGATAGAGATGTGCCTTCCCGAGGAGGGCGGTGTGATACCCGGCCTCGCGCAGAGCCCAGGCGTAGGTCGGGCTGTCGGCCGGGATCTCGGATGAGTTCGTGTACACGCCGTGGTCGCGCACGTAGCGCTCCGTCATGAACGACGCACGCGCCGGCATGCAGAGCGGGCCCTGGCACGAGACCCGTGAGTAGCGGACACCCTGCGCCGCCAGCGCGTCGAGCGACGGAGTGATCGCACTGGCGTCTCCGGCGCACCCCAGCACGTCGGCCCGGTGCTGGTCCGACATCACGAGCAGAATGTTGGGGGCGCCGCTGGCCATGCTGAGGTTCTTTCCGTCCGATCGAATGTTGGTATGGGGGATCTCAGATGATCATCGCATGAAACCCAGCAGGCGGTCGTTCCTGAGGTTCGCATGAATGACGTGCACTACTAACCTGTCGCCACCGCCGGAGTGACCCCTTGGAGCCTTTGCATGCCCTTTGATCTGAACAAGGTGTTGGACGAGCGCAGGGGTGAGAACTTCACCCTTCACTCGAAGTACATCAATCCCCAGCTCCCGAAGATTCTCGGCCAGATCGAGTTCGACCGGTTCTACGAGACAGGGGAGGGCTGCTACCTGATCGACGACAAAGGGGACCGGTATCTGGATCTTCTCTCCGGCTTCGGCGTCTTTGCCCTCGGACGGAGCCACCCAACAATCGTTCGTGCGCTCAAGGATGCCCTCGACGCCGACCTGCCCAACCTCGTGCAGATGGACTGCTCGTTGCTGTCGGGCGTTCTGGCTGAGGAGCTGGTGGCCCGGTCCCACCCGGGGATCGAGCGGGTGTTCTTCACCAACTCCGGAGCGGAGGCGGTCGAGAGCGCCATCAAGTTCGCCCGGGCCGCCACGAAGCGCACCCGCATCCTCTACTGCGACCACGCGTTCCACGGGCTCACGACGGGTGCCCTCGCGCTCAACGGCGGCCGTGAGTTCCGGACCGGCTTCGGCCCCCTTCTCCCGGGTGCCGAAATGATTCCGTTCGGGGACGCGGCCGCTCTGGCCCGGGAACTGCGCCGGGGAGACGTGGCTGCGTTCATCGCCGAGCCGATCCAGGGCAAGGGGGTGAACCTGGCATCGGACGAGTTCTGGCATGAGGCGCAGTCGTTGTGCCGGCGGCACAAGGCCCTCCTTGTCCTCGACGAGGTGCAGGCCGGCCTCGGGCGCTCAGGCACCTTCTTCTGTCATGAGCAGTTCGGCATCACGCCGGACATCATCACCGTCTCCAAGGCGCTCTCGGGCGGCTTCGTGCCTGTCGGGGCCATGCTGAGCACGGCGTCGGTGTCCGATGCGGTGTACAGCTCCATGGACAGGGCAGTGGTCCACTCCTCGACCTTCAGCACCAACCAGCTCGCGATGGTGGCGGGGCTCGCCACGTTGGCCGCGTTCGACGACGAAGACATCCTCCACCGCGTGCAGCGCACCGGGAAGGCGTTCACCAAGGCGCTCGAACCGCTGGTCGAGCAGTACGAGTTCCTGCACGACGTTCGGGGCAAGGGGTTGATGATCGGACTGGTGTTCGGCGAACCGTCGACGCCCGGCCTGCGCCGTCGCTTCAAGATGGTAGAGGCGATCCGACCGGCCTTGTTCTCCCAAATGGTGGTGACGCCGCTGTTCCACCGCCACCACATCCTCACGCAGGTGGCGGCCGACAATATGAACGTCATCAAGCTCCTGCCGCCGTTGATCGCAGGAGAAGAGGAAGTCGATCTCTTCGTCGACGCGCTGGACGACGTGCTCGCCCGCGCCGAACGGGGTTCGAGCCTGATCTTCGAGTTCGGCAAGACCATGGCCAAGGGCACGCTGCACCGGGCGCGGCTGTGAAGCTCGCCTCCGGCGACCGGGTCCTCGTCACCGGGGCCAGCGGGTTCATCGGCTCGGCCGTGACGCGCCAGCTCGTCGCTCGCGAGCAGGAAGTGATCGCTCTGGTCGAGCCGGGCGCCGACACCACGAACCTCGATGACCTCGAGGTCAAGCAGGTCATCGGCGACCTGCGCAGCCGTGACAGCGTGCAGAGCGCGGTCGACGGTTGCCGGGCCGTCTTCCACGTGGCCGCGCTGTACCGCTTCTGGGCCCGGGATCCCGACGCCTTCTATGCCATCAACGTCGATGGCACACGCAATGTCCTCGGGGCGGCCGAGGAGGCCGGCGTCGAGCGGTTGGTCTACACCAGCACCGTGGGCACGCTCGGCCTCGAGCACGTCTCGGGCTCCCACTCGGCCAACGAGCGGTCGTTTCCTGACGTCCGGCATCTGTACGGCTCCTACAAGCGGTCCAAGTACGTGGCCGAGCACGAGGTGCTGCGCGCCATTGCGGAGGGGCTGCCCGCATCGCTGGTGCTGCCGACCTTCCCGGTCGGGCCCGGCGATCGCGCCCCCACGCCCACCGGCAAGCTGGTCCTCGACTTCCTCAACGGCCGCATGCCGGCATTCGTGGACACCGTGTTGAACGTGGCGCACGTCGACGACCTGGCGGCGGGGCAGGTGCTCGTGCTGGAGAAGGGCCGGACGGGACGCAGTTACATCCTCGGCGGGGAGAACATGACGCTCGAGCAGGTGCTCGCCGAGCTGGCCGTGATCACGGGACTTCCGGCCCCCTACGGCAAGGTGCCCAACTCGTTGGCGCTGGCCGTGGCCGCCGTCTCGGAGCTGGTCGAGGGGCGTCTCCTGCGCCGCCATCCGTCCGTCCCGCTGGAGGCGGCCCGGATGTCGACGTCGCGGATGTCCTTCGACACCACCCGGGCCCGAGAGGAACTGAGGTATGCGCCCCGGCCCGCCGCGGCGGCGCTCGAGGCCTCGGCCCGCTGGTTCGTCGAAACGGGCATGGTCCGCGAGAACCGGGTGAGCCGGATCCACTGGTCTTCGGGCCGCTGAGGCCCCGACCCGGCTCGTCGGCGCGGCGGCAGGCCCCCTATCGGGCACACTGGTCGCCGTGGCTCCCCAGTTCATCTACACAATGCGCGGGCTCTCGCGCTTCTATCCCCCCGACCGTGAGGTGCTCAAGGGCATCAACCTCTCCTTCTATCCGGGGGCGAAGATCGGCGTCATCGGCTCCAATGGGTCGGGGAAATCGTCGCTGCTGCGGATCATGGCCGGCGAGGACCACGGGTTCTCGGGTGAGGCCAGGCTGACCCCGGGTTTCACGGTCGGGTACCTGGCCCAAGAGCCCCAGCTCGACGAGTCCAAGGACGTGGCGGGGAACGTCGCCGACGGGGTGGGCGAGGCGAAACAGCTCGTGGACCGGTACAACGCGGTCTGCACCGCCTTCGGTGATCCCGATGCTGACATCGATGCGCTCCTGGCCGAACAGGCCGACCTGCAGACCAAGATCGACGCGGCCGGGGCCTGGGAGCTCGACCGCACCTTCGAGATTGCCATGGACGCCCTCCGTCTCCCGCCGGGGGACGCCGACGTCAGCACACTCTCGGGCGGAGAGCGACGGCGGGTGGCCCTCTGCCGGCTCCTGTTGTCCAAGCCGGACCTCCTGCTGTTGGACGAGCCGACCAACCACCTCGACGCCGAGTCCGTCGCCTGGTTGGAGCGGACGCTGCAGGTGTACCCCGGGACGGTCGTCGCCGTCACCCACGACCGCTACTTCCTCGACAACGTGGCGGGATGGATTCTCGAGCTCGACAGGGGGGCGGGCATCCCGTGGGAGGGGAACTACTCCTCCTGGCTCGAGCAAAAGCAGGCCCGCCTCGCCGTCGAAGAGAGGGCTGATCGCTCCCGCCAGGCGTCGCTGGAACGCGAGCTCGAATGGATCCGGATGTCGCCCCGGGCCCGGCAGAGCAAGGGCAAGGCGCGCATCACCGCCTACAACGAGCTCGTCACGGAGGCCGAATCGGCCGACCGGCGGGCGGAGAAGGTCGAGCTGACCATTCCTCCGGGGCCGCGGCTGGGCGATCAGGTGGTCGACGCCGACGGCGTCGTGAAGGCATTCGGTGACCACCTCCTCATGGACGACCTGTCCTTCAAGCTTCCACCTGGCGGCATCGTCGGCGTGATCGGGCCCAACGGTGCCGGCAAGACGACGCTGTTCCGGATGATCGTCGGCGAGGAGAAGCCCGATGCCGGCAGCGTGACCATCGGGGCCTCAGTGCAGCTGGCCTACGTCGACCAGTCGCGCGAGTCGCTGACGCCCGACGCCACGGTCTACGAAGAGATCACTGGCGGGGTGGATCGGATCATTGTGGGCGGGCGTGAGCTGCACGGCCGGGCCTACGTCGCCGGGTTCGGCTTCAAGGGGAGCGACCAGCAGAAGAAGGTCGGTGAGCTCTCGGGGGGCGAGCGCAACCGAGTGCTCCTGGCCAAAGTTCTTCGCAGCGGCGGAAACGTGCTCCTGCTCGACGAGCCGACGAACGATCTCGACGTGGACACCCTGCGGGCCCTGGAGGACGCGTTGTTGTCCTTCCCCGGTTGCGCCGTCGTCATCAGCCACGACCGCTGGTTCCTCGACCGCATCGCCACCCACGTGCTCGCCTTCGAGGGGGAGTCCGAGGCCCGGTGGTGGGAGGGGAACTTCAGCGACTACGAGGCGGATCGCCACAAGCGACTCGGCGTCGATGCCGATCAGCCGCACCGGCTGCGCTACAAGCCGCTCGTCCGCGACTGACGCGTCGCTGGACCATCGCCCGGACCTGTCGCAACGGGCAGATCCCAAAGACCGCTGACGTCGTCGTAGGCCGTGGTGCAGGGCGGACCATCGGCCACCCACAGGCGCGGCACGCCGTCGCCCGCTGGAACCCGCACGACGCAGGACGACCGCGTCCCGAACGTGTCCAGGTGCACACAACTGGCAGCGTTCGGGCGTGCCGCACCTTCGGGGTTCCGATGGTCCGCCAGGACACGATGCAAGGCATCGACCACCTGTTCTCCCTCGGGTGCGACCTCGAGCCCGGCCCGCACCAGGTCGACCTTGGGCGAGGTCTCGCCGAGGGCTCGATTCTCGAGCACGTGGATCCCGGGCGGCAGGGCCAGAACCGAACCCTCCTCGGCGTCAGATCCGGTGAAGTCGACGAAGAAGAGCGAGTCGCGATCCCCGACGAGGAGCCACGAGCCGTTGTAGTCGGCAGGATGGAAGCCCGCAAGGAGCGCGTCGACGGCATCGGCCGCGGTGGCGTGCCGAACAAGTTCGAGAGGCAGTTCGCCGCGGGACCGCTTCGACGGGTCCTTGGCGTCGCCCAAGGGCTGGTTGGTCAACCCGGCACACACGCCGTACTCATTGACGGCGAGCCACGTCCCCCCCGACAGTTCGTCCCGGCCTCCCAGAACTCGCGGCGGTCCCTCGTCGAGAACCGTGACAGCTGTCGATGGCCGTTCCAGGATCTCATCGCGGTTGGCGCCGACGATCAACGGTTCGCCGGCCACCACACGCGATGCCACGACGAGGAGGCACACGTCATCACCCTACCGAGCGTTTGCGAGAGCACCGCCAGACCCTGCCGTGGCCGGAGAAATACCGCCATGGCAGGGGTAAGGTCCAACGGCGTCCCATTACCGGCGCAGACGAACGCCGGCGACGCTCGAGGGCGACGCCACCGACGGGAAGACATCTAGGTCAAAGAGAAGGCAATTGATCAACCGCTGGCAAGAGAGTGACCGTCCACGCGGAGCGGACTACGACCTGCGGTTTGCAGACCTCGCCGCCACCGGCATGGACATGCATGGAGAGGCGGCGCTCGTCGCCGACTACGCGCCGACATCCATACTGGACGCAGGGTGCGGCACCGGCCGGGTCGCCATCGAACTCAGCCGTCGGGGCTATGGCGTCATGGGTGTCGACCTCGACGAGGCCATGCTCGAGGAAGCCCGCAGCAAGGCCCCCGACCTCACCTGGCTCAAGGGCGACCTGGCCGACCCCGAACTGGATCTCGGCGGCCGGACCTTCGACCTCATCGTCATGGCCGGCAACGTGTTGATCTTCGTGACACCCGGCACCGAGGGCGACGTCATACGGAACGCCGCACGATGGCTGCGCCCAGGCGGACGCCTCATCACGGGCTATTCAATCAACCCACAAGGCTTCGGTCCCGCCCGGCACGATCCCCTGGCCGCCCGCGCCGGCCTCGTCCTCGAGGACCGCTGGTCGACCTGGGACAAGGCGCCCTACACCCCGGCAGACAGCTATGCCGTCGCCGTCCACCGGCGAGAGATATGAGGCCTGCTTCCGCCACCCCACGCAACGGAGGCGCAAATTTGAGGATCCGTAGTGCACTGAACGTGCATGACAAGCCTGTGTCGTTAGGCTTCGGCACATGGGAACTGAGGACCTCGACCCGATCGATCATCACATCATCGAATTGCTCTCGCAGAA
>Ga0307373_10004688_pt1 | contig 22857 bp, 25 predicted proteins | sample OX2MG_FD_202534 | JGI IMG/M metagenome (GOLD analysis project Ga0307373, IMG submission 202534) | Soil microbial communities from Risofladan, Vaasa, Finland - OX-2 | ecosystem: Environmental > Terrestrial > Soil > Coastal area > Acid sulfate soil | place: Finland: Risofladan, Vaasa | collected... | reverse complement strand
GGACGCCTCCGCGACCGCAGGGCCGCTGACGGTGACCGTCCACGCCGCCCTCGCCGGCGTGAGCTGGGAGTTCGGCGACGGTCTCGGCTACGACTCCAGCGACATCGGCCGGCCCTATCCGCAGGCGAGCGATGTGCAGCACACCTACCAATGGGACACCATTGGGCGCCCTCAGGGGATTCAGGTCGTGGCGATCCTCCGGTACCTCGTCACGTACCGGGTGGGAGGCGGTCCTTGGCAGCAGCTCGGCGTGAAGACGACGGCCTTCACGCAGCCCTACTCGATCTATCAAGTCCAACCGGAGGCGATACCAGCGACATGAGCGCCATCACCCAACCACGTCGATTCAGGGTCGTCCCTGGAACAGTCGAGCGGCGCTGGCGGGTGGCCACGCTCGTCGGGGTCGGCATCACCCTGCTCCTCGCGACCTTCGCAATCTTCGTCCTCGGGCCCGGCGCAGACGCTAACCAAATGGTCCCCGTGCTGCGCGCCGCCAAGGCGATCAAGGCCGGGACGACCATCAAGGCGGACGAGCTCTCGGTCACCAGCATCCGGGCGAGCGATCCGGGCGTGCTGGCCACCCTCATGCGCAGCGCGGACGAGAAGCAACTGGTCGGCCAGGTCGCGTCGATGGATGTCCCCGCCGGCAACCTGGTACCCGCCGCGATCCTGGCCCCGCAGAGCACCGCGTCCTTCTGGGAGGTGCACATGCCCGTCCGCGATCAACCCACCGACCTGGCGGCAGGCGATCACGTCGCGATTCTCGTCAACGGCCCCTCGTCGGCCGGGCAGCCGGTGGAGTTCGTCTTCATCCAGGACGTGCGAGTGATCTCGGTCGGGCAGGGCGGCGACGATCTCTGGCTGCCGGCCAAGCTGGCACCGCAGGTCCAGTGGTTTTCCGACCACGGTGGGCTGGTGCTGATGAAGATGCAGCCTGGCGCCGTCCAGAGCCAGGTGCCTGCCGGCGGAGGTAGCTGATGGGCATCACCGGCGTCGTCTCCGCACGCTCCGACGGAGCGACCACCGTCGCCGTCGGCCTCGCGGCCGTCCTCGCGCGCGAGAACCGCACCCTTCTCTTGGACCTCCACCACGACTCGGCCGAGATCGCGCCACTGCTGGATCTCGACACCACAGCCGGCATCGCGCAGCTTGCTTACAACGCACAGCTCGCGCCCGTCGATGCCGGCGAGCTCGAGAAGCACGTCACCTGGCGCGACGGCATCGCGGTCCTGCCCGGCGTTCGAGTGCCGAGGCTGGCGGAGCGCGTGAGCGACCACTTCCTCACCGGCCTCCTGGCGGCGGCACGTCAGCGTTTCGAGGAGATCGTGATCGACCTCGGGCGCGTGCGCGAAACCGGGTTCCCAGCGGCGCTGAGCACTGCGCGGCTGCTGTGGGTCGCCCGCCCGAGTCCGATGGGGATGGAGGCCTTGGAGCGCTGGCGCGGTGAGATCTACGAGAGCCATCGACGCTGGCTGGATTCGATGGCTGTCGTGCTCAACCGCGTCAGCGACGCCTCCCTTGCCGGTGCTGACCGCTACGTGATCGAGGAGCAGGACCTGCCGGTCATCGCATCAATTCCGGAGACGCCACAGTTCTGGGCTCGCGTCGAGTTCCAACACTCGGTCCGCGCACTCAATACGGCCGGTCCTGACCATCCTCGATTCCGGAAGACCCACGGCGAGGAAGCCGTCGTCGCTCGGGCGGCTTTCGAGGATCTCGCCACAGCTCTGGCGGCAGCGCCCGCGCAGGAGTTGTCCCTTGTCCGTTGAGGCCGAGGGCCAGGTCGAGGCGATCGACGCGCCGGTGGAAGGGGTGCGGCTCGCGGAGGAGCACATCCGGCCGGCCTTCCGCAAGGAGCTCGACGATTTGCTTCGTGGGCGCGCCGACCCGCGGCCCCAGCCTTCGGACGACCGTGCGATCTTCGGGCTCGCCGACAAGGCTGTGCGCGACTACCACGCAGCGACCGCAAGGTCGGCGAGCTTGCCGCGACTCTCACGCGTCCAGTACTGGGAGATCCGCCAGCGGCTCTACGTCACGCATGGTGCGCTTGGTCCGCTGGGAGAACTCCTCGCGATCGAGGGCGTCGAGGACATCCACATCAACGGAACCAGGGGCGGATACCTCAACTTCGGCGATCGCCGCAAGCCGCTCCCCTACGAGTACGCGTCGGAGGACGACCTGATCACCCTGGTGCGCTTCTACGCCGAGCAGGCGGGCAAGCACTTCGATCCGTCCAACCCGATGGTCACCGTGACCCTTCGAGACGGCAGCCGCCTCAACGCAATCCTCCCGCCGACCGCCAAGCCCTTGGCGATCACCATCCGCAAGCAGCAGCTGCGCCGTTTCATGAAGCTGGAGGATCTCGTAGCCGAGGGAGCGTTGCCATCGCAGGCCGTGCCCCTCCTGCAGACGGCGGTCCGCGGCCGGCTCAACGTCATCATCAGCGGCCCGACCGGCACCGGCAAGACGACGCTCGCGCGTGTATTGGCGCTGATGATCCCCGATGACGAGCGCACCTGCGTGCTCGAGACCGAGACCGAACTCTGGCTTCATGAGCTGCGCGAGGACTTCATCAGCCTCGAGGAGCGCGACGCCAACGTCGAGGGCAGCGGCCGCATCACCCTCCAGGACCTCTTCCAGCGCGGCGCACTGCGACAGCGCCCGGAGCGGATCATCGTCGGTGAGGTCCGTGGCAAGGAGGCGCTGGACATGATCCACGCCATGACGTCGGGCCACGACGGAAGTCTCACCACCCTTCACGCGAGCGGCCCACGCACCGCGCTCCACCGGCTGGAGATGCTGGCCATGTCGGCGGACAGCAACCTTGCGCCGCAGGTCGTGCGCAGCATGGTGGGCAGCGGCGTCGACCTGGTCGTGCACCTCGGCGTTTTCACGCGCGGCCGGCAGAAGGTGCGGCGCCTGTCCGGCCTCGCCTTCGTGGACGAGAACCCCGAGGACCCCAATGGCACTCCGGTGGTCGCCGAGCTCGCGACCTATCGACCCGAGCTCGACGGCTGGACCTGGAATGAGGTGAATCTCCGGCACATGCCCGCCAAGGTCTGGCGCAAGCTCGAGGCTGCCGACGAGGACCCCGAGCGAACGGTCAGGGAGATGCTGGCCAGTGGCTAGAGAACTCGCCTTCGGCTCGTTGGCGGTCGCCGCGATCCTCCTCCTGGCGATGGCCGCGCCTGACCTCAAGCCGATCGCCTTGCGCCTGATCGGCGTGGGTCGCTCCGTGCTCAAGATTGACGCCGCCCGAGACGTTCTGGCTCAGGCGGGTCTGGGGTCGATGCCGGTCGTCGCCTGGATCACGAGCCGCATCGGTCTTGCCGTGCTGGTCGGCCTCGCGGCCTGGGTCTGGTTCGGGTTCCCGGTCCTGGGGCTGATCGGCTTCCTCGTGGTCCACCATCTGCTCGGGGTAGCGCTGGAGATCCGGCGCCGCAAGGTCGAGGCCCGCCGCCAGGAGGCCCTGCTGGATGCGCTCCGCTTCGGCATCGCGATCATGTCCCGCGCCGGCAACGCCACCCAGATGCTGGAGTCGCTGGCGGAGAACGGTCCCTACCAGGTGCGGCCGATCTTCGGGCGCATCGTTGCCGCCGGCGGACTCGGTCCGGGCGGGACCGCCTTCGCGAAGGCCCTCGAGGAGGTGCGCGATCAGATCGCCGATCCGCTCTTCGACGACCTCTCGCTCGCGCTGCTGCTGCACTTCCGGCAGGGCGGCAAGCTACTGCCCGCCCTGGATGCGCTGGTCGAGGACTGGTCGGAGACGCTGAGCCTGCAGCGCGACGCCAAGGCCATGCGCGCCGGCATCGAGGCGACCGTCGTACTTCTCGCGCTCCTGCCGTTCGTGTTCCTCGTCACGCTGCAACTTCTGGCGCCGGGGATGCTGGCGCCGCTCAGGACACCGGCCGGCGAGGTCGTGTTCGGCCTCGCCGCCTGCTGGATGGCCATCGGCTTCGGAGTTCTTGGCCGCATGTCCGAGCCGCCGCGCGAGGAGCGCCTGCGACTGCGCGAGGCGGCCGCGTGACGGCTCCCCTGGTGACGGCGCTGGTGCTCTCGGCCGCGATCGGGCTGGGCAGTGCTGCTCTGTATCTAGTCTGGCCGCGCCGGCTCACGGTCGACGAGTGGATGTTCCATCGCAGGGCGCTGACCACGGTCGGGGTCGCTACGGCACCGGCGGCGTCTGGGCAGCGTTGGATGCCGGCGGGACGGCCGTGGCTGAATGAGCTCGTCGGTGAGCTGATTCCAGCGCCCGACGCTGACCTTCGCCTCTTGCAACTGCTGGGTCGGGCGGTGCCGACCGAGCGGTTGGGCCGGCATCTCGGCATCGCTGCGGCGGCCGGTGGCTCAGCGGGATTGGTGGTGATGCTGATTCTCGCGGCGGCCACGCACTCGGGATGGGTGATCGCGATGGCGCCGGTGGTCGGTCTGATCGTCGCGGTGGTGACGCCCGTAGCGCAGCTCTACGGCTGGAAGCGCGGCGCCATGCGGATTCGCTCGGCCATCGAGCGCCGCCTGCCGCGCGTCCTCACGGGCGCCCGTGTCCTGCTCGAAGCGGGTGCAGTCACGCCCGAGGGTGCACTGGCCGCAGCGGTGGCAGCGTACGAGGACCATGCCTCGGAACTCCTTCGCGAGGCGCTGCGAATCCGGGAGGTGCGGCGGCTCGACCTCGAGGCGGCTCTGGACGACGTCGCCGAGAGGTATGCGGATGACGAGATCCACCGTCTGGCGGACGCGTTCCGCGTCGGCCAGCGCTACGGCACCGGCATGTCGGCGCTGCTGGCAGACGTCTGCCGGCGGATGCGACAGGCCTGGCACGCGCGCTATCGCGAGCGGATCACGCGGGCCCCCGTCCTAATGCTGCTGCCGGCGCTGGTGTTCTTCGTCATCCCCCTGCTCGGGCTGGTCATGTACCTGATCTTCACTCCGCTGCTCGGGACGCTGGGCCGGCTGTGAGCCAGCGCGGTCAGGCGATGGTCGAGTTCGGCATGACGATCATGGCCCTCATGTTCCTGGTCGTGGGAACGGCGCAGGTCGCGATCTTCCTGAACTACCGGTCCAACCTCGACCTCGCCACCAATGAGGGCGCCTTCCAGGCGAGTCTGGTCGGGCACCGACTCGCCGATGGGAAGAGCGCCACGGCGGACCTCTGGTCGAAGCTCGAGCCCGGCGCCGCTCCAGCGATGATCACCGTCACCCAGGACGGCAACCTGATCATCGTCACCGCCGACGCCTACGCCCCGGCGTTGGTGCCGGTCCCGGTGGCGCCCTTCACGCGGATGGCGGTGCATGCGCGCTCTGTCCACACGATCGAACGCTTCGAACCGGGTTCGACGGCGTGAAGAGACAGGCCGGCCAGGCGCTTGTTGAATGGGCCCTGAGCGCCTTCGTGCTGATGCTGTTCGCGTTCGGGGTCATCGCCGTCGGCCAGATCGTTGGTGAGGACATGGCGGTGCGAGCCGCTGCGACTCAGGCCGCCTACGCAGCGGCTCGGGCTCCGAGCGCTTCGGCCGCCCAGAAGGCGGGACATGACGCCGCGATGCAGGCTACGCAGGGCTCGCAGCTGCAGGACTTCGAGGTGACCGTCGACGCAGCGGGCTTTCAGCGCGGCGGGACACTCACGGTGATCACGCACGCGTACGTGAACCTGGCGGCGTTCCCGATCATCTCGGATGTCCTCGGGCGGCGCGTTCCGCTGATCTGGACTTCGCACGCGCTTATCGAGCCCTACCGGAGCCGCCAATGAGGCTCTCTTGCCGGTCCGGCGAGCGCGGGCAGATGATGGTCCTCGCAGCGGTGGTGATGGCCTTCCTATTCCTGCCGCTGTGCGTGTTCGTCATCGACGACGCGCTGGTCGCCTCCGGCTACACCCAGCTCGGCGAAACCCTTCAGGCGGCTGCTGAGGACGGCGCCTCCACCATCGATGAGACGGCGTACCGCAGCAGCGGCGGCGAGACGGTGGTGCTCGACGCATCGGGCGCGCAGCAGGTCGCGGGCCACTCGCTACAGGTCGCCTCGTTGCCGGGCCTTGGCGACTGGAAGGTTGACGTGACCGGGCAGCGAGTCACGGTGAGCGGGACGCTGCGGGTGCCGCTGCTGGTCCTCGGCACCGCCACTCTGAAGGAGGTGAGAAGTGCCACGTTCGCGTACGGCCAGTAGCCGGCCGGCGCTGCGGGCGCCGGTGATCCGGCTGGCCGCAACCGTGGTCGGAGTTGCGACCGGCAGCGCAGCGATTTGGTTCGGGGTTCGGGCGGCGCCGGGCCTCGGTCGATGGGTGGATGTGGCCGGGCTGGTCGCGGCTGGCGTTCTGATCACCCTGATCGGGCTGGTGGCCGCCGCGTTGTTTGTGTTCAGGTGGCCGGCGCCCTTACCCGGCGAGCCAACTACCGAGGAGCCGTGGCTCCCGACGCCGCAGCTCCCGGCAGGCCGCGGACACCCTCGCGTCCTTGCTATATGTGGGCTGGCGCCCGGCGCTGGCTCGAGCACCATCGCACTGAATCTCGGCCTTCACGTCGCCTGCCAAGGCGTGATCGATGTCGGCGGGCGCCGTAGGCCCCGGGCGCTGGTACTCCTCCAGGACGGCGACCTGTCGCGCCGGATGCGCCTCGACCCGCAACCTCTGCGCGCCTACTTCGAGGCGCATCCGGTGAGCGCTGACGACTCGATCGTCGACCTCGCCTCCCGTCACCCCGCCGGCTGCGAGGTGCTGTGCCTGGGCGCGGGTTTGCTGCATGGCCACCGGTTGCGGCTGCTCGTCGATGCAGTCCGGGACCACTACGACCTGGTCGTGATCGACTGCCCAACAGCGGACCCATGGCTGACCGAAGCGGCCGGTCGGCTCGCATCCTTCACGCTCCTAGTTGGAGGACCGGGGTCGGAATCGGCCGCCCTCGCCGCCGCCGAGGCGGCATGGAGCCGCGGTGCGGAGGGTCGGGTTGGCCTCCTGCTCAATCGGGTCCCTGGGACATTCGGACTGCCACAGTGGGTGAGCGCAGCCTTCGTGCACTGGGCGCTGCTGCCGGAGGACCCGGTCGTTGCGGCTGCGGACGAGGCCGCGCAGCCGTGGATGCTACGCGTGGAATCGAGGGCGCGCCGAGCCCTGGCGGATCTGGCGCGGGGGCTCATGCCCGACCTCCTGCCCGAGGAGACGGCCAATGCTGCCTGACGTGAGCGTCTTGGCTTCCGCGATCGCGATCGGCGTCCTGCTCGGGCTTCTGGTGCCGAAACGTCGCCTCCCCGACCTGCGTGGACGGCTCGACGATCTCACCGCTGGTCGGCGGCGATGGCTCTACAGGCCTCCGGTTGATTGGTCCGCAGCGCCGGCATCGCGCCGGGCTCGACTGCTCTCAGAACTCGACCGACTGCTCGAACTCGGCGCGCCGGTCTGGCTCCTGGCCCGGCTCTACGAAGATCGCGCCGCCCGCGCCACGCTGGAAGAAGCGGCCGCTTGGAGCAACTCGGCGGCTGCTCTGCTCAGCGCCCACCTGGCAGGGACGATCTCGGAGGAGGAACTCGCCCGCCACCTCACGGCGCGAGGCCTGCCGCCGCCGGCGGCGAACGCGAGATCGACGGTGGTCGCCCGGCGCCCGGCAACCCCGATCGACTGGTGGGCCGAGAAGGAGGAGTTGGCGCGGCAGGTGACGGCGAATGGGGACGGAGTCGGACCCCCGACGAACGGGCACATCGTCGAGGCGGCGGGTGCCGTGGTCACGCCACCGGTGCCGGCGGTCGAACCTGGCTTGTTGTCCATCTCGATCATCGGCCGGTTCGAGATCACGTCCGCCGGCGTCGACCTGACGCCGGATCTCCTGCGGCACCAGGTCGCGGCGTACATCGTGGTCTACCTGCTGGCGAGGACGATCTTGAACGCGAAGCTTCGGTTGCCGAAGACGGAATTGGCGGACGAGCTCTCGCCGGGCCTTGCCGCCGACAAGCAGCGAAAGCGCCTCACGAACCGGCTGACCGACATGAAGACAGAGCTGCCGGCGGCGCTGGTGAGCCGGATCACGGCCGGCCGCGAGGAGGCGGTCACCCTCGATCTCAGCGCCACGACCATCGACTACAAACGCCTGCTGGCCCTGGCGGAAGAATGCGCCGGCAAGGCCGGCCTCCTATCGCCCGAGCTGGCCAGCGAGGCGGAGGGGCTGCTTGCCTCGTGCGAGGGAGAGGTCCTGCCGATCTGGGACGACCTCGAGCAAACCGTAAATGGGGCTCGGGGCGCAGGCGGCGAGTTCGTCCGCGAACTCCGCCAGCGGGCGGAGGACGCCCGGGTAACGATCCTTGGCGCCCTGGCCGCGAACCACCTCGCTCGCCACGAGGCGCCGGCAGCGATCCCGCTACTGGAGAGGGCACTCGAACGGCAGCCCGATCGGGAGGACATGGCTCGGAAGCTCCGGATGGCCTACCTGGAGACCGGCCAGCACGCCCGGGCGGCCGAGATCCAGAAGGCCCACGCCCTGGAGGCGTAGCCACGCGTCGACCGCCCGCACATTCACAAATCGAATACGCGCCGACCGTGGCTAGTTGTGAGGCACCGCCGGGCTCGGTGAGCGGCCCGCCCCGCCAGCACTCGGTGCGATCACGTCGTCGAGGCGGCGCATCAGCATGCTCGCCAAGCTCAGCTCTTCGAACGCTTCCTCATCGCTGATGGGCTCGAAGAGTTCGTGCGCATCCGGGTTCCGAATACCCCTGACGCAGCCCATGAAGATGAACTTGAACCCAGACTGGATGTTGCGGCCTGTCTCCTTGGAAACGTCCGCCAGCCGGATCGGTGGATTCGGATCCCGGTCGTCGCCGAAGGCCCGTGCCATAAGGTCATTACCGTCGGCGTTGAGGCCGGTCATTTCCTTGACCCGGTTGTTGACGGCTTTGAACGCCTCGAAGATAGCAACCTCCATGTGCCCGCTCTCGAGGTATCGGTTGGCGACTTGGCGTATCGAGGCATGCAGGGCCGCGATGCGGCCGTCGCGATCCAGTGGCGCGAGCGAGCCGGGAGCCGCTGGGAATGGTGACCGAGCTGCGCCGGCTGCTGCCGGAACTGCGGGAGCTGGTCGGGGAAAGGCGGCTGACGATCTGCTTCGACCGCGGCGGCTGGTCGCCCGAACTCTTCTACGACCTCACCCAGGCCGGCTTCGATTTCCTCACCTACCGCAAAGGCCGCTCCCGCCCGGAGCCGGCACGCGGCTTCCGTAGGCAGAGCTATCAGGACCCGGCCGGAAGCGGCTTCGAATATGAGCTCGCCGACCGCCGTGTCCGCCTCCGCCTGCCCGCCCGGAAAGGACGCCCCAAGACCCTCAAGGTGCGCCAGGTCACCCGCCTGGTCGGCGTCCACCAGACTCAAATCCTGACCAGCCGCAGCGGCTGTCCGGCTCGCGCGCCTCGAGGTCGCCCAGCTCGAGGCCGCCCTGAAGGCCACCCCCAGCCGCCTCCCGCTCGGAGAGCTGGCCCCCGACTCCTTGCTCCTCGACGAGCAGAGCAAGCTGCTCACCCACGCCGTCCGCATGAGCGTCTACAACGCCGAGTCCATCCTCGCCCGCCTTCTCGCTCCTCACTACGCTCGTGCCGACGACGAGGCGCGCACCCTGCTCCAGGAAGTCTTCCGTGCAGCCGGCGATCTGCAGCTCCTCAACGGGCACCTCGAGGTCCGCCTCAATCCCCTCTCGGCTCCCCGGCGAACCCGTGCTCTCGCCGCTCTCTGCAGCACTCTCAACCAGCATCAGGTCACCTTCCCAGGCACCGATCTCGAGCTCCGCTACTCGGTCAAGCAGCCGGCCAGCATTTCATGAACTTCGGCACTACATCAGGAGTCCTGGATTCAAACCCCACTGAATTCACCAGGCTGTCGCTGTTTGGCATGTCACAAGACTTCCCACAGCCCGACAAAGTCATCCCGAGTGGCTGAATGGACATCGCTCCTGGAGGCTGCCAAGTCGGCCAGAGGACCTGTAATTGTCCATCAGATGTTGTCTCTTACCGCACCCTAACGTTGGACTGGTTGGCCATCCCGACCTCATCTCCCAAGCACCAACGATAGGCCTCCAAGGCCAATCGCTGTGAGGATGAACGCGCCTAGCGCTACAAGAGGCCATACTCGCAGAAGTACGGAGGCAGATCCGGGGTACTCCTGGTTGGCTTGTCTTGGGCCGAGAGGCTGTGGAGTGTCGACCAGAGGCAGTCCAAGGGCGTCGTAGATGCGATGAAGTTGGTCGTCCGACCAAGCGTCGACTTGCAGATGAAGGCGTACGTTGCCGGCTCGATCAAGCATGAGCACCCGGGTCAGGCCAAACCTCGGTCCAAGCACTTGGATCCGCACCGTTCGCAAGGTGACAAGCTCGGATCGCTTGCATCCACGTGCGCGCCTTAAGGCGTCTCGGCACTCGACGTAATCTGTCTTGATGATGACTCGTGTGTTCAGGGCCTTCATCACAACGGGACCGAAGAAGAGCACTACGACCGCCGATACCGCGGCGACCCATGCATTTCCGCGCGGGTCGTGAGCGATAAGTACAACCAGAAACACCAGCACAAGAAGCCATGCTGGCCCTGGAATAGCTTTCAGTCGTTCTGCCCAGTCGGGCGCCAGAACGCGCGGCGACGACCTTAACTCGAGGCAGTCGGGAGCGCTTGATGAGCGCATCATTTGCCGGTGGGGGCCTGCCATTGCGCCCGCGCATCGCAGAGACTTGCGAATGCCCAAAATACCGCCCTAGCACTGCCCATCGACGCTCTTAACCCAGCGAGCCCTGTGAATTCACCAAAGGTGTCTATCGCAAGCATTCCCCAATCTCCGTGCGCAGCGTCGGTTCCCATTAGGACTGCTCCGAGTCCTAAAGCGGCAATCCCGACAATCAGGCACGACGTCTCCGCCGTAATAATGCCGAGACCGCAAGCCACGCCGACCACGGCCAGCACGGTTGCAATCGTGCTTATGGTCCCCTGGTTCTCGTTCGCCCACGCCGCTGCGCCAGACACTGCTTGGCCAATTGAGTTTTCGACACCACAAGCCCATGAAGGCCAGCAGAGCCCAGCGGCATCGACTCTGTTAATAGGCGAGTCCCCGACGTATTGGTACGTCTGCCGGGTGATGCCTTGCAGCGGGTCGCGTGACGTGAACTGGAGGGTCGTAGAGTCGTAGAATCTCGCCCTAAGGTAATAGAGACCGCTGGCCGCGTCCAGAAACTGGCCCTGGAACTGGAAGGGGTTCGCGATCGACCCAATCGAGCTCGTCAGGGTGCCGTAGGGATCGTACCCGTAGCTCTGCACCATGCTCCCGGTAGAGTCGCTTATCGCAACCGTGGTGCCACCTGGTTTCGATGGTAGGAGCATCAGGTTCGACCTGCGACGGCCTGCGCTTCTGGAAGGCTGTTGAAACGCGGTGTGGCTGGCCTGATCGAAGGCGACGGTGGAATCGAGCGGTCTGGTCTGTCCACCCAGCATGTATATACTTGTCGGGTGGACGATCGATCGGTCGTCTGGGATCTGAGCAATAGGAAACACTTAGGCTCCGATCATCCCGAACGAGGCATCTCGCTTCTGGAAATAGAGCAGGTGCTTGGCGATGCCAACCGCTTGGAGTCCTACATCAAGGATCGCGAGGCCTACCAGGTCACCGGCCGAACTAAGGCCGGCCGGTGGCTAGTGGTCGTGTGGATTGACGACCAGGAGGGCCGGTACCCGATCCATGCCCGCCAGGCGGCGAAGAAACTCATCAGGAGGTTGACCAATGAAGACTAAGGCCACTCGTAAGCCGTTTCACGACCCGTTCGACAGTCTGAGCGACGAGGAGTTCGAGCGCGAGATTCTCCGGTCATTGGATCAAGCCACCGCCAAGATTTCATTGCGCGTGCCGAAGGAACTGTTGACGCGGACCAAGCATGCTGCCGAGAACCGAGGCGTCCCGTATCAATCCCTGATGAAGGCGCTCATTGAACAGGGGATACGTCGGCTCGAGCGGACCCGGCAAGGCTGATACTCCTGCAGACGGTTGGCACGATTTCGGGTCTCTCAGGTCACCGGGTGTCGCTACTCCTACCATGAGGACTAGATCGGCTGCATGCTGGCTATAAGCGACTCTACCGGGACCTTGGTGCAGTCCTACGGGTACGATCCCTATGGCAACCTGACCAGCTCCAGCGGTTCGGTCGCCAACCCGTTCCAGTTCCAGGGCCAGTATCTGGACTCTGTCAGCGGGCTCTACTACCTGCGAGCGCGGTTCTACGACCCCACTACTGGGCAATTCATGTCGGTTGATCCTCTGGTAATGATAACGCGCCACTACTATGGGTTTGCCTGGGATGATCCGGCGAACGTTGCAGATCCCTCCGGACAAGTTTGGTGGGTTGCAATTGTCATCGTCGTCGTGGTTGTGGCGCTGATTCTCAAAGAGATATTTGATCCCAATCACGGACGTGGTGACTTGCCTGGTGACAGCGTTCCACCTAATCCGCAATTTACATTACCCCCACCTGGTGGCAGCACTCCGACGCCGGCCCCGTCCCGGTCCACCACCGCAGGTCCTCACTGTTCGCCTCCCTACAGTTCCGGCTACCTCGGGCCCTGTGGCTCCGGCTACGGTCCTGGGTCGAGTCTTGCGCCAAGTCCCTCGCCGTGCCCTGCCCCTGTCAACATGGGCCCTCCTCAATCCGCCATTCGGCCGGCGCCATAGAGCTGGGTGCACCTATGAGGACGCAATCTGGGCCGGGGAAATACGTGCAGGGTCAACTTCTGGTTGCCGGCAACTTTCTAGCCGACCACACGCCTTGGCTCGCTGTCGGCGCGCTGTGCTTTCTAGCACTGGGCATCCTTCTGACGCCGATCGCGCCGCTCAACGTCTTTTCATCAACGATGGACGCGATTGGAATCCTCATCGCGGCCGGACTTGTAAGTGGACGGTCGGTTCGCAGCAAGAGACCTCTTGTAAGCGCGGTGCTCGCGACGGCGCTTGTCGTGGCGGCTATTTGCCTGTTCATTCCTTCGCGACCGACTGGGACTCTCATTACTGTGGCAGTGGTCATCGGGGCGGTGTTCCTTCTATACCACAGATACATATAGACACTTCGGGACGAGGAATGGGACGCAACGCACGGCGACGCATAGCTCAGCGCAAGGGCGCGACAGATGCGGCGGCTACGAGAGCGAAGTCGGTGAACTACCAGCAATCGCCAACCGGTCGGCGTTGTCCAAAATGCGGGTCGGCGCAATTGGTTGAAGCGCCTCAAGGAACTTGGCCTGGAGCTGGTTTGGGCATCATTTGCGGGCGGTGCGGTTGGCAGGGAGTGCTCAGTTCTGGGCTTTGGGGTTGAAAGGCGTTGGAGGCGTTGGAGCGGAGAACTGCAATGACTTCCTCGAGGCTCCGCTTATTTGGACACAACCGAGGGATGCGCGACGGAACTTCGCGGGCTGGATTCACACACTCTTGCACGGAGACGACCCCAAGGGTGGGTGGCTACGACCATTGAACCGGGTCAAAAGCGCCAACTCTGCCATTTACCCCTACGACGCCGCCGAGAGTTCACCCAGAAGGCGATCAGCGGCGGCAACACGACGACGCTGAGCTACGACGTGGCCAACGAGGTCAAGAGCCTGACCGTGATGAATAGCGCCACCCTGCGCGTCGAATCTGACCTACGCCTACGACGCAAAGGGAATCGTACGCGGTCGATTGACCACAACAACGCCTACGACCAGGCCAACCGGCTGACCGCCTTCCAGTCCGCCCCAGTGAGTTCCTCCTACGCCTACATCGGAGACGGCCTCCTGACTCTGAGCAGGAGCCAGGGAGCGAGCACTAACGATGTCTGGAACCCGGCGTCGTCCTTGCCGCTGATCGTCGAGGAGGGCACGAGGAGCGTCATCAACGGTCCGAACGGGCTACCGCTCGAGCAGGTGACCTCGGGCGGGACTCGCTACTACTACCACCAGGACCTGATCGGCAGCACGCTTGCGATAAGCGACTCTACCGGGAGCATGGTGCAGAGCTACGGGTACGATCCCTACGGCAACCTGACGAGCTCGATTGGGTCGATCGCGAACCCGTTCCAGTTCCAGGGTCAGTTCCTGGACTCGGCCAGCGGCCTCTACTACCTCAGGGCCAGGTTCTACGATCCGGTCTCAATACAGTTCCTAACACAGGACCAAATGACGCGCCTGAGTCGCGCCCGATACGGCTATGCGCACGACTCGCCGGTCTCGCAAGGTGATCCATCGGGACTCTGGCCCGACTGGCAGGCCGGATGGTCAGCGCTAACCGCCGGAGTTGAAAACGCCGCCTCGCAAGATTGGACCGGGATCAGCAACTATTTTGGTGCCGTCAATCCCTTCTACTCCGTCGACTCGACGGTCAACTTCACGTTTGGAACCATTCTGTTGATCGGCGGGGTAGTTGGCATCACGGTCGCGGCGGTAGAGACCATTACGGCCTTGGCGGGAGCGCCTGAAACGGGGGGCGTAAGCCTCCTAGAGCTCGCAACCGTCGGCGGGGCGGCCACCGCGGGCGCTGCCGGATTCATGGGAGCGTCGGCTTGCTACTCGCGAGTTTGGCCAAAGAGAGGCCGGTCGCGATGATGGGGAACAAACAGACCGCCCACAGGCCTATCGACCCGAAGTGGGGCCGGATGATCACATTGCGGCGTAGAAGTCGGCTGCTCCTAGGAGTGGAGGTCGTCATGGCAGCTACCTTGAGCATTTCGACTTGGCGAGGAGTCACCTCGAGTTGGATTCTCGTGGTCATGTTGATCGCAATCGTGCTGACGAGTATTGGGTTCCTTGGTTCGCGGAGAATCATCCAGCGGGGCGAAGAGAACAAGAGCAATGACCGGTGAACCTCGGGGGGGAGTCGGACGCGGGCAGGTTCAGCCACAATTGGATCAACCCGACTAGGGCGTCCTCCTGATGCCGTCTTGGCTAGGTGCGTTCCTTGGCCTTATTGGCATCCTAGCCGTGGCTGGCTTTGCGCTGATTGGGTGGGCCTTCTGGAGGGGACTGGGCCCAGGTGCGATGACGAGCACGAACAGGGCCCTCGCCGCCGAAGCCAAGAGGCGACTGCGCAAGCGAAGACGTGAGTTGGGACTGCCTGCGGACGAGAGCGACACAGAAAGCTAGTAGGTCCAGGAGACCTGAGGCACGGTGAGCGCACGGCCGAGATCGACGGCTACGGGACCCGCTCGCAGCGGACGCTCTCGACCAGCTATGACGGCGATGGCAACGTGTCCCGAGTCAAGTGTTCCTGACGGATTCGGGCGGAATTAGGCTAGACCCGCTGACAACATGGCTGTCAGGTATGACGCCGAGGTCGCCGACCAGGGCGATGCCGGGGAAACCTGCGACGGCCGAGGCGGCGAGATGGGCGGGGCCAGGTAGGCCGACTAGATATGGAAGGACTTGTCAAGGGGGTCGTTGGCGCGGGTCGCAGCCGAGATCAGGTCCTGGCGACGATGATCACCCTGATATTCGCGGGTCAGCAGAGCCGTTGCCGCAAGACAGTGAGCCGTCACCGAGCTGCCTCGGACTAGGGTCGCGAGTTGATATCGCATAGGAGTTGCGAGGGTTCCCGGCGGATGCTGCCGACCTCGACCGCGACCTGCGCCACCGACTGGGATCAAGCCGTCGCCACCTCCTGGTTCTTACGCTGGCCGACGGCCCAGACGAAACCGGCGAATTCGCGAGCGACCGCGGTGACTGCCTTGGGGCGACCGAGCCGGCCAACGAGATGGCGGTATCTCTGATGGAGGCGGATCTGAGATTTCCAACCGAGCTCAATGAGGTCCGGCGGAAGGCCGACCTGACGCTGCCTGCGCTCCCAAGTGACAGCCGGCGCATGGCGAGCGTTGTGAGCGGCTTGGACCAAGACGTGACGGATGTTGGCGTTGCCAGTGTGAGTGATGGCGCCGCGGTGCTGCGACTTGCCACTCGAGTACTCACTGCTCGTCAACCCGGTGAAGCTCATGAAGGCCGGCGCGTTCGGGAAGCGCCGGAGGTCTCCGACCTCGGCCACGATGGTGACCGCCGACAGGGGACCGATGCCGCGCAACGCCTGGAGCGCGGTGATCACGCCGATCTGGGTGCTGTGCGCGGCACAGCGGTGCAGATCACTCTCGAGGCGCCGAATCCTTTCATCGGCAGCGCGGACCGTCGCCCGATAGTCGTCGAAGACAACCTGCGCTGGGGCGTGGGGAAACGTGAGCTGGCTGAGCCAAGCCTGGTATTTGAGGGTCCACGCCTTGACCCCGTGTGGAGCTTGGACTCCACGTCGCAGGAGGAACTTACTGAGCCGGTGCTTGGCGCGCAGGACATCGGCCTTGGCGTCGTAGCGGGCGCGGACCAGATCGCGCAGGGCCTCGTCCTCCTCGCCCGGAACCCAGACCGGGGTGAGGTCGCCAGACCTGAGCAGCCTGGCCAGGGTGATGGCATCGCGGGCATCGGTCTTGACCCGGTCGCCGGCGCGGCGAGGAATCAACGCCGGCGCAACCACCTGGCACTCGACGCCGAGTCCGGTCAGCTGCCGGTGCAACGCATACCCGGTCGGTCCCGCCTCATAGGCGGCAACCAACTTTGTCTCCCGACCCAGATTCCCGACCAACTTTCGCACCGCGCTGGGGTCGTTGGCAATCGTGCCGTAGAGCGTCGGCTGAGCGCCAGGGTCGGCGATAGCGACGGCTATCGTTGCTTTGTGGACATCAAGTCCGAGAAACCTCGTAGTACCGTTATTCATGGGACCGGCCTCCTGCATGTAGCTCTACGCGGATCAGCGCATCAGCGGCGCCCGCGCAACCTACGACTTTGCACGAGCTGCCGGCCCTTCCATGTTGACTAGGGAGTAGCGAAACCGAGCGCTTCGTGAGGGCGAACCTGGTTGTAGATCAGCCGGTAGCGCTCGCACTCCTCGGCCAGGTCGTGACCCCTGCGGATCTCGATCCAGTAGAGGTGGTCGTATTTGAGCGTTCCGGTCCAGCGTTCGACGACGCCGTTGTTCTGGGACGCGCGGTAGCGGGTCCGGACATGGCCGAAGGCCGAGCTGGCGAGGATGAAGCGGAAGAAGAGATCCGACTTGAAGGCGGCCCCGTTGTCGCTCACGATGACCAGTGGACGCAGATCGCCCGTATCCGGGTCCCGACAGTCCTAGCCCGACTTTGACAACTTTTCGGGTCTGAAAGGGCCCGCGGCGACCTCGGTTGTATTCGGGGACCCGCTCTAAGGGTTGCTCTAAGAGCACTTTCTGAGTCTGAAAACGGTAGGGGCGAATAAGAGCCGTCTCGACACGCCGAGCGAACGTGGCTACGGTGGGCACGAGCCGTGTTCATCAAGGTGCGCCGCCGCAAGCACGAAGATCGCGTTTACGAGTACCTCGACATCGTCGAGAACCACAAGGTCCAGGGCAAGGTCGTGCGCCAGGTGCTGGGCAGCCTCGGCCGCCGCGATCTGCTCTCCCCGCGCAAGGTCGATGGTCTCATCGAACACCTCCGCCAGCTCGCCTCGCCCGAGGGTCGCCGCGGCATCCGGCTCGGTGAGATGCGATTCAGGCAAGTGCGCGAGTACGGACCGGTCCTCGTCGCCCGCCAGCTCTGGCAGGAGCTTGGTCTCGATCAGATGCTGGCCGGCCTTCCCCATCCCAAGAGCGTGGACCTTGAGGAGGCCGTCTTCCGGATGGTCGCCAACCGGCTCTGCCAGCCGCAGTCCAAGCTGGGCCTGGTCGACTGGTCGGACGAGCGTGGTAATCGGCATCGGGGCTGGCAGGGAGAGGTCGAATGGCCGTCGGCTAAGGGCGAACTCGACTACCACCACTACCTGCGGGCGATGGACTTCCTGCATCCGCACCGCCAGCAGATCGAGGACCAGGTCTTCGGGCGCGTGACCGAGATCTTCAGCCTGCCCTTGAACCTGGTCCTGTTCGACCTCACCTCGACCTACTTCGAGGGCGACGGGGTCTGCGAGCTGGCCGGTTTCGGCTATTCCCGCGACCATCGCGACGACCGCCGCCAGGTGGTGCTGGGGCTGGCCGTGACCCAAGAGGGGCTGCCCATCATGCAGCGGGTCTTCCCCGGCAACACCAACGACGCCACCACCCTGGCCCCCATCGCCCAAGAGCTGCGCGAGCCCTTCGGGCTGCCCGAGGCCGTGCTGGTGGGCGACAAGGGCAGTTCAGAGACGCCAACCTGGACGCGCTCGCCGAGATCGGGTTCGGCTACGTGCTGGCGCTCGGTGACCGCTCCGACCAGGAGGGCGACGACGCCATCAAGCTCGCCTTCAAGTCCGGACTGCCGGTGCCCCGGGCACCCAGGACGCTGGCCCCGCCGGCGGGCCAGGTCCGCGCCCAATACAAGCTGGTCGAGGTCGAGCTCATCAAGGGCGCCCGGCATGTGGTCGTCTACTCGCCCTTCAAGGCCCTGCATGACTTCGCGCGAAGGCTAGTCTAGGACCGTGTCGGATTTCGCGCTGGGGTGGTGGGCTCGCTGCTGTATTCGCTGGTGCGCCTCTGGCTGGACGTGATCGCCACCAGCCACGGCGACCAAGCCAAGCTCCAGGCTGAGGTGTTGGCGCTCCGCCGCCAGGTCCAGGTTCTTGAGCGCCAGATCAAGCGGGTGCGCTGGAGTCCTGGCGATCTCGTAGCCGAAGTGAGGGCCGCGCCACGACCGAGGATGTGACGACATGACAGCCAATAACGAGCTGCCCGACAACGGCGAGTCGCGAATATGGGGTGTGCTCGCCGCCGAGAATGCCGAGAGGCTATTGGATAGCGCCGGCCTTCTTGCGACGAATGGGCGGCTTGGCCACGCCATCGGCCTTGCGGTCCTAGCGGTCGAGGAGGCAGTCAAGGCCCGGGCGCTGTTCGGCTTCGCCAAGCATGGGGACCAGTTTGGCCTCGACCCCGGGACGATGACCAATTGCTCAGAGGAAACCACAGGCTGCGCCATTTCGTTGTGTGGATGCAAGGCAGCTCTCAGGAGGCACGGAGATGGCTCGCGTCTGAGGGTGAGACGATTATCGCCGCAGACGCGAAGGTTGATGCCGAACTGGTCGCCCTGGACTGGCTGATCTTGGCCAACGAAAGTAAGAACGGCGGTTTCTACGTCGATTACCAAGGCGAAGGACATTGGAGCACTCCCCAGGCAGCGAGCGAGGAACAGTGGAAGATGGCCGACGCGGTCGCGAGGCCCTTCGTCCGTGAGGCCGCCCACCAAGCGGCCCGGAACATGGAGGACCTCAAGAAAGCAGGGCCGTACGCGCTACGGCCGGAACCTCAGGGCGATCAGTGAGTTCCGTGTGGCGCGATTACGCCGAGCCCCGAGCCTGGGTCGCTCGGCCCGCGCCGGGCTCGCGAATATTGCCCGGCGTGCTGGATTGAGCGGAGTTATCGCGCTGGCGTCGTAGGTTCCACGGGCCGGTCTTGATGTGGGCGGCCGGGCACCCTCGCGCCTCGGACGTAGCTAGACCTTCCCCACGCCGGGGCCCCAGACGTGGGGTCCGGCCCTAGCTATAGCTAATCGACGCTGAGATCAACTCCGGCCGCCGCCACGGCGGCGCGAAAGCTGCCGAACCTCTTACGGACGGTCCGCTCGCACGGGCTCATCCCGGCCGCCGTCCAGGAGGCCTCGGTCGGCACTTGCCCATAGTCTTCTGCGAATCGCCGGACGGCCTCGAGCGCCGTTCGAAACGGGTTAGGGCTGGGTAGACTATTGACGTGAGCGGGATCGTCGGATCGACCAAGGTGGTCACGCCAGACCAGACCAAGACCCGGGTGGTCCCGCAGCCGGCGACGACGCGGCCGGCCCCAGTGGTCCTTCGTCCCACGAACCCGCCGCCGCGGCCGTCCTCTGAGCCCGCGCGCCGTCCGTAGCCTCCGTTGATCCTGACCGCCTCAGCGGTCGCGGATACCCTCAGGCTGCTGCTGCCGGGCTTTGTTGCCCTCCAGTTCTTCTATCGCCTCGGTCCCCGAGCCCGACATTCCGACTTCCACTGGACTCTTTGGAGCCTTCTCGTCGCGGCGCCGCTTGCCGCGGTTGGTTTCGCCCTGGGACCCCAAGTAACGACCGGGCTGGCACGTGCTGGCCTTCCTTATCTGGGAGCCAGCGATTCGTCCATGGTGGCCGCCATCTTCGTCGGTGTCGTGGGCGGCGTCATCGGAGGCGTTGCTTGGCGCTGGTCGGCGCGTCGTTGGGTGCGTCTTCAGGCGAGTACCGACCTTCGCGCGTGGGACACCGTACTCACGAGGTCCGATTGGATTCAGGTATGGACGCGAGGTGATCGATCGTTCACAGGGCACCCGCAATTCGTGGCGAACAGCGCGGAGGTGGATGACCTCGATTTTTACCTCGAAGATCCGCAGGAAGTATTTGCCAATGGGGATGTCGACAAACTTGAAGGGATTGAAGGCTTCCTTATCGCTCGTTCGGACATCGGCTGGCTGGCCGTGCTGAAACCTCGGGGTGAGGGATCCGTCGGTGGCCCCACGGTGGCTGTGGAAGGTGGAGGGCCCGCAGCACCATCAGCGCCCGTTCCGGCAAGTCCACGTTCCAGATCGCGGTGATCGCATGATCCCAAACGTGATGCCGCCCGTCTCTGATCGACAGACGGACGGACTACGGTGCGAGGAGGAACTCGGCCAGCACGGGATTGACGAGATCGGGTCGCTCAAGGCTCGGTAGGTGCGCCGTGTCAGGGACGACCCCCTGGCGCGCCCCCGGGATGGAGCGAGCCAGAATCGAGACTCGCTTCACGAGGCCTGCGTAATCAAGTGGGTGGCTGAACGGTTGTCCTCAAGTGGACTTGACGAGCGCTGAGGTGCTGGCTATCCTGCCGACGTTGAACTCCCTAAGGTTGTCCGTCGGTTGGGCCAGTGGCCGGATGGCGCTAGTCGCGCTTGCACTTGCTTTGGCCCTGGTCGTAGGCGCTTGTGGCAGAGCCACGCTGACGACAGCAGCGGATTCCCCATCTACCACGGCAACTGGCACGGCCCAGGCTAGTCCGACACCCAGCCCAAGTCCGTCTTATTCGCCGGCTGATCTGGCGGCAGCCCAGCAAACGGCAACCATGACTCTGAAGCCGGACGGTGACACGTGTGCTTCCGGCTCCTGTCCGTTCACATCGGAAATGACTACTCGGCTCGCCAATCCCCCAATCCAGGGCGTTAACCCCATCTGTCGTTGCCAGGCACCTTGGTCCAATGCAACCTATGATGCAGAACCCGGCGCGAACGGGATTGTCGTTCACGTTGTCCTAGTCGCTAATGGGCCGGCAGCTGCGTCGTCCTCACAGGCGCATTTTGATCTGACGGTAGTTTCTCAGTCTGGGCAATGGCTGGTTTCGGACATTTCTTGTACCGGCGTGCCAAACTCGTCAATTTTCGATCCGAATCCGCCATTGTGCTAGGCGTCCCGCCCCGGCGGATCGCCCATGCTGTCGCTGCGCTCTTGCTTGCAATAGGTTGGCTCCAACCTGCTCAGGCATTTGCTGCCTTTGGTGACATGATTCAGTCTGGGGCTTCATGGGCCAGCACTTACGCCAACGCAGGAGACCTGAATGTCTACAGCAACGGAACACCCGGTTACTACAGCGGTATAAGGAACACGACCAATGCGCCTGGCGTCGCCGTCACAACAGGCACGGAATGGCAGTGCATGGAATTCGCTGCGCGATGGGATGTGGTTGGGTATTACACCGCGGCCTGGACTTCGGGCCAAACCGCGTGGGCCGGGACTCTGTACGCGAAAGATATGTATGCAAACGGCCCGAGTCAAACGCCGTTTCCATGGCTTCAGCATCCTAACGGTGACAGCAGCCCACCTCAATTTGGCGATCTCCTCGTATTCGGCGCGTCGGTAGATTCGAGCGGCAACCCGGACAACAAATGGCCTGCCGGCCATGTCGCGGTTGTTGTCTCCGATTTGGGCACGAGTCTGTCAATCGTTGAGCAGAACTGGGAAGAATCAAGTCCAGCCCTGGTGACGATTCCAATCCAGGCCAACAATTGGGTTCCGAATCGGCTCGTGTCGTCAGGCAGCTGGTATCCGATCGAAGGCTGGCTTCGCCCGAGCAATCCAGTGCCACCGCCAGGCGGCAGTGGCATGAGCAATCTCTTCGCGAATTCCAGTCTTGAGCAGGGGCAGGCAAGTCCCTGGGGCCCAGGATACGGGTCACCAAACTATGCGGTCTACCAGCGGAGCGACGCCATGGATGGCAACTGGCTGCTGGAGATGAACACGTCCACAACAGCAGGCTATTCGATGGCCCAAACGGTGACCACCGGAGTTCAGCCGGGCCAGAGCTACACCTTCACGGTGTGGCTGAACAGCTACGACGGGACGGCGCTCGGCGCGACCCTGAAGCTTTGGGGACAGGGAGGTTCTGCGCCTGTCGAGCTGACCTACACGCCGATCACGGTCGGGGCCAACTGGACTGAGTTCAACGCGAGCCTCAATCCAAGTTACTCTCACACTCAACTCAAGGCCGAGGTCTACCTCAATACGGTCGGACACAACTACGACCTGGACGGCGCACAGCTAGTCAACAATCTCTTCGCGAATTCCAGTCTTGAGCAGGGGCAGGCAAGTCCCTGGGGCCCAGGATACGGGTCACCAAATTATGCGGTCTACCAGCGGAGCGACGCCATGGATGGCAACTGGCTGCTGGAGATGAACACGTCCACAACAGCAGGCTATTCGTTGGCCCAAACGGTGACCACCGGAGTTCAGCCGGGCCAGAGCTACACCTTCACGGTGTGGCTGAAAAGCTACGACGGGACGGCGCTCGGTGCGACTCTGAAGCTTTGGGGACAGGGAGGTTCTGCGCCTGTCGAGCTGACCTACACGCCGATCACGGTCGGGGCCAACTGGACTGAGTTCAACGCGAGCCTCAATCCAAGTT
>Ga0307373_10004687_pt1 | contig 22858 bp, 18 predicted proteins | sample OX2MG_FD_202534 | JGI IMG/M metagenome (GOLD analysis project Ga0307373, IMG submission 202534) | Soil microbial communities from Risofladan, Vaasa, Finland - OX-2 | ecosystem: Environmental > Terrestrial > Soil > Coastal area > Acid sulfate soil | place: Finland: Risofladan, Vaasa | collected... | reverse complement strand
AGCGTACCGGCTGCCAATATTACCCAGACCGACCATGCGAACGCGCTTTCCTTCGACCGTCCCGCTCGTGAACCGGCTCTCATCGCCAAACTGATGGCCGCGGGCGCCCGGCTGCCCTATCCCACCGGGAGGCGAATAGTCCCAAACCTCGTGCCCGGTCAACATCTGGCAGTAGGTCTGCGGAATGCGGCGGAGAGCGCACAGCGTCAGCGCAAGGCCAAACTCTGCGACAGACTCTCCCCAAAAGCCCTCCGACGTGTGCTCGTAAATCCGTACTCCCGCCTTCCGGAGCAGCTCAACGGCATCGGTGAAACGATCGGAGTAGCCCTGGCTGAATGCCGCCTCCTCAAGTTGAACCAGCTTGCCGGCGCAGGCAGTGGTCAGTGGCAGGCCCAGTCCGATAAGCCGCGTGACCGTCCCGGGCGCCGAAAGAATTTCTCCGACGGGGCGGCGGTCATCGGGACCAAGCCGGATAAACTCCACAGGTCCTTCACGCATCCACAATTCGTGAAAGTGGTCCGCCGCGAAGGGCCATATTCCATCGAAGTCGGGGTGCGACACAATCACGCTGCGCAAACGGATCTCCTTAACTCGCTCTGTGCTGTGAAGTCCGTCAATTCTGATCACCGGCCCGGAGATAAACCGGCAGCGTTCTCTCCACGATGGCGCGCTTTTGAGCGTCACGGGCGGTCAGTACAAGGGTATAATTCCCGGTGGGCAGATCATACGTCTCCCACTCGCCGCGCCAGCGTTCTCCCGGGAGCCGGACCTTTTGCAGCCGCGTGTTCTGGGCGGTCTTCACAACCTTACCCGCCGCGTCCATCAGTGCTGCATCCACCGAATCCACGCTGCTCGCGATGGTTGGCGAGAGGAACCCAACACCGAAAATCCAACCGTAGTTGCCAGGAACCTGGGCGTCGAAGGGGAACAGCGCCCGGCTGTACGGTTGAACCGCCAGCGGATCGACTCGGTCTACGAGCGTCACGCGCCCGAATGTCGATGGAGTCCCTACGCTGGTGGGTGAGCTGTACGCGAAGGCGCGATGGATCCGGTGGCCTCCGTCTGAACTCCCCATCTCGACATCAATGCCGATCGGCGTCCCGGCGCCAGGCTTGAACGCGGGGAAGTTCGCCCACGGAAGCTTGAATTCCAGCGTGTAGCCGGCCGGCGTCCGCGCGGCCGCCATCTCCACACCCTTCAGCGTGAGGTCTTTGAAAGCCGGCAGATCACGCAAATGATAACGAGGCTTGAGATCGTGCCCGGTGAGCGCCGTGAAGAACATGTGGAGAGTGCCCGGTCCGAACTCTTTCGCTCCGAGATCGGCGCCGCTGCGAGTATCGAGGTAGAACTCAACGGCGTCCCCATCGTAAAGAGCGTTGTCGCCCGCGATCTGGGTCGGGTTCCTGTCCATCGCATTAAGCCCAATATAGAGCGCCTGCTCATCCCAGAGATAATAGACGTCGGTCGCTCGATTCGCGAAGTCAGGGTTTGTCGCGTTAAGCGGCGTGATAAACGCGCCGCTCCAGTCGTCCAGATTCCCATCGATAGTGATCGGATGCTGCGCTCGGGGGATCAGCCCGACGACCGGCGTCTCCTGCGCCGTGGCTGATGATGCCCCGAACGTCAACCCAAAAACCGTAATGGCAGCGAAGAGAAACTGGCCGGCTCCCCTCAATAGCCAGGATTTCAAAGCGATCTCATTTCTATGCTCCGTGATTGGGCACGAAGCGTCGCGAGGCTCTATGCATTTCCGCTCATGCCGCGGCAGCATGCGTTCATGCAATATACTCGCGACCGGCTACAGACCATGTTCGGCGTTCCGGTCCCGCTTCCTGCGTGTGAGCGAGTTTATATTGCGGAGGGCGCCCAGAACCTCGCAATGAGGCAAACGCGCTGGATCTCTTAAAAGGAGAATTGCCTTGCGGCGGTTGATTCCGGGATAATGGTTATAGCGAAGTCACAGCCGACAGGCGAGGTTCAGGGTATGCCAAAAGTACTGGTAGTGGATGACGAGGCGGATATCGTCCGTCTGGTTCGGTTCCGATTGGAAAAAGAGGGATGGGATGTGGTGTCGGCGTTCGATGGACAGAGCGCCATCGCTGCGGCCATTGAACATCGACCAGATCTTATCTTCCTGGATATCATGATGCCCGACATGGACGGCTTTGACGTGCTCGAGGAGATTCGCACGCGCCGCGGGGTATACAAAACTCCGGTCGTGATGCTGACCGCCCGCCGCAGTGGCGTGGACATGGACAAAGCCCGAGCTTTCAACGTATATCACTACATCACCAAGCCGTTCGACCCGGAGCTTCTCATCACCACCGCAAAGAAGATCCTGCTCTTCGCGGGTTAGCGCCCATCTCGGTTGCCGAAGGTGTCAGGAGGCTGGCAGCCCGACGACACAGGATGATTCGAAAGTGGCGGCCCCCGCTCAGGAAGATAACGTAGCGCGGGACCGAAAGCCCTGGACTCTATTCTTCGGTCAGTGGATCTCCGGATGCTATCGAAACCTTAATGTCTTCACTGTCCTGTACTTCCTGTTCGAGATCTGCCAGAGCCTCATAGTAGGGAAACAGCGGTTCCGGTTCTCGTGAGTGACGCACAGGGATGCGCCAGTAACCGTTCTGAAGGCGAATACGCGCTTCATCCAATCGGAGCGTGATGTCGCCGACCCTTTTTCTTGCTACGTACGGTTTCACTCGGCGGGCGACGTCCATCGGCGTCAACTCAGTTATCGCCATCTTCCAGCTCCAATCGTTCGAAAACTTGGACGCCATCAGCAGGGCGGTCCTTGCCGATTCCACGTCCACGGTCCTCCCCATCCGGTAATCGGCGTCCTCACGCAGCGAACGCAGCGCGCGCAACATCTTTCGCACCGTGCGCCGACTGTTGATGGTAAGGCCGCCGTTGTTTCCGATGAGGTCGGGCAACTGCTCATGGGAAGGATTGTTCCATCCCGCCGGGAAGTTCACGCCGTAGAAGTCTTCGCGCCACGCCCACCCGTCCCCGGTTTTTTATGGCCAGCCGGATGGGTATCCAGCCCGGCTCACACGATGACGCTACATTAGAGGGGAACACTTAAGAGGAAAACACTCGAACTTGACCAGGAGATCGATTGATCTATGCGTTCTGTTCTAACCATAGCGGCATCGGATCCATCAGGAGGCGCAGGAGTTCAGGCTGATCTCCGCGTTTTTGACTCACAGGGCGCAGCCGGACTTTCGGCGATCACGGCGATCACAGTTCAGAACACGTGGGGCGTTCGAAGTGTTGCCCCGACTCCGGCATCACTGCTCCAGGAACAACTGGACGCGATCCTCTCGGATTCATCGCCTGCGGCGGTAAAAATCGGGCTTCTGCCGGACGCCACCGCCGCGCACGTCGTCGCCGGAGCGCTTGACCGGTACCGGCCCCCCAACGTTATCCTGGACCCCGTGCTCGCCTCTTCCGGCGGGCTGGAGTTTCTGAGCCGGGATGGGGAACAGGCTCTCCGCGAGGTACTGCTGCCTCTCTGTGATCTCGCCACCCCAAATCTGATCGAGGCCGCGCGCCTCACGGCCCACCCGGTTGACACCGAGAGCGACCGGATGGAAGTGGCGCGCCGTTTGTGCGCGATGGGCGCACGTGCGGCGCTCATCAAAGGCGGCCACCTCGAAGGCGCCCCGGTGGACCTGCTTCTGGATAGCACCGGGGCCTTTCATCTGTTTCGGGGAGTGCGTATCGACACCCCCCACACGCACGGTACCGGCTGCTTTCTCTCTTCGGCCATCGCAGCTCGCCTGGCTCTCGGGGATTCACTGAAAGCGGCGATTCGGTGCGCGAAAAGTCTGCTGGAAGAGGGGCTTCGCAGCCCGGTCATCATCGGTCAGGGAAGAGGTTCGCCCTACCCGGGCGCTTTCGATCCCGCCGGTCGGACCCATTCCGAACGGCTTGCGCTCTTGCGTGGAGTCTATCTCCTCACCGATCCGAATTTTCGAGGTGATCTCTCATCGGAAGAGATCGCCCGCCAGGCGATCGCAGGAGGCGCCCGCGTGATCCAGCTTCGGGACAAGCGGCTTTCGACGCCGGATCTGATCCGGGAGGCGCGCATTTTAGCATCTATCGCGCGGGAGACCGGCGCCCTCTTCATCGTCAATGACCGGGTGGACGTAGCTCTCGCGTCTGGCGCTGATGGCGTTCACGTCGGCCCGGATGACATGACGCCGGCTGACGCCCGCCGGCTGTTGGGTTCCGATCGTCTCCTGGGAGTATCGGTAGGAACGGTGGCTGAAGCTTTGGAAGCGGCGCGACACGCATCCTACCTCGCCGTGGGCGCGATTTTTGGGTCCAAGACCAAGCTCGACGCGGGTGAACCGGTCGGACCGCAGCGGATCGCCGAGATCCGGGCCGCCGTTCCCGATTTGCCCCTGGTGGCGATTGGTGGAATCAGTCGCGATAACCTCGCCGTCGTCATCGCAGCCGGCGCGAGCTCGGCCGCTGTTATCTCGGCCGTCCTCGGCAAACCCGATATCACCGCCGCGACACGGGAACTTGCCGAGCTTTTCCATTAACTTCAGTCTGACCGCGGGCTCTCGCGTGACGAGAAGCGATTGAGCTCGACTCCTCTCAGCAGCGGGTCAGACTCTCGTTCCGTTATCCAGGCGGCCATGATCCGGGCGGTGACGGGAGTGAGTAAGATCCCATTCCTGAAGTGCCCGGTGGCGAGATGGAGATTCGCCCACCCCGTCGCCGAGCCTAAAATGGGTAGATGGTCCGGAGACGCCGGCCGGAGTCCGGCCCATGCGGAATGAAAGGGGAGCGGCGAGGCGTCGGTAAGGAGTCTGCCGGCCAGACCGAGAAGACCACTTATCCCGCCAACCGTCGGACGAAGCTCGAAGCCCACGTTCTCTTCGGTCGCCCCGACGAGCAGTTTCCCATCCTCCCGCGGAACCAGGTAACCCTCATCGGAATAGACCGTGTGGGAGAGCTTTCCGGGACACGCAAGAGCGACCATCTGCCCGCGAAGCGGCACAACCGGAATGACAAGGTCCAGCATCCGCGCAATCGCAGGAGTCCATGCCCCTGCGGCTAATACCAACTCTCCGCAAGAGATATTCCCGTCGGCAGTTCTTACAGCGGCGACGCGCCTTTCAGACGTTTCAAGACCGACGACGGGAGTCTCAGTAACGAGCTGCACGCCACTCGAGACGCAGGCCTTTTCCAGCGCGCAGAGCAGGGTACGAGGATCGACGCTCTTCTCCTTCGGGGAAAAAACAGCGGCGGCGATACCTGGATCGAGAGCGGGCTCCATCCTCCGCACGTCTTCCGCCTCGATCCATTCCAACGAGAGTCCCAGTGAACGCTGCCATGCGAATACCTTTTGTAGCGCCTCTACCCGTGCCGGCGTCTGCGCCAATCGAAGCATTCCAGGGCCCTGGAGCGCCACGGGAACGCCGGTCGCGGCAGCCAGCTCTTCCACGAATTGAGAGTAGAGCGCCAGGCTCTCCAGGCCGAGATCCAGAAGCGGTGTTCGGGAGCCTGTCTCGGCGAGCGGCGCCAGCATCCCTGCAGCCGCCCAGCCGGCCTGGCCGTCCGGCGGCGCCGCTCCCCGATCAGACGGCAGCGCTCCTCGTTCCACCACGATCACCGTGGCGCCCCGCTGCCGGACCCGCCAGGCAATGGATAACCCTATCACGCCGCCACCGACCACAACAACATCGGCGAGCGCTGCGCCGGCGGACGGTCTCATCATCCCCCCGCGGTCATCTGGACGAGCTCCAACCGGTCGCGCGCTTCAACCGGTTCACTCTCGTACCGGGCACGGGGAACGATCTCGCCATTACGCTCGACAATCACCATCTCCGGCTTGAGCCTGAATGCTTCGAGAAGAGCCCTAACCGTGCCTGGTGGCTCGATCCGGCGGTCCTGCCCATTGATTACAACATCTATCATGATTCTCTGTCTATCATCCAAAGTCGGTTACAACTTCCTCATTTAGAAAACCTCCACCTGCTGGGATCGCGGCCGGTCGCCGCATACCTGCACGATTCAAAGCTCAGCGTCCAGCGCTCTCCGGTACTCCCGAGCAGCGTGTTCCGGGTCACCGGCTGTCAGAATTGGTGAGCGTACCGCGACCCCGATTGCGCCGGCGCTCAGGCACTCCGGCGCCCGCTGCGGTGTGATTCCTCCGATGGCCAAAACCGGAATCGGTACCGCCTGGCAGACCCTTCTCAGGAAGTCAATTCCCTGAGACGCCGCGCCCGGATGAGAGGACGTTTCGTAAATGGAACCGGCTATCAGATAATCCATCCCCTCGTCGGCGGCCCTTATCGCCGCCAATAGCGAATGGATTGAGCGGCCTGAAAGCCGGTTCGCCACTTTCGATCTGAAAATCTTCGCTTCTCCCACCGCAGCGCTCTCCGGATAATGAACGCCATCGGCGTGACCGGCGGTCGCCGTCTCGAAAGATCCATTAACGATGAGCCGCACGCTTCCGGGAATCGCACTGCGCACCCGCCGTGCCAGCGAGGCAAGGCGACCGGGGTCGAGATCCTTCTCGCGAAGCTGCACCAGGTCTACCCCACCGGCCGCCGCCGCCGCGAGTATCCCCAGAAGCCGGTCCTCGGAACCGGCCGGATCCGCGCTGGAAATCAGCTCCCGTCCGGTAACGAGCATCAGCCACGGGCGCGTCGCCACCCGCGCCCCGTAGTTGGCAGGACCATCGCCGCATTCATCGTTAATCGGTCCTCCAATCCCGTTCAACGCTCACCGGAAAACATACGCTACCGAACGATTCCGACCAGTGGACTGCTGGCGGAAGCGTACGGCAAAACCGGCGCCCGCCCGGCCAGGAACGCTTTTCGGCCCGCTTCCACGCCCAACTGGATCGCCTCAGCCATTATCGCGGGATTCTCCGCCCGGGCGATCGCTGTGTTCACCAGGCACGCGGAGGCGCCCATTTCCATCGCGCCCGCCGCGTCAGAAGCAGTCCCGATCCCGGCGTCGACGACAACCGGCACAGTCGCCTGCTCAATAATAATCCGAATCGTGTCGGCGTTCTTGATCCCCTGCCCGCTCCCAATTGGCGAGGCGAGCGGCATAACGGTGGCCGTGCCGATCTCTTGCAAGCGGAGCGCAAGCACCGGGTCCGCGTGGATGTAGGGCAGCACGATAAACCCCTCATCCACCAGGATCCTGCACGCCTCCAGAGTGCCGATCGGATCGGGCAGAAGGTATTTCGGGTCCGGAATCACCTCCACTTTTATCCAGTCGGAAAGCCCCATCGCTCGCGCCATCCGGGCGGTGCGAACCGCCTCGTCTGCCGTTCGAGCGCCGGCCGTGTTGGGCAAAATCTGGTAGCGCTTCCAATCAATATCGTCCAGGATGCTCCGGCGGGGCGCATCCAGATCGATTCGGCGGAGGGCAACCGTTATGATTTCGGCGCCCGAGGCCTCCAGCGCCGCATTCATCTCCTCGGCGCTCCGGTACTTCCCGGTCCCCAGCATAAGGCGAGACCGGAACGGCTTCCCAGCAATGATCAACGCATCCGCACCGGCTGTGCTATCGGCAGCGCGTGAGGGCGTTTCAACTCTGATTGTCATGACCTGGGCGCCTTCACTTGACATAAATCTCGCTGCCCTTCTCCCGGAACTCCCGGGACTTTTCATCCATCCCGGCGGTCAGGGCATCCGCCTCAATCAATCCGTGCTGCGCAGCGTAATCCCGCACATCCTGCGTGATTTTCATGCTGCAGAAATGGGGGCCGCACATGCTGCAGAAGTGCGCAACCTTGGCGCCTTCCGCAGGAAGCGTCTCATCGTGGAACTCCCGGGCCGTCTCCGGATCGAGCGCCAGGTTGAACTGATCCTCCCATCGGAATTCGAAGCGGGCCTTGCTAATGGCGTTGTCCCACGCTTGCGCGCCCGGGTGGCCTTTCGCAAGGTCCGCGGCGTGCGCCGCGATCTTATAGGCGATCACGCCGTCCTTCACGTCCTTCTTGTTGGGAAGGCCCAGATGCTCCTTGGGCGTCACGTAGCAAAGCATCGCCGTGCCGTACCAGCCGATCATAGCGGCGCCGATAGCGCTGGTAATATGATCATACCCGGGCGCGATGTCCGTGGTGAGCGGTCCGAGAGTATAGAATGGCGCCTCCTTGCACCATTCAAGCTGCTTCTCCATGTTCACCTTGATCAGGTGCATCGGCACGTGGCCCGGCCCTTCATTCATCACCTGAACGCCGTGGCCCCAGGCGATTTCCGTGAGCTCCCCCTGCGTTTTCAGCTCGGCGAACTGCGGTTCATCGTTGGCGTCGGCAATGGACCCCGGCCGCAGCCCGTCGCCCAGCGAGAAGCTGACGTCGTACTGGGCCATGATCTCGCAGATTTCATGGAAGTGGGTGTAGAGGAAGTTCTCCTGGTGATGCGCCAGGCACCACTTTGCGAGGATCGAACCCCCGCGGCTCACGATCCCGGTGAGCCGCCGGGCCGTCATCGGAATGTAACGCAGGAGCACTCCGGCATGGACCGTGAAGTAATCGACGCCCTGCTCCGCCTGCTCGATGAGAGTGTCGCGATAAACCTCCCAGGTCAGCTCCTCAGCCTTGCCCTCCACCTTTTCGAGCGCCTGGTAGATTGGCACCGTCCCGATAGGAACCGGCGAATTCCGAATGATCCATTCACGCGTTTCGTGGATGTTCTTGCCGGTTGAGAGATCCATCACGGTATCGGCGCCCCAGAGCGTCGCCCAGGTCATCTTTTCCACCTCTTCTTCGATGGAGCTGGTGACCGCGCTGTTGCCTATATTCGCGTTGATCTTGACCAGAAAATTCCGGCCAATAATCATCGGCTCGGATTCGGGGTGATTGATGTTCGCGGGAATAATCGCACGACCACGGGCAACCTCGTCACGCACGAACTCCGGCGTGATCACGAGCGGAATCGACGCGCCGAAGCTCTGGCCCGGGTGCTGTCCGGTGATTAGCTCGCGGCCCTGGTTCTCACGGATGGCGATGAACTCCATTTCGGGCGTGATCTTCCCCAGCCGGGCCTGCTGAAGCTGAGTGATGTCGCCGCGTCCGCGGAGCGCTTTGCGGGAGGGAGGCATCGGAAGACCCGGATCGCTATGCCCGGCAATGGGCCGGTAGCTTGGATCGACTTCCTCATATTCCGCCCGCGCTCTGATCCATGCTTCTCTTAGGCGGGGAAGTCCTTTGAGGATATCCACGCCCGCTGACGGATCAGTGTAAGGGCCGCTCGTGTCATAGACCCGCAGTGGCTCATTCTCTTCAGTTGGTCCGCCATTATGACCATGAGTCACCGAAAGCGCAATCTCGCGCATCGGCACCCGCACGTCCGGGTGAAGGCTTCCGGCGACATATACTTTGGCTGAAGCGGGAAAACGATAGCCCGCCGATCCCACGCCATCCTTATGACCATTATTTTGAGTTGACAATCGACACTCTCCTATCCCCGGTAACCGGCAGTATCCCGCGAGGTAACTTTACCACGATTGAGTTTGATTCAGGCCGCGCCTCTCGCCGGACGAGATCGGCAAACGGAGAGTAAAACAAAAACCACCTCCCCGGATCTTAAGGAAGATGGTGAAAGAGGGGAATGGCCGGATGGCCGCGCCTGCTCGCTCTCCGCTTTCCTACGCCGGTGCTAGCCGGATCAGGTTCTTAAGGGTCGGCCCGAAGCCCTCTCAGCCGCACTTGCGCGCTGCGCGTTCCCACGCCCAGCGGCCATCACGGTTCCCCTAGCAGATGCAATCTGGATTGTGGTAACAGTTTAACGCGCTCCGCCCCAACCGTGCCCAGCGCACTATCAATCGCACCGGATCTGGCGCCGCATTCCTATCCCGGCTGCCGCCCCAACATCCAGTCGATAAAATGCCGGGCGACCTTATCCAGGTTTTCCAGCGACCCACCTCCGCGTATCGAGGAGCAGATTTCGTACGTTACCCAGCCATCGTAGCGGATTTCACGCAGCGCGCTGAAGAACGACGCGTAATCGATAATCCCCTCTCCGACCGGCACGGCATGTAGATTGTCCGGCTCACGGGTGTAATTGGTGAGCGCCGGGTGGTAGCGAAAGCGGGGCTGCCTGATATAATCGGCGACAATCGTCTGCGCTATGTAGGGCGCCATTGAGCGCACGGCGTCCGCGAGCTCGTCGCCCGAAAGTCCCTGAAGCGTAGGCGCCCACGCGTCGAATCCAGCCTTCACGTTCGGCACAGCCACCTCCTCCAGCAGGTCACGCATGGCGGTATGATTTACGGCGATGTCATGATGATTCTGGACCGCGATCGTCACACCAAACTCGGCCGCCGCGCGGCCGCACTCCCGGATCGCCTGGACGCACCGCTGCCAGCTTTGAGCCGGCGTCAATTCGGCGCACTCGTAGCCGGTGAAAATCCGGACGATTCCGCCTCCCAGGTCCCGGGCGAGCCGTGCGCACTCGCGGACATACAGAATCTGCATCTCCTGAATCGGAATGTCCGGACGATCGGCGCCCGCGGTAAAGTTGGTATACGATGCGATGGCAGCCAGCTCGAGACCACGGCGCCGCAACTGATCCCGGACTGCCTGTCTTCGATCCGGGTCCATCTCCAGCAGCGAAGCATGGCCGCGTTTCGCCATCAACATCACACCCTCGAAGCCCAAATCGGCCGCGCGATCCAGAAAACCCTCGAGCGGGAGTGACGCCTGCCCGGGCCAGACACCGGCATAACTGACCGAATGGAGCGCTAACTTCCACATCGCACGACCTCCGCATAATAATGTTCCCGTAGGAACGGCCTATCAATAGACTGATCTGCGAAGGGTTTCTTCGCACAGTCTCCTTCGTCCTGCTAGGTGTAGCGACCGGAAGGCGCCGGATGCTCTTCGTACGTGATTCCGATTCGATCTCCATCGCCGGCAGAAGCGGCCGCCCCAGCCCCGCTCTATTTGCCAAACAGAATTGTCTACCACTTTTTTCGGGTGTTCTTGATTGCGCATTCGAATCCCGGGCCGATGGGTCCGTCCGCCACCTTCTCACCACGATTACCAACAGCGCCGATACCGCGCTGCTAAGCCTTGCCTACACGGGAGGCTTGCTCACTTCCATCTCTGACGCTTACGGCCGCAGCGCTTGCTACCAGAGCGGGACATTTGGCTCCGGCCCCACTGCGGAACTCACCGAGGTATCGCAGCTCGTCTCCACGGGAACGGTAAACCCACCGCTGCGTTATACTTACGACCACCAGATATAGTCTGCGCCCGGCGGTGAGCAGGTCCCATTCCTCCACACCACCACCGTTCCGTCGCCCACCGGCGCGGGAAACAGCACAGCCACCATCAACAGTACCCCGGCAGGCTGCGTAGGAAGCCTGGTCGATGAGGAGGAGTGCGAGTGATCAGACCGATGCGCCATGTTTCGCTCAGGAGGTTGATGCCCGTCATCGCCGCAAGCGAACACGCGCTTGGATTCTACAGCGCGCCGGGAACAGGCGCCGTGCATTCTGTTGTGACGGACCCCAGCCAGGTTCGACGGATGTTGGCCAATATGTCCTCGAGATGGCCTGTCCCTGCGATGGCCGGTAACTCAGCCTCTTTTCAGGTATGATCGCATTATGGGAAAGTTCATCAGGAAGCTGATCACGGCCGCGAGCCAACCGCTTTCTCGCGAACCCCCGGGCGATTTTCCACTTGAGCGGAAGCGCCGTCACCTGTTAGTCCGCAGAAGACGCAGATTTACGCAGAAAGTCCAGAGAAAGCCCGGTCGGCGCTGACTTCCACCTCGAGCTTTTTCTGTGTCCCTCTGTGTCATTCTGCGCAAGCGCCGGTCGCCGGTCGGGCCACAGACACGGCTGAAATCGTCAAAAAAGCGGGTTGCCAGAGGTGTTGCGTTGGATCAGCGCGGGTAAGAATCATACCGGGCGCATTATCCTTCGGCGCTCTGTAAGGAGAGTGTGTAATGCAGCGAAATAACCAGAATCTGCCGGCCCAGCGGCAGCAAAACCTGGCTCGCCCCGATGTAAACACGCCGGAAAGCCAGGCTTTCACATCGCCGTGGCAGTTGATGCGGCGAATGCAGGACGACATGGACCGGTTGTTTGAGGGCTTTTTCACCGGTTCCACAGGGCAGCTTGATTTTCCGAGGCCGTTCAATACGACGTGGCAGCCGAAAATGGACATCAGCCAGACCGACAACGAATGGCACGTTGATGTGGATTTGCCCGGTGTAAAGCCTGAAGATGTCTCGGTCGAGACGCGAGATCATTATCTGACCGTTCGAGCGGAGATGCGCGAAGAGTCCGGGGATCAGGATAGGGAGCGCCGCTACCATCACCGGGAGCGGCAGTATGGCTTCTTCGAACGAGTGCTCCCACTTCCGGAGAACGTGAACGAGGAGCAAATCTCCTGCGATTTCAAGGACGGCGTTCTAACGCTCCGGCTCCCCAAGACGGCCAACGCCGTTAGCGGCACGCGCCGGATTCCGATCGGACAGGGCCAGGCGCAGACCCAGGCGCCGAGCGCTCTGAGAGAATCTCAAGGTGACGGCAAGAATCAGCAGAAGGCAGGGCAGGAAATGGCCGCGGCCGGCGCGAATGGAAGCGGGTCCAAGAAATAGCAGGAAAGCCGGGTCCAATCCGTGAAATCAATAGGGCGCTTCTCAATCGGGGGAGCGCCCTATTTGATTCTGAGGAAATGTTGTGAACCGACCGCGCCTTCCCCACCGCTTCGCGTGTCCGCTCATCTTTTTGCCGTTATTGATAGCCGCGTCGCCCGGCCCTTTGATAGCGCTTCCCACTCCTTCAGGCAAGCCTCACATCACTTCTCCATCGGTCTTCGGCGTTTACACGGGCACACCAGTCCTGATCAATGTTTCTGCAGATGGAGATCCCCCGCTCAAGTTCACGGCGAGCCATCTCCCCCGGGGTCTGAAGCTCAATGGCGCGACAGGTCAGATCACCGGCCGGCTGCCCGGTCCCCGCGATTACGCCGTGACTGTGAAAGTCCGGAACCACGCGGGGAGCGACTCGAAGCAGATCCGGATCGAGATCGGCGATAAGATCGCCCTGACACCTCCCATGGGCTGGAACAGCTACGACAGCTTCGGCGACGACGTTACCGAGGATGAGGTGATGGCGAACGCCCGCTATCTGAGCCGGACACTTCATCCCCACGGTTGGGAATACGTGGTTATCGATTATCGATGGTATGACCCGGGGGCTTCTCAAGCCCCGAACAATCCGAATGCCCGCCGGGGCGCGACCCTTTCCATGGATTCCTTTGGCCGGCTAACACCACCGCCAAATCGGTTTCCTTCGGCGGCGGATGGACAGGGCTTCAAAGCGCTCGCCGACCGGATCCACGCGATGGGACTCCGATTCGGCATCCACATCATGCGAGGCATCCCCCGCCAGGCGGTAAAAGAAAATACGCCCATTCAGGGATCGATCTATCACGCCGCCGACGCCGCGAACACCGCCAATACCTGCGGCTGGTGCCCCGACATGTATGGCGTAGACACTTCAAAGCCAGCCGGGCAGGCCTGGTACGACTCTATCTTGAGGCAGTACGCCGGCTGGGGCGTTGATCTGATCAAGGTGGATGACATGTCATCCCCCTATTCCGCGGGAGAGATCGCCGCCGTGCGAACTGCGATCAAGCGGTGCGGGCGATCCATCGTCTTCAGTCTCTCACCAGGCGAGACCCCCATCCAGGAGGCCGATCACGTCACCGCTCACGCCAATATGTGGCGAATCTCCGGGGACTTCTGGGACAACTGGGGCACGTTGAACCATCAGTTTGATCTCATTGCCCGGTGGGCGGGCTACGGCGATCCCGGCCACTGGCCGGATGCCGATATGATCCCGCTCGGGCATCTCTCCATCCATAACCGGAGCGTCGGCCGAGACCGCGAGACTCACTTCACCCACGACGAGCAAATGACGCTCATCTCGCTCTGGGCGATGGACCCATCACCGCTCATGCTCGGCATGAATCTGCCGGACGACGACGCCTGGACCAACTCGCTGCTCACCAACGACGAGATCCTCGCCGTGAATCAAGATTCGCTTGGAAAGCAGGCTGTCCGGGTGTCGCAGGAGAACGGGGCCGAGGTCTGGGTCAAAGAGATGCAGGACGGCTCGCGGGTCATCGGACTTTTCAACCGTGCAAACGATCCGCAGCCGGTCACTGCCCGGTGGTCCGATCTCAAGATTCCCGCCCGAGAGCGTGTGCGGGACCTGTGGCAGCGCAAAGACCTCGGCGATTTCGAAAAGCAGTTTCATGCTACTGTTCCGGCGCACGGCGTCGTGATGATTCAGGTTACCGCGAAATAGCTCACGGTTGAGGTTTTGCAACCGGGTTATTGAACCCGCGAGAATCCAATCGACCGCAGGCAATCGACTACAGTAGATTAAACGTGGTGGTGACTGGCGAGTGTCGACGCCCGACTTTCGCGGAATTGTTCGCGGAGCCGCTCGGAGGGCAGAGCGAGGTTTTAACGCAGTCGCAGTACGGCGGCGGAGGCGAACGTATGGGCTGGCGCCTGGACGAGTTCAATATCGATCGGTTCCGAGGCCTCCAAAATGTCCGTTTGACAGGGCTCGGCAGAATCAACCTGCTCGTAGGGCCCAACGATTCGGGAAAGACGAGCATCCTCGAGGCACTCTCGGTTTTCGCCAATCCCCTCGACGATTACAACCTCGTGAGCCTCGCCGTCGATAGGGACCGCGGAGTCGTTCCTTTCTTCCAGCCACTGCCCGAGTCGTTAAAATGGTTGTTTCCACAGTGCGCGGCGATTGATGGCACGGAGCACTACTCGGGTGAGATTCGAATGTCTGCGTCCGGATCTTACAGGGTCAGTGAGATGTCCGCGGTATATCGCGAATTGGTTGGCGTCTTCGCAAGCGCTCTTAACGGGGACACGGAATCGCCGGACCGGGAGACCGATCGGCGTGTGAAGGGGTTCGACGAGGATCCAGTCAGGCGAGGCGCTGAAATAGATCTCAAGGTCAAATATCATCCCGGGCCCGATTTGCCCACGGTTAGCGATGCGCATTCCTTCACGTTCCGCGTCTGGGAGCCTGAAAGTTTCGAGACAGCTCGAAAACCTTCGGCGTTCTCACTTCGATCAGAACTGCTTGCGCCCTTCTCGCATCGCTCACATTCTTTGAGCAGCCGCTTTAGTTACGCATTAGAACATGGGATACAAAGGTCGGTCATCGATCTCATGCGGCAAATTGATCCTCAGATCCGAGACATCGAGATCCTTTCCGGCAGGTTCGATCGAGCGGTCCTGCACGTCAAACACGAGCTCAGTGGGCTTGTGCCGATCAGCATGTTTGGTGAAGGTGTCCGACGCGCACTCTCGATTGCGCTAACTGTTCCCGGGGTCGAAGGCGGAATTCTACTCATCGACGAGATTGACGCCGCGATCCATACCTCGGCCCTCGTCAATCTTTTCCAGTTTATCGTCAACGCTTGCCGGCAGTACAATGTGCAATTGTTCGCTACAACGCACAGCCTTGAAGCGGTCGACGCGCTCATGGAGTCGGCCGCCGGCTCAGATGAATTCGTGTTCTTCCGCCTGCCGACAATGGGTGAAAGCGCTACCCTCGTCCGTTTGGACCGCGAGAAGGTGCGGATTCTTCGCGAGGATCTCGGTCAGGAGGTTCGTTAGTGCCCGTTCGCTACGCCATCGTCGGTACCGAGGGACCGCACGATCAGGCCTTCGTGTCCGCGGCGATGAAACTGTTAGGCCTGAAAGAGTTCAGCGGCACGGAAGCGGAACTCGATCCATTCTGGAAGCCATTTATTCCTATCTATCCGAAAAGCGGTGGTCGTCTTTACCAGCGACTGGATATGCCTTCTATTGTCTTCAACGACGATGTTTCTGCAGCAATTTACGCGGGTGAAGGCAGCAAGCTAAAGAGCCAACTACCCCTTATCCTTGAGAATAACAGCCCGTACCGTCTAGAAACTTGCGCATTCGGGATCGTCGCTGACGCAGATGAAAAGGGACCCAACTCTGTCGCTCAGAAATACAGCCAATCATTTCGGGACCTGTTCCCCGATTTCCCGACCACGCCGGGCGTCGTCAATCCCGAAACGACGCGAACGGGGATCTTCGTCCTCCCGGATAACGAGCGAGAGGGGGTCCTGGACTCCTTGATCGTTGAGTGTCGTCACGTGGTGTATCCGGTTCACATGACGCGTTCCGTCGAGTTCGTAGAGGGTTTCGAGGAGAAGGATCGATCGCACTGGAAGCCCTTCGACCATGACAAAGCTGTCGTGGCCAGTTCCGCGAGCATCCTTCGACCGGGCATGACCAATACCGTGACTATCAAACAGGACGGCTGGCTGGCAGAGGACTCGAAGTCCGTTCCCGGGGTTGCGCGTTTTCTGGCTTTTGCGCGCGATCTGCTGGAGTTACCGTGATACATTTCCTGTGCGATTAAATACTATCTTCCCATGGCAGACTCGGTGTTAAACCCGCCTCACCACGACCAGGTTCTTCACGGCGATTGCGTGGACTGGATGAATTCGCTTCCAGAGGCTTGCGTTGACCTGGTGTTTGCGGATCCGCCGTACAACCTGCAGCTCGCCGGCGAGCTCTGGCGGCCGAACATGACTCGCGTGGACGCGGTCAACGATTCCTGGGATCAGTTCGAATCGTTCGAGGCGTACGATCGCTTCACCGTGTCATGGATGCAGGCTGCCCGCCGGGTGCTCAAGGACACCGGGACGCTCTGGGTGATTGGCTCGTACCATAACATCTACCGGGTGGGCGCGATCACGATGAATCTCGGCTTCTGGATCCTCAACGACGTCGTCTGGATCAAGCAGAATCCGATGCCGCAGATGAAGGGGGTCCGCTTCTGCAACGCGCATGAAACGCTGCTCTGGGTGAAGAAATCGAAGGCGCAGACTCGCTACACGTTCAATTACAAAGGAATGAAAGCTGGGAACGAGGATAAGCAGCTCCGATCCGACTGGTACTTTCCGATCTGCTCGGGCGGCGAGCGCGAAATGATCGATGGCAAGAAGGCTCATACCACCCAGAAACCGGAGGCGCTCCTTCACCGGGTGATCGCCTCCACTTCAAACCCCGGAGACCTGGTCCTGGACCCATTCTGCGGAACGGGTACCACCGCCGCGGTCGCCAAACGGCTCGGGCGCCACTTCCTCACCATCGACCGGGACGAATCTTATGTTGAGGTCGCGCGACGCCGCGTCGATGCCGTTGTCGCAGGGGTTGGGGAGAGCGGCGCACTATTGGACGCTCGCAAACCCCGCGTCTCCTTCCTGAGCGTGGTGGAGACCGGACGATTGAAGCCGGGTGAGCGGATCTGGCTTGCCCGGTCGCCAAGATCAACCATTCGACTCGATGATAAATCACCGGGAATCGTGGAGGCGATTATTCAGGCGGATGGCACCATTGCCGCGAACGGTTATCGCGGCTCCATTCACAAGGTCGGCGCGCTCTGTCTTGGACTGCCCGCCTGCAACGGCTGGACCCACTGGCATTTCACCGATCCCGTCACCGGCCAGGCGAGACTTATTGATGATCTGCGGGAACCAACGGTTTCCGGGACGCATCCGTCTCCGGATTCGGCGTCGCCGGACGACTGACGATCGTCACCCACCGGCCGGCCGGATCATTCGGATACTGGAGCAGGATCGTATGACTCCCCGGATCCCACGTCGACTTCAGGTCTGACGGGGCAACCCCATCCACCCGCACGGATACCGGCGATTCCCGGAGCGCAACGCGTGTAGCGGCCATCGTCTCCGCCGGTCCGCTGGAGTTGAACCGGAAAGTGGAACCGGTGTTCCGGGCCGCGACAGTTTTTGAGGCGGACGCCACGACGCGCGGCCGGGTGAGATCTAACCGGTCAAGGTCAAGAAGCAGTATTCTGTCCCCCGGATGGACAATAATCTGAGTCAAAACGGGCAGCGAAGGGTCGAGAAGGTTCACCAACCGCCCCTTCAAAGTCCGATCGGGGCCGGCCGATGATTCATCCAGACCGGCTGCAACGATATAGGGGCCGCGGCGGAGGATCAGGTGATTCGTCTCTCGCCACGTCAGATGGGCCGACTTCGCCGCTTCACGCGCGAGGCTCACCACTTCACCGGCCCCGGCGGCGTTCTGCGCAAGGGAAGCCGGGCTGAGACGCCGGTATATCAGCGCTCCTTTCCCGATTCGATGAAGCCCCTCCGTTGTCTCCCGGCCCAGGCCAAGCTGTTCGAAGAGCTGCTGCCGAGGTTCGGCATAGGATTTAGCGCCGGAATCCGCTCCGCTGTTCCACCACTCCTTCACCGCGTTGTAAGGATCTTTGTCATTGTCGACGAACACCAGAATCCCGCCGGCCCGCACCCATTGAGCCAGATCGGCGTGGTACTCCGGCGAGAGCGGCTTCATTCCTTCGTACGTCAGAAAGAGAACCCGGAACGGCTTGAGATAGTTCTTCAGCCCCACATTTTCAAGCTGAACCGGCTGAATCGGCAGCCCGTGCTTCAGAAGAGGCATAGCGAGTCCGTAGAACGAGCTGAGATGAGGATCACTGGGGTCGGGATCACCCCGTTGAAACATCATCGTATCGGAGACCAGCACCCCGATACCGGGCGTGCCCGCGTCCCAACTGACTTTCGGCTGTTTCATGTCGTTCAACGCGTTGAAGACCGTGAGCAGCTCCGTGGCGTAACCGGGTGAGATTCCCACGCGTTGGCCCGACCCGTCCCCACTCGGGTATTTGCCAAGAAATGGGCGCTGGGGCCAGGGCGCCACTTCGTAATGCCACACGTCGGGCCAGAGAAGCGACGCCACCAGCGTGCATTCCCAGTTGCGGCGATAATCCGCCCACGTGTGATTGGGGTTATCCTCCACCGGATCGTTCAAATAGTACATCCGGCGCCCGGTGGATCGCACCAGATTATGCAGAACGCCGTATTCCAGGTATCCGGTTTCGAACGTCCGCTCCTTGACGATGCCCTGGTACATGTTGGGCGTGCGTGCCGTGCCGGTCCAGACCTGGCCGATGTAGCCATTACATCCGTGCAGCATCACCAGGCTCTGCTCCGGGCTCACAATTCCCCACTGTGAATAATTGATCATGCTGTGGGTCGGAACGTAGCAGGGAATGGTGCGACCGATCTTCTTGCCATACTGCGCGACAAAGTCGAAAACCTGCTGCAGCGCACGACGGTAGAGGAAGTATTTCAGCTTGGACGCCCGGTATTGCGCGTCGGGCGACGTATGGGGAGCGATCCAGGGTTCGTGATAGTACGACTGCCATTCTCGCTTGAAGCTCTCGCTGTAACCGGATCGGACCCAGAACTCGGGCTCTTCTAAGTAAATCGCCTGTGCGCCGGCGTCAATCGCCTTCTTTACGCCGACCGAGAGGTATTTTCCATAAGTTATCGAGGGCGCAACATAGGGCACGGTCGGCCCGTGCTGCACCTTATTCCCATTGCGATCCGTCTGAGCCTCGTCTGTATGGCTTTTGCCATCCCACTTCCCGTCAAAATAATCCTGGTAGTTACCCCAGGCCACACCGGTCATCAATTGGGTGATGTAACCGTGGTCCCTCCAGCCCGCCATTCTCGCCGGGAGGTCCCCATTGATGCCGTAGACCATGGCGACGTCGGATTTGATGTCGATTCGTGGATCGTACGCGGAACCGGTCTGAAAGCTCGTTCGCTCCAACCGCTGACCCGGATCCTTCGGCGGATTTGCGGGCAGTACGTCCGAGCGCGCGCCTGCCACCGTGAGTCCAATCGCGGCGCCGGCCGCCATCGTTACAATCTTACGCAAGAGGGAAACCCTTTGATTCGATCGATTCACGCGAAAGTTCTGTTTCATTCAGGATAGTCTCTCTTGCCAGGGGGCCACGAAATGGAGTGCACGGGTTCGAAGACTGCCCGGCGATCCGTTGGAGGCAGTTCGGGATGAAATCCGGCAGGGCGCGGCGGCATTCCATCGCGCCAGGCTAACGAACAGTATAGGAACCCCGGGAGGGTAAGTCAACGCGGCGCAGCGTCGAAGAGAGGCGCTGCGCCTGAGAGCCCTTAACACAGCACGGTGATTTGGAGATGACGCGGGTTCTAATCGTCGAACGCGGACGGAGGACCGAGGACGGAGGATTGAGCCGCCAGAGTCCCTTGTCGCGATCAAACATTCTTCATACAGTTAACTTCCGCCACCTCCCGAAAGCAAGCATCTCCCGCTCTAGGATTAGGGAGGCCTCTGTAACCGGATTCTATATAATCAATCCTTCAGAAGTCCAGGCGCTGCCGAACCGGTGGCGCAGGCGCCTCAGACTGTGTCCTATTGACTCATCCTTCATCCTTTGCCCGGTGGCGCAGGCGTCCCCGCCTGTGCGAGGGGCCGAAACGAAAAAACTGTCTCAAACCGTCTCATTCCCGCTCAGATGAGCATGGGATCAGCCCTCCGAAACCTCGCTTTTCACTCGAAATCAGTCCCCGGAGAGCCCGAAAACACAGCAAACTGTCTCAAGATTGACCGGATGTGTGACCGGGGAGCGCCGCGCTCGAGCTGCTCGCCTGATTCGCGAATCGCGAAGACTTGATTGACCGGGGTTCGAGGCGGGTGGTATAATCGTTTGGTAGCGCGCGAGGAAAGAATCTCGCTCGTTTAACCTACCAACCGTCAACATATTGCGCTGAATTCTCAACCGCCGCGGCATAAAACATCTTCAGAACGCTGCGATTGCGCCAGGCGTCTGCATCAGACGTCAATTAAAGGAGCCAAACTTGAACTGCTTCCACCCTCGGGGAACGAACGACCGAAGCGGGGCCCACTCTCATGCTGGTTCCGGTAGTCGTTGGGGAACCAGTTCGACCCGCGCTCAGCGCGGTTGCGTGGCTTCCGCGGCGATAACGGGAATCTGCGCAGTGGTTCTCGCAGCGATGGCTGCGCCCGCTCTCGCGGCCTCGCGAAAGCCGACGCCCGACGCTGTGCCAATGCCCGCCGGAGCGCTGGAGCCCGCCGCCGCGCCCGCAATGCCGACGTACGATACCAAAGGCAATTTCAGCTTCGCCGTACTGGGCGATTCGGCGCCGCCGGCCCCCGATCTTCCGGTGCCCTCGGTCCTGTTCCGCCTGTTTGACGACATCGGTACCCTCCGGCCCGACATACTTTTTCATACCGGCAATTTCGTATGGGTGAGCCCCGGCGACCAGGCAGGCGCTCAGGTTCAGATGGATCGGTTCCGGCTCTCCGCGGATGGTCTGCAGGGAATCCCAATCTTTGTGGCGCCCGGCCCCAGAGACGTGCCCGACGAAGAAGCCGACGTGGTCTTCCGAAAGCTCATCTCAGGCGGACAGCCGTGGCGTTCGTTTGATTATGGCAATAGTCATTTCATTGTGCTCGACACCGAAGTTCCCAACGAAGTTGGCAAGATTGCGGGCGACCAGATGACCTGGCTGCAGTCCGACCTGGATACGCACTCCCAGGCGGCGCATACGTTCGTTTTCCTGAACCGGGCCCCCTATCCTACCACCCCCGACGCCCCGGCCGACGACGTTTTCAGCGCTCCGGCAGACCGCGACTCATTTACCGGCTTGATGTCGAAGTACCACGTCACCACGGTCTTCTCCGGTGGTCAGCCGCTGTATTCTTCTTCCACGCAGGACGGTGTGAATTACGTGAACACCGGCGGCGGCGGATCGCCCAGCACGGCGGCGCCGGAGAATGGTGGCTTTATCCACTACGTGCTGGTGACCGTCAGTGGCGATAACGTGAGTGTCGCTCCCTTGGAACCGGGCCGCGTCGACGTCCGCTTTGCGCAGCCTGAGCCCGGCGTGGCGACCGTTTATAACAGCAGTCCGTTTCCACTGACAGTCAATCACGTTGCCATCGCGGTCCCGTCCGTTTGGCGCGCAAAGCACGTTGGTCTTCTTGGGGCAGCCCGCCTGGCGGTTTACCAGGTGACTGCGGCCGGCGTAGGCCCGAACGGCGCGGGGGCCGAGGCTGCAGCCGTGGACCTGGAACCGGGCAAATCGGTTGGCGTGGGACAGCCGGACGTGCTCTACGTGAGAGTGCTGGTTCCGGCGGACTCGGCCGTCAACATCAAGATTCAACCCGCTCCGTAGCCGGACGGCCGTGGAATCCAGATTAGGCTTATGATCGGCGCCACGAGAAAGACGCGATGTCCGTAGATTTGCTGACTCGTCTCGAACGCGCCCTTGAGCATATCTTTGAGAGTCTCTTCTCGCACGGTTTCAAGGGTAGAGTCCAGCCGGTGGAGATTGCGCGACGCCTGACGCGCGCCATGGAAGACCATAAGATGGTCAGCGTCTCGCAGGTTTTCGTGCCCAATGAGTTTACCGTGGCGCTTCATCCGGAAGATTACCGAACGCTCTCGCCCTTCGAGGCGGCAATTATGCCGGATCTGGTGCGCCATGTTGAGGAGTCAGCCGCCGAGGCGAATTATGGTCTCCTCGGAAAGCCCGTCATACGGCTGAAAGAAGATCCAACCGTTGAACGAGGCGGCACACGTATTGACGCCGGCTTCCTCCGCAAGGAGGATCAGACCGCGCGCGTTCCGGACACTCCCACCACGGCTCTTAAGATTGAAAACGCGCCGCCACTGACAGGGCGCCAGGCCGTGCTGGTCGTGATCGAAGGGCCCGACGCGGGGCAGGAGTTTTCCCTCCGCCATGGGATGTCGACGATCGGCCGCGGCGGCGTGAACGACGTGGCGCTCAGTGATACCAGTGTTTCGCGGGCGCACGCCCAGATCGAACTGCAGCCGGACGGGTACCACCTGAAGGATCTCGGTAGCAAGAACGGCAGCCTGGTAAACGGGCTGCCGGCCGTGGACACGCTGCTCGCTCATGGAGATGAGATCGTCATCGGAGCCA
>Ga0307373_10004686_pt1 | contig 22858 bp, 23 predicted proteins | sample OX2MG_FD_202534 | JGI IMG/M metagenome (GOLD analysis project Ga0307373, IMG submission 202534) | Soil microbial communities from Risofladan, Vaasa, Finland - OX-2 | ecosystem: Environmental > Terrestrial > Soil > Coastal area > Acid sulfate soil | place: Finland: Risofladan, Vaasa | collected... | reverse complement strand
CGGCGGGCATGGCAGATTCTGTCCGGGTGCCTGGGTTGGTGTCAGCACCCAATCTCTAGGCGATTCCAGACACTTGTACCATGCCCGTCAGCGAATCCCTGCTATGCGGTGAATAAGATGGGTTAGCTGGATTGAGGTGCCAGGCCGACCGACATTCCTGCCCGAGCTCAGGCCAAAGGACAGCGCTTCGGCGGATTGGTACTTCAGCGGTCTGCCGGAGAACCAGATCAGTCCATGCTTCAATGAAAATCTGGCGGCTGCACTCGCGCTGATCAACTGCGCTGGGCACGATGCTGCCGCAGCATCGCAGACGACCAGCGTCGACTCGGCCAAGCCGGCGGCGAAATGTCAGTTCGTTCGCCACTGCTGGGAGGTGTTCAGGGGCTGGACGCCCTAGCTGGCGTACCGAAGGCCAACGCTTGTCGCCCACGGCTGTATCTGGTGTTGCACCATGACACGGCGCCACTCTCATGCCTGCAAACTCGGATGCCGGGGCGGACCTGGGACGCTTCCATCAGGATCGTAACACTTGTATGCGCTGCATGCGCTGCGCTCGATTTGCCAGGGTCCACTGCGATCCCCAACAGGCGTGGGCGACAATCGGATAGGCGCGAAACTTTCTTCTCCGCCTTCCTCACCCCCATGAGTGGCACATCCCCACCGATGCGCTAGACTGCCGCACCGCGCACCGGGGAGGAACCACCAATGCCAAACGCGCTTGAAGAAAAGGACGCGATCCGCGAGGTCCTGGCGACCTATTGCTTCCATCTCGACGCGGGAAAGTTCGAGGAGATGGCCGCGCTGTTCACCGCGGATGGTACGTGGCACACCGATTTCGGCCAGGGCACCGGCCGGCCGGGAATCGCGGAACATGCGCGCAGCCTGCGGGCGGGCAGCGCGCCGCGGCCACGCGGCGTGCACCTGGTGACCAACATCGTCATCGCGCTCGATGGCGATCGCGCGCGCGTGCAATCCAACTGGGTGGTCGCGCAGAACAGCGATGCGGGCCCGAAGGTCAGCTCGGCCGGCGGCTATGCCGACGACATGGTGAAGCAGGACGGGCGGTGGCTGTTCCGCTACCGCAAGATCGACCGCTTCATCGGCGAGGGAAAGTTCTGAGGGGGAGACACGCGAACATGTCAACGACATTGGATGCCGACATCCGGGTAGAGGACTTCGAGTACCGGCCCGGGCTGCTGGCGCGGCTGTATCGTCCCGCCGGAGACGGGCCGTTTCCCGCCATCGTGGAAGTGCATGGCGGCGCCTGGGTGAACAGCGACCGGCTCAACAACGCACCGCTGGCCGAGGCACTCGCCGCCGACGGCATCATGACCCTGTCGCTGGATTTCCGCATGCCGCCCGAGGCCGCGTATCCGGCGTCGTTGCAGGACATCAACTGCGGCGTGCGCTGGTTCAAATCGCGGGCCCAAGAATTCGGCGCGCGGGCGGAGCGCGTCGGCTTGTTCGGCACGTCGAGCGGCGGCCACCAGGTGTTGCTGGCGGCGATGCGGCCGTTCGATCCGCGCTATGCGGCGCTGCCGCTGCCCGGCGCGCCGGACGCCGATGCGCGCGTGGCGTTCGTCATTTCCGCCTGGGGCGTGCTGTGTCCGCTGGTGCGCTACGGGATCGCCAGGGATGCGGCCAACCAGGCGATGCTCGACTCGCATCACCGCTTCTGGGGCGACGAGGCGGCGATGGCGGAAGGCAGCCCGCCGCTGATCCTGGAGCGCGGTGAGGCGGTCGAGACGCCCCCCGCCTGGGTGTTCCAGGGCGACGCCGACGAGTGGGTGCCGAACGCGGTGGCGGAACGCCTGGCGGTCGGCTGGCGCAAGGCCGGCGGCGAGGTGGAGCTGACGCTGTTCCCCGGCGAGAAGCACACGTTCATGCGCAACTTCCCGGATAAGCCGAATTCGCAGCGTGCGCTGGCGATGTTGCAGGCGTTCGTCAAGCGGCACGGGTGATCGGCGGTCCGCCAGTACCCGGAATCGGTGGAGCACGAGACGGCGACTTCACTCTTTCGTCATGGCCGGGCTTGACTCGGCCATGACGACTGACGTACCGCCGCCTCACGGCTTTGGACAGCTAAGCCAACTGATATGCCGCGCCCAGAGGAATATCGACGCATTGTTGGTGCCTGTGGCGATGGTAGCAATCCCGGCGAATAGGCCCACTATCGTCGCGATGACGGCAATTCGCTTCTGAAGGCGCATGAGGACGATGGATCTACGAACCTCAATCGGATTGCCATCCCAATAGAGTTGATGTTCCGGGTCGATCCCGATTCGATTGAGATCATCCAGGCTGATAGACTCAATCCCGCGCCGCCATTGCGGACGGGATCCATCGGTCATGACTTGATGGCCTGTTCCGCGGCGGCGAGGCGCTTGTCCATCTCGGCCATTTTGTCGGCAATCTTACCCGGAATCTGCGTATGTTTCCCTATCGTCTCTTGCAGCTCGTCAATGGTCGCGAGCGCTCTGATGAGCTGGTCGCCGATGGGTGCCCTGGCCACAGGTCAAGAAACGCGTCGGAGCAGCCTGTCCGCGCTGGCGGATAGAGCCTTGCCCTCGCGCTCAATGCGCGTAAGCATTTTGTCAGCCTGCCGGAGCTGGACCGTCTCACTTCCATTGCGGTCGCGATGCCTGGCGTCCAAGCCGGGTTTCTTCGCGTCAGACATAGCGCGGGAGAGGTTTCCTCAACCTCAAATCACCAGTTCGATCAGGAACGGTCCCGAGCGGCCGAGCGAGTGGCGCAGCAGGTCGGTGAACGCCTCGGCGGTCTCGGCTCGCGCGCCCTCCACGCCCATCGATGCGGCAAGCTGCGGCCAGTTGATATCGGGGTTGCCCAGGTCGAGCATGTCCATCGCAGTGCGCCCCGGATTGGCCCCGACATTGGCCAGTTCGCCGATCAGGATCTGATATTTTCGGTTCGACAGCAGCACCGTCGTGACGTCCAGCTTCTCGCGCGCTTGAGTCCACAGCGCCTGCACCGTGTACATCGCCGAGCCGTCCGCTTGCAGGTTGATCACCCGCCGCCCCGGCGCGCCGATCGCCGCGCCGGTCGCCAGCGGCGGGCCGCCGCCGATCGCCCCGCCGGTCACGTTCAGCCAGTCATGCGGTGATGCCGCCTTGGTCAGCGGGAAGAAGCCGCGGCCGAAGGTCACCGACTCGTCGGCGATCACCGCGCCTTCCGGCATCAGCGCTCCAACCGTTGAAGCGACGCTCTCCGGCGTCAGCGCGCCGCGCCCCACCTCCGGCCGCACACCGTTATCCGGCTTCGCCACTTTCGGCGCGCCCACCGCCTCCGCCAGCCGTCCCAGCGCATCCACGATGTCCTGCTCCGGCCGCGCCAGCACATGCAAGTCGGCGTCCGGTGGCACCGAGGTCTGCACCTTGCCGGGATAGGCAAAGAACGTGACCGGCTTGCGTGCGCCGGCCAGGATCAGGTGCCGCGTCCCGGACAGCGCCTTCACCGCCACGTCCACCACATAGGGCACACGATCCACCGGGATGCGCCCCTGCCCGCGCGCCGTCCGCGCGTTGGAGCCGCCGGCCATCAGCCGGCACCCGGTATGCGCGGCGATGCGGTGTGCGTAGCCCAGGCCCTCCTCCGACAGACCGGGGCCGCTCAGCAACAGCAGGACCCCCGCGCCGCCACGGCGCAGCACGGCGGCGGCCTCGTCGATCTGGCTCGGCGCGCTGGTGGGCGCCGCGGGCACCGGCAGCGCATCGGCCACCACGCCGCCCTCGTCCCAGGATGTGTCGGACGGCAGGATCAGCGTGGCGATCTGCCCCGGCGAGGTGCGCGCCGCCTGCACCGCCACCGCCGCATCCGCCCCCACCGTGCTCGACGAGGTCGCCGTGCGCACCCAGCCGGAGACGCCGCGCGCCCAGCCCTCGGTATCCGCGGTCAGCGGCGCGTCGAGCGGCCGGTGATAGGTCGCCTGGTCGCCGGGAATGTTGACGATCGGCGTGTTGGCGCGGCGCGCGTTGTGCAGGTTGGCCAGGCCGTTCGCCAGGCCCGGGCCGCAATGCAGCAGCGTCGCCGCCGGCTTGCCCGCCATCCGCGCATAGCCGTCCGCCGCGCCGGTCACCACGCCCTCGAACAGCCCAAGCACGCAGCGCATCCCAGGCACGCGGTCGAGCGCCGCGACGAAATGCATCTCCGACGTGCCGGGATTGGCGAAGCAGGTATCGACCCCGCTGCGCAGCAGCGTATGGACCAGGCTTTCGGCACCGTTCATGGGTGGGGACTCCTCGTTGTTGCACAACGGCTAACCCGTCCGGGACGCGAAGGCCAGCCTCATACCGCGCCCGCCGTACGGTCGGCATCAGGGGCGCTAATGGGTACGAGGAGGGCATAGCGAGACCGGCTCTCGTCCCCTTCAAAGCAGGGGTATTGTTGCCGGGCATGCAGCACGTTGGTAATCTCGATGCAGTGGCCGAGCACGCGGTAGACCACGATGTAGTTCGGGTGCGCGACGACCTCGCGCGTACCCGGCACCCGGCCTTGCCGGAAAAGGTATGGATGCTCGGACAGCGGAGGCACTGACGACTCTATTCGGTCGCGCAACGCCTCCGCAGCCGCCGGATTCAACCGCGCGATATGCTCAATTAGCTCATCGAATCTATCGAGGTCGGCTGCGCTCCAACGGATTGGCAGCATCAGGCACGCTTTTGCCTCAGCTTCGCCGCCTTAATGGTTGCCCGGATACGCACCATCGCCTGGTCATGCGGGATACTGGGGCGCGGATCGTCCAGGCTGGCCTGGCCCGTACCTGGGCACGAAACCAGCGATCATAGGCCTCGGCCTCTTCGGTCGTGGGGAATTCCGACACCAGGGGGGAGAGTTTTGCCATGTGCTTTTGCCAGCATGGGAAGGCGTAGGAGGCCAGCGCAACAAGCGAGGCTGCCGGGCTGGCCACGGAAGCGGCTCGGCCACCATGCCCGCCCCGTCTCACGGGGGTCGGACGGCAGGTTCAGTGCAGCGATCTGTCCGGGCAAGGCGCGCCGCCTGCACCACCACCGTCACATCTGGCTTCTGCAGGGCATGTCGTGGCCGATCTCGGTCCGGTTTAGACGCTCAAACAGGAGGTGTCCCCCAAATTATGGAGGCCGACCTCCAGCGGAGGAGGTGCTACGATTGTGAGTGTCTGTCACCCGAACTGGAAAGCGGATAGCAGCTATGGCGAATCAACCACTGATTTTCGTACACAACATTTGGCGAGCATCCTACTCCACAGCGTCAAGCCCGGAGTTCAGGGGTAGGCGAGATTGGATCGGGAAGACTGGCGAGGCGTTCAATTTTTCGCCCCAGCATGACGGAAGATGTTGGGGTTACATGCCAATGTCTGCTGGCGAAAAATGGTGGCCTGAGCTTTCCCTCGAGAAAATTTATTACGCCGCGCGAGTACTGCCCGCAGTAGACGACGTAACAGCAGTCTTCACGGCGCCCGACCCGAATGGCGGGGACAGAGTCGTCGTTGGATGGTATCGAAACGCAGCGGTATCTCGAATACCTCAAGAGCGCAGGTCTCCAAACGGAACGGACGATGAATTCTATATCTCTGCTAATGCGCAATATTGTGTCGAGTTGTCAGAGCATAAGCGAATTTTTAAGATTTTGGGAGATCGACGAGCCCGCGCTCAAGGCATCAGCGGGAGCTACGCCGGACACAGCGCAATATTCTATGCCAGCGACAAAACCCCGAGCTCGCGGAGAAAGTTATAGATTACATTACTGGGCGAGGTATGCCGTCTATTGAGCACCTTGGCATTGACCCGGTCTTGCTGCAGAGCGCGATGACTGCGACCGGAAAGAGCAACGTACACGAAACTATCGAGTATGCGTTGCGGGCGCTGCTTCGGTAAACCCGAAGCAGCGAAATTTTTGATTGCCGGCCAACCGACAAGCTGCGGTCGAAACGATGCGCCTGATCCGGGTTCTCCACACCACCCCTTGATCTGCCGCGCAATCCCCGCCTGCCCCCGCGCGCTACGGCGTCGGTGCGTCAGCCCGCAAGCAGGCCCTCGTGCTTCAGCTCCGCCCATAGCGTCGGTGGGATCGGGTAGCGGAAGGCGGCGACGTTGCGCGTGACATGCTCTGACGCAAGGCCACCTGGGATCACCGAGGCAACCGAAGGATGCCCGAACGGGGATTGCAGTGCCGCCGCCGCGAGCGGCACGCCGTGGCGCTCGCACACCGCCTCGATGCGCGCCACCTTCGCCAGCATCTCCGCCGTCGCGGGAGAATAGGTGTAGCGCGTGCCTTGCACCGCGCCGGTCGCGAGGATGCCGGAGGCGAACACGGCACCGATGACGAAGCCGGCCTCCTTCTCGGCCCAACACGGAAACTCGCTGTCCAGCACCTGCTGATGTCGCAGTGTGTAGGGCACCTCTGAGGCAAGCTGGATCGCCACTCAACGGGGTATGTCCGCCTGCGCAGCGGCCGGCGGATGCGGGCAGCAAGCGACGGCGCCGTTCGCCGGGGCCGAATGGTCCGGGCCAATCATGGCTTGCGCTGCTGCCCATTGGTGAATTACAATGTCATTCAACCGAACCGAGGGTGCGCGCGTGGCCGCCAATCAGCTCGTACAAGCCCGCATCGATGGGACCATCAAGGCCGAGGCCGCCGCGGTGCTGGCCACGATGGGGTTGACCGTGTCCGATGCGGTGCGACTCATGCTGACACGGGTTGCGCGCGAACACGCTTTGCCATTCGATCCGCTTATTCCAAACGCCACTACGGTTTCGGCGATGATGGAAGCCCGGGCCGGAAACCTGCCGCGCGCCCACAGCATTGAAGAGCTGAAGAACGCACTCCGTGCGGACGATTGAATGGACCGGGCAGTTCAAGCGCGATTACCGGCGTGAGGCCAAAGGTCAGCATCGAGGCACGCTGGATGTGGAACTGTTCCCTGTCGTTGATTTGCTCGCGAACGATCTACCACTCGAGGTGCGTCGCCGCGATCATTCACTAACCGGCGATTGAAGGGATCACCGCGATTGCCACATCAAGCCGGACTTGGTGCTTATCTATCAGAAACCGGACGGGGTCACTTTGCGGCTCGTGAGGCTCGGGTCCCACAGCGAGCTTGGCTTATGAGCGAACGCTTTGTTCCGGAACAGCCAACGGAGCCGATCGTCGCGTGCACCGGCTATGTCCGTGGTTGATCCAATATAGGTGCTTTCTGCCTTGTGAACAGGATTGTTGCCGGCCACAGATCGTCCGGACGATACGGCCATCGCACGGCTTCCGCGCCCTGTTTCCGCAAGTCTTGATTTACCCGTCGATAGTCGTCGTGGAACTTATACGCCGCGCACGGCCCGCAGGTTTGGGTGCCAGTCGTTCATGGCATTCAAATTGGCGGGCTACCGATCGCCCTGGCAATGGATCACAACAAGGAGTAGAGCCGCTTGCAAAACCCCGCTGGCGGCGTGAATTTTAGTGCCAATTTGTGAGAATTGGGCGAGACGCCCGCGTCCATCTAGCGGTATCATGGAGCTGCGAAACAACCAGATACCGACGCCAAGACAAGGACGCGGGCGATGTCGCTTAAGGACACACTATCCGCATGCTGGGTCCGCATTCAAGCAGAACTTCTGCCCTGGCTCGAGGACAGGATGGGCGGCCCGCTGAGCGGACATCACATGCAACTGGTCAGCGTCCTGGGAATGGCGCGGATCGAGGCGTTGCTGCCCGGCTGGCAGGGGCTTCCAGGCCGCCCGCCATCCGAACGCGCGGCGCTGGCACGCGCCTTCGAGGCCAAAGCGGTGTTCAACTTCCCAACCACCAGTCTGCTGATCGAGACGCTGTCCGCCGACAAGACGCTGCGCCGCCTGTGCGGCTGGCAGCGCGCCGGCGAGGTGCCCAGCGAGTCGACGTTTTGCCGGGCCTTCGCGGCCTTTGCGGCGAGCGCCCTGCCATCCAGGCTGCACGAAGCGCTGATCGAGGAAACCCATGCCAATCGTTTGGTCGGGCACATCTCCCGCGACAGCACGGCGATCGAGGCTCGCGAGAAACCGGCGAAACCAGACCGGCCAGCGCCGGCCGCGCAACCCAAACGCCAGCGCGGTCGGCCGCGCAAGGGAGAAGTCCGGCCCACCGAGCCGCCGCGCCGGATCGAACGCCAACTGGGCATGACATTGGCCGCGATGCTCGGCGAATTGCCACGGCACTGCGATGTCGGGGTCAAGTGCAATGCCAAAGGACACCAGGAGTCCTGGATCGGCTATAAGCTGCGCATCGACATCGCGGATGGCGAGATACCGATCAGTTGCGCGCTCACCGCGGCGTCCGTGCATGACAGCCAGCTCGCCATTCCGCTCGCCACCATGACCGCGGCGCGGGTCACCAACCTCTACGATCTGATGGACAGCGCCTACGACGATACGGCGATCAAACAGCACAGCCGTGACCTCGGTCATGTGCCGATCATCGACACCAATCCGCGCCGGACCCGGGGCTCCGGATGGGTTGGAAAACCCCGGCCGCGCTGCCGGTCTCGAAACGAACCCGGCAAAATGACCCGATCCTACCGGTGGTTGCTCCTCGCGTTAGAAATTCGCGCGTCTGCGCGGCGGAGTTTTGCAAGCGGCTCATTATATAGAACATTAAGGGAACTTATATTGCCCGGGAGACGACCTTGCTTGCCGCCACCACAGTTCAGGCCACAGTCAACCTATGTCGCCCTCTGCCCTTGGATCGGAGCGAATTTCACAACAGCCCACCGTCGGCCCAGTGCCCAACCACGCCCTCTGCCGCCGGTTCACCGAAAACAAGCGGCAGGCGGCACGGCAGCCCCAACCTCTCGCGCGCCCCGCGTTGCGATGTCGGCACCCCACCTGTACGGCCACCCTTGCCACGGCGCCGTCCGAGTCGACCGGGACCGACGCCCTTGGCGCGCCGCCAGAAGCCCATGCACCAATTCACCCGCCCGCCGCCGCTGCGCCGTCCGAGCGGACCGGGGCCGATGCCATTGGCGCGCCGCCAGAAGCCCACGCACCAATTCACCTGCCCGCCGCCGCTGCGCCGTCCGAGCGGACCGGGGCCGATGCCATTGGCGCGCCGCCAGAAGCCCACGCACCAATTCACCCGCCCGCCGCCGCTGCGCCGTCCGAGCGGACCGGGGCCGATGCCATTGGCGCGCCGCTAGAAGCCCACGCACCAATTCGCCCGCCCGCCACCGCTGGGTCGTCCAAGCGGGCCGGGGCCGACGCCATTGGCGCGCGGGCAGAAGCCCATGCACCAATTCACCCACCTGCCGCCGTTGCGCCGTCCGAGCGGGCCGGAGGTCCACATCATCGACGTGCTGCCAGAACCCCGTGCACCAATTCGCCTATCATGCGGCTCAGCACGCCAATCACTGCCGCGACGGAAACAGCCCTGCACCAAATCCAAGATCGCCTGGGCCGGTCGGTCGCTGGCATGCCACACGCGGCGCGATGCGCCGCGCTGTTCCGCCCTACGCCATTGCGGCTCGCGCTACCGCCGGGCCACGCTGAACCGGCCCGCGCCATAGACGGCGAGCTGCAGGAAACCGCCGGCCATGCCGAGGTTCTTCATGAAGTTGATCATCTGCGTGGTGTCGCCGGGGTGCAGGTGCGCCACCAGCGTCGTCGCGATGCACCAGGCGGCCATCACCGGCGCGGCCAGGCGAGTCTTCCAGCCGACCAGCACCAGCGCGCCGCCAAGCAGCTCCACCACCACGGCCAATGCGCAGGCGGCGCCGACCGGCGGCAGGTGGTAGTGCCTGAACATCCCCATGGTGGCCACCAGCTTGCCATAGCCGCCTTGCCATAGCCGCCGCGGAGGACGATGGCGCTCATCAGCACGCGTCCAAGCAGGACGAGCGCCTGCATGGGGCAGCCGCCGGCTCAGCCGGTGATGTCGATGCCGGCGAAGAAGAAGCCGATCTCGGCGGCGGCGTTGTCCGCGCTGTCGGAGCCGTGCACGGAATTCGCCTCGATGTTTTCGGCGAACCGCGCGCGGATCGTGCCGGGGGCGGCCTTTTTCGGGTCGGTGGCGCCCATCACATCACGGTGCTTCGCCACCGCATCGTCGCCTTCCAGCACCTGCGCCACCACGGGGCCGGACGTCATGAACTCGACCAGGCCGCGGAAGAACGGGCGCTCCTGGTGGACGGCGTAGAACGCCTCCGCCTGGGCCCGGGTAAGCAGCAGGCGCTTCTGGGCGACGATGCGCAGCCCGGCGGCTTCCAGGCAGGCATTGACCTGGCCGGTCAGGTTCCGCCGCGTGGCGTCGGGCTTGATGATGGACAGCGTGCGCTCGGTCGCCATGGGGGGCTCCTGGTCGTAGGTCGTGGATCGTGCGGGCGGCTGACTAGGCGTTTCGCGATGCGCCGGCAACTGGCGCACCCGCGCCTTGCACCCGCGCGCCGGATCGTCCATCCATGCCCGCCCTTCCAGCGAGCGTCCGACCACCGCCATGCACCGCATTCTCTCCGGCATCCAGCCCTCCGGCATCGCCACGATCGGCAACTACCTGGGCGCCATCCGCAACTGGGTGGCGCTGCAGCAGGAGCATGAGTGCCTCTATTGCGTGGTCGATCTGCACGCGATCACCGAGTGGCAGGAGCCGCGGGCCCTCGCCCGGCAGACCCGTGAGATGACGGCGGTGCTGCTGGCCTGCGGGATTGATCCGCGCAAGCACATCCTGTTCCTGCAATCGGCGGTGCACGCGCATGTCCGGCTGAGTTGGATCTTCAATTGCGTTGCGCGCATCGGCTGGCTGAACCGCATGACGCAGTTCAAGGACAAAGCCGGCAAGGACCGCGAGAACGCCTCCGCCGGACTGTACGTCTATCCGAACCTGATGGCGGCCGACATCCTGGTGTATCGCGCGACCGCGGTGCCGGTCGGCGAGGACCAGCGTCAGCACCTGGAGCTGGCCAACGACATCGGGGGAAAATTCAATCACGATTACGGGGTGGAATTCTTCCCGCGCATCGAGCCGCTGATCCTGGGTCCCGCCGCGCGCGTGATGAGCCTGCGCGACGGCACGAAGAAGATGTCGAAATCCGACCCATCGGACCAGAGCCGCATCAACCTGAACGACGATCCCGACACGATCGCGTTGAAAATCCGCCGCGCCAAGACCGATCCGGAGCCGCTGCCCTCGGAACCGGCCGGCCTGGAGAAGCGGCCGGAGGCGCGCAACCTGGTCGGCATCTACGCGGCAATGGCGGACACAGACCATGCCGGCGTGCTGCAAGAGCACGGCGGAAAGGGATTCGGCGCCTTCAAGGAAGCACTTGCCGGGCTGCTGATCGAGAAGCTGCGCCCGATCGCCGCCGAAACGACTCGGCTGCTGGCCGATCCGGCGCAGATCGATGCCGTGTTGCGCGACGGCGCCGCCCGCGCCGCGGCGATCGCCGAGCCGATTGTCGCGGAGGCCGAACGGATCGTCGGGTTCCTGCCGTTGTTTCCTCCGACGCTACCCCCCGCCGGCCCGTGACCGTCAGCGCTCCGCGGGGAGAGTGCGAACGATTACGCCGCGCTCGGCCGCATCGGTCGCCCAACGGACGCTGCGCCCGCCGAACCCGCTGACAATCTCCTCCGCCTGCCGTGTGGCGGCACGGTCGGTCGGATCAAGGGGCGCCGCCATGCCGCACGCTCCTGTGATGCATCGTTTTGCGCACATCTCATGTGAGCTCCAAGCAGCTATTCGACCTTGGCTGGCGTGGCCACCTGGGTCGTTGCTGGCACGGCCGGTATCCAGTTTCGCAACTGGCCGCGAACCGCGCCACCAGAGAAAGGACAACGACGATGATCAAGACAACCTTGGCCGCACTCGGCATTCTTGGTTTGCTTGCGGGCGCTGCACTCGCTGCTCATGCGCCGAATGACGTGGGTGTGACCGGGATGGGCGGTGGCGTTTACTACAATCCGTCCCTGGACCAGCATCAGGCGCAGCCGGCCGGCGGCAGCCAGCGCAGCGAGGTCGGCGTCACCGGGGAGGGTGGTGGAGCTTACCACAACCCGGACTACTCTCGGAATGGCTGAGCTGCGTCGCTCCCGCGACGGGCGGGCTCGCGCTTCACCCGTCGCGCGGTTGCATGGGCGGGACCACTGAAAGCCGTCGTGCCGGTACTGCGGCCATGCGGTCAGGCAGGCTGGGCCGGGGTGCCTGCGGCGAGCCGCCGGAATAGCCTGACCGGCAGGTGCGCTTGCCACGCCGGTTCTTGCCCGGGGTCATCATGCCGGTGATGCTGGCATGCGGGCGCGAGTCCGGATTTGCAGGACGCCGCCCGGATGCGTAGCAGAGAGGTGCCGGATGCGCAACAGAGAGGTGATCGACCCATGTCGCTGCTTCCGGACCTGACCGGCCGCGTCGCCCTGGTGACCGGCGGCTCGCGCGGCATCGGCCGCGCCATCGCGCTGGCACTCGCCGAGGCCGGCGCCGACATCGCCGTGAACTACCGCGAACGCGCCGAGGACGCGCGCGCCGTCGCGGACGCCGCGCGCGCCATGGGGCGCCGGGCCATCGCCATCGGCGCCGACGTGTCCGACAGCGCCGCCGTCGCTGGGATGATGCACGCGATCGCCACGCAACTCGGCCCGGTGGACGTGCTGGTCAACAACGCCGGCATCGCGTTGATCCGCACGGTGGACGAGCTGACCGAAGCGGATTTCGACATCACGATCACGGTGAACCTGAAATCGGCGTTCCTTTGCACCCAGGCCGCCCTGCCGCACATGCGCGCGCAGCGCTGGGGGCGCATCGTGAATATATCGTCCGGTGCCGCGCGGATCGGCGTGCACTACAACGCCTCCAAGGCCGGCATGGAGGGGCTGACGCGAGGCTACGCCGCCCGCCTCGTCACCGACGGCATCACCGTCAACGCGGTGGCGCCGTCGCTGATCGACACCGACATGATGGCGGCGCGGCGCGACGAGTATGCGAAGCGCATCCCGCTCGGCCGCATGGGCACGCCGGAGGAGGTGGCGCAGGCGGTGCTGCTGGTGCTCTCTAACCCGTACATGACCGGCCAGACGGTGCAGCTAAACGGCGGCACGCATTTCGTGTAGGCTCGGCACGAGCAACCCCAGGGAGGGCGCAATGGACGGCACCAGCGTGCAACCCGGACTCGACGGCAGCGCACGCCCCTGGCCGCCGGGCCTCACCCGCGTGCCCTTCTGGGTCTATCAGGAACGCGACATAGCGCGCCAGGAACAAGCGCGCATCTTCCAGGGCCCGGTATGGAATTTCCTGTGCCTGGAAGTGGACGTTCCCAACACCGGCGATTTCCGCACCACCATCGTGGGCGAAATGCCGGTGGTGGTCGTGCGCGGCGACAACGGCGCGGTGCATGCGTTCGAAAACCGCTGCGCGCATCGCGGCGCGCTGATCTGCCTGGAAGATGGCGGCTCGGCCAGGGACTTCGCCTGCGTCTATCACGCCTGGCGCTACGATCTGTGCGGCAACCTGACATCGGTGGCGTTCCGCCACGGCGTGAACGGCCAGGGCGGCATGGCGAAAGACTTCGACATGGCTGCGATCGGCCCGCGCAAGCTGCGCACCACGATTTTCTGCGGCCTGGTGTTCGGCACGCTCTCCAGCGCGACGCCGCCGATCGAGGACTACCTCGGCGAGGCGATCTCCGCGCGCGTCCGCCGCGTGCTGAAAAAGCCGGTCGAGGTCATCGGCCGCTTCATCCAGCCGCTGCCGAACAACTGGAAACTCTACATGGAGAACGTGAAGGATACCTACCATGCCAGCCTGCTGCACCTGTTCTTCGCCACCTTCCGCATCACCAGGCTGAGCCAGGGCGGCGGCGTGCTGGTCAGTGAGAGCGGCGCGCACCACGCCTCCACCACGCTGGCGCCGGCGCAGGCGGCCGACACCACCTATCGCGATGCCGGCCTGCGCTCGGACAACGCGAGTTTCCGGCTGGCCGATCCCGGCCTGCTGGAGATTCGCGACGAGTGGGGCGACGGCATCCAGTTGCAAATTCTCAGCGTGTTTCCCGGCTTCGTGCTGCAGCAGATTCACAACTGCCTGGCGGTGCGGCAGATCGTGCCGCGCGGCGTCGATGCGATGGACCTCCACTGGACCTATCTCGGCTTTGCCAACGACACGCCGGACCTGCGCGCGCTGCGGCTGAAGCAGTGCAACCTGGTCGGGCCGGCCGGGTTCGTATCGATGGAAGATGGCTGCGTCGGCGGCTTCGTGCAGCGCGGCACCGCCGCGGCGGAAGACGCAGAATCGGTCGTGGAAATGGGCGGCTCCGGCACCGAAACGCAGACCACGCGCGCCACCGAGGCAGCGGTGCGCGGCTTCTGGAAAGAATGGCGCGGCCTGATGGGGATATGAAGCGATGACCGAGCCCGCAACGCTGCTCCGCCTGGCGACGCTGAACACCGCGTACGCTGCCTGCATCGATGCCGACCGGCTGGAGGACTGGCCGGGGTTTTTCCACGAACGCTGCCTGTACAAGATCACCACGGCGGACAATCACAAGCGTGGCTACGCGGCCGGTGTGGTGTACGCCGATTCCCGAGCCATGCTGCATGACCGTGTTTCCGCCTTGCGCCAGGCCAACATCTACGAGCGGCAGAACTACCGGCACATCGTCGGCATGCCATCGGTCGGCGCAACGGAGGGAAACGAAATCAGCGCCGAGGCGCCGTTCCTGGTGGTGCGCACCATGCGCGACGGCCGCATGGACCTGTTCGCCACCGGCGTCTATCTCGATCGTTTGCGTGAGGACGCCGACGGCGCGCTGCGTTTCACCGAACGTCTGGTGATTTGCGACAGCTCGCGCTTCGATACGCTGCTGGCGATCCCGCTATGACCAATACCGCGCCTGCGCTGCCCGTGACCAACACCGGCCCCAATCCGCCCGACCGGCTGACGCTGTTCGGCAGCTTCACCTCCAGCTCCAGCTACAAGCCGATGCTGTACCTGGCGCTGGCGCGGCTGCCGTTCAGTTTTCGCACGGTGAACCTGAAATTCGGCGTGCAGAAGCAGGCGGACTACCTGGCGGTGAACCGCTACGGCCAGGTGCCGGCGCTGCGCCATCGCGGGCTGACCATCGTGCAGTCCAACGTCATCCTCGATTATCTCGCCCGCACCACCGGGCATTTCGCCGGCCGCACCGAACAGGAGCAATGGACCGCGCGCGAATGGCTGTCATGGGAGGCCGACAACATCACCAACGTTGCCAAAGTGCGGCATTACCACCGGTTCCGCACCGTCGATCCGGCGGTGATGGACTATTTTCGTCCGTTGGCGGACGCGGCCGTCGGCTTCGTGGACCAGGCGCTGAACGGACGAGAATGGCTGGTCGGTGACGGCCCCACTATCGCCGATATCGGCTGCTGGGGCCGCATGGTGTTCATGGCCGAGGGCGGCATGCAGATCGGCCACTGGCCGAACGTCGAGGCATGGTCGCACCGGCTGAAAGCCATGCCGGGTTTTGCGCTCCCCTACGACCTGATTCCGAAGAAGGACCGGGAGATCGATCCGGGGCCTTCGGTGGATTAATGCGCCGATCAGGTCATGGTCAGGACGACGGGAAACGGCTGGAGTTTCGGCAGTGGCCCGGATTTCCAGAAGTTCTGGGATCTTCTCAAAGGCGGGCCGAGCTTACGGGGAGCAGACGGCCTCGCCGCGCTGATCAGGCGCCGGAGTTGCTGACGCTTGTACAACTCGACGGCGGATTCCTGACCGTTTGGGCGTGGCCGCGGTGACCGTGGATCACGGAACGTGGCGGTGGCGCCTGATGATCAGCGCCGGCGGGGATCATACGCGACGACCAGTATCACGGGTGGCGGTCCCCCCGTCCTTCCAACGTCAGATGGGCGATATAGCCGGAACGGCTCTCGCCGGCGGCCCGCGCCTGCGCGTCGAGGCGAAGCAACACCCGGCGCGGCAGTGTGATGTTGACCCGTTCGATCGAGCTGTCGAGCGCGGCCGGGTCCACGGTAATGACGCCGAACGCCCAACCGGCATAATCCGCTCGCTCGCGCAACGCCTCGATCGAGGAAGCGGCCGGAACAGTGCCTCCCGCATCGAGTGTCGCGTCGATCCAGGCGGCGGCCGCCTCCTCCGCAGCGTTCACGGCGTCGTCGATCGTGTCGCCGGCCGAGAAGCAGCCGGGCAGGTCCGGCACGACGACGCCATAGGCCGCGGTTTCGGTGCCGATTTCGATGGCGATCGGATAGCGCATACCCTGCTCCTATAATCCCGCCTGTTGGCGAATCGCGGTGACCAGACCGGTGCCCAGGTCCTTCTTGGGGTGCGGCACCACGATGATCCCCGGCCGGGCAGGGTGCTTGAAAACATGGTGCGAGCCCCGGATGCGATCCAACACCCAACCGGCGGCCTTGAGCGCCTTGACGAGCTCCGCACTCTTCACATGTGTATGATACACATCCATCAGCGAGGGTCAACCGGACCCGCCGAATATTCGATTTGCGGCCCAGACGCCGAACCCTCGACCCCGCTCCCCAGCCTGCGCGTCTGGCGCCCTCCCGCCGCCTCCCCTATGACGCCAGCAACCGGAATGACGGGGAACGACATGGACGACGCATTCCGCCAGGCGGCGCTGGACTACCACCGCCTTCCCCGCCCGGGAAAACTGGCCATCGAGGCCACCAAGCGCATGGCCACCCAGCGCGACCTCTCGCTCGCCTACACGCCCGGTGTCGCCGCGGTCTGCGAGGCGATCAAGGCCGATCCCGGCAAAGCGCGCGACTACACCGCGCGCGGCAATCTGGTCGGCGTCATCTCCAACGGCACCGCCGTGCTCGGCCTGGGCAACATCGGCGCGCTCGCGGGCAAGCCGGTGATGGAGGGCAAGGCCGTCCTGTTCAAGAAATTCGCCGGCATCGACGTGTTCGACATCGAGGTGGACACGCAGGACCCGGACCGCTTCTGCGACGTGGTCGCCGCGCTGGAACCGACCTTCGGGGCGATCAACCTGGAGGACATCAAGGCCCCCGAATGCTTCGCCATCGAAGCAACGCTGCGCGCCCGGATGGGCATCCCGGTGTTCCACGACGACCAGCACGGCACCGCCATCACCGTCGCCGCCGCCGTGCGCAACGGCCTGCTGCTGCAAGGAAAGTCGCTGCCGCAGGTGCGGCTGGTCACGTCCGGCGCCGGCGCCGCGGCGCTCGCCTGCGTCGATCTGCTGGTCGCCATGGGACTGCAACCGCACAACGTGACGCTCACCGACATCAACGGCGTGGTGCGCAGCGACCGTCCCGGCATGCTGCCCAACATGGCGCGGTACGCGCGCGACACCAATGCCACGACGCTCGCCGAGGTGCTGGACCGTGCCGATGTCTTCCTCGGCCTGTCCGCCCCGGCCGTGCTGAAGCCCGAGTGGCTGCCTAAGCTCGCGGACAAACCATTCATCCTGGCGCTGGCCAATCCGGACCCGGAAATCCAGCCCGATGTCGCGCGCGCCGCCCGCCCGGACGCCATCGTCGCCACCGGCCGCAGCGACTATCCGAACCAGGTCAACAACGTGCTGTGCTTCCCGTTCATCTTCCGCGGCGCGCTGGACGTGTCCGCCACCACGATCAACGAGGCAATGAAGATCGCCGCGGTCGAAGCCATCGCCGGCCTGGCGCGCATGGAGGCAAGCGAGGTGGTGGCCGCGGCCTATGGCGGTGCCGCGCCGGTGTTCGGCCCAGAGTACATCATCCCCAAGCCGTTCGATCCGCGGCTGATCCTGGAAATCGCCCCCGCCGTCGCCCACGCCGCGATGGACAGCGGCGTTGCGCGCCGACCGATCGCGGATTTCGCGGCCTATCGCCGCGAGCTGGAACGCTTCGTGTTCCGCTCCGGCCAGCTCATGCGTCCGGTGTTCGAAGCCGCGAAGCAGGCGCCGAAACGCCGCATCGTGTTCGCCGAGGGCGAGGACGAGCGCATCCTGCGCGCCGCGCAGATGCTGGTGGATGACGGCCTCGCCGCGCCGATCCTGCTCGGGCGGCGCGACGTCATCGCGTGCAAGGTACGCGACATGGGGCTGCGCATCGACCTGACCGACGCCGTGCGTGTGCTGGACCCGGCGCGCGACAACGACGTGTTCGGGCCACTGATTCCGGAGTACCAACGTCTTGCCGGCCGGCGCGGGGCGCCGCCCGAGGTCGCGGGGCGCCGCGTCGGCACGCGCCCGTCGGTCGCCGCCGCGATGATGCTGCACGCCGGCCTGGCCGATGCGGCAATCTGCGGCGGCACCGGCAACTGGTGGCGGCAGATCCAGTACATCCTGCCGATCATCCCGCGGCGGCCGGCGGTCAACCGCATCTACGCCCTGTCGGCGCTGATCCTGCCCAGCGGCACGCTGTTCATCGGCGACACCCACATGGTGGTGGATCCGACGGCGGAGCAGATCACCGAACTGACGCTGCTGGCGGCCGAGGCGGTGCGCGAGTTCGGCATCGCGCCGAAGGCGGCCCTGCTGTCGCATTCCAGTTTCGGCGCCAGCGACAGCGAGTCGGCGCGCAAGATGCGCCGTGCACTGGCGATGATCCGCGCGCGCGACCCCGCGCTGGAGATCGACGGCGAGATGCACGCCGACGCCGCATTGGTCGAGACGATCCGCGACCAAGTAGTGCCGGATTCGCGGCTGCGCGGCGCCGCCAACCTGCTGATCATGCCGAGCCTCGACGCCGCCAACATCGCCTTCAACCTGCTGCGGTCCGCCGCCGACGGCCTGTCGGTCGGCCCCATCCTGCTCGGCATGTCACAACCGATCCATGTGCTGATCCCCAGCGTCACCGCGCGCGGCATCGTCAACCTGAGCGCGTTGGCGGTGTCCGCCGCGCAGGGAAAGGCCGGCGGAGCAGGCTGAATATTCTCCCCCTCCCCTTGAGGGCGGGGCGCATACATCGGCCGGCGTTTCCAACCAGGTGCCGAAGCTGGTCCACCCATCGGTTGCGGAAGCGATCGGTCCCGCCCAGATTAGGCCCATGCTCTGGCTCGCGCTTGGCGTCCTGACCCTGTTCCTGTTTCTCGGCGGTCTGCGGGCCTTCGAGCAGGCCTCTGTTACCAGCCTCAAGTCGCTGGTGACCTGGATCGCCGTGCTGGGCGGCCTCACTTTGGCGCTGCTGCTGGTGCTGACCGGCCGCGGCGCCATCGCCGTGGGCGCGCTGACGATGCTCGGGCCGCTGCTATGGGGCCGCTGGCGCGCGGCGCATCCCGCCGGCCCGGGGACGGGCAGGACCGGCGCGAGAAGCGGTGGTGAGGCGCCGCCCACGCGGGGCGGGGCGATGACGCGGCAGGAAGCGTATCAGGTGCTCGGCCTCGCGCCCGGCGCCAGCGAGGCCGACATTCGTGCCGCGCATCACCGGCTGATGCGCACCGCCCATCCCGACACCGGCGGCTCCGACTGGCTGGCGGCGCGGGTCAACATGGCGCGCGACGTGCTATTGGGCCCCCGGCATGCGTGACCGGCCGGAGGCATGCATTGATCGTCTGGCCGCGGCGCGGCGCGGCACGACGTGCGGTCATGATCCCGCGCGCGGCCAGGGGTCGCCGCCGCGCGCCAGGCGCCGCCACATTTCGGCCCACTGCCCATGGTCAGTTCCGCCGGCCCACAGGGGAGGCTGGTCTTGACCAAGACACTGCGTAAGGCCGTCCTGCCCGTCGCCGGGCTGGGGACGCGGTTCCTGCCCGCCACCAAGGCGACCGCCAAGGAGATGCTGCCGGTCGTTGACAAGCCGCTGATCCAGTACGCGGTCGAGGAGGCCCGCGCGGCGGGCATCGAGCAATTCTGCATGGTGACCGGTCGGGGCAAGACCGCGCTGGTGGAACATTTCGACATCGCCTTCGAACTGGAGGCGACTTTGCGTGACCGCAACAAGGCCGATGCGCTGGCGCTGCTGGAGGGTACGCTGGTGGAGCCGGGCTCGATGGTGACGGTGCGTCAACAGGTGCCGCTCGGGCTGGGCCACGCCATCTGGTGCGCCCGCGCCTTCATCGGCGACGATCCGTTCGCCATTCTGCTGCCCGACGACCTCGTGCTGGCGGAGACGCCGTGCCTGCGGCAACTCGCCGACGTGTATCGCGACACCGGCGGCAACGTCGTCGCGGTGACCGAGGTGCCGCGCGAACAAACCAACCGTTACGGCATAGTGAAAACCGGCAAGGACGAAGGCAGGCTGGTGGAAGTGCTGGGGCTGGTGGAAAAGCCGGACCCGAAGGACGCGCCGTCCAACCTGTCGGTCATCGGGCGCTACGTGCTGATGCCGGAAGTGATTGGTCATCTGGCCCGCATGGACCGCGGCGCCGGCGGCGAGGTGCAGCTCACCGACGGCATGGCGCGGCTGATCGGCACCCAGCCGTTCCACGGGCTGCGCTTCGAGGGCCGCCGCTTCGATTGCGGCGACAAGGTTGGATTCCTCGAGGCGCAGATCGCCTTCGCGCTGAAACGGCCCGACCTGGCGGATGCCGTGCGTGCGTTCCTGAAGACCTATATCGGCAGTTGAGGCCATGACATTCACTCATCGTTTCGATCCCACCACGCTGCGCGAATACGACATCCGCGGCACGGTCGGCGGCACCCTGTTCGCGGACGACGCCTTCGCCATCGGCCGCGTGTTCGGCTCGATCGTGGCGGGCAAGGGCGGGTGGACCGTCGCGGTCGGCTACGACGGGCGGCTGTCCAGCCCGGAGTTCGAGACGGCGCTGGTGAAGGGCCTGAGCGCCAGCGGGATACAGGCGGTGCGCGTCGGCCGCGGCCCGACTCCGATGCTGTACTATGCCGCTACCACGCTGAAGACCGACGGCGCGGTGATGGTGACCGGCAGCCACAACCCGCCCGCCTATAACGGCTTCAAGATGATGCTGCGGGGCAAGCCGTTCTTCGGCGAGGACATCCAGCGGCTGGGCGAACTGGCGCTCGTCGGCGACGTGGTGGAAGAGACCGTGGCGCCGGAACGCAACATCGACGTGTCCGATGAGTATGTCGCGCGGCTGCTGGCCGATTGGGACGGCGGCGACCGGGTGCTGAAGGTGGTGTGGGACAACGGCAACGGCGCGGCCGGCGCCGTGCTGGCGCGATTGGTGGCTGCGCTGCCCGGCGCGCATACGGTGCTGAACGGGGCGATCGATGGGACGTTTCCCGCGCATCATCCCGACCCGACCGTGCCGGCCAATTTGCGGCAACTGATCGCCGAGGTGGCGGCGCGGGGGGCGGATATCGGCATCGCCTTCGACGGCGACGCGGACCGCATCGGGGTGATCGACGACACCGGGGAAATCATGTTCGGCGACCAGTTGATGGTGCTGCTGGCGCGCGACGTGTTGCGGGCCCATCCCGGCGCCACGATCATCGCCGACGTGAAGGCGAGCCAAGTGCTGTTCGACGAGATCGCCCGTGCCGGGGGGAAGCCGCTGATGTGGCGGACCGGGCATTCGCTGATCAAGGCGAAGATGGCGGAGACCGGCTCGCCGCTGGCGGGCGAGATGTCCGGGCACATCTTCTTTGCCGATCACTGGTACGGCTTCGACGACGCGCTGTACGCCGCGGTGCGCACGCTGGGCATCCTGGCGCGGATGGGTGGGGAAAAACTGTCGGCCGTGCGGCGGGCGTTGCCGCAGGTGGTGAACACGCCGGAGGTGCGCTTCGACTGCGGCGACACGCGCAAGTTCGCGGTGATCGAGGAAGTGGCTGCGCGGCTGCGCGCCGATGGCGCGAATGTGTCGGAGACCGATGGCGTGCGGGTGCTGACCGATGATGGCTGGTGGCTGCTGCGCGCGTCCAACACGCAGGCGGTGCTGGTGGCGCGCGCCGAGGCTAAGGACGCGGCGGGGCTGGAGCGGTTGAAGGCGGCGCTGGTGCGGCAGTTGAAGATGTCCGGGTTGGCGGAGCCCGATTTTTCGGGGAGCCACGCCGGGCATTGAGGTGGCGGTCTATTCAAGGCGGGGCCCGGATAGTGCGGTCAGACGAACGTCGCTTACCGACCCAAAGCGGCCGTTTGCTCAATCAGTTCGATCTATGGTCGTGTTGTGTCGGAGAGTCGGCTTATGGTAAGTCGCGCGGGTTACCTATTGCAATGAATGCCACAGAATATTTTCGATTCCAACAGAATTGGGACTCAGACTTAATCTTCAGCGGCTGGTCACCAGAAGGAGTCTTCAGTAGTGCCTCCTGTACTAATTGTTGATTCTTACGTAGATGCAGGCAGATGGACAGTAGAGTCGAGGAGAGGTGCGGCGGGAGTATCCGAATTTCCGTGTGTGAGGCGTTATTCAGTCTCATTCAACATTGGGCGAACGCCTGCAAGCGAGGGGTGATCGTGGCGGCAAGGCCATAGCGCCTCCTCGCGGCTGTTCCTTGGTTCGATCAAGGCGCCTGTTCCTTCGTCCCGACCTGGCATCCCTCCGGCGCCGCGCCCGGACCGTGTCAAATCCGCCGCTTGCGGCGGGACCGGAGCCACGCGCAGCCCCCGCTTGGGGGCGAGCATGGCGAGGACCCACGATTTGCCACGGTCCGGGCGGGTCGCCACGCTGGGCCAGAACGTCGTGGCGCCGCGGTCAGTCACGGCCATAGCCGAGCGGCGGCTGCACCGCCGCGATGCTGTCCAGATCGAGATCGATCATCTCCTGAAGCGCTGCCGCAGTGGCACTGTCGCGCAGGCTTTCAGGCAGGGCGTCGAACCACGCGGCACACTCGGCCTGGACCGCGTGCCGCGAGATTGCCGAGAGCGTCGTATCCGGACGAAAATCCGGAGCCGACATGGCGCGGCTTTACGGTGTAATACCAACCGTCCTAACCACTGACCGATGCCCACTCGCGGGTGGCGATGGATCGGATCCGATCCGGGTCCTCGATCAGGAACTGCCAGGCATTACGGCACGCGTCGACAATGGCCTCGTA
>Ga0307373_10004685_pt1 | contig 22864 bp, 18 predicted proteins | sample OX2MG_FD_202534 | JGI IMG/M metagenome (GOLD analysis project Ga0307373, IMG submission 202534) | Soil microbial communities from Risofladan, Vaasa, Finland - OX-2 | ecosystem: Environmental > Terrestrial > Soil > Coastal area > Acid sulfate soil | place: Finland: Risofladan, Vaasa | collected... | reverse complement strand
GGCAAATCACCTACCCGCATGGCGATCGCGCGCTGAAGTTCGATGCGACGCAGCACCGCGTCCGCATTCCGGGCGTCGGTAGCGTGAAGCTGCGTAAGGGGCGCGCCGTGCCGCCGTTTGGCCGTGCGTGGCTGGTCTGCAAGCTCGGGCGCTGGTACGCCCAGTTTGAGTGCGAGCGCGCGGTCGAGCCTTTGCCGGAAACCGGGCACGCGATTGGGCTCGATCGCGGCGTGAATATGTTGCTCGCCACCAGCGACGGCGAGTTAATTGCCAACCCGAAGCATGTCGCGAAGGCACGGCTGCGCGTTGAGCGGGTGCAGCGGGTGGTTGCCAAGCGTAAGCGGCGCGGGAAGAACCGGCGCAAGGCGATTGATACGCTCGCGCGCCTGCACGAGAAGGTTGCGCGGCAGCGCCGTGACTACGCGCACAAGGTCTCACGTGGGCTGATCGATGCGAACGATGTCATCGTGCTGGAAGACTTGCGCTTGCGCAATATGACGCGCAGCGCAAAGGGGAGTATCGAAGAACCAGGCCGCAACGTTGCGGCCAAGGCCGGGCTCAATCGGGCGTTGCTCGATGCGGGTTTTGGCATGATCGCGCAGTTGATTGCGGAGAAGGCTGAAAGCGCCGCCCGCAGCGTCATCTACGTCGATCCGAAGTACACCTCGCAAACGTGCGCCGCGTGCGGGCACATTGCAAAAGAGAATCGCTCGGGGCTACAGTTTGCCTGTGTCGCGTGTTCGCACGTCGATCATGCCGACGTGAATGCGGCGCGGGTGATTCTTCAGCGGGCTCAGAAGGGGCCCTTGGCGAGCCGCGCCGCAGCGGCGGACGGCACCGACCCAAGAACCGCGCTATCGTCGAGTGGACCTCGGCTCACGCTGCACGATGCAGCGTGAGGGCGCAGACTTCGAAGAACAAGAACTAGCCCCCATGGGCTCGAACGGGTGTTCGAGCCCATGGATAGCCCCTTTGTCGCCCTCCACCCCGACGTCGCCCGCTGGTGCGTCGATCGCCTAGGCGAGCCGACGCTCCCGCAACGCGATGCGTTGCCGCCGGGCATCGAGCGACGCAATCTGCTGATCTGCTCGCCGACCGGCACGGGTAAGACGCTCGCCGCGTTTCTTCCGATCGTTTCGAGGCTCGCACATCGGCGCGATGCCGACGAGTTGTTCCCTAAGACGTACGCGCTCTACGTTTCACCGCTGCGGGCTCTGGGTTACGACGTGGAGCACAACGTGCGGCGACCGCTGCGCGAAATGGGGTTGCTCGAACGTCCCAATTCCGAGCGCGCGACCTTACGGCGCGGCCGCGTTCGCGAGCATTTCGTGCGCACCGGCGTGCGCACCGGCGATACGCCGGTGGAGGAACGGCGGCTCATGCTGGCTCGCCCGCCGCACCTGCTGATTACCACCCCCGAGTCGCTGGCCCTCATGCTGGCGATGAAGAGTTATCGCAGCGCGCTGCGCAGCCTCGAAACCGTCATCGTCGACGAAGTGCACGCGCTCGCCGGAAATAAACGCGGCACGCAACTCTCGCTTGCCCTGGAGTCGCTCGAAGACGTCGCGGGCGGATTCAATCGCATCGGCCTCTCGGCCACGGTCTCTCCGCTCGACCGCATGGCTGCGTTTCTCGTGGGGCCGCAGCGCGCGTGCGAGATCGTCGATCACCGCGCGTTGCGCTCGCTGCAGCTCCGAGTCGTCGCGCCGTTTACGGGCGCGATGGCGCCCATGACCACCGTTGCCGCTACGGCGAGCGCCCTGTGCGAGGATACGGGAACGTCGCTGGTCTTCACCAACGTCCGCAGCCAAGCCGAACGCCTCGCGCACGAAATGCTGCAAACGCAGACGGGGCTCGAGGAAATCGGCGAGGAGCCCGCGCCGCGGCGCTACGATTCGCGCATCGGCGTGCACCACAGCGCCCTCGAACGCAGCGTGCGCCATCGCGTCGAAGCGGCGTTACGCGCCGGCACGCTGCGCACGGTCGTCTGCAGCTCCAGCCTCGAACTCGGCGTCGATATCGGCTACATCGATCGCGTGCTGATCGTCGGCGGTGCGCGGGGAATGACTTCGACGCTGCAGCGGGTCGGCCGGGCCGGGCATCGGCCCGACGCGATCGCGCGCGGTATCGTGATCGCGCAGGATCGCGACGATATCATCGAGGCCGCCGCGACCAAACGCTGCATCGCCGACGGCGTTCTCGACGAACTACAGATTCCACACGAGCCGTTGGACGTGCTCGCGCAGTGGATGGTCGCAAATGTCTGTTACGACCGCCGGGTAACGCTCGACGCATTGCTCGCGATCGCGCGGCGCAGTTATCCGTATCGAGATCTCGAGCGCGAGGAACTCGTTCGCTGCGCGCGCTATCTCAGCGGCGGCGGTGCGGGTGGTGACGAGGCGCACGTGCGGCGCCTCGGCTTCGACGAGGAAGCCGTCTACGGCCTTGGCCGCGAGGTTTGTGCCGCATTCTTTGACAACGCCGGCACGATCCCGGACGAGCAACACGTGATGGTGCGCGCCAACGGCGGCGAGGTCGGGCGCGTCGAGGAGGGGTTCGCGAACGAATTGCGCGAGGGCGACGTGTTCGTGCTCGCGGGGCGAAGCATGCGGGTCAAGGAGATCGGGCGCAGCGGCGTCGTTGCCGAACCGCATCGCGGGCGCCCCACCGTACCGCAGTGGAGTTCGCATATGAAAGGCGTCTCGCCGGCGCTCGCGGCCGAGATCACGACCTTACGCACGACGGTTGCGCAGCATCTGCGCGCGCGGAATCCGCGGCGTGCGTTGGCCTATCTGCGCGCTCGATACGCGCTGCGGGGTGCCGAGGCGGCGCTCGCGGTACGATACGTCGCGCAACAGCTCGCGCTCTCGGACGTGCCGACGCAGCGTCGCCCGATTCTGGAAGTCTATCGAATGGATCGCAGCCAAACCGTTGCGTTTCATACCTGCGCGGGACGCCGCGTCAACGAGACCCTGGCTCGCGTCGTCGGAGCCCGCATTCACGCGAGCGCCCGTTTGAATACGACGCTGACCACCGACGACAACGGTTTTCTCGTGACGCTGCCGCCGGGGAAGACGCTTCCGGACGTGCTCTGGGCATCGCTGCTGGGGACCGGCGATTTCGAACGAGATCTGGTGCAAGGGCTGCGGAGCTCGCATCTGCTGCAGAATTATTTTCGTTACGTTGCCAACACCGGATTGCTCGTGTTGCGGCGCGCGGGCGGACGCACGCAGCGCCGCGGCACGCAGCGCTGGAATAGCACGCGCATTTTCGAGCGCTTGTGGAAGGCCGATCCACAGTTCCCGCTTTTGCGCGAAACGTTGCGCACGGTCACGCGCGATCTGCTCGACGCGCCGGCGGCGCTGGCGTACCTCGCCGCGATCGAAGGAAGCCCTCGCGTGCTGCATCCTCCCGCGGCGACGCCGTTCACGTTCGGGATTATCACGTCGTCGTTCGGCGATAGCGTGGTGCTGGACGACCGGGCCGAGATGGTCGAGGCCTTGCACGATCGCGTGTTGGCGGTCTTGGGCGAGCGAGCCAAACTCCCGGCCGGCTCGCTCGACGAGCCCACGCTCGAACTGACGTACGGATGAACGCGCCGACGCCCGCCGTTCCAACGGCAGTGTTGCAACTCGGCGCCGTCGCGCTGCCGAACGGCTTGCTCTGGCTGGAGCGTTCTCGCGCGCTTGTCGTTGCCGACGCGCACCTGGCGTATGAAGAAGCGATCGGCGGCGCGCTACCGCTCTGGAGTACGGGAGAAGCGCTGGCCACGCTCGAGCGGGCGGTCGCGCGTAGCGGCGCCCGCGAGGTTATCTTTCTCGGCGATATCATCCACGGCAGCCGGATGAGCCAGGGCGCGGCGGAGATCGTCCGCGACGCGCTTGCGGCCTTGCGCCGTGCGTGCGAGGTAACGCTGGTGGCCGGAAATCACGAGGGACGGACGCGCGGGGTTGCAGTTCTCGGCGAGACCGTCCTCTTCGCCGAGCGCGACGGATGGCTGTTGGTGCACGGCGACGATGTCGCGCAGGGAGGCACGCGCCGCATCGTGGGGCACCTTCATCCCACGATTCCGCTCGGCGGCGGCAAGAGCGCACCGGCGTTTCTCGCATCGGCGCGCTTGATCGTCGTGCCCGCCCTCACCCCGTATTCGACCGGCTTGAACGTGCTTTCGCGTGCATGCACGCAGGCGCTCCGCGCGTTCGGCTGCTCGGCCGCCGAGTTCGCGGTCGTTGCATCCGGCGATAGCCGCGTCTATCCGTTTGGTTCGTTGACAGCCCTGCGTGCTGCGACCGCGGGCGCGAGCGCCGGCGGCCGGTACGCGCGCAAGCGTCTCTCGCCGGATTAGAGCGACGCGAGTCGCTCCAGCGCGGCGTACGACGCGGCGATGCAGGCGACTGAATCGATGGCGCCCTCGCGCAGGGCGCGCGTAAACGCGGCGAGCGGCAGAACTTCGACCTCGATGTATTCGCTGGGGTCGAGATGTTGCTCGTGGGTACGCTCTGCGTCGTATGCGATGTAGGCCGTCATCGTCGACGTCGATCGCACCGGTTCCGCCGCCGCGTGAAGGAACATCTCCCAGCGCGGCGCGGTGTAGCCGGTCTCTTCCGTCAGTTCGCGCTGGGCGCACGCAAGCGGGTCCTCCCCGCGTTCGCGCGACCCGGCCGGGAGTTCGAGCGAGATGCTGTCGTTGCCGTAGCGATACTGGCGAACGAGCACGATCTCGCGCTGCTTCGTCAGCGCGAAGACCATCACGAAGCCCTCCGACTCCCGTACGTAGTACTCCGAGAGCAAGGTACCGTTCGGGAGCTCAATCGCATCGCGGCGCAGCCTCAGGTATGGGGAGTCGACCACGAGGGCGGACGAGCGCACGTGCCAGAGCGGTTTTTCCATGCGGATGGTATCGCACGAAGCGTTTGCCTCTCCTGTCGCGAACTGCAAGCCTTCGTGGAAGATTCTGTCATCGTCGTCGGCGCCGGAACCATGGGCGCCGGTATAGCCTTCGTCGCGGCGCGCGGCGGCTTTCCGGTGGAAGTCGTGGAGCCGGACGCGTCCGCGCGCGAGCGGGGCCGGGCCCGCATCGAGGCCGATGCGTTGCGAGCGGGCGATGCGTCCGCCGTATCACGCATCCGCTGGATCGAACAGATCCCGGAGCGCAGCGCGGCCACGATTGCGATCGAGGCGGTTCCCGAAGACCCTTCGCTCAAAATACGCATCTTAACGGAGCTCGAGCGCGCGTTAGCCTCGGATGCGTTGCTCGCAACCAACACGTCGTCGCTCAGCATCACCGAGCTGTTTAGCGGTTTGGATCGCCCCGAACGAGCGATCGGCCTGCATTTCTTCAATCCGCCGGCGGCGATGAAGCTGGTGGAAATCGTCCGGACTGCGAGCACGGACGATCGCGCGATCGAGCGAGCGCGAGCGTTCGTGGAACGCAGCCGCAAGAGTGCCGTGCTGGCCGCCGACACGCCCGGGTTCATCGTCAATCGCGTCGCCCGCCCGTTCTATCTTCAGGCGCTGCGTGCCCTCGATAGAGGCGCAGCGCCGATCGAGACGATCGATGCGCTGGCGCGTGCGGCCGGTTTTCGGATGGGACCGTTCGAGCTGATCGATTTGATTGGGATGGACGTCAATCTCGCGGTCAGCGAGTCGATCTACGAACGCACGGACCAAGCGCGTTTGATTCCGCTCGAGTTGCAGCGCGCGATGGTTGCGCAAGGCCGCCTCGGGAGAAAGAGCGGGCTCGGATTCTACGACTATCGTAACGGCGTGCCCGAACGTCTCGACTTGCGCGTCGATCCTCCCGGCGGGGAACCGATCGAGGACGAGGTCGTTGCGATCATCGGTTTCGGCGGAATCGCCGACGAACTCGCGGAGCTCCTCGAACAGCGGTACGTGCACGTGCAACGGATCGAAAACGACGACTTGATCGATGAGTTGCGGCTCGATACGACGATGGTGATCGATACGGGAGACGGCACCAGCGATCGCGGCGAGCTGGTGGCATCGATGGATTCTTTTCTCGGCCCCGAAACGGTGGTGTTCGTCGATGCGTATGCTACCGACACTCAAGCGGCGGCAAAGCGCATGCGTCATCCCGAGCGGCTGATCGGCTACGGCGTGCTTGGCAGTTTCGAATCGCAACGGGCCGTCGAAATCGCCGATTCGCCGGGGGCGAGCGACGATGCGTTAGCGCTGGCGCAAGAGCTTTTCGAACAGCTCGGGAAAGGCGTCGCGCTGGTTGCCGACGAGCCGGGCCTCGTGCTCGGACGCATCGTCGGCTCGATCGTCAATGAGGCCGTGATCGGCGTACACGAAGACGTTGCGACCGCCGACGACATCGATCTTGCGATGCGTCTGGGAACGAACTATCCGATCGGCCCGATTGCGTGGGGACGCGAAATCGGCGGCGCTCGGGTCGCGCGCATTCTCAACCGGCTTGCACAGGCTGAAGGCGACGCGTTCGCACCGCACCGTTCGCTGTGGGTTCTCGATGCGCTCGACGAGCCGGAAGAGGGGCTCGAACCACCCGAACCGCAGGGCATCGGCGGAGGCATCTTTTAGTGCTGGGCCGCGAAGTGTGGGTGATCGACGCGGTGCGCACGCCGATCGGGCGTTTGGGCGGAGCGCTCGCGCAGGTGCGTCCCGACGACCTTGCGGCGAGCGTCGTGCGCGCCGTCGTCGACCGCGCGGTCGTTCCGTACGACCGCATCGACGACGTGTTTTTCGGCGCCGCCAATCAAAGCGGTGAGGATAATCGGAACGTCGGACGCATGGCTGCGTTGTTGGCCGGGCTTCCCGTCGAGGTCGCGGGCGCGACGTTCAATCGCCTATGCGGTTCGAGCCTCGAAGCGATCAACGCCGCGGCGCACGCGATCGCATGCGGTGACGCCGACGTGATCGTAGCGGGAGGCGTGGAATCGATGACGCGCGCTCCGTACGTGCTGACCAAAACCGATCGCGCGTTCGGCCGCGACCAGTCGCTGGTCGATACGGTGCTCGGGTGGCGGATGGTGAACCCCGGCATGCCCGCGGAGTGGACGGTCTCGTTGGGTGAGACGGCCGAGCGCGTAGCCGACGAGTACGGCATCGGCCGCGCCGAACAAGACCGATTTGCGCTGGAATCGCAACAACGCTACGCGCGTGCGCTCGCATCCGGCGTCTTCGATGACGAAATCGTTGCCGTCGGGGAGGTGAGCCGCGACGAGCATCCGCGCCCGGCAACGACGCTCGAAGCCCTAGCCAAACTCAAGCCCGCGTTCCGCCCGGGCGGAACGGTGACGGCGGGCAACGCTTCGGGTATGAACGACGGGGCCGCGGCGGTGATCCTCGCCGGCGCGGAGATCGCGGCGGAGCTTGGCCTGCTCCCCATGGCTCGCGTGCGCGCCAGCGCATCGGTCGGCGTGCGGCCGGACATCATGGGCATCGGCCCGATCCCCGCCACGCGAAAGGCCCTTTCGCGAGCCGGCCTGACGATCGCGGATATCGACCTGATCGAGATCAACGAAGCCTTCGCCGCGCAATCGATCGCCTGCATGCGCGACCTGGAGTTGCCGCCCGAAAGGACGAACGTCAACGGCGGCGCTATCGCGCTAGGCCATCCGCTCGGGGCGAGCGGTGCGCGCATCGTCACCACCTTGCTGCACGAGTTGCGGCGACGCAAAGGACGCTATGGATTGGCCACGATGTGCATCGGGGTCGGCCAAGGTATTGCAACGATTTTCGAAAGAGTGGAGTAACGACTACATCATCATGACGACGCTTACGGTTCCGGCTACGACGCAACTCTTGATCGGTGGAGCGTGGCGTGACGCCGGCGACGGTGCCACGTACGAAGACCGCAATCCCGCGAGCGGCGCGATGCTGGCGCGGGTGGCGGAAGCGACGCGCGATGACGTCGACGCAGCGGTGGCAGCCGCTCGCGCGGCGTTCGATGCGGGAAAGTGGTCCGGTATGACGGCCGCGCGCCGCGCGAAAATCCTCTACAAAATGGCGCAGCTCATCGGCGAGCGCAGTAAAGAACTCGCGCTACTGGAAGTGCGCGATAACGGGAAGACGATCGGCACCGCCAAGGGCGAGATGGGCGCCATCGTCGATTGTTTCGAATTCTATGCCGGTGCCGTGAGCAAACACTACGGCCAAACGTTGCCGCCTCCGATGTCGACGTATCTTGCCAACACCGTTCGCGAACCCGTCGGCGTCGTCGGCGCGATCGTGCCGTGGAATTTTCCACTCTTGCTCGCATCCTGGAAAGTGGCGCCGGCGCTTGCGGCGGGTTGTACCGTCGTTCTCAAGCCGGCGCCGGCGACGCCGCTCACAGCGATAGAGCTGGGAAAGATCGCTTTGGAAGCGGGCGTGCCGGAAGGCGTCCTCAACATCGTTACGGGGTCGAGCCGCGAACTCGGACAGTGGATCGTCGAGCACCCCGCGATCGACAAGATCGCCTTTACCGGCAGCACGGCTACCGGTAAATTGGTCGCTCAAACCGCCGCGCAGACGCTCAAGCGTGTCACGCTCGAACTCGGCGGCAAATCGCCTTCCGTCGTCTTCGACGACGCCGATCTCGACGGCGCGGTCGCCGGCGCGTTGTACGGGATTTACTATAATGCCGGCCAGACGTGCGAGGCGCGCTCGCGCATCCTCCTTCAGCGCGGGATCTACGATCGCTTCATCGCCGCGTTCGCTCAGAAAGCCGCGCTCATTCGCGTCGGCGACCCGGAAGATCCGCAGACGCACGTAGGCGCGATCACGATGCGAGAGCAGTTCGACAAAATCGCCTCCTATTGCCGAATCGGGGCCGAAGAGGGTGCGCGCGCGATTGTGGGCGGCGGCGCCGCATCGCTCCCGGGCGATCTCGCCGGCGGTATGTTCTGGAACGTCACCGCGTACGAAGCCAAGGCGTCCGACCGCATCGCGCGCGAGGAGATTTTCGGCCCGGTCGTCTCGTTCGTTCCCTTCGAAACCGAAGCGCAGGCAATCGCTCTTGCGAACGACTCCGAGTATGGCCTCTCAGCCAGCGTCTGGTCGCAGAATATCGGCCGTGCCAACCGAACGGCACGCGCGATTCGCAGCGGCACGGTCGCTATCAATACGCCGTACGCGGTCTTTCCGGGAGTACCGTTCGGTGGGTACAAACAATCGGGATACGGACGCGAGCTTGGCCTGGAAACCATGAATCTGTACAGCGAGACCAAGAGTGTTCTTACCTACATCGGAGAAAAACCACTCAACCCGTTTGGGGTTTAGCGAGGACCATCCACATCGAACCGCTGAAAATCGGCCACCAGTACGATACGACCTACGGCACCCTGTGGAAGGATGGAACGTTCTTCGCGCGCGGCACGAGCGTGACGGTCGTCGGCGTCCATCTCGACCAGGGGTTCTGCGTGCGCTTTCCCGCCGACGTCGACGGGGAACCGCTGGAGACGTGGGAGGACTGGAGCGAAGTCGACTTCCTCGCTGCCCAAGGAAGCATCGAGCCGCCGGACGTGCCGATCTCGCACGCCGTGCTGGCCGAGGCCCGGGACGTCCTCTCCGACGCCGAGGACGGCTGTCATCTCCACCTACACGAAGACGACTAAAACTTCATATTGGTGACGTAGGTCGCCTCAATATCCCTAGATAATCTTCCCCGTGCTGGGGGTAGCTCGCGGCCGCTAACGGCTCCGAGCGATCATCCATTCCTCTATCACCCGAAAGGACCGAGAATGCATTCTCGCTTCACTCTGGTGCTGGTCGCAATGCTGTTTGCGATTCCGATGGCCGCTCGTTCGGACGAGGCCGCCGCGACGCTGAACGGCACGGTGAAAAGCACGTCGGGCGCGCCTATTTCCGATGCGCGCGTTCTTATTTCAGGCCCGGCCAGCAAAAGCACCACGACCGACGCTGCCGGACACTTCACGATTTCCACGGTCGCCGGCTACTATCGGCTCGACGTCACCAAGGGCGGCTACGGCCGTGCGACCTTGAGCAACCTCGCACTCTTTGCCGGCGAAACGCTGCCGATCACGGTAACGCTACAAGAAGCGAGCCTGAGCACGCTGCGCACGATCGCTACGGTCTCCGTTAACGGAGCCAGTTCGATCAATACCGGAGCCGCCGTTTCGACGATCACCTCGCGCGAAGCGTTTACCAATCTCGCGAACCCGCAGATCAATAACGTGATCGCGCGTATCCCCGGCGCCGGTATCGAGCGCGGCTCGACATCGCCGAACACCTCGATCTCTCTGGGCGGCGCGCAGCCGTACGAAACCCAGGTCCTCATCGACGGCCATCCCGTTTCCGGCGGGCGATACGGCGTCTGGTTCTCGCAGTTCTTCAACTCGTTTTTGCTGCAGGACGTAGAGACGCAGACGGGCCCGGGGAACACCACGCCGTTCGCTTCAACGACCATCGGCGGTACGGCGAACCTCGTCACGCCGGACTTTACGGGGAAACCCACGGCCGAGTTCGTGACGGGGCTCGACAACTTCGGCGCGCAGTACTCCAGTTTTCTTGCAACCGACCGGTTCGGCAAGCTTTCGACCGTCATCGGCGGTGCGGTGAGCGGCGTCAAGGGACCGTACTATGAAACCAGCGGTTGCGTGGTCAAACTCGCCAACAATACGATCTCGCAGGTGCCCGGGCAAATCGGTATCGAGCAATTCTGCGGCGATCTCTCCGGCTCGCTGGTCAGCAAGGGAGAGATCCTCAAATTCCGCTACGATCTCTCGCCCTCAACCTCGCTATCGGCGGGCTTCGTTGGTTCGCAAGCGGGCTACGTGCCGCAAGGAACGGCCTACGGGCAGGATGCCGGCCAGACGACGATCGTGCAGTGTATCCCGACAGGATCGGTATCGTACTCCGGGCAGTGCGGAATCCCGGGCAAGGATATCGGCAAGACCGTGAACGGATACATTTTCTTCCCGGGTTCCAAGGTGTATAACAATCAGCCGATCTTCACCGGCGAATTTCGCACGTCGCTCGGTGAGAATACGCTCCTGGTTCGCCCGTACGTCGGCAACATCTCGCGTATCATCGATGGATCGGGCGAAGCCAATTATGCCGACCATTATTCGCCGACGCAAAGCGCGAGCTGCCCGACGGCAGCCGGCGGCGGCTTGTATTATTGCCCGCAGGGCGCGTTCAATCTGCTCGAATCGGACAAACTGCACGGAACCACCGTGTCGTTCATTCATCCGTTCGGAGAGAACCTCCTGAACTTTACCTACGACTATCACAGCGACGATACGTTCGCGTACTACGGCAGCCCGTCGGCCGTCAACACGCCCGACACGCTGGAGAAGTACAACATCTTTTCGCTCACCGGCGATTTTGCGCTGGCGCGTCACTTGAGCCTGCGGGGCGGTCTCTACGAGACCAATTGGAATCTCAACGGCATCCAAGAAATTCCGACGACGGTCGGCGGAAAAATCGTCCTGGTACCGGCGTCGCTGACGCGTAGCGTTAGCCGCTTCGATCCGCATATCGCGCTGACGCTTTCGCCGAAGGCGGGGCTTTCGTATCGCGCGTCGTTCGGAACGTCCGCGGTCTATCCGTACGCCTCCGAGGTCAGCGGATCGGCGTTCTTTACGCAGCCGAACGTAGTCGCTCCGAACGGTTCGATCACGCAGAAGAATCCGTTCCTGGATCCGGAAACGGCGACGGCGTTCGACATCGGCATGGACAAGCGTTTCGGTCGCGATAGCGTGCTGAGCCTCGATTTGCAAAATACCCAGATTCACAACGTCGTAGAACAGTTCACGACGGTCATTCCGGGTTCGCCCTCGATCAATCAACCGGTGAACGTCGCCGGTCTTTCGGCCCAGTTGCTCACCATGAAGTATAGTCACGAGCCCGGTATCGGGCTTGGCTACTATGCGACGGCGACGCTGAGCCGCTCGATCATCAACGGCGTCCCGGCGGCATTCTACAGTGCGAATGCCGTTTCGCAGCCGGCGAACGGCCAGCAACAGTGCAGCAACGGCGGGAGCCAGATCTGCATTCCGTATCTCAAGGCGTACGCGGCGGGAAGCTACACGCTGCGCGACAAGACGTACTTCGAACTCGGCGCCGATTTCGAAGGCAAGAACAATACCTACAATCAACCGCCCTTCACGATCTGGGATCTGGTCGTGAAACGCCCGGTAGCCAAGACGCTGACGGTCGGGCTCTCGGTGGAGAATCTGTTCAACACCAACAACTTCAACAATCTGCCGCAGCCCGGAACGGGCGTCGCACAGGTCGGCCAAAACGCGAATGGTTTGGCGTCGATCCTAGCGCCGCTCATCCCCGCGCCGCCGCGCACGATCCGGTTACAACTCGACTACCACATCAACCGCTAAAGCCCCAAGGCTGAACGAAAAGAGCCGCACTCGAATGAGTGCGGCTCTTTTATGACCGAGAGATGGCAGGTAACGGGGGCTTCCTAAAGTGGAAGATCGCGTTGGAAGCAGCTTCGATAGATCAACTGCGGATTGAGAAAGAGCGGAAGATTCGACGCATCGATTCGCTCGAAAGGTAGACCGATGAGATCCTCAAACCAGAATCGATGCGCGTTATCCCTGATGAGATAGCCGACGACTTGCCCGTGCCGACCACTGTCACTAATGGCCCAAATATTCACGACGGTTGATGCCTTCCCGCTACCCATCGTGTTCGACGTTCCCAGAGCCGAAGTCGACGATGCACAGCGAGCGCCGACACTAGGAGCGTACGGCCCGGATTCTAGGCGGAGTTGCATTCCCGGTAGAATGCCGATTACTGCTAATGCAATTGATTGGGCGATCATTAGGCGACTGTCAAGGGCTGACTGAAACAATCATGCACGACTGGGCCCTTTCCATTTGAAGCTTGGTTCTTGGCGTCTATGCTTTGCATTCTTTTGGATTTGCCGCGGTGTTCACAAGATCAGTGATCGTGCTCGTTTAGCGCCGGGCCCGCGAAGGGTGCTCCGCCCAGCCAGTTTGCTGCCGCGGAGCCGCCGACCGATGGGTTGTTCTCCACCCGTGACGCGAGAATTTCCTTCATGCGTGTTTCCTCGGAGCCGTCGCAAGGACGGAGGAAGTTACCGCATTACCGTGTCGGCTGGTACGCTTGAAGCTACCGCCAGCAACAGCGGAAGCCAGATCTGTATTCCGTATCTCAAGACGTACTTCGAACGCTTAGCCCAAGGCTGAACGAAAAGAGCCGCACTCGATGAGCGCGGCTCTTTTCTTTAGACGGAACGTCAGACGGAGTGCTAGTTGCCGAGGTAAACGATGTTTCCTTGCCAGTATTTGGTGCAATTCGAGGACTGCACCGTCGGCGAGAAGTTGTACCACCAGCAATAGACTTGGCCGGGCGTTAGGCTCGAGAACGTGACCTGCCCGTTCGGTCCGGTCGTCGCTTGTGCGATCGGCGCGGCGGTGCTGAGGTTCCCATTCGGGTCCGGCGTAGCTTCCGAAACCAGAGCGCCGGCGGCCGGCTGCGAGGAGACGGTGACTTCGACGACGGCCGAGCTAATGTTGGGGTTCGGCGAATACGTCGTCGCCGTGGGTGACGGGATCGGCGTGACCGTTCCGTAGGGATTGTAATTGCTGTTGCACGCGGCCAAGGCCAGTGCTGCGAGCGCGAGAGCGAATGCGAAGCGTTTGGGCATGGCGGGCGAGGTTCGACCGCTGTGGGCGCGATTCATGCGCTCGCCGAGCCCAGGTTCGCGGCCGAGCGGAAGAAGCGCAGCGACTTCGCGTCGATGGCGGCGTAGTATTCGCGAAAAAGGGCGGCGGCTCGCGTGCCCGCCCAATGCGCCGGCAGCAGCGCGCTGGGCAAACCGGGATCGACGTACGTGAACTTGCGGTAATCGTGGACCAGCCACAGGCGCTCGACGAAAGCCTCGCGCTCCGAGAACCCGGCGGTCGTTCGCTCGTCCTGCAACCGGGGAGTGTACCGGTCGATGAAAGAGTCGTAGGCAGCGCCGATCGCCTTCAGGTCCCAGCATTTTTCGAGCAAGGCGCGGTCGGTGAGCGGCCCGTGGTATTCGCCTGAAAACAGGTCGATGTCGCCGAGCACGTCCGCGGCTTGGGCTACGTCGCGGGCCTGTTCGATGGTGTCGGAGGGCGAAATCCACGTCGAGGCCGAGAGCGGCGCCCAGCCCAAGACGGCCAAGTCCTTACGCAGGCGGTCCCGCCGGTCGCGCTGGGCTTCGCTCACGCCGTACGTTAGCATCCGCCACCGGCCGTCCCATTCCACGATAGGCCCGTAGATGCGGGGGCTGAGCCCTTCGATCCGCCGCCGGCCACGCTCGGTCACGGCGTAAAAGGCACGGTTTCCATGCTTGCTTGCGACGAGCCAGCCCTGGCGCGACATCCGCGAGACGGCCTGGCGTACCGCCGCGTCCGAGAGTCCGAAGGTCGCCATGAGCCGCACCAGCCCACCGATCCAGAGCGAACCGTCGGGGGTGTGGCGGTGGACCATGTCGCCGTATAAGGTAAAAATGAACGAGTTGGGGCGAGTAACCGGCCGCGTTTCCAGCTTGACACCTCTTGGTTGGATGAGTAGTATAACGGTATTCTCACGAATTAGCAAAAAACCGTCATATACCTGGTTGGACGGTTTCTCAGGAGAGCAACCATGGCGCGTATTTCCACCTTCGACGACTGGATTGACCTGCTCAAAGACTGGCAGCACGATATTGGGCTGGATCAAGATCTCATCGAGCGCTATATGCCGGGATACGCCTTCGAGGCGAAGTACGGCGAGTTGCCCACCTCCGAAATCTATTTCGGCGATTTTCGCGGCGAGCGCCGCTGGGAGAAGATCGGCGAAATTCCCGACCAGCGTATGCGGGACGCGGTGCTGAACATGATCGTCTATCAGGGCGATACCGAGTTCGCCTCCAACGAGCAGCAGCGTTTTCTGGTGAACAACGCGCCGAGCGAGTATGACCTCGGTGCGCTGGTGCGGATTATGGTCGAAGAGACGCGCCACGGCTATCAAATGTGCCATCTCCTCGTGAACCATTTCGGCAGCGAGGGCAAGATCGAGGCGCAGAAAATGCTCGAGCGTCGCGCTTTCGGCAAAAAGAATCGCCTGCTCAACGCCTTTAACGAAGACGTGACGCATTGGCTGGATTTCTTCGCGTACACCAACTTTATGGACCGCGACGGGAAGTTTCAGCTTTCGATGCTCTCGCATTCGAGCTTCGCGCCGCTGGCGGCATCGATGGGGCCGATGCTGCGCGAGGAGGCGTTCCACATGGGCACCGGAATCACGGGCCTGCGCCGTATCGCCAAGGCCGCCGTCATCCCGGTTGAGGTGCAGCAGAAGTACTACAACAAGTGGATTTCCGGCTCGCTCGATCTCTTTGGAACCGACCATTCCGGCTCGGCCCAGTGGGCGTACACGTGGGGCATCAAAGGCCGCGTCGACGAGGACAAAACCGGCGAAGCCGTCGATAAAGAGATGCTCAACGAGCGCGCGCGCGGCCAGTTTTACGACGAGATCGGGAAAACGATCGACCGCGTCAACGAAGTCAACCAGAGCGAGACGAAGTTTTACCTCCCGGACCTGCGCTTCAATCGCAAGATCGGCCAGTTCTCGGGCGAGCGCTATAGCGTGGACGGCCGCCGCCTAACGGAAGCGGAGTGGGAATCCTACGCACCAAGCGTCCTTCCTACCGGCGCCGACGACGCGGTGCTCGCATCGTATTTCAAGAATCCCGGTTGGATCGCGCCCAAGGGCAGCAACAGCATTTCTCAAAACTAGCGCCATCGCTAGTTCGCACTCTCCACACGACACGTTTGTACGAGAAAGAATCACCATGAGCGGTAACGGAAGCACAACCACGGCCCAGCAGACTCCGTTCGGTCGAGAGGCGCGAGCGTTCGACGGAAAGCGCGTCATCAATTATTGGAAAGACGGACACATCGGGTTCATCGAGATGGACGATCCGCCGGCCAACACCTACACGCACGAAATGATGCGTCAGCTCGACGAAGCGATTCTCGATGCACGCTTCGACGAAGACGTTGAGGTGATCGTCCTCACCGGCAAAGGCGAGAAATTTTTCTCGGCCGGCGCGAACATCGCGATGCTCAATTCGGTCACGCCGGAATTCAAATACATGTTCTGCCTGCATGCCAACGAGACGCTCTCGCGTTTGGAGCAGACGCCCAAGCTCGTGATCGCGGCGCTCAACGGACACTGCGTCGGCGGCGGCATGGAGATCGCGATGGCGTGCGACATTCGCATCGCGCGCAAGGACGGCGGAAAGATCGGCCTGCCGGAGGTCTCGCTCGGCGTGCTCCCGGGTACCGGCGGTACGCAGCGCCTCGCGCGATTGGTCGGAAAGCCGCGCGCCATCGAATTGATGGTAACGGGCAAGACCTTCAGCTACGAACAAGCCCAGGACTGGGGCGTGATCACCGATGTCATCGAGGGCTCGGCGGACGAATTCCGCGCGCAAATCGTGCAGTATGCCCGGCAGTTCTGCACTCCGAACAAGGCCCCGATGGCGGTCGGACACATCAAGCGCGCCGTTCAGACGGGTGCGGAAATTCCGCTCCAAGATGCGCTAGCGCTCGAACGCGAATTGCAGTCGTTGCTCTTCAAGAGCGAGGACGCGAAAGAAGGCATTGCGGCGTACAACGAAAAGCGCGTCGCCAAGTTCAAAAATAAGTAGCGCGGTAGCGAGACGATGATCGTTTGGCTGAGCCGAATACCGAGCGTCGTCTCGTTTCTACTGGTCGTGGGCTTCACCGACGGGCTTGCGTTGGCGGCGATGTTTGCTGCAAGGCGTTGGGCGAATCGTCGGCGGCTCCCAATGGGGCCGCCGATCGTGAGTGCTTGGGCAACGGTAGCAGGCGGCTTATGCGGCCTGCTTTTTGCTTTTGCCATCGCGACGTTATGGTCGCAACTCCGCGCGAGCGAAACGAACCTCGATGCGGAGGCGACGGCGGTTCGCCTCGCAGCACGCGATGTCTCGAGCGCGCAAGTTCCCCTTCTACGCGCGTACGTCGAAGCGTCGGTGCGCGAATGGCCCAGTCTGTGCGGCGGCGGGTCGTTCGCCGCCTCGCGGAGCGCGCTCGTTCGCTTCGAACGCGAGGCGAGTCCGCGCAGTCCCGAATACGCTGCCGACCTGTCCGCGCAAATCGATGCGCTGGAGCGGACGCGTTTTCGCCGATTGAGATCGTCGCAGCCGACGGTTCCCGACGAAGTATGGGTCGCGCTCGTGGTGTTGGCGCTCGCCGCGATCGTCGTGTTGTCGATCGCGAACCCGGAACGTCTAGCGTTGCACGTCGCGCTCATGCTGGTCGTCGGCACCGAACTAGGTGCCCTGTTTTGGGTGTTGACGGTACTAGAACTACCGTTTTGCGGTTCGACCGGTATCGGCTTGAGCGCGCTCGCGAACGCACTTCAAGCGATCGGTCTATAGGCTGCGAATGCGCCGTTGGGAGACGCTGGCCGCGCTGCTGGCCGTGATCGTTGCGAGCCTGGCGGCACTCCACGTTCCGTATCGATTGGCGTTTGCGCTGATCGCAATCGCCCTGATCCTCGTGGTTGGGGCCTCGCGCATCCGTACCGGTATGCTCCGGCGCCCGAAGACGCGTCGTTTTGACGCGACCGAGCGCGCCGAGCGCATTCGGGAAGAGCGCGATCGCCGCTTCGGACGCTAGCGCGGCCCTTCCGGGAGTCATTCCCACCGGCGGCGCCGAAGTTGCACGCATGGTTACCGCGTTCATCCTCATGAATGTCGAGCGTCCGAGACTCAAGTCCATCGCCGACGACCTCCTTGCCATAGACGGCGTTGCCGAGGTGTACTCGGTGGCCGGCCCGTTCGATCTGGTCGTGATCGCGCGCGTCAAAGAGCACGAGCAACTGAACGATTTAGTGACCGAGCACATCGGATCGCTCGAAGGCATCGAGAGCACCGAGACGTTAATCTCGTTTCGCGCGTTTGCGAAAAAAGACTTAGGGCTGCTCTGGGACATCGGTGTGGACTAACATGAGCGTTCGATCTGCCGGCAGCCCGCTCCAGCGCCATGCCGTTTTCGGCTTAGGCGGCGTGGGCGGCCTGATCGCCACGTTGCTCTCGGCGGGAGGCCATAGCGTCACGGCGATCGTTCGCAGCGATCCGAACGAGCGCATGGACGTCTCCTTGGAGCGGCCCGACGGCGCGATCGTGCGGGGCACCATTCGGTCGGTCACCGCGCTAGACGGTGAGGTCGACGTCCTGTGGATCGCCCCGAAAGCGACCCAGCTACGCGATGCGCTCCACGCCGTCGCTTCCTTGCGGCCGAGCTTGGTGGTGCCGCTGCTCAACGGGATCGACCACATGTCGGTGCTTCGCGACGCGTTTGGCAACGACGTGCTCGTACCGGCGACGATCTCGGTCGAAACCGAGAAGCTTGCGCCCGGGCGCTTCCGTCAGAGCAGCCCCTTCATCAATCTCACGCTCGCCGAGAACGCTAAGGCGGTACTTGCCCCGGCAACGCAGACGCTCGCCGGATTCGGCGTCGACGTTCGATATATCGACGACGAACAGACGTTATTGTGGTCGAAGCTGGTGTTTTTGGCACCCTTAGCATTAGCGACGTCGGCGGCGGGAGAGCCGCTCGGCTTCGTGCGGGATACGCCCGAGTGGCGCGAGCGCTTAGAAGCCGCCGTTCGCGAGGTCGCCGCCGTTGCGCTCGCGTGCGGCGCATCGGTTGAAGCCCACGGTGCTCTCGAATTGATCGGGCGCGCCAATCCCGGTATGCGGAGTTCCATGCAGAAGGATGTCGAAGCCGGCCGCGAGCCCGAACTCGATGCCATCGGCGGAACGATACTACGCGCTGCCCAAGCGCACGGCATACCCGTCCCGACGATCGAGGATCTCATCGAACGCACGCGAGCGCGGGTTGCCGCGCGGGCGGCATCCTCGTCTTGACCGAATTGTTCCAACCCGCGGAGCGGAGCGAGCGACTCGTTCGGCCGCTGGATTACGTGCTGTCCATCGGCATCGCGCTTGCGTCGTTCGTCACGCTGTTCGTCAACTATTGGCTGCCTGCCGGGAAGATCTTCGACGAAGTCTATTTCGCGAGAGCGGCAGAAGATTACCTGACGCGGCAATACATCTACGAAAATACCCATCCGCCGATCACCAAGCTGCTGATCACGCTCTCGACGATGATGTTCGGCGGCATGCACGGCGGCGATAACGCGCACGGTTGGCGTTTTCTCGATGTGGTGTTCGGAGCGGCCTCGGTATGGCTGCTCTACATCCTCGCAAAACGCGTGACGAAATCGTCGCTGTTTGCGTCGTATGCCTCGATCCTGTTCGCCGTGGACGGCATGCACTTCGTGCAATCGCGGATCGCAACGCCGGAGAGCTTCGTCTGTTTCTTTTCGATCGCGTCGCTCTACACGTTTCTGCGCTATTGGCAAGCGGTGCAGGCGGACACGCCGTTTGCGCTGGTTGGCCGCGAGTGGCTGGTGCGCGGCATCGGCGCCCTTGCCTGCGTCGTGCTCGCCATCGCCGGGACGCTCGTACGCTTTCCGCACGAGTCGCGCCCGGCCATCGTGCTGTGCATCGTGTGGGCTTGCGCGGGGCTCTATCTCGCCTACCGATTGTTGCTCGAACCGCGCTGGCTCGCTCCGCGCGCGCCGGCTGCAACTCCCCGTGAACGGTCCGGGCTTTGGCTCGCGCTCTTCGCGACCTCGATCGCGCTGCTGGTCACGAGCAAGTGGTACGGCATCATGTCGTACGGCGTCGCGTTCGTGGTCGTACTCGGCGTGTGGTTTCAACGCAAGCGCCCGGCCCGCTGGGGGAATCCACGCGCGTTTCCGCTCGACGTGATCTTCTGCGTCGTCGTGTTCGTGACCGGGAGCATCTACGCGGCGGCTTATACGCCGCAGTTCATCGGCCTCTCCGATCAACCGACCTCGGCCCCCCGCGCGTACACGTTTACCGACGTCGTCACGATGCAATACAACGCCTTTGAATACCACGAGCACCTGAACGACGGCGGCCGCAACCAGCACCCGTACGCCTCAAAATGGTGGCAGTGGCCGCTCGATCTACGCCCGATTCTTTACGCCGCCGAATACGGCGGCAGCGGCCCCACCGCAACCGCGGCGATGGTGTACACGCTCCCCAACCCGCTCATTCTCTGGCTAGGGTTGCTCACGGTCCCCTGGATCGGATTTCTTGGGTTGCGCGAGCGCAACAAGGGATACGCGCTGATCGTTCTTGCGTACCTACTGCAGTGGCTCCCATGGATGGCCTCGCCGAGAATTGCGTTCGCGTACCACTTTTACGTCGACATTCCGCTGATCTGTCTCTGCAACGCGATTGCCGCACAACGCTTCTGGCTGATGATGCGCGAATACGGGCGCGACGGCATAGCCGCGCGCGCCGTCGTCGTGGGATATCTGTTAGCGGTCGTCATATCGTTCGTCTACTTCTACCCGATCCTCGCCGGCGTCACCATCCCCACCCACGCCTGGATGCAACGCATGTGGCTGCACTCGTGGATTTGAGATTGAACTACAGTTTTACAAGAAATGCCGCGACCGTAGGATGAAAAGCGTGCCATGCCCGCTGATGCGGCGCTTGTTTTACCTTTTCTACGATCGACGAACGCTTGGATTTGTCTTATTTCTCGCTGGAACCAGCGAAGTATTTCGGCAAGCGCGCGAAGGGGCTCTTGAGGCGTTTTGTGTATTCTTGGGTCTGACCGCTATGTATTTGCTTGATGTCGCTTTTTTCGTGGTGCGCCGTAAGGGAGCGCTCTCCGCGCGCACCATCGCGGTGGCGACGGCAACAGCCGTTACCTACGAAGTCACACTTACCATGCCAACATTTCGCCTTGAAGAACAAATCGTCGGTTTGATCGTCTTGGTTCCTACGTTTGCGTATCTCTATGGTGTTTTTGTTTGGGGTGATGGGAAGCCGAGCGGATAGAAGGCGCTGCTGTAGGCTCTCCTCGATGTGATGGCCCCTCACATCTTAGCTCGGGGGCTCATCGCAGGGGATCCAGAAAGCAACGGTGGCCTTTTTTGATGCGCTGATTATTTTACGGCCTCTACGATCGGCGATCCGCCGGGTTCGCATTATTTCTTGGTGCGACGTACGACGTATTTCTTCAGGCACGCGGAAACAATCTTGAGGCTATGTTGCTTTTTGTTGGTTTGTCTGCCGTGTTCTTGTTGGACGTTGCGTTTTTCGTAGTGCTTCGTAAGGGGGCATTTAACGCCCGAGTACTTGCTGTAATAGCAGGGGCTGGTATTACTTACGAGTTCATGCTCGTGACGCAAAGGGTATCTTTGGAGGGCCAAATTATCGGTGTAGCGATGTTGGTGCCGATGTTCGCATACCTCTACGGTATGTTTATCTGGGGCGACGCAAAGCCAAGCGCGTAGTCTCAGCTAGGTGCCATCTACGGGAGATCGATGCGGTAGAGGTCGCCGCCGTCGATCCAGAGACGTTGCATTTGCCCGGCGGCCGGCGTATCAAAGCGAACGCGCGAGGTGCCGGAGAGAAACGAGCCGTCCTTCTGCGGACGAAGCGGGCTTATGCCGTCGAAGGTGAGCCGGTCTCCAACGATGATCGTACGCACGATAATGGGCTGCCCCCAGATAACCGCTTCGTAGCGCCCGACGAGCGCATTCCACGATGCCGGGTGAGAGAAGCTGCGCGGACCCGCGTATCCCGCCTTGTAATAGAGTTTCGAACCGTTGTTAAATCCGTACACCTGCCGCTGTTTGTCGCGATGGAAAGCGGTGTAGAACATGCGCAGGCGCGGATCGTGCGTGGCGAACGTATCGTCGCTTTGCGGGAAGACCGGATACGTGGCACCGTGCAGGCTCGTCGTCAACTCGCGGCCGTCGGCTGCAAACGCGATCGTGGATCCGTCGGTCGCGGTATAGGTTCCGGCGTACTGCGCGGGGTCGGGCACGATGTTCGGGGATGGCGGCGGCGCTGGCGCCGCGGGTAGCGCCTGCCCGAGTTGTTGCGCGCGCAATACGGCCATCGCGTACTTCACGATCGCGCACGGATGCAATGGCGATTCGACGAGGTTCGCCATCGCGATCGCCCCGAAACCGCGGGTGAGGTTGGCTTGCATGCAGGCGGTGTAGCCGGAGACCCCGCCGGTGTGCCCGATGAGATGGTCGCCGTCTTTGTGAAAGATCGAGAGCCCGTAGCCGTACTGCTTGTAAAAGCTCGGCCACTCCGCCATCTCGATGCCCGCGGCACCGGCCGGCTTGCCGTTGGCAAGATGGTCGGCGTTCGTCATCGCCAAGAACGATGCGTGTGAGATCAACGTATGGCCGTCGGCGGTTTTACCGCCGTTTAAATACAACCGCATGTACGCCGCCATGTCGGCGGGAGTGGAGATCACCGAGCCGGCCGGGTCGACGAAATCGTAGTTCTGCGCGGCGATCAGCGCCGGATGGTCGAGTTGCGGGCGGTCGATGTCGCGAACCTCATACCCCGTTGCGGTATCTTCCATATCGCGGGGCGTGAAGTATGCCGACGAGTGCGCCATGCCGATCGGCGCGAAGACGCCGGAGGCAAGCTGCTCCTGCCACGGCGCCTTGCCGACGGCTGCGACGACCGCGCCGATCGTCGCGAAGCCGTCGTTCGAATACGCCCATGCCGTTCCGGGTTGGAAGATCTCATGCGCGTCGCGTAACGCGGCGACCGCGAACCCGTACGACGAGACGAACGTGTAATCGTCGGGAATACCGGCCGTATGCGAAAGTAATTGATGGATCAGAATCGGTTTGCGGGCGCCTTGGATGCGCCACCACGGCAGATAGGTCGTGACCGGCGCCTGCAAATCGATCAACCCTCGATCGTGCATCTGCAGCAGCAGCAGCGTCGTCATCGATTTTGAGATCGACCCGATCGGAAAGCGCGTATCGG
>Ga0307373_10004684_pt1 | contig 22869 bp, 23 predicted proteins | sample OX2MG_FD_202534 | JGI IMG/M metagenome (GOLD analysis project Ga0307373, IMG submission 202534) | Soil microbial communities from Risofladan, Vaasa, Finland - OX-2 | ecosystem: Environmental > Terrestrial > Soil > Coastal area > Acid sulfate soil | place: Finland: Risofladan, Vaasa | collected... | reverse complement strand
CTCTTGATGTCCCTGAAGATGTTCTTCCAGTTTCCGGACGCCGAGAATTCCACCCTGAGCGACTTGAAGAGGAGAGTCTGCGTCACGGCGAGGTTGTAATACTTCAGTAGAGTGTCCGGGCCCTTCAACGGCCTAAAGTCCTTGAGTATGAGCTCGTCCTCGATGTCGCTGAAGAGGGTTCTCTCCAGGGCATCCGGAAGGACGCCCAGCTCCTTCGAGACCTTCCGAAGGACGCGGCTCCTCTCCTCGGGACTCGAGGCTCTCGCCTTGCTCGCCTCCTTGAAGACGGCCTTTCTTGCCTCCACTGGATTCAGGGCGCTTTCAGCCTCGAAGGTGCATCTTCTCTCGAGGAGGGCTGAGAGCCCCCTGACCAGCTTGAAGTCGTTACCCTCGTTCTCCACCTCTTTCAGCCTCTCAAGGAGTTCGCCTTTCCTCCTTCCCACCCCGTCCCTGAAGATCCCCTCGATCTTTTCAGCTAGGGCGAGGGTAGCCGCGTCGACGGCCACGTAGAGGGGGCGTATCCTATCTCTCGAGGTCCTTGCCCGGAGGAGGTTCGACGGGAGCATCTTGTTGTCGCGACGCCTCCTTCCTATTCGACCGCTACTTCCTCGCTATCGTCGTCGTAGCCGTCGTCACCGCTGCCTTTCTCAGATGCGCCTGGGGCCTTTTTGTCTCCTCGCCCCTCCTTCTTCTCGCTGCCGTCTTTCCGACCGCTCTTCCTTCTGCTGCTCGTCCTCGTCTCGGAGGTCTCATTGGACACGAGCTCGATCAGCCTCGCCTGCCCCTTCCCTTCACTCTTCCTCAGGAGCCTGCCCAAGCGCTGGACGAACTCCCGCGGGCTGCCGGTCCCGCTCATAATCACCCCTAGGGAGGCTTCGGGCACATCGATCCCCTCGTCCAGCACCTTCGAGGTCACGATCGCCCTGTAGCTCCCCTCCCTGAAGCACTTTAGCAGGTCGTACCTCTCTTCCTTGGACGTGGCATGGGTGATGAAAGGGAGGAGAAACCTCCTCGATATCTTGAACACGAGGTCGTTGTGCTGCGTGAAAATCAAGATCCTGTCGTCGGGATTCGAGCGCAGTATCTCCTCGAGCCTGTCTATCTTGGCCTCCGAGTTGAATGCGATTGAGAGAGCCCTGTTCCTACCGAGGAGCGCCTTCCTCGCTTCGGGATTCCTCGAGCTCATCATGATGAACCTCTGGAACGCTATGGGGGAGTTGAGCCATATTCTGTTCTGCTCGAGATAGTTCGTGAACGTATTGTAATTTCTCTGATAGTCCTCCTTCTCCTTCTCGGTCAGATCGACGTTGACCCTCTCGAGTCGAAAGTCCGAGAGATACCTGCCCGCGAGGTCCTCCGGCTTGAGCCTGAAGACCACGCCCCCGATCAGCCTCGGGAGCTCGAGGTGAAGCATGTCTTCCCTCTCGTAGGTCGCGGTGAGACCCATCCTGTATGGCGCGGTGAACATCTCAGCTATCTGCCTGAAGCTCTCGCCCGGAAGATGATGCACTTCGTCGAAGATCAACAACGAGAACTTGTTTCCGAGCTCTCCGGCCCTTATGTAGGCAGAATCGTAGGTGCATATCGTCACGGCCTTTACCGTGTTCTCCCCTCCCCCGTATACCCCAACGTCGATGCCGAGTTCCTCCTGTACTCTCTTCCTCCACTGCTCCAGCAGGTCGAGTGTTGGGACGATTACGACGGCGGGCTGATTCACAAGCTCGATAGCCTTCATGGCTATCACGGTCTTCCCAGCGCCGGTCGGGAGCACTACCACCCCTCTTCTCCCTGCCTTGTCCCATGCGCCGAGAGCCCTCTTTTGGTACCCCCTCAAAGCCATGGTCCTGCATCTCATCGAGGCGGGATGCGGAGGGAGGTCCTCGACGCTGTCCTTGACCGCCGAGAGCTCGCTTCTCTTCAGAAACTCGGCTATCTCCCTGTAGTAGAGGCCCTGCGCCCTGAACGCCCTGACCCTGTCATCCCAAGCGGAGTAAGGAACCTTGGCGTCGCTCTTTATCAGAATGGTTCCCCTGTCGTATGACAGGTAGGTCGGCTGCACTGTATCCCGTCTTCCCTCGCTTGCTCTTAGTCTTTCCTTGAGAGGCTTGCAGCCCCGATCCCCAGCCAGGTCTCACTGCCGAGAACTCAACCCACATCATGACCATGCTGCGGCGGTCGGCGCGGCGGGGGATTCAGCAGCATCGCAGTGATTCTTGTGTCCCCCTGCCTTGCAGAAGGTGAAAGGACGCCTAGAGCCGGCCTTCAGCCGCCTGGATCGCAGGCTCGTCCCCGCCGGGACCCCGAAGCACATACGCCGCGCCGACCGCCAGCAACGCTCCACCAATCGGACCCACTACGTAGACCCAGTAGTGACCGAAGTTCAGGAGTAAGAGGTCTGGCCCGAACGACCGAGCCGGGTTCATCGACGCGCCGCTGATCGGGCTCGCCCATAGACCAGCGAGCGCGATGTATCCCCCCACCGCAAGCGCCGCCAAAGGACCCACGTTCTGTGCCTTGGACGCCGTCCCGAGGATCGTGCTCACCAGCCCGAGCGTCAGCAGGAGTTCAATCATCATTGCCTGGAGGTCCGAGATTCCCGACCCCGGCTCGGTCGCTCCCAGCATCCCCACCTTGCCAAACATCAGCCAGAGGAACGCGCAAGCGATAGTCGCGCCGAGCAGCTGGGCGGCGATATACCCTGGAACCCGGTTCCAGGGAAAGTCCCCCCGCGCCGCGAAGCCGATGGTCACGGCAGGGTTGAGATGAGCACCCGAGACCGCGCCCATGAACAGGATGATGGCCATCACCATGACTCCGGGCGCCACGACTGCCGCGACCCGACCGACCTCCCCTAGGCTTACCGCGTTCACGACGCCCGCCCCTGCGGCGACGACGGCGAGGAAGAACGTCCCGAAGACCTCTCCGAACAACCTCCGCCACTCCAGCCGAGAATCGTCGAAGTCTTTCCGGTTGAGCTTGGGTCCCAACGGAATGGCAGTGTCACTCAAGGCGGCGCCAACGGGGTGTCGGCAGGAAGAAATAAGGTGAATGGGAGAGCTCGGCATCACGAAGCACATTTTCCAACTCCACACGGGTTCGGTAGGCCTTTCGAAACGCGAGGATTTGCACCCAATATGCGACGAATCTCACCGCTGCAATCATTTATTGTTAAGAGATAGACCTGGGCCTGAGGAGTGAGCTGAAAGATGCAGATCGGAGTCGACAGCTTCGCGGCGGCCATCTCAGACCCAGCCACGGGCCTCGTCCTCAGCCCGGTCGACCGGATGCAGCATCTGCTGGAAGAGATCGCGCTCGCCGACAAGGTCAGACTTGACGTCTTCGGAATCGGCGAACACCACCGGGAAGAGTTCCTCGACTCCGCCCCTGTCGTGATTCTGGCCGCGGCCGCCGCCCGCACAAAGAGCATCCGCCTCACCAGCGCTGTCACGGTCCTCAGCGCCGCCGACCCCGTCCGCGTCTTCCAGGAGTTCGCCACCCTCGACCTCATCTCTCACGGCCGTGCAGAAATCGTCGCCGGGCGCGGCTCATTCGTGGAGGCCTACCCTCTCTTCGGCCTCAGTCTGGAAGACTACGACTCGCTCTTCGAAGAGAAGCTCGACCTCCTCCTCGCCATCCGTGCGAACACGCACGTCCACTGGTCCGGCAAGCACCGGCCGCCGCTCGCCGGCCAGGCGGTCTATCCTCGTCCGCTGCAGAATCCGCTGCCCGTATGGGTCGGCGTCGGGGGAACCCCGACCTCATTCATCCGCGCAGGTCTGCTCGGACTCCCCTTGATGGTGGCCATCATCGGGGGCGAACCCGAACGATTCCGCCCCCTGGTCGACCTTTACCGCGAGGCAGGGCGCCGCGCAGGCCACCCCGCCGAGAGGCTCACCGTCGGTCTCCACTCAATCGGCTTTCTGGCAGACACCACCGAGCAAGCCGCGGACGACTTCTATCCTGGGTACGCGCACACGCTCACCGAGATCGGCAAGGAGCGCGGCTGGGCGCCGACGACGAGGGCGAGGTATGACGTCGAGCGAGGGCCCACCGGCGCGCTCTTGATCGGCGACGCGGAGACCGTAGCGAGGAAGATACTCCGCGTGAATGAGGCCCTCGGCGGCATCTCTCGCGTCACGTTCCAGATGGGCGTCTCGGCGCTTCCGCACCCGAAGATGCTTCGAGCCATCGAGATCCTCGGCACCCGAGTCGCGCCCATCGTCCGCGGAAAGCTCGCTGCTGGCCCCGAGGAGGCGGAGTCGAAGGGCGGAATCTGACCTATCTCACTACGACGACCGTCACGTCGGAGTGCGCGACGACGCCGGCCGAGACGCTTCCCTGGAGGAACCTCCCGGACGCGCCCTGGCCGCGAGTGCCTATCACTATCAGGTCGGCGCCCTCCTTCTTCGCGGTCTCGACTATCGCGTTGGCCGGCGGCCCACTCCCGCGGACGACAGTCCCTCCTGCGACGGATACGCCTGCGCTCTTTGCCTCACCGACGACCGAGTAGACGTAGGCCTCGGCTTCCTTCTCGGCAGAGTCGTAGCGCTCCTTCAGGATCCCTGACCCCGATCCTCCGGCCCTGAGGCTCGAGGGGGTCACGGCGGACGGAGATTGGACCACTCGCAGGACGTCGAGCTCCGCGTGGTAGTCCCGGGCGAAACCGATGGCTGTCCTTGCCGCACGTTCCCCGTTCTCAGAACCGTCGACCGCCACAAGTATCTTGTTCATCGCGAGCGACATCTTCCCTTGGGTGAACGGGAGCGGAGCGGCGACCTGCAGAGTCGTCTCCTTGGACATCACGACCGTCTTCGGGCTTCTGATGACCAAGGCGAAGAATATCCCGGCGCCGGAGAGCACCGCGGCCCCGAGGAAGGCGTACCTGAACCCGTCGACCGTAGCCGCCGCGGCTGTCACGGACGCTCCGAGGCCGGCCGCCACCACGCCGACTATCGTCACGGCTATCGCAAGGCCGATGGGACCTCCAACTTGCGTCGAGGTGTTGATGAGCCCGGACGCGAGGCCTTCCTCGCCCTTCCTCGCGCCGCTCAGAGCGGCTATGTTGAAGGCCGTGAAGCTCAGAGCGGCCCCCAGCGAGACGACGAGCATGTCGGGCAGCAGGCCGGTGAGGAAGGACGTCGCCACGGCGAGCTGGGTGAGCAGGAGGAAGCCCATGGCTTGAATCGTCATGCCGACCAAGAGGACGGGCTTCGGGCCGAAGCGGGTGACGAGCTTCGCGGAGAGAAAGCCTCCCACTGAAAGGAAGACCAAGGCCGTCGGCAGGAAGGCTAGGCCCGCCGAGAGGGCAGAGTATCCCTGTATCTGCTGGAGGTAGATGGTGAGGAGGAAGATCATCGAGCTCACTGCGGCGATCGTAAGAATCGCGAGGGCGTTCGCGCTGAAGACTGCCCCGCGCCGCAGGAAGGACAGCGGCATCAGCGGGGCGCTCGACCGGCGCTCGATCGCGAGGAACCCCGCCAGGACGACGGCGGAGAGGCCGAGGGGCGCAAGGGTCTGCGGCGAAGTCAAGCCTTCGCTGGCCGCATTGGTCAGGGCGTAGACGAGGAGCGACAATCCCGCGGTCACAGAAAGCGCGCCGGGGAGGTCGAGCCGTCTCTGAGTGGGGTCTCCCCGGCTCTCTACGAGGAATCGCCTGGCCATGACGGCAGCCATGATCCCTAGGGGGACGTTCACGAAGAAGATGGACCTCCAGCCCAGGGTCGCGGTGAGCACGCCTCCCAGGATCACGCCGGCAGCGAAGGCGGCGGATGAGACGGCAGCGAAGACGCTCAAGGCGCGGTTCCTCTCGCGCCCTTCCGGGAAGGTGACGACGAGCAGCGAGAGGCCCGTCGCTGATGCTATCGCTGCCCCCACTCCCTGGACGGCCCTGGCGCCGATGAGGACGCTTTCAGATGGGGCCAGGCCCCCGGCCAGTGACGAAAGCGCGAAGACGACGAGCCCGATGCCGAAGAGCCTGCGGCGCCCGTAGAGGTCGGATGCGCGGCCGCTGAGGAGGAGGAAGCCCGCGAATGTGAGGCCGTAGGCGCTGACTATCCACTGGCTGTCGGCCAGGGATATCCCCAGCTCGGTGCGCATGGTCGGCAGGGCTATCTGGACTATCGAGAAGTCCAGGACTATCACGAATTGCGCGGCGACGAGCAGCGTGAGGATCAGAGAAAGCCGCGGCGGTGGGGTGGGTTTCGTCAAGAAAATCGGACAATTACTGGCCGGGGGTTGTCTGCTAATAAATGCGGTAGTATTGTCCGACTAAGTAGGTATCACAGACCCGATGCATATCGCCCCACAAATCTCCTACCGGCCAACTTTCATCGCGAATCTCTCAAGACGGCCGAGCATGAACTCTTCGTTTCCAGGGTATAGGCTCTCGAGCTCTCTGGGACGTTTATCTTTGAAGACCTTGTCAGAATGATACCGGATGCCGTACTGGATGAGCGCCGTGAGGATGGGGACGACGTCCTCACCTTGTCTTGTCAGGCGGTAGTGGACCTTGCGTTCGAGAGGATGCGTCCCCTATGGTTGTCGGCGCGCGACCCGAGCAGACCTCCCGCCAGCGAACGGAGGACAAAAGAGCCCAAGGCAATCAGCGAAGAGGCTATCGAGAAGCCGTGTTCCCCGGCCAGGGCAAAAGCGATGAACAGGACGTTGCCGGTCATGTTTGCCACGAAAACGTGACCGAGGACCAGATAGCTGAACGCTTCGACCAGACCCGTGACCAGAGTCATGGCGATCATCAACGGAGGTAGCGGGCCATCCTTTGCACCGCTTGGAGGAAATAGAGTCTCGCGGACCTCGCTGAAGAAGGCGTTCATGGACCGGACACCTGCTTTATCGAGACCGCGCCGATGGGTACCGTAGCTCCGCGTTCTTCGTCTTCTGAGGTAAGTCTTTCGACCCGACACGATTCATCCTTTCGCTTCGCGGACAGGGGCCGAGCGGCCATGATCTGGCGGCGGCCACGCCGATCTTGGCTGGTGGCCTCGGGTCGAGGATGGAAATTCTATATCGCCACTCGGGATGTCTTCCCGACCCTTCGATCGTTCGGGCTGATTCTTGGCTCGTTGCGCCTGTTGTGAAACCGTCAGTCGTCATCCTTGAGGATGAAGGCGACCCCAATCAGCCCTGTCCCGAGAAGCAGGCCGACCATCCCCCCCAGAGGATGACCTTGGATAACTCCGAGCCCCAGGCCGACCAATATGAAGACAAGACCAAGAACCACTACGAGTAGGCTCGCTAACCCCAGGCCTGCGACTCTCAGACTTCTTCCCGCGTGCTCGCATCTAGCAGGTCTTAATTAATTATCGCCCGTCGCTTAAGAGGCAATTCCCCCATAGTTTTTCCTCGTGCCGATGCTGAGCTTGAGCAGCCCTGCTTCTCACTTTGGAATGGCGTCAAGCGCCCGCGAGACGTCTTGGACGACGTCCATCGTGTCTTCGCACCCGGCGCTGAAGCGGATGAACCCCGGCGGTATCGAGTCGCCTCCCCAGCGAGCCCGTCGCTCCGCCATCGAGTGGATCCCGCCGAAGCTCGTCGCAGTGATTACCACCTCGCACGCCTTCAGGAATGCTTCGGCCTGCGCCTTTCCTCTCAGCACGAAGCTCACAATGGGGCCGAAATGCTGCATCTGTTTGGTCGCCGTCGCATGGGAGGGGTCCAGCTGCAGACCGGGATATCTCACAGAGTCGACCTCTGGCCTGGTTGCGAGATGACGGGAGACCTCCAGAGCGGTCTCGCACTGCCGATTCAGCCTCAATTCGAGCGTTGCGAGCGACCTGTGGGCCAGCCAGACCTCCATCGGGCCTGGCACGGCCCCTTGTTGCGTCCTGAACGCCTGAAGCTTGTCCGCCCACTGCTGCTCGCGCGCAGCTACGTGCCCAAGCATCAGGTCGCTGTGCCCCGTCAGGCCCTTGGTGTCGCTCGAGACTGAGAAGTCTGCGCCGAGGCCGAGCGGTCGCTGGCCGAGCACGGTGGCGGAGGTGTTGTCGACCGCGACCAGCGCGCCTCTCTTGTGCGCCGACTCGACGAGCTCCGACAGGTCGCAGACGTCAAGCCCGGGGGTTGGTCGGCGTCTCCAACAAAAGCAGGGTCGCCCCATCGAGGAGCCTTGCCTGGGCGTTCCCGGCCGTCTGGCCTTTCCTCACCTCGACGCCGAGCGACGCAAAGTGCCCCTCGGCGAGCGTCCTGGCGCCGTAGTAGCCGTCGGAAGGGATCACGAGGACGTTGTCTCCTCCCGGCTTCAGCGTGACGGAGAGGACCGCTGTGGCCGCGGCCATGCCAGAGGAGAACGCGATTGCGGGCCCTCCCTCGAGCTTCGCCAGCGCTCGCTCGAAGTTGTTCCAGGTCGGATTGTGATATCGGCCGTACGTGTACGCTGATGTCCCCAACTCACCGCTGAACGCGTAGGTGCTGGCAAAAGTGGGCCCAGGCAGAAAGGGTTCTCCCTGGGAAGTCGGCGGCAATCCTGCCCGAATGACCCGTGTCCCGTCTCGCATGTGAAGCCGTGACCTGGAGCTGGATTTATCCGTTGGCGGCCGGAAAGTGTCAAAACAGTGCGGCCGGCCAACCGCTTCGAATGGCTCGTCATAGGTCGTCAGATCAATGGCCAAGATCTTCGGGCGCTATTTGTCGAACTGCATAGAGACTTGGGCTTCGAGGAAATCCCCGTACCTCTTCGCTGCCTCCCTCGCCTCTTTCATGCGTTCCTCGTCGAGCTTCACGAAAGGCCGTATGGCGACCACCACGTTGCCCTTCCCGCTCCTCCTTTTCCACGTGCCAACCACTTCGCCATCCGATACCACGACCGGCAGGAATATCCCGTTGCTGTGTGTGAAGACTATCTTCCCGCTTCTGAGCATCCTTTGCGTGTCCGGGTTGCCGAGAATGGCCGACCTGTCGCTGTAGCCCACAAGATACTCGTCGTACGCGGGCAGGAGGTGCACTCTTCCCTCGTCCCTGTCCGCTTTTGGCAGCTTCCTCGCCATGTAATACGTCTTCCCGTCTATCTCCTCAGAGGCGAGCCTTGGAGACGCTCCCCCGATGCCCGCCTTGGCGTCCGAGGTCTTTAGCCCCGACCACCATACGTAGTCCTTGATCGTGGCGGGGCCGTGGCTCGTGAAGTACCTCGAGGCCAGCTCCGCTAGCGCTTGACCGGTGGAAAGCTCCCTCCTTTCGGCTATCCGCTCGTCCAGCAGCTCGAATGTCGGCTGCTTCCCCTCATGCGGCCCGAAGCATATGAGACCATCCCACGCAGCCCTGTAGAGCAGGTGATAGCCTAGCGACCCCGCGACGTCGACGCCGCCCTTCTCGAGGACCTTGTACATCTCGTCCCTGGCAAGCAGCCTGTTTCCTTTCAGTGCTTTTTGAAACAGGTCTTCGGCCTTCATTATCACGTCGTCGCCCAGGCCCAGATGCCTGTCCCTCGAGATGGCGGTGTTGAGCAATCTTGGAGCGAAGAGCCTGAGCATCCAGCGGATGTCTTGCGATGAGGCGAAGTGGAGGGTCCCGCGCATCAGCCACGTGCGGGATATCTCCCGCTCGGCAATGGCTTCCTCGACGTCGGCCTTGGTGATGGAATCCCCGCAGCGCAGGCCGATAGCCCAAAGTGCCGCCGGATAGTCCTGGGCCTGGATGGCGCCGAGCGACGGTAGGACCTCTCCGGGAGACTTGGCGGAAGAATTGAGATTGATGTGCTGGTTTGAGAGGCGACTGCTGGCGATATCCTCCTTCTCCATATAGATGAGGACCGAGGCAGAATCTTAAAGCAGTATCTTATCGTGGAAGTCCGAATGCGACCCATCGAAGAAGAGTGGGAGGAGCGCGCTCCTAGCACCCCGTTGAACGATCTGGTCTGAGCGGCCTGCCACCACAGTCAAGACGCCGCGCTAGGTTTATGAGTTTGCAGATACATCGCCTTGTGAACTGGCACGAAGCCAAAAACGGCGACCGCCTCATTCAGAGTCGACTTGTTCGCCCTAGAATCCCTTCAAGAGGACGCGAAGGCGCAGAACGTGAGCATCAATACTCTCCTGAATCAACTCCTTCTCACTTATGTGAACTACGATCGGCCGATGAACAGATTTCAGATGTTAAAGCTAGCAGCGTCCACTTTCAGGCACGTTCTTCAAGGGTCTCACGACGAGACGATAGCCGAAGCGGGTAGATTGGCGGGTAGCGACGTCCCGAGGACGTTCATCCTCGCCAAGTGTGGGAGGCTTACCAAGGAGAACAGCCTAAACTACCTCAAGACCATGTCGACCTACGCCAAACTCTTCGATTACAGCGAGGTCTTGAACGAGGGAGCGCTTAGCGTTACTCTATCGCACAACTTCGGCGCAAAGGGAACCCTCTTCTTGCAGCATTACGTGAAAGCCATGTTCGCGCCGGTGGACATTCAAGCAAAGTTCTTTCCCGACGAGAATGCCGTCGTCTTCGAGCTCCGATGACAAACCAATCAGATACCGCGTAATTTGGTCTATGTCAATTTGTTCTGACAACTTGTTACGAAAAATACGGCCCCTTCAATAGCCTCGAGCCCCCTAATAAAAGACGAGCTAAGATGTCAAAGACTAATTGGGTTGCGGTGGCGATTTTCAAGACGCAAGGCATGCAAATCCCAGGCAGGGCCCGGCAGCTTAGGCTAGATCTCCGCAAACTTGACGGCATCAGCGCAGTCGACTTCAACTACATCACGGATACCGTGTCGATTGGATACGATGCGAACAGGCTAACACTGGAAATGATAAGGAATACGCTAGACTGGTCATCGGCCTAGCTGACTCCTAGTGATTGCGACGCCGACCGGTCTTGTTCCACGAAGTTAGCAGGGCAATCGTCATGTCGTTTCCAACGTCACCATCGGAAATGATTCGATTTTTTGGGAGGGAAGTATTTTTTGTAACAAATTGTGGTAAACATGGTGGAAAGCGAGGCTCGCAGATCTGACATGTCCCCGACCGCTTTGAACCTGAACCTTGCCCGTGCAAGTAGCTCGTATCCGCCCAAGTCAAGAGATGTCTAGGGCCAACCTGGAAAAGACAGATCTAAGCGATCCGTCACCTACGGCAAACAAGACTCTTACGTATTCGCCGACTAGTTCGGGCGTCGAATGGAGAAGAATTGCGTCGAAAGGGCGCGTTTCAGCTAGAATGTCTGGCCACTGTTGGCTGTCAGCATCGACTGAACAAGGTCGCGGTAGTCGCGTACGACAGCCATTCCGCTATCAGTGACGGTGTAGGTCGTTCTAGAATGGTCTGAGTTCTCTTGCATGTGCCCAGACGCAACCAACGATTCAAGGTTCTTCTTCAAGATTATCCAAGAAGTGTTGCTCCGGTACATGATCTGCGTAGGTTTGGTGCACCCTTCCGTGGTGACCCTCAGGATATCCATCCTGATCTCGAAGGCCGACCTCCTCGCTGAGGCGTGCCTCGTCACCGATTCGGTATATTGCGTCAACATTCTCTTCGCAAGACGGTAGGTATCGCCTGCATATGAAGAAGGGGTATTTTCTGTAAGTAATTTCGCTTTTATTGCGAAAACATACCATTCCTTGACGGAAGGCCCATCTCCGACTTGCGGGCGCCCGATGCGGTCCGCCAGCCCCTGCGCTGGCGACGTCGTAGTAGATGACCAGCAAGAGGGTCAGGATTGCGATGCACGTCCCGACGAGCCCCCAGCGATGCTCCTGTTCAGGTTCGCGTATTCCATGTCCTCTCGGGAGGGGCCCCCATCATCGATTGTAGCCTCGCCTGCGCTGGCCGACGCTTTCGTCAAGGTCGCCAAATCGATGTAATGACGAGGCCCACGAATGGGACCACGACTAAAACGGACCTTTGTGATAGGGGCTGCATACTCAATATCAGAGCCAGGCTGTCACCCTATAGCAAGGTGGGTATTTTCTGCAAGGAATTGTAGATAGAGGCATCACGCCTCTTCTCACGAGAATGTTGGCCAACAAAGAGAAGGATTTGCGAAGCGCCGCAGAACGAACGCTCAGGGAGTCTCGAAGGGACTTTAGGAGGATGACGGGATCAGGGTTGAGCCGCAAGAAATAGCACCCGAGGCGGTCGAGAAGGTCGAAGGGTCCCTGAATGACCTAAAGAACGACCTTCGGAGAGGCCTGGAGGACATCAACGTGGAGCTAGAGACCGCCAGAAAGCAGGTCCGCGAGCACCCGCTGCTCGCGGTCGGGGTACCGGTGATGGCGGGCGTCATCATCGGGATGCTTTTAGGAAAGAGCAAAGATTAGTTGGGCGATGCTAAAGGAAATCATTCAGCAACTCATAGAAGACCTCACCGGCGGACTCAAGCATGACGTCGAGGCCTATGCGGACAGAATCCTCCGACGCATGCTGAAGACACTCGTCCTCGGCGGTATAGGGGTCACATTCTTGGTTGCCGGCTCCATCTTCGTAATGATCGGCATAGTAGCCTACCTCAGCACCTTCATGTTCAGCGGATTGGCTTGGGGGCTCGTCGGTCTCATCGTGGCACTTGTCGGTGGGGCGCTGCTCCTGCTCATCAGACGCTAGGAAAGTCCGTCGTCCCCGAAGTTCCTTGAACTTGAACCCCCGGACTGAGAGCGTGGCAAAGGGTCTGAGCTGCTCATCCAGGTCGGTGGAGGGTTGTTCGGCAGAGGAGTCGTTCAAAGCGCTGTTTCGAGCGTGGCGAGACCATGCTTAGAAATGGTCAAGATCTCAGGTCAGGGCTGGACCGATGAAGGAGAGCGAGAAACCGGCGGCGGACTATAGGCTGCCCAAGTCGGTGTTGAGGTGGGTAGCCGTCGGCGTGACGGTGAGCTCCGCCATCGTTATAGTCATCACCATATTCTCGGGCGTGACCTGGTCGGATCTTGAACGACTAGGTTACCTCCCGTTCGGCTTGGCCGCCGCGGCGTCTGTAGCGAGGCTACTTGTCCAGACGTTGAGGTTCAGAGTGATTGCCTCGGGTTTGGCTGACGACCCGAAGCCAGAACTGAGCGGAGCGACGATTGCGAGGATGGGCAGCGAGTTCATCGCGATGTCGACACCCTCGGAGGTCGGCGGCCCCGTCCTGCGTGCGGCGTGGCTGTCCGGAAAGGGAGTGGAAGGCGGCAAATCGCTTTGGATCGGCTACTTTGAAGTGCTCATCGAAATATACGTCGGCTCCGGTTTCGGGCTCATCGCTGCGGCATACGCCCTGTCAAAGGGAGCGCTGGCCATTGGGTCGACGATGGCTGTAATCGCAACGCTCCTCATTGTCGGTTACACCCTTGTCTTCATAGTTCCGGCCCTCAGGTCTCTCAAGGTTCCACGCCACGTGTTCAGCCTCGCGTCGCTACTTTTGGGCGCGCCTAGAGCGACAGCTCTCTATCTCCGCGCCGTCGTAGGCTCGCTGAACTTTTCGCTGGCGGCGAGGGAGATAATGAACAGGCGAACCCTTCCTGTGGTGGTCAAAGCTCTTGCACTGACAATTCTCGAGGATGTTTTAGAGGGGATTGCTCTCTGGCTGATACTGAACGCCGCAGGCTTGAAGATCGACATATTCTCAGCAACAGTTGCTGCGTTCGGCGTGCTGACGATTGCTGCCCTCCCAGTCTCCATAGGGGGCTCTGGGATTACTGAACTCAGCATGCAACTCTACCTCTCTTCGGTCTACGGATTCTCCTCCTGGGCGGCGATCGTCCTCTGGAGGATCGCCTCGTTTCAGGTCGTTTTGGCCGTGTCCGGGGTCGCGTTTCTTCTCTTCACGCGAAAGGAAACGGGGTCCAAGAAGGCAGACATCACAGAGCGCAAAGAACCTGATCACGAAGATTCCGAAGGTCATCTCTCAGCTCCGGGTAGCTTCCACGCTGGAAACCACGCGGTCGAGGCTTCGACACAAAATGAGGTTTGAGGCGGGCTAGCATCGTCTTTTTGAAGGGGCCCTTTACGAAACACCAGTGCGGGCACTAGATTCATTTTTAAGGTTCGAGGTATTTTGTCGCATGTCAAAATGAGTGAAGACTTTGCCACATCCTTCAACTATGCGGTACATGGTGGCTTGGACAAGGTCTTGGGTCAGAGTGGGACGGCGGCGGTCCTGTCTCACATGAAGATGGCCCGTGGTCTTCCGGAACCTGGGGAGTTCCACAAGAAGCTGCTCGCACTTTTCGGCAAACAGGGAACGATATCATTGGAGAGAGCGATAGTGAGGGACCTCGCGGTAAGGCTCAAGTGGTCGTTAGACCTTTTGGACATAGAAGGCGCCTTTGACTTTGATGAGACCATGCGCGCAGTCGAAAAGGGAGCGAAGGCTTGACGACCATGAAACGGCGAGAGATGAAGCCTCTCGTCCAGGTGAATCCCCAAATGGAGGGCGCCGGTTTCGGGCCGTCAGACCTGGCAGAGACAAGAATCGGTACAGTCTTTGGCCTGAAACAATTCATGCAGGGTCCCATCAACACCGTGCTCATCAAGGGGCTCGCGGGCACTGGAAAGACTACCGTTGCGCTCGAAATCCTCAAGGCAGCGGGTCAGGGAAAAGGCGCCTACATCTCCTCTAGGGTCCCGAAAGAGCTCCTCGAGACGCACATTCCGGCCATGAAGGAGACCATAGACAACCAAGACTTTCTGGACATCAGGCTCGAGGACGCGACGTCCGTCCTAGATTTTGTCATGCAGCTGACGGAGCCCAGGAAGATCAAGACCATTGTGTTTGATAGCTGGGATGGCCTCGCGAAGGAATTGGAGCAGAAGGAGAGGTTACGCGCCGAGAAGACCCTGATGGCCCTTGCAAACAATTCCGGTGCTCAGTTCGTATTCGTTAGCGAGGAGCCCGGCGCCACGACGATAGACTATCTAGTCGATGGGATCGTCGAAGTGGTGAGCGTTGATGTGCAAGACCGCACGGTGCGAGAGTTCGTCATTCACAAGCTGCGTGGGACGAAAATACCCCAGCACAAGTACATCTTCACCCTCCTGGAAGGGAAATTCACCTTCTTCGGACCCTATGCCGTCCCGGATTACTCGAAGATGCGCAAGTTTGCTCAAAGGCAGGACATTGGCGGATCCTATTCTCTCGGGAGCAGGGCACTAGATGGGCTGTTTGGAGGCATGATCCCAGGGAGCACTCTGGCTATCGAGTACGACGAGAACGTGCCTTACACGGCGCTCAGAGCGATCGGGTTGCCTCCGATCATCAACTTCCTGTCGATGGGAAGGAGCGCGATTTTTCTCCCGCTTCCAGGCGCAAACGACGAGGAGACCAGCTCGATTCTAGCGAAAGGCGCTGGCGAAACCGCCGTGAGGGAGCGGCTCCGCATACTCAACGTGCTGAGGACCAGCGACCTCAAGACCACGAACTTGCCGAAGATCGCCACTCCCAGGGAGGTCCACGAAGAGGTCACAAACGAGACGACGAGGCTACGGAAGAAATCGACCGACAAGACCGTGCTTCTAGTCAAGTCCGTCAGCGCCCTCGAAAACCTGTTCGCCTCGGACCTAGATTCACTGCTCGAGGTGACGTCCCAAGAGATAATCACCCTCCAGCAGTCTCATGACGCGCACATCCTCTTCTTGGCAAAGGACTCACCCATCAGGTCGCGAATCCTCTCGATAAGCTCCAGCTACGCAAAATTGTTCGTCAGGGACGGCACCGTCCTGATGTTCGGCGTGAAGCCTCATACTGGGATTTACGCGCTGCAGCATCTCGAAGACCCCACCTCTCCATCCCTAACTCAGCTCGTGTGACTGGATTCTAGTTTGTCTGACAGCTCAGAAGCGCTGCCTCTCGGCGAACGCGTGTCTCGGCCTTTTCAGGAATCGTCTTGACCTTGGGAGACGAGCAATCGACCAGCGAGTATCAGCTCCCAAAATCTGTGATGAAATGGATTGCTCTGGGGCTGCTCCTCACATCCGCAGTCGTCATCGCAATCTCAATACTTTCGGGCGTGACGTTCTCAGACCTTACCAGGCTCGGCTATCTGACGTTCGCTCTTGCGGCTGGAGTGTGCGCGTCTAAGCTGGTGGTCCAGATACTGCGGTTTCGGGTGATTACGCTCGGTCTTGCGGGGGATCCCAAACCCGATATCCGTGGGTTGGCGCTAACCAGGGTTGCCAGCGAGTTCGTCTCCCTCTCGACGCCTGCGACGAGCATGGGCGTCTTCATACGCACCTCCTGGTTGACAGGTAAAGGGATCGACGGGGGAAAAGCCCTCGCGATCGGCTACTTCGAGGTGCTGATCGAGATCTATGTCGGCGCGGGTCTCGCTCTCGTCGCCGCGCTCTACATCCTGACGAGAGGAGCGGCGGTCCTGGGGTTTACGATACTCGCCGTCGCAGTGATTCTGATTGCCGGTTACACGCTGATTTTCATAGTCCCGGCCCTGAAGGGCGTCAAGGTTCCACACTTTTTCTACACATTTACACGCTTTCTGATAGGCGGGCCGAGAGCAGACGACCTATATCTCCGTGCCGTCGTCGGCTCCCTGAATTTTTCGCTCTCAGCCCGCGAGATTGCGAGAAGGAAGTACCTGCCTATCGTGGTCAAGGCCGTCGGCCTGACAATCATCGAGGACTTCTTGGTAGGCGCGGCTCTCTGGATCATCTTGAACGCCTCAGGTCTGAAGATCGGCCTCGTCTCCTCGACCATTGCGGCCTACGGCGTGGTCGCCATCGCCCAGATCCCGGTGTCGATAGGCGGCGCTGGGATTACCGAACTCACGATGCAGTCCTATCTCACCGTTGTCTACGGGTTCTCCACGTGGGCGCCCGTCGTCCTGTGGCGGATTGCCACATACCAAGTCCTTCTGGCGATAACCGGCATTGTCTTCATATTTTTCGTCCGCAAAGCCACCACAGTCTCTGGCACGGCATCGCAGAAGAACGGTTTGGACACAAGCGCGAGCAAGGCTTCGGGACCTACTTCGGCTGGACTTGAGAAGAGGTTCGGGAGGCTGGAGACGCGGTATGGTGTCGTAAAGACAATCAGGTTCGCGGTTGCGGGTGCGGTGGGCTTTGTGGTCACAGAGGTCGTTCTGACCATCGGCCTCCTTGTCTTCTTCGGAAGGTTGAGCATCCCGCACGCGAGCTTCGCCTCGCCTGCGCTCCTCGCGTTGGACATCCTCTCGCTCATAATCGGCGTTTCGGCTTCCTTCATCGTCAACGAACGCATTACCGTTCACATACCAGAGATCATGAAGGGCGAAGGGGCGAACAGGTTCAAGAGGTTTCTGAAGTTTCAGGCCGTGAGCGGGGTCGGGAATATAGGCATCGTGGTTGTCCAGCTCGTCCTGCTGGCGACTCTCGAGCTCTCGCCGCTTTTGGGCACGATTGCAGGGGCGTTGGTCACCTATCCGCCCGTGTACTACATCTCGATCAGGTACGTCTGGAAGGCGCACAGGCCGGACGGCACGCCGGAGTAGAAGATCTCTCCTCCACCTCCAGATCCCGACGGGATTCTATCCTGCTCATCCAATTCTGCCGCGGCTCACCGTTAGTTGCATTCGAACTGACGCAGAACAAGGAGTCTGTAAGAGCGCCATCGGTTTCACTGGAGGTGTCATTTCGGGTTGTTGTCGGAATTGAGCGGCAGGTTGCGGCCGTCCTTCCGTTGCCGCAACCGGTATCTCGCACGTCAAGTCTTCATTATCTTTTTTCCTGCTCGACGGTTCTTGACGAGACCTTTCCCGCCGGGCGCCTTGGCTGCGCGCGCCTTCGCTGCTTTCATCCTACCGCCTCTGCTTTTCTTTGCATGTTTTGAATTCACCTCCTCCACTATCGCAATACCTCAATCGCTAGATGTTGAGCACGGCACCGAAAAAGACTGCCAAGACGAAGAGGAGACAAACACGAGGATTAGAATCTTGGCGATGTCCATCGAGAAGCCTGCCACGCCCTTTGGTGCTGGCAGAAAAGGCGCCGAGAGCTATGATTAGTGAATAAGACGGCAAGTCCGAGTAACGTCGTTGGGACTCTCCATCCTCGCCTATCGAGAACCCTGAACGGTGCCTTTCCGCCGCTCAGGTGTGTTTCTCGGTCTGGGTCTCAAGCAACGCGTTGCGTCCGAGCAGCTTCTTGTCTAGGATGAAGATTATCACCTGGTCGCCCACGTCCACGCCAGCCTCTCCGCCAATCGGCTGGACTACGAACTTCCCGCCGCCAGTGAGCCTCGCCACGGTCGCTTCGACGACCGCGACACCGGTCTTGGACTTGAACACCGTCGCCCTCTCCCTGCCCATCCCGGCCCTCGACTCGTCTCTGCCCTTGTCGCTGATCCGCTCGCGCTCAATCTCCTTCTCTGAGTCTGTTGGCATATCTAACTCGGCGCCTCTTCTCTGTCGTGCCGCGATATATAAACTCGGTGTCATTTCGGCTATAAACTGCAAGAGAAGATTAGGAATGCGCTTCGGCTCACGATACGCATGCGAACACACTAATAGAGAAGGCGGCCTAGAGGAAAAAGCAGGCATGAACGAGGACAAGCGCGCCGAGGGGTTTGGTGCCGTTCTCTCCCTCCTCTATGAGTTCAATTGGCCGATGGGCGAGACGGAAATATTGGAGCGCTCGATGAAATCCTCGAATCTCGAAGACCTGCGCTCGCTGCTAGCTGATCTCAAGAAGGCGGAGCTGATTTCGGAACCGATTCCCGGGAATTGGAAATTGACGAAGAAGGGAAAGGAGATGGTTAGGAAGTCGCTAGGGTAGCGCCTCTGACCGCAGTGGAAGAAGTCGCTCCTGGCGCGGCAGGCCGTTCAGAGGTCAACTCCGTCGCTTTCGCAGCGTCGGAGATGAAGATGAATCCGTGCATAGCATCGAGCCTGCCAGGCCAGCGAGCGGTCTTGTTGTCGAGCGCCGACCGAAATATCCCGTCAGCGACGGAGGCTGCGTTCGGCCCATGTCAGGAAAACGAGCGATATCACACACGGAAAGGGTGCCCTCCCGCGAAAGCCGCTTGAAGGTGTCCTCGAGTCCGAGCCGTATCCGCCCCTTATTGGAGCAGGGATTCCTTGCGTGAGCTTCGCTGACCTCCTCGGTCAGTCTGTGACCGGAGATGTATACGTTGCCTGGAAAGACCACCCGTGCCTTCGCTTTGCTCTCGGCGGCAGTGATCCTACAGTGAATCTCGGACAGGGCGGACCAATTCGAGTAGGGGGCGTTGACGCAGTTGTGGAAGACCTCGACGCCGTCAAATGCCCTCTCGAGCTTCTGACTTCTACCGACCCTTCGACCAATTCCACCTTGTCCGGGCGGGTGAAGACCTTGCTCGCCTTTGCGGGACTCCGCACAAGCCCTCGGACGGGCTTGCGGGAGGAGCTCAGTTCGTTGACGATGGCGCTACCGAGCGACCCGTCGAGCCTAGCACGAGTTGCAAAACGCGAGCGCCCCACAGCGTGACGAAGCTCAGGCGCTGGCTGCTATCGGCTCTGAAGCCTCGCTCTTCCTTACGACCACGATGGTGCAGTTGGTCGCGAGCGCCGCGACCGCTCCCGCTGCAGCCAGCCAGGGGGCGAGGAGGACTCCGACGACGCCTGCGGTGACGGGTATCTCCAGAAGAGCCTTCCCGCTCTCATCTTTCACCGTGATTCTCGACACGTTCCCTTCGTGGACGAGCTCCTTCACCTTCTTCGTCACGTCGTCGGCTGAGACGGAGAATTGCTGGGTCCACGTCTTCTTGCCCGCGGCAGCTCCGCACGCATGACAGTAATTCGCGTCATCGACAAGGTTGGCGCCGCAACTCTGACAAGTTTGCATCATGATCTCTCGTATCGAGAGTTATGCGATTCTACTTAAGGGGCGCGTATTTTTTGCACGGAATTGCAACGGCCATTACAGCCGACCGAGCTCGCGCGGCGCTCCCAAAATCCCGGGCCGCAGGGGACATGAACTTGGACTTCCGCTCCTGAGCTGGCCTCTACCTTTCGCCCTGCTTCTTTTGCGCATCCCAGGCTTTCCAACTCGCGCTGTCGTCAAATGGAGCCATCACGTGAGACGGCTCGATCTTGATGAGAACGCGTCTCACCCCAGGCTGACGCATCTGGTACTTGTCCTGCCCGAGGTACTTCTTTGCCATCCTGTCCACGTGTTCCTCCGCTCCATCGAAGGTGACCTCGCTGACGCGCCCACGGATTACCGCCATGTTGTAGGGATTGGTCGGGTCGCATATGTCGAGCGCGATCATGGGATTCCTGACCGCGTTTCTGTGTTTTTGGCTCCCTTCGTTGGTGTTGATCAGGACGGTGTCCCCGTCGTGATCCACCCACACCTGCGTGACGTGGGGCGAGCCGTCTTTCATCAGCGTGGCGACGTTCGCGTAAACCTTCGCCTCGATGAGCTTCTTGACGGAATCTGGAAGGGGCTTCATTCTATGTCGAGACATATCGCACGCTGCGATATATTAACGATGAAAAAGGCTTTTGCAGTCGTGGGGAACGGAGTCGACAGGCTCGCGCTCGCCGCCGACGTCGACTTTGCCTGTAGGCGAAGGCAATCCAGGCGACTTTGCCGTCGTCGTCAGGAAATGAGTAAAATTTATGAAGTAGCGAACAAATCATCATGCGAATTCCCACGAAACCAAAGACGGCGACAGCTTCGTTCAGGGTGGACAAGTCCGCCCTGGACGCGCTCCACGAAGATGCGACGATGCAGAACGTGAGCGTGAATACCCTGTTGAATCAGCTCCTCCTCACCTATGCGAACTACGACCGGCCGATGAAGAGGTTTCAGGTGGTAAAACTGCCGGCGTCGACTTTCAGGCATATCCTGCAAGGGGCGGAAGACGGGACGTTAGCCGAAGCCGGCACCTCTGCGGGTAGCGACGTTCCCAGGACGTACATCCTCGCGAAGCGGGGAAAGCTCACAGTTGAGAACTGCCTAGAATACCTCAGGACCATGTCGACCCACGCCAAGCTCTTCGACTTCAGTGAGGTCTCGAACGAGGGAACGCGTAGCGTTACTCTCTCGCACAACTTCGGCGCAAAGGGAACCCTCTTCCTGCAGCATTACGTGCAGAGCATTTTCGCGCCGTTGGGCAAGGAAGTCAAGTTCTCTTTCGACGACAACGCTGTGGTCTTCGAGATACGCTTCACCGGCGAACTGTGAAATCGCGTCAGCAATGTGTCGGGTTGATTCCCTTTGTTGACAACGAAGAATTGCGCTCTATTCGGTAGGTTCGAGCGTCGAAGCTGAGTTGTGTGCAGATTTCAGACGGCCGACCGAGCATCCGCGGCTCTGATCGGTCCCCAGCTCGGTAGCCCGAGATTTCCCGTGCCCACGGCCAGCAACGGGTCAAGTCCAGGAACTTGCGGCGTGCCAACGAGATTAGCAGACCTCGACACTTCTCGGCTATGCGCAATCGAGCTTGAGAATTGAATCAAGGAACGTCCTCGGGGGACGGGGCTTCCGACAGAAGTCGTCAGCTAAGACGAGGTCAGGTAGACCAAGTTGCGGTAGGCCCGGAGGACGCCAACCCCTCTGTCAGTGATGGAGTAAGCCGTTCTCGAACCTACAGCGCTCTCGATCATGAACCCGGCAGCGATCAATGCCTCGAGGTTCTTCCTCAGGACTATCCAGGAGGTATTGCTCTGGTACATAATCAGCGTTGGTTTGGTGCAGCCTTCCGCCGCGACTCTCAGAATGTCCATTCTGATTTCGAAAGCGGATCGCCTCGCCGCTGCAGACCTCGTATCTGAGTTGAGAATCTGCGCCATCTTTCCCTTCTCCTAGTCCATGTGAAGAGAGGAATCTCTATATGAGAAGGAGGTATTTTCTGTAGCGGATTGCATATTTCTTGCGAAAAAGGATATTTTCGAGCTAGCTCCGCGCCGATCCTGACCCGTATCGTGCTCTCCGCTTCCCGGGTTTGCGCATTATCGTCTCGAATTGCCTCGATGGACCGTCAAGCGTGGGGCGACAGCACACCAAGAAGTTTCGCCCCGTCGGGGCTCCCCCATCCCGTGCACGCGTCCCAGCCCGGGCCTGCGTTGTAAGCACCGTTAGTGCCGGAGACCACGTCCTTGAACGCCGGAGCGGATGTTTTCTCGTATAGAAGCGGATTGATGTAGCCGACCGGCTTGCCGATGCCTTGGTTGAGCAACATGAGCAGGCCGGTCCAGAGAGGGGCGACGGCGCTCGTCCCGCCGACGGTGATCTTTTGCCCGTCCACGAGCACGCTGTAGCCCGTCTGCGGGTCGGCGTCCCCCGAGACATCGGGGACTCCCCGCCCTATCCTCCCTCCAGGATTGGCGGAAGGTGGCACGCCGGCGCCTGCCTGCCAGGACGGCAATGAGAAGACGTCGCTCACTCCCCCTCCGGTCGCGCCGCCGCTGGGCAGGTCGTCCCACGCTACCTGGCTCGTGATCTTGCCCCCGCTGGCGTTCAGGCGCGTCCCCCCGCACCCGATGACGTATTGCGAGGACGCCGGATAGTCGGCGTGCGCGAGGCCGTCGCTTACGCCGTCGGATGACCCGCCGTCGCCGGAGGCTGCGCAGACCGTGACCCCCAGCGCCGCGGCGTCCGTGAAGGCCTGGTCGAGGGCCTGCATGCCCTGGGGAGTCCACGCGGATTCCGGGCTGCCCCAGCTGATCGAGATGACTGCGGGCTTCCCCTGAGGGCCATGCAAGGCGGCGCTGACCGCGTCCACGAAGCCCGCGTCCGTGTTGGGGGCGAAGTAGACGAAGGACTGCGCCTTCGGCGCGATGGTCCCTGCGACCTCGATGTCGAGGAGGACCTCCGCGTCCGGGCCGTTGGGGTCTCCCGTGGGGGAGTTGGAGACGCCGTCCACCGAGACCGCGGTCACCGACGGGGGCGCAATCCCGAGGTCCGAGAAGTAGGTCTGGATGTCCTTGGGGGAGTATCCGCCGCCGAGCTCGAGGATGCCGAGCGTCTGACCGGCCCCATC
>Ga0307373_10004683_pt1 | contig 22873 bp, 21 predicted proteins | sample OX2MG_FD_202534 | JGI IMG/M metagenome (GOLD analysis project Ga0307373, IMG submission 202534) | Soil microbial communities from Risofladan, Vaasa, Finland - OX-2 | ecosystem: Environmental > Terrestrial > Soil > Coastal area > Acid sulfate soil | place: Finland: Risofladan, Vaasa | collected... | reverse complement strand
GGCGGATCGCTGCGCAGGAACCGATCGGTCGCAACGAGCGCGCCGAGCTCGAACGTCCACCAGCGGAGCGCCCTGCGTCGTTCGAAGTACGCGAGCTCGAAGCTCCCACCGCCGACGTCGATGAGGTAGCCGGTGTCGATGGGAAGCCCGTGCACGGCGCCGAGAAACGCGTAGCGCGCCTCCTCCTCGCCGTCGATCACCCTGATCGCGAGTCCGGTGTCCGCCTCGAGTCGGGCCAGCACGCTGTCACGGTTGGTCGCTGTCCGGAGCGCGGCGGTGGCGACCGCCACGGTCCGCTCCGCGCCGGCCGCTGCGGCCACTGCTCGGAAGTCGCGTACGGACGCCGTCGCGGCTGTCACAGCGCTGGCCTCGAGCCGGCCCCGGGCGTCGATGTGACGCGCGAGCTGGAGCGACGTTCGAGCGTCAGCGATGATGTCGAGTTGGCCGGCGGCATCGAGTCGCAGCACTGCGATTCGGGCCGAGTTCGATCCGATGTCGATAACGGCAAGCGTGGATTCTACGGCGGCCATCTCCCTGGTACGAACCCGGGCGGGAGCGGCAAGTATAGGCAGCACGGACTCTCCGGAGTTCAGCGCCTTCCGGTCAGCGCCACGCCGTTCGGGGCGACATCGGCATCCAAGACGATCCGATCGAGGCGGTATCCCACGCCGTACACCGTCGTGATGCGGAACGGCAGCGCCTCGAAGCGCTCGAACTTCTCCCGCAGCCAGCGCACGTGCACGTCGACCGTCTTGCGCTCACCAAAGAATTTCGGACCCCAAACCCGCCGGATGAGCTGCTCGCGTGAGTGGACCCTGCCCGGGTGAGCGATCAGGAACGAGAGCAGGTCGAACTCCTTTGGGGAGAGGCGCAGCTCCTCGGCGCCGACGCGGACTGATCGCGCCCCCCGGTCGAAGCGGAGGTCGCCGATCTCCTCGACCTCCACCAGGCCGCGCTCCTCGGCCGGGGGCTGCGCTCGGCGGAGCAGTGCCATCACGCGCGCTGTGAGCTCGGCGAGCGAGAACGGCTTGGTCATGTAGTCGTCGGCACCGACGCGCAGCCCGACAATCTTGTCGAGCTCGCTGTCGCGCGCGCTCAGCACGAGCACGGGGGTCGTCGTCTCCTGGCGCAGGATCCGGCAGACCTCGAGACCGCCGAGCTCGGGAAGCATGAGGTCGAGGACGATCAGGTCAGGGCGCAGCTCGCGAGCCTTCTCGAGCGCTTCGATCCCGTTGCTCGCCTGACTCACCTGGTAGCCCTCGCGCACCAGATTGAAGCGAAGGGTTTCCCGAATCGCCTCCTCGTCTTCGACCACCAGGATGTGCTTGGCTCCCACGATGTGTGGCTGAGCCTACGCGGCGCCTTCTTATGGAGGGGTTAAGGAAAGGTCAGAAAACGGGTGTCTCGCGGTGCGTCCCGAACACCACGCGCAACGCCTCAATGATCTCTCCTTCGGTGGCCCGCGCACGGACGCAGTCGATGATCGCGGGCATCATGTTGTCGCTTCCCCTCGCGACCTCCTGCAACGCGTCGAGACGCGTGGTGACGCTCGTGTTGTCACGGGTCTCACGCAGCACCTTGAGGCGCGTGGCCTGCGCCGTCTCGACCTCCGGGTCGATCACCAGCGTCAACGGCTGCACCGTGTCGACGCTCTGATCGAACACGTTGACGCCAACAATGACTCTTTCTCCGGTCTCAAGCTGGCTCTGATACCGGAAGGCCGCGTCGGCGATCTCGCGCTGCGGGAACCCCTCATCGACTGCGGCGATCATGCCGCCGCGCTCAGCGATGGCAGCGAAGTAGTCCTCCGCGGCCTGCTCCATGCGATTCGTGAGGTCCTCGACGAACCACGACCCGGCGAGCGGATCCACAACGGAAGGTACACCTGTCTCGTACGCGAGGATCTGCTGCGTGCGGAGCGCGATCTGCGCGGCCTTCTCGGTGGGGAGCGCGAGCACCTCGTCCATCGAGTTCGTGTGCAGGGAGTTCGTGCCTCCGAGGACGGCGGCGAGCGCCTCGAACGCGGTGCGCGCAACATTGTTCTCGATCTGCTGCGCGGTGAGGGAGCACCCCGCAGTCTGGGTGTGGAAGCGCAACTTCAGGGAGCGCTCGTCCTTGGCGCCGTACCGGTCACGCATGTGCCGTGCCCAGATGCGTCTCGCGGCGCGATATTTCGCGATCTCCTCGAAGAAGTCGATGTGCGCGTTGAAGAAGAACGACAGGCGAGGCGCGAACTCGTCGACGTCGAGCCCTCGCGCGATCCCGGCCTCGACATAGGCAAACCCGTCGGCGAGCGTGAACGCAAGCTCCTGCGCAGCAGTGCTCCCAGCCTCGCGGATGTGATACCCGCTGATGGAGATCGGATTCCAACTCGGCACGTTGCGCGTGCAGAATTCGACGACGTCGGTGACGAGCCGCATCGACGGCCGGATCGGGAAGATGAACTCCTTCTGCGCGATGTATTCCTTGAGGATGTCGTTCTGCAGCGTCCCGCCGAGCTTCCGGTACGGGATCCCCCGCTCGTCGGCGGCGGCCAGGTACATCGCGAAAAGGATGGGTGCGGGCGAGTTGATGGTCATCGACGTGGTCACCGCGCCGACGTCGATGCCGTTGAAGAGCGTGAGCATGTCCTCAACGGAGTCGACGGCAACGCCGCAACGGCCGACCTCACCCAGGCCGTGCGGTGAGTCCGAGTCGATGCCCATGAGCGTCGGCATGTCGAAGGCTACCGACAGACCGGTCTGTCCCTGCGCGAGCAGGAAGCGATAGCGCTCGTTGGTGTCCTCCGCGCTGCCGAAACCGGCGAACTGGCGCATCGTCCAGACCTTGTCGCGATACATGGTCCGATGCACGCCGCGGGTGAACGGAAACGAACCCGGCTCGCCGAGATCGTTCGCAACGTCGAGCGCCGGTGCCGGCGGCCCGTACCAGGGATCGAGCGGCAGGCCGCCGAGGGTGTCGGGGGGGATCGGCGGTCCCTCCCGATCCGCGGGAGTGGCGGCGGCATCGGCGCGGTTGATCGTCTGGGTCATCAGTGCGTCGCTTCCTTGGTGTATCCGTTGAGGATTCGCTCGGCCAGGGCGTATGGATCCACCTGGCTCAGGTCGCCCGCGAGCTCTTGACTCATTGTCCCCTCATGTAACGCCGTTCGCGCGCGCTCGGCCGATCGCTCGACGACGATCGCCTCGACCTCGGCCCGAAGGCGGGCGATCCGGCGGCGCTCCAGCTCTCCGGAAGACGCGATCGAGGCGCCGTGGAGCTCGATGGCGGCCACCAGCTCATCCATCCCCTCGCCGGTCGCTGCGGTGGTGGTGATCACGGGTGGCGACCAGTCGCCTCGGACCTTGCCGTGGCGGACAAGTTCGCGAAGATCGCGCACGACCTTGGCCGCTCCCGGCAGATCGGCCTTGTTGACCACGAAGATATCGGCGATCTCCAGGATCCCGGCTTTGATGATCTGCACCGCATCGCCGCTGGACGGCGTCGTCACGACGACCGTGGTGTCCGCTGTCTCCATCACCTCGAGCTCGGACTGACCCACCCCCACCGTCTCCAGGAGGCAGCGATCGCGCCCGGAAGCGTCGACCAGCCGGATGGCCTCCCGAGCGGCGGCCGCAAGCCCGCCGAGGTGGCCGCGAGCCGCCATGCTCCTGATGAAGACCCCCGGATCGAGCGTGTGGCGGACCATCCGCACCCGATCCCCGAGGATCGCGCCCCCCGTGAACGGGCTCGACGGGTCCACCGCGATCACACCGACGCGGTGTCCCGAGGCCCGCCAGCGCTCGATGATCTGGTCGCAGAGCGTGCTCTTACCGCTCCCCGGCGGACCGGTCACTCCGATGACCCGAGCTCTCCCGGTCTGTCCCCGGACGTCGCGAAGCAGGCTCGCGATGCCCGGATCACGGTCCTCGACCATGCGAATCGCGCGGGCCAGTGCCCGGGTCTCGCCGGCCACCAGACGTTCGGCAAGAGGGGCCTCTGGCATCGGCTCGAGTCTACCGGCGGGTCACCACCACACCGTACGGCGTAACCTCGCCGTCAGACCAATTCGTTATAAAGCCTCAGGTGAGACGACAACGCGCATCCTTGCGCCGCCATCACGTTCGGCGCAATCGGGTGCTCCTGGGGTTCTTGATTGCATTCGGTTTCATCCTGTCCGGCGCGGTTGGCGCGGTCGCCTACTTCATGCCGGCAATCGTGACCGCATTCCAGGACACCGGGCACGCCATCAACCGCATCACCCCCGGGGCAACGGCATCCCCCACATCGTCCGCGAGCCCCTCGGCATCCACAGCCGCCACGCAGCCCCCAGGAGTCGCGCCGCCGGGGGCGCCGTTCACCGTGCTGCTCCTCGGTTCGGACAACGACGCGAAATTCGGTGGGACCGTCCTGACGCAATCGATGATCCTGGCCCGTGTCAATCCGACCACCCGCCAGGTCGTCATGGAGTCGATCCCGCGTGACCTCTGGGTCCCGCTGGCGACCGGCGGTAGCGCAAAGATTGATGCCGCGTACTTGCATGGCGGCGCGAGCGCTGCGGTGGCGACCGTGGAGGAAAACTTCCACATCCACATCGACCACTACGCGTGGATCGGGTTGTTGGGCCTGGTCAACCTCATCAACCAGGTCGGCGGCATCGATGTGGTCGCAACCAATCCGGTCATGGACGACTACTACCCTGCGGACCTCTCCGGAACGAACCCGTACGCGTATGAGCGGGTCGCGGTCCTTCCCGGACCGCAGCACATGAACGGCATCCAGGCGCTCATGTATGTCCGCTCGCGACACGGGGATCTGCGCAGCGACTTCGGACGCTCGCAGCGTCAGCAGCAGGTGCTGCTCGCCTTGCGTGCCAAGGCGAAGTTGCTCGGCATCGCCGACCTGCCCGACATCGCAACTGCGATGGCCAACGACTTCTCGACGGATATGAGCATCGGTGAGATTGCCTCCCTCCTGCCGATCGCGAGCAGCGTGCAGCTCCAGAATGTGCACCAGGTGATCCTCGCGTCCCCGTACACGTCGAACCTTCAGATCGACAACCAGGACGCGCTCGCGCCAGACTGGAATCTCATCCTGCCGCTGACGCACAGATACTTCCCCGCGGCATGAGGAGCGCCGGGTGAGACGGGCGATCAGCATCGTCGCGCTCCTGGCGCTCATGGCCGCGTTCGGCTTTGGCGTCAACCGGCTCATCGCGTCACGGAAGACGAATATTCACCGTGAGACAAGTTCGTACGTCCCGACCGCCACGCGCCCGGCCGTCATCCTTCCGGGAACGCTGTACCTTGCGCAGGGCGGGCAGCTGTACAGCATGAGTGATGGGTTCTTCACCAGCCTGCATTCATCGACCAGCGCCGGGACATGGATGCAACCCGCATACGTTCCCGGAACGCAGAACGTCGTCGCGGTGCTTCGCTCCGCGGAGTACTCGAATCTGTACCTGCTCAACAGCCAGGGGAAGGTGATCCGTCAGCTGAGCAACAACGCCGTTGTGGCATCCAAGGTGACCCAGGTGTGGCTCAACCACTGGATGTTCTGGCCGCATTTCGGCCCCACCGGCACGCTGTACTTCGCATACGACCAGCCGAAGAACTCAAGCACGTATGCAGTCGATTTCTCGATCTGGTCAGGCTCGTTGAGCGGGACGCTCGCGAAACAACAATTGACAACCGCGAATCCGTTCACCGGCGGTGACGTGGATCCCACACCCATGGCCAACGGCGACGTGATGTTCTCGAGGTACGCGATCGCCAATGGGAATGCGTTCTCGTTCATCGCGTTGGTGGCGAAACCCCTGGTGCAACCGGTGATCCTCAGCACGGGGACGCAGGACTGCGGGCAGCCCGCTCCGTCACCGGACGGCACGATGGTCGCGATGGTATGCATCGGCGGCACGGGACTGCAGAGCACACGCCTCGAGGAGGCGCCGCTCGTCGGCACGAAGCTCGGAACCCCGCGCACGCTGGTCACCAACTGCCTGTGCTCCGCACCCGTGTGGGCGCCGGATGGCAGCGGGCTGGTGTACTACAACGCGACCGACGCCGCGGGACACTTCGAGCTCTGGTGGATCAAGGGCGCGCTCACCGCCGCTCCGGCGGCGCCGCTCCAGGTGACCACCAATCTCAACTTCGACGCCACGTCCCCGCCGTCATGGTCGCCGCTGACGAGTATCCCGGTGATGACCCGCTGATCTAGTAGAAGACCTGCGCGAGCTCATACAGCTCGCGCGGCACGCGGCGTTGCTCCTTGACGACGTCGGCGATGTGTGCCACCGCGACGGTGCCACCCCGCACGACGGGCATCTCACCGAACCTGCCATCGACGATGAGGTCATACGCCTTGGCCCCCACGCGCGTCGCCCAGATACGGTCGTACGCGGTCGGCGATCCGCCGCGCTGCACGTGCCCGAGCACGGTCGCGCGCGTCTCGTGTCCGGTGCGCTCCTCGATGATGCGTGCCAGCGTCTCTCCGACGCCACGCCGGCTCAGCTGCACGTGACCGAACGCATCGCGAGAGCCTTCGGCCTCCTCCTTGTTCTGCAGCCCCACCATCTCAACGCCTTCGGCGACGACGATGATGCTGCTGTCGCTGCCGGCCTGCCGGCGCACCTCGAGGTGCGCGACCACCTGATCAACGGTGACCTCGAACTCCGGGATGATGATCATGTCGGCGCCGCCCGCGAGGCCGCCCATCACGCCGACCCATCCGGTGTCGCGTCCCATGACCTCGCAGACCATGACGCGGTGGTGCGAGGTCGCGGTGGTATGCAGGCGATCGAGCGCCTCGGTGACGACGCTGACCGCGCTGTCGAATCCGATGCAGTAGTCGGTGACGCTCAGGTCGTTGTCCATCGTCTTGGGGACACCGACCACGCGAGCCTGTTGCTCAGCGAGACGCGCGGCGACGCTCAGCGTGTCATCGCCACCGATGGCGACGAGCGCGTCGAGGCGCAGGCGTTCCATATTGCGCATCACGTCCGCGATTCCGCCGTCGACCTTCATCGGGTTGGCGCGTGAGCTGCCGAGCATCGTGCCGCCCAACTGGAGGATGCCGGACAGCCTCGGACGCTCCAGTGCGACGACGTCACCATCACCGAGCAGGCCCGCCCACCCGTTGCGAATGCCGAAGAGCGTGTCGCCTGCGGCCAGCGCTCGCCGGCCGATTGCTCGAATCGCCGCATTGAGGCCTGGTGCGTCACCCCCACCCGTCAGCACGGCGATCCTCATTGCCACGCTCACATCCCCCGTTGATTCGTCCGTGTCGAAACGCTAGTTGCCGATCCCGGGATCACCGAGAAACGCCTGCTCCTCGTTGCTGCCGAGCACGACGATGACGTCGCCCACCGTGGGAGCGGGGGTCGCGCTCGGCACGCCTGTCCCGGTCGCCGTGGGAACGGGTGCCGGCGGAGGTTGGGTGATCACGCTGACGCCGAAGTATGCGGCGAGCCAGGCCGCAGCCGCAGTGTCCGCCCCGCCGCTCTGGTCAATCACCTGCGTCACGGCCTGTTTCGTCCCCTTGCCGCCATTGATGGTGTGGAACCCGACCATGCTCATGATCCCTGCCCACCGCCCGGAGGCGTCGTTACCACGGCCACTCTCGTCCACGAAGCGGACATGGGCGCCTTCCGCGAGGGCAGCCGCGGGCGGGAAGATGTCCTGTACGTAGTGGCTCAATGTCTTGAAGCTCGAATCGTGCGCGTAGAGGTAGTACCCGCCGCACCTGGAGGGGTAGCCGCAGTCATAGAGGAAGTTGGTGTCGTCGATGCTGACGTGCTCGATGGTTGCGGGGTTCACACCCTGCACGAGACCGTAGAGTGATTCGGCATCGCTGATCGTCAGGTTCGTGAGCACGTTGTCGCCGAGTGCGCTGATGACATCCGGGAGCTGTCCGATGCCGCCGATGCTCTCGAGCTGCGCCTTCAGCGCAACGATCACCTGCTGCTGCCGGCGACTCCGAGCGAAGTCAGATCCCTGGCCGTTGTTGCCATGGCGGGACCGGGCGTAGATGAGCGCGGTCGCGCCATTCATATGCTGCACGCCCGCGTTGAAATGCACAGTCTCGTATCCGCAGTTGCCCTGGCTGCACTCCCCGGCCGGGTACTGGTTGTCGGTGAACCCGGTCGGCACATCGATGTTGATCCCGCCCACGGCGTTCACGGCCTGCTTGAATGCGTCGAAATTGACGCCGACAAAGTAGTTGATGCCGACGCCGAGCAGATGCTCGATGAGTGGATCCGCAACCGCGGCGCCCGCGTCGACGGAACTCGCCGGTTCCGGGCCCTCGCCGAGCATGCCGGCGGCATACGCGAAGTTGATCCGCTGGTCCGTCGCCTGCCCGTTCTTGAGCGGAATGCGTACGTACCAGTCGCGCGGGATCGAGATCTCGGCGACCTGCGGCGGATGGTTGGCAACTGGCTGGATCGACACGACCATGATCGAGTCGGTGAGATCGCCCCCGGCGTGCTGAACCCCGCCATAGCCGTAGAGCACGATGTTGATGCGCTGCAGGCTCCGTCGCTCCTTGTCGATCGCCGATCCGCCACCTCCGCCGAGCGCGTTGAGCGCGGCACTGATCGGGCTGGTGTGGAACGTCTTCGCGAGGGCGAACGAGAGTCGGACGCCATAGACGACCGCACTGGCGAGGGCGAGCGAGAGCATCAGCGTCACGGAGAGGATCACCCGCTTGCGCGTGACCCATCTCGGGAAGACGTTGTACCGCGAGCGTCGCTTGCGACGGGACGCGGATCTACTCATTGTTGCCATGGATGTGGTGTTCTCGTGTGGTTCCGAACGGTTGTGCGGACCGCCGCAAGGGCAATCGCGGGGCCTGCGCTGTTCGACGGGCGCCCTGACGGGGAACGGGTGGTGTCAGCCCCCGGTTACCCGCCGACGACCTAGCGTACCCCACGGTTCGCTGATGAGGAGCCGACAGTGCCATCATCAGCGGCCTACTTCGGGATGGAGGAATCAAAGGTGCGCGCACAACAGGTTCACGGACTCGAGGGGCCGTCGGGACTGCGTCTGGTCGACGTCGAGGAGCCCGAGGACAGTGACCGCGTGGTCATCGAGGTCGCGGCCGCCGGGGTGAGCTTTCCCGATCTGCTCTTGACCCGCGGGGAATACCAGATGAAGCCGCCATTGCCGTTCGTTCCAGGGGTCGAGGTGGCCGGCAGGGTCCGCTCGGCGCCCCTGGGTTCGGGGTTCCGGGCGGGAGACCGGGTGATGGCGTTCACCATGCTGGGCGGGTTCGCCGACGTGGCCGTCGCCGAGCCCGCGTTCACGCTCGCGATCCCGACCGGGCTGAGCCTCGATGCCGCCTCGGGGTTCGTCATGAACTACCACACCGCGCACTTCGCCCTGGCCCGCAGGGCACGGCTTCGCGCGGGCGAGCGGATCGCCATCCACGGAGCCGCGGGCGGCATCGGCACAGCGGCGATCCAGGTCGCGCGCGGCCTCGGCGCCGAGGTCATCGCGATCGCAGCGGGGCCCGACAAGATGCATATCGCCGAGCGCGCCGGCGCGCATCGCGTGCTCGACGCCGAAGGCGACTGGGTCTCGGCGCTCCGAGCGCAGAACGACGGCCACGGGGTCAACGCGATCCTCGACCCCGTCGGCGGCGAGCGTTTCGATCAGAGCGTGCGCTGCCTGGCGCCGGAGGGACGCCTCATCGTGGTGGGGTTCACGGACGGCAGGATCCCGTCGGTACAGGTGAACCGAGTCCTGCTCCGCAACATCGACATCGTCGGCGCGGCCTGGGGGGCATTCCTCGGCGTCGAGCCATCGCTGTTCGGCGAGACCCAACGCGCGCTCAACACCATGATCGACTCCGGCGCCATTGCGCCGATCGTCGGGAAGACGTATCCGCTCGAGGAGGCGGAGGCCGCGCTCGAGCTCCTCGGCCACCGCCAGGCCACGGGGAAGATCGTTCTGCGCATGTAGGTCGCATACTCGAGCGACCGTGAACCGCTGGCTCTGCTCGGTTTTGGCGGCCGCGAGTGCGCTTGTGGCATGCGGGTCCACCACAACCGCGCCAAGCTGGTTCGTGCGCGAGTATCTCGGGCTCCCATCCTCGCTCTCGCCCAACGCCCCGGACATGAGCTTCACCGATACGGTCGTGTGGGGGGCCCCCGGTCAGATGGACGTGGTGAGCTTCGGGAGCTCCGGGTGCCCGAAGCTGCCGATCCGGTTGGACGCGACGGCGCCGAACGTGTTCACGGTGACCTTGAGCAACGGGGAGCCCGGCGGCGCGTGCACAGCCGATCTCGCGGGAACGACGAGCGTGATCAGGGCTCCAAGCACTATCGATCCGACGCGGCCCGTATACGTGACGATCGTCGACAACCGCACTCGGACCAACGTCGTGCTCCCGCCGCGCCCGCCCTCGGGCTGAACCGCCTAGCTACCGAGAAGATCGCGCGCAATCACCACGCGCTGGATCTGGCTGGTGCCCTCGTAGATCTGTGTGATCTTGGCATCGCGCATCATGCGCTCCACCGGGTACTCGTTCACGTAGCCGTACCCGCCGAGGATCTGCACCGCGTCGGTGGTCACCTTCATCGCGGTGTCGGCGGCGAGCAGCTTCGCGATGGCGGCGAAATGACCGACGTCCGGGCTCTTGTCGTCGATGAGCTGTGAAGCCATGTAGACGATCGCCCGCGCGGCCGCGGTCTGCGCCTCCATGTCCGCGACCATGAACTGGATCCCCTGGAACTCGGCGATCGCCTTGCCGAACTGTTTGCGTTCCTTCGCGTAGCCGACCGCGTAATCGAGCGCACCCTGCGCGATGCCGAGCGCCTGCGACGCCACGCCCGGACGCGAGCGGTCGAGTACCTTCATCGCGATCCGGAACCCGTCGCCCTCCTCGCCGATGCGGTTCGCCGCCGGAATGACGACCTCATCGAAATGCAGCTCGGCGGTGTTGCTCCCGCGGATTCCGAGCTTGCCGTGAATCGTGGTTGCTGTGAATCCCTTCAGATGCTGGGCGTCCTCGATCACGAAGGCGCTCACTCCACGCGCGCGCTGCGACGGATCGGTCTTGGCGAAGACCGTGATGGTGTCGGCGACACCGCCGGCGGTGATCCAGATCTTGCTGCCCGTGATGACGTACTCGTCGCCGTGGAGGTCCGCACGCGTCTCCATCCCAGCCGGGTCGCTCCCGGCACCCGGCTCACTGAGGGCGTACGCGCACAGCCTGGCGCCGCTCGCGAGGTCGGGCAGCAGGCGGGCCTTCTGCTCGTCGCTGCCGGCGATCATCAGCGCGTACCCGCCGAGGGCTTGCACCGCGAGGATGAGGGCGCTCGTCGCGCAGACCTTCGCGATCTCCTCGATCGCGACGTTGAGGGTCAGCGCGCTGCCGGAAAGACCACCGTATTCGGGCGGAAAGGGGAGCGCGAAGAGGTCGTGCTTCCGGAAGAGATCGACCACGTCCCAGGGGAACTCGCCGGTACGATCGATGTCCGCCGCGCGCGGCGCGATCTTCTCGCGGGCGATGTCACGAACCGTGTCACGGATTGCGATCTGCTCTTCGTTGAGGCGCACGTCCATGTGCCTGATGCTACCAAGCCCGCCACGTTCGGGTCATGCGTTGAGCACGTGACGCGCGATCACGATGCGCTGGATCTGGTTGGTGCCCTCATAGATCTGGCACGCTTTCGCGTCGCGAAACCGCACCGCGGCTGGATGATCGTCTGCACCGGACTCAGGAGCGCAGAGGTCGACCGCAGCCTGCGCGACCGCGACGCACGTGTCCGTCGAGTACAGCTTTGCGATCGAGGCATCCAGCGTGACGCGCTCGCATGCGTCGACAAGCGATGCTGCGTGACGAGTGAGCTGTCGCGCGGCGGCCGTGCGCATCTCCATGTCCGCGAGCGTCGTCGAATCGATATCCACGCCGGCATCACGACGGCTGCGCGAGGCGACCACTGCAGCGTCGAGCGACCCCTGCGCGATGCCGACCGCCTGGGCGGAGATGCCGACGCGTCCGCTGTCGAGTGCGGACATCGCGACCGTGAATCCGATCCCCTCTGCACCGAGCCGGTTGGCGGCTGGGACACGCACCCCCTGGAGGACGAGCTCTCCCGTCCAGGAACCGTGCAACCCCATCTTCCCCAGCGGGGTCCCGGCGCTGACGCCGGGCCACGCCCCTTCGACCAGGAACGCGCTGACACCGCGTGTGCCGGTTCCCGTCCGTGCCATCACGATGTACAGATCCGCATCGCCGGCGCTCGTGATGAACGCCTTCGCACCGTCCAGCACGTACGTATCGCCGTCGCGGATCGCGTGAGTCTGCAGCGCCACGGCATCGCTGCCACCCGCCGCCTCCGTGAGCGCGAACGCCGCGAGCCATTCGCCGGACGCCAGCTTCGGCAGATATCTGGACTTCTGGTCAGCATCGCCAAAAACGATGAGTGGCTCGGTGCCGACCGAGAGGTGCACGTCGAGGATCACCGCGCTGCTGGCATCTGCTCGCGCGACAGCCTCGATGAGCTCGATGAAGTCACGGTGCGTACCGCCCGCCCCTCCGTATTCCGGCGAGGTCAGGATGCCGGCGAGGCCCGCTTCGCCGGCTGACTCGACGAGGCGCTTCGGATGCGGCCCCTCTCCCCGCGCCATCGCCGGCGCGATGGGTATCACGACGTCCTGCACAAATCCAGCGATACGCTCGGCGAACGCGGTGCGTTCGATATTCAGTCGACTCGCACGAGAGTCGCCTCGCCCTGCGCGATGCCACTGCAGATGCCGGCCGCTCCGTACCCACCACCGCGGCGGCGAAGTTCATAGAGAAGTGTCATGAGGATTCGAGCGCCGCTCGCGCCGATTGGATGGCCGATCGCGATCGCACCGCCGTTGACGTTGACGCGGTCGGGATCGACCTCGAGCATCCGCATGCTGGTGATCGCCACGGCGGCAAACGCCTCGTTGATCTCCACGACCTCGAGCTTGCCTGCATCCACCACTCCACGTGTCCGGCGCATCGCAGCCTCGATGGCCAGCGCCGGCACGGTCGCGAGGTACGGGTGCTCGGCTGCCGACTCCCCGTATGTGAGCCACGTTCCGAGCGGCGTGTGTCCCTCGGCGCGCGCGCGCTCGGCGCTCATCAGCAGCACCGCGGTGGCGCCGTCGTTCATCCCGGGCGCGTTGCCCGCGGTGATGGTCGATCCCTCGCCGAAGGCACCGCGGAGCGCAGACAGCTTCTCGAGCGTCGATCCGGCACGCGGTTGCTCATCGTGCTCGACGCTGCCGCCGTTGACGGCCACCGGCACGATCTCGTCGGCGAATTTTCCCGCTGCAAGCGCGTCCTGATAGCGCGTCTGCGAGCGGAGCGCCCACGCATCCTGCTCGTCCCTGCTCACGCCGAGCTCGGCGGCGACGTCGCTGCCGTGCACGCCCATGAGCACGCCGTCGACGGGGCAGCAGAGGCCGTCCCGCATCATGCTGTCGACCACGACGCGGTCGCCGAAGCGGCTCCCGAAGCGCTGGTCCTCCAGCAGATACGGCGATCGCGACATCGACTCCATGCCACCGGCAATGACGACGTCGGCCTCGCCCGCGCGGATCAGCACTGCGCCCAGATTCACCGCCTTGAGCGCGCTGGCGCAGACCTTGTTGACGGTGAACGACGACACGGTCGCGGGAAGCCCCGCGCGAAGGCCGGCCTGACGCGACGGCACCTGACCCTGTCCGGCCGGGAGCACCATCCCCATGATCAGCTGGTCGACCACCGCCGGATCGGTGCGAGCGCGCTCGAGCACCGCACGGATGACGCGGGCGCCGAGATCGACGGCCGGGACAGAGGCAAGCCCACCCCCGAGCTTGCCGAACGGTGTGCGCGCCGCCGCGACGATGACCGCCTCAGTTGCCACGGTCGCCCTCGAGCACCTCGAAGGGGCGGAGCAGGTGACGGGCGATGAGGATGCGCTGCACCTCGCTCGTGCCCTCGCCGATCTCGTTGATCTTCACGTCTCGATAGAGGCGGGCCACGGGTGAGTCCTCCATGAATCCCGCGCCACCGTGGATCTGAACGGCGTGGTTCGCACATGCGGTCGCCACCTCGGACGCGTGCAACTTCGCCATCGAGGCGTACGGCGCCGCGCTTCTGCCGGCGTCGATGGCGGCCGCGGCGCGCCACGTCATCAGGCGGGCGAGCTCGATCTGCGTCCCCATGTCGGCAAGCTTGAACTGCGTCGCCTGGAACGTTGCGATCGGCACGCCGAACTGATGCCGGGCCGAGGAGTAGGCGAGCGATGCGTCAAGGCACGCCTGCGCAACACCAACGGAAAGTGCCGCGATCGCGACGCGCCCGCCCTCGAGGATCTGCAGGAACTGGGTGAGACCCGCGCCGATCTCGCCGATGACGTTGCCGGCGGGGACGCGGCAATCCTCGAAGATGAGCTCGCGCGTGTCCGAGGCGTGCCAGCCAAGCTTGCGGTACTTCGGCGCCTGTGTGTACCCGGGTGTTCCACGCTCCACGGCGATCGTACTGATCTCCTTGTGGCCGTTCTGCGTCGCGGTCACAGCCGTGATCGTCACCCCGGCGCTGATATCGGTTCCCGCGTTGGTGATGAACGCCTTGCGGCCGTTGATCACCCATTCGTCGCCGTCGCGGACCGCTCGCGTCTGCGTCCCGGCGGCGTCCGAGCCCGCGTCAGGCTCCGTCAGACCGAAGGCCCAGAGGCGATCGCCTTGCAGCAGCGGCTCGAGCCAGCGCTGTTGCTGCTCGCGTGTGCCGAACTTCGCGATGGGTGAGATCCCGAGCGACACGGCTGCCTCGAGCGTGATCGCGCAACTCGCGTCGGCGCGTGCGACCTCCTCCATGGCCAGGCAGTACGAGATGAAATCGCCGCCTGCGCCTCCGATCGCTTCCGGGAACGGCAGCGAGAACAACCCCAGGCGCGCCATCCCCGCGACGAGGTCATACGGAAAATCCCCGGTCTCGTCGTAATGCGCCGCCTGTGGCGCGATCTCCGTCTGCGCGAAGTCGCGAACCGCGTCCCGAATGTGCCGCTGCTCGTCGCTGAGATCGAAGTTCACTGCTTCTCACGGTAGCGCGGTGGGGCGGGCCCACGTGTAAAGGAAGCTTGACATCTCGGTTGGGTGTCAAGTAAGCTTTCCACCATGGACAACAACGTCCGAGAGCTGCGGTCAGCACGTGGTCTGTCCCAGGGTCAGCTCGGTGAGGCGCTTGGTGTCTCGCGGCAGACGATCAATGCCATAGAGACCGAGCGGTACACACCGTCGCTGCCACTGGCGATCCAACTGGCGCGGTTCTTCGACACACGAGTGGAGGACATGTTTGATGGCGACCACGGACGCAAAGCGTGACGTGATGCACTCCAAATGGACGATCCCCGTCTTCAGCGTCGTGATGGGGCTGCTCCTCCTCGGCGCAAACATCGTCGGTCACCAGATCGGGCTCGGACTGTGGAGTCTCGGCGTGATGACCGTCTTCGGACTTGCGGTCCTGCTCGGCGGGCGCAGCGAGACGATCCGTGGTCTGCGTGGTGACGGGCGTGACGAGCGATTCGCGATGCTCGATCTGCAGGCCACCGCCTTCACCGGCCTTGCGCTGATCATCGCGATCATCGTCGCGTTCATCGTCGAGGTCGCCCAAGGCCACAGCGGCGAGCCCTACGACTGGCTCGGCGCAATCGGAGGCCTCGCATACATCGCCGCAGTCATCTACCTGCGCGTGCGCGGCTGACGCCGACCGACGCTACGGTCCGCCGAGCATGTCGGCGACGCTGCGGATGTGTCGCTTCGGCTCGAGATAGCTGAAACCTGCGGTCACGTCGCCCGGACCGATGCTCGTCGTCAGCCGCCACAGATCGTCCTCCCAAACCTGCTCGCGACCGAGCTCAGCCTCTCCCGTCACGCCGCGGCAGAGGACGCAGCCGTCAACCAACCTGCGTTCCCAGCCTCGCTGCCGTGAGCAGGACGACGTCTTCGATGGTGTCCGCGATGGCCGCGCCCGCCTCAGTGAGCGCGTCGATCTTGCTCTGGGCACTCCCGGTCGTCCCGCTGATGATCGCTCCCGCGTGCCCCATGCGCTTGCCCGGTGGGGCCGTGCGTCCGGAGATGAACGCGACGACCGGCTTGTCGAACCCGGTTTTGCGGATCCAGGCCGCCGCCGTCTCTTCATCGGAGCCGCCGATCTCGCCGATGAGCACGACGGCGCGTGTCTCGGGATCATCCGCGAATAGCTGCAGCACATCGGGAAAGCTGAGCCCCATGACCGGATCCCCGCCGATGCCCACCGACGTCGTCTGCCCCATCCCTCCCTGACCGAGCCCCTGGATGACCTCGTACGTGAGGGTGCCACTCCTGCCGACGATGCCCACGGGCCCAGGGGTGTTGATGTGGTTCGGGATGATCCCGATCTTGCACTGCTCCGGGGTGACGATTCCCGGGCAGTTGGCACCGAGCAGGTCGTGGCGGGTGCGAAGCACAAACTCGCGTGCGCGGATCATGTCCTGCACCGGGATGCCCTCGGTGATGCAGACCGTCAACCGGATGCCACCTGCGGCCGACTCCATGATCGCGTCGGCGGCGAAGGGTGGCGGGACGAAGATGCCGGAGACGTCGGCGTCGGTGGCCGCAATCGCCTCGGCGACGGTGTCGAAGATCGGCACTCCGTCCTGGTTCGTGCCGCCCTTTCCGGGCGAGACACCGGCGACGACGTTGGTGCCGAACGCGCGCATCTGGCCTGTGTGGAAGCTCCCTTCGCGCCCGGTGATCCCTTGAATGAGCACGCGGCTGTTCCGATCGACGAGCACGCTCATTTCGGGTCCCGCGCGAGCGCGACGATCGCCGCCGCAGCTTCGGGCGCACTCTTCCCTGGGACGATGCCGGCCTCCTGCAGGAGCCGGCGGCCCTCCTCCTCCATCGTCCCTGTCATCCGCACCACGAGCGGCTTCGTGATGTGCAACTCGTCGCGGGCCGCGATGATGCCGTGCGCCACCTCGTCACCACGCGTGATGCCGCCGAACACGTTGATGAAGACACCGCGCACCTTCGGGTCGAGCAGCACCATGTCCAGGGCATTGCGCACACGCTCGGCGTTGGCGCCGCCGCCGATATCGAGGAAGCACGCGGGGTCACCACCGTGCTGCTTGACGAGATCCAGCGTATTCATCGTCAGACCGGCGCCGTTGCCGATGCATCCGATGTCGCCGTCGAGATGCACGTAGGTCAGACCCCGCCGCCTCGCCTCGACCTCGAATGGATCGTCGCCGGTGCGACCATCGTCGCCGGTCTCATCCTTGGCCAGCTCCTCGGCCACCGCCGCGTGCCGGTAGTGCGCGTTCTCGTCGATCTCGAGCTTGCCGTCAGCGGCGACGAGCGATCCCTCCGGTGTCAGGACCAGGGGGTTGATCTCGCAGGTCAGCGCGTCGAGCGACGTCGCCACGTTGTACAGGCGGGTCGTCAGGTTGACGAGCCCGCTGACGAGCTTCGATGTTCGATCGTGGAGCTGCGGCGAATGAGCGAGCCCGGCGAACGCGAGCTCCCGGATCTCCCACGGCTGCGGTCCGGCGAAGGGATCGGGCCAGAGCTTGGCGATCCGCTCAGGCGCCTCGACAGCCACCTGCTCGATCTCCATGCCGCCCGCCGCGGAGAAGATCACCACCAGCCGCCGGCGATCGCGGTCGAGCGTGATGCCGAGGTAGAGCTCGGCGTCGATGTCGAGACCGGTCTCACACCAGACGCTCCTGACGGGATATCCGCGGATGTCCATCGCGAGAATGCGCGCCGCCTCGCGGCGAGCCTCATCGGGTGTGTCGACGACCGCGATGCCGCCCGCCTTGCCACGACCTCCAATCGGCACCTGCGCCTTGACCGCCACGCGACCCAACTCCTGCGCGGCGGCCGCGGCCTCGTCGGCAGTGCGCGCGAGACGACCCGGAGGCACCGGTATTCCTGCGGCGGCGAATTGCTGTTTCGCCTGGTACTCGAGCAGCTTCATCGCCGGCCAAGTCTAGAGAAACGACTCTTCGTCATCGGCGAGGAGCGATCCGGTCCAGTTCCTCGAGATCGGCGGCGGTCGGCCGCCAGCGGCCGGCCCGGGCGTTGGCCCGCACCTGCTCGGCCGACATGGCCCCTGCGATCACGGAGACGACTCGCGGCTGCGCAGCGAGCCCTCCGATGGCGACATCGAGCAGCGTGACGTTGCGTTCCTGTGCGAAGCGCTCGAGCGATTCAACGATGTCGAAATTGCGGTCGGTGAGCCAGCCATTTGCGTTGGGTCCGGGCGCGCTCGCCAGACGGGTGCCAGTCACGGGAGGCTGACCGCGACGGTGCTTACCCGTGAGCGCGCCACTCCCAAGCGGGCTGTAGGGAATCATTCCGACGTCGAAAGACTCGCAGGCAGGGATGACCTCGTCTTCGACGGAGCGATCCAGGAGGCTGTACGCGTTCTGGGCGCTGACGAACCTGGTCAGCCCATGGCTGCGGGCCACCCAGTCCGCGTCGGCAATCTGCCAGCCGGCGAGGTTCGACGATCCCGCGCAACGGATCTTTCCTTCATTGACGAGCTCGGTGAGCGTTTCGAGCGTCTCCTCGAAGGGCGTGTCCGGGTCCGGCGTATGCAACTGATAGAGGTCGATCCAGTCGGTGTCAAGACGCCGCAGGCTGTCCTCGACCGCGATGCGGATCCAGCTCCGCGAGCCGCCGTGTCCGGGACCGCCGGACGCGTGCCCGAACTTCGTCGCGATGACGGCGGATTCCCGGCGTCCTTTCAGCGCCGCACCGAGCATCTCCTCGCTCTTCCCGCCGCCGTAGATATCCGCGGTGTCGAAGAAGTTGATGCCCTCATCCATTGCCGCGTGCACGACCGTGGCGGTTCCTGCCGCGTCGAGCCTCCGCCCGAAGTTGTTGCAGCCGATGCCCACGACGGTGACCTGCAGCACGCCGCCGATTGGACGCGTTTCCGAGTGGATCACGCCGGACAGAGTACGCAAAGTGCTGCTCTGCACCTTCGTATGGCTGGTACGCGGGAAGGCTGGTAGGCTGCCGATGGTGGCAAGACGCGACACTCCGGCGCCCGCAGCCGACGAAGGTCCCGCTCCCGATCCGGTCAAGCCTTCGGTCAAGGCGGAGGCGGACCGCCTCGGCGTCGAGCGGCAGATGGCGGCCCCTCGCGACGCGATTTCGGCGATCTCGGTCCGGACGCTCGTCACCGCGGCATTGATCGTTCTCGCGATCGTGGCGATCGTCGCATTTCTGGCCAGCATCGTCAGCATCGTGCTGGTCGTCCTGGTGGCGATCGTGTTCGCCGAGGGCATCCGGCCGCTGGTCGCCGACCTGCGTCGCCGCAAGGTTCCCACCGCACTGGGCATCCTCATCGTGTACATCGCACTGCTGGCGCTGATGGCGCTCATGGTGCTGCTCCTCGTGCAACCCATTGTCAGTGAGGCGCAGTCGCTCGCAGCGAACTTTCCGACATACCAGAAGGACTTTCTCAGCTGGTTCTCCGGAATCGAGCAGCAGTTTCACTTCAACGTCGACATCGGCAAACAGCTTGGGAGCGTCGTCGACGCGACGCAGAAGGTGCTCATCGCCATCGGTGGCACGATGTTCAGCCTCGTGGTCAACTTTGTCCTGGTGCTCGTTGTCGGCTTCCTCTGGCTCGTGAGCAGCGACCGTCTGAAGGCATTCACTGTCGACCTCTTTCCGGAAGCGCACCACGAGCTTGTCATCGACATCTTTCGCGAGATGGGATTCCGGATGGGCGGCTTCCTGCGCGCGAGCGCACTCAACAGCGTCGCAGTAGGACTCGTGGTCGGCGTCGCGTGCGCTGTCCTGCGCCTTCCCGACTCTGTGCTCCTCGGCATCTTCGCCGGGCTGTGCGCGGCGATCCCGATGGTGGGCGGGATCCTCGGTGTCGTGCCGGCAGTGCTCATCGGGTTCACTGTCAGTCCCGGCTACCCGATCCTCGTGCTCGCGGTGCTGCTCGTGATTCAGCTCGTCGACGCCAACACCGTCGTGCCGATCGTCATGAACCGGGTCGTGTCACTGCCGGCCCTCGGCGTGGTCCTAGCCCTTCTGGTCGGCGGAGCGCTGCAGGGACTCATCGGGGCGCTCCTCGCGGTCCCAGTGGCCGCGGCGCTGCAGGTGCTCCTGGTGCGCGCGATGGTCCCCGCGATCCATCACGCCCAGGGTCGCACCGACCGAGCATATGCGAAGGCGTATGTGCCCTTATCGCCGAACCTGAAAGACACGGCGCCGCGCATGGGTGGACGTCGCGTCAACCCTCGCTGACGCCGGACGGTTCAAAGGGGAATGTTGCCGTGCTTGCGGCGCGGTGTCGGGACCGCTTTGTTGCGTGCCATGCGCAGCGCGCTGATGAGCGCCGCGCGCGTCTGGCGGGGCTCGATGACGTCGTCGACGTACCCGCGCTCGGCGGCGTAGTACGGGTTGGCGAACTGCTCCCGATACTCCTCGATCAGCTGCTGTGAGCGCTGTGCGGGATCGTCAGCCTGGGCGATCTCCTTCTTGAAGATCACGCTGACCGCGCCCTGCGGGCCCATGACGGCGATCTCCGCGGTTGGCCAGGCAACGTTGTAGTCCGCGCGGATGTGCTTCGAGCACATGACGTCATATGCGCCGCCATACGCCTTGCGGGTGATGACGGTGAGCTTCGGTACCGTTGCCTCGCAGTACGCGTAGAGCAGCTTGGCGCCGTGGCGGATGATGCCGCCGTATTCCTGGTCGGTGCCGGGCAGAAACCCCGGCACATCGACGAACGTGATCAGCGGCACATTGAAGGCATCGCAGAAACGCACGAAGCGGGCAGCCTTGATCGACGCGGAGATGTCGAGCGCGCCGGCGAGCACCCGTGGTTGGTTGCCGACGATGCCGACGGGATGCCCGTCCAGCCGCGCGAAGCCGCAGATGATGTTTTCCGCGTGGTACGGCATCACCTCGAGGAAGTTGCCGTCGTCGACGACGCGGGTGACGACACCGCGCATGTCGTACGGCTGGTTCGGGTTGTCGGGGATGATGGTCTGGAGCTCGGGATCCTCGCGGAGCGGATCGTCGAGCGTCGGCCGGTACGGCGGCTGCTCGCGATTGTTGGCCGGCAGGTAGGACAGCAGCTCGCGCATCTGAAGGAACGCCTCGTCCTCGCGGTCGGCGATGAAATGCGCGACTCCACTGCGCTGGTTGTGCACGTCGGAGCCGCCCAACTCCTCGAACGTCACCTGCTCGCCGGTCGTCACCTTGATGACGTCGGGACCCGTGATGAACATGTACCCGACCTTGCGGACCATGAAGATGAAGTCCGTCATCGCCGGGGAGTACACGGCGCCGCCGGTGCACGGCCCGACGATGAGCGAGAGCTGCGGGATCACCCCGCTGGACTCGACGTTGCGATAGAAGATCTCCGCATAGCCGGCGAGCGACACGACGCCTTCCTGGATGCGGGCGCCGCCCGAGTCGTTGATGCCGATGCATGGGCATCCGGTTCGCTGCGCGAGATCCATGATCTTCGTGACCTTCTCCGCGAACACCTCGCCGAGCGAGCCGCCGAACACCGACGCGTCGTGGCTGAAGATGAAGACCTGCCGGCCGTCGACGGTGCCCCATCCCGTGACCACGCCATCGCCCGCAGTCCGGCGCTCCTCCATGCCGAACGTCGTGGTTCGGTGCAGGGCGAACATGTCCACCTCGGTGAACGACCCGGGGTCGAGCAGCTTGTCGATGCGCTCGCGGGCGGTGAGCTTGCCCTTGGCGTGCTGTGACCGCTCGGCGGCACCGGCGCGATGGACTGCGTCGTAGCGGCGTTTGCGCAGCATGTTGATCTTCCGCCCCGTTCCGCCGTGCGAACCGCTCGACGACTCGCCCTCGGGAGGCACGGTGCCACGCGTTTGCCTCGTCACTGCGTCAGGCTACCAGGGGGATCGCACGCGCATGCCGGCTCATACCGAGACCTGAGGGTGGTAGACGCCGAAGACCTCCCGAAGCGCGCCACACACCTCGCCGACCGTTGCCTGGACGTCGAGCGCTTCGCGCATCAGGGGCAGGAGATTGTCAGTGCCCTCGGCGCCGCGCCGGAGTCTGTCGAGCGCGTGGGTGACAGCCCCTGTCTGCCGGCGCGCGCGCACCGTCTCCAGGCGATCGATCTGTGCCGCTTCGAGCTCGGCCCCGACACGAAGGATCTCGACGTCGCGTTGCGACGTCTCGGTGAACTTGTTGACGCCGACGATGACGCGCTCGCCCGCCTCGACGAGACGCTGATGCCGGTACGCGGATTCCTGGATCTGCTGCTGGTAGAAGCCCGCTTCGATCGCCGCGACCGCGCCGCCGAGATCGTCGACACGGCGCATGAGCGCACGCGACTCGTCCATGAGCGCGTGGGTGAGCGACTCGATAAGGTGCGAACCACCGAGCGGATCGGTGACGTTGGCGGCGCCGGACTCGAACCCGAGCACCTGCTGCGTGCGCAGCGCGATCTCCGCCGCCTGCTCCGACGGCAGCGCCAGCGCTTCGTCGTAACTGTTGGTGTGCAGCGACTGCGTGCCACCGCAGATCGCGGCCAACGCTTGAATCGCGACACGCACGACGTTGTTGATCGGCTGTTGTGCCGTCAGCGTCGCCCCGCTCGTCTGCGCATGAAAACGCAGGTGCAGGCTGCGCTCCTGGCGGGCGCCAAAGCGTTCTCGCATGACCTCCGCCCAGAGAGCGCGCGCGGCCCGGAACTTCGCGACCTCCTCGAAGAAATCATTGCTCACGTTGAAGAAGAAACTCAGGCGCGGTGCGAAGTCGTCGACCTGCAGTCCCGCGTCGATTGCCGCCTGCACGTACGCGATGCCGTTGCTGAGCGTGAAGGCAATCTCCTGCGGCGCCGTCGACCCGGCCTCCCGGATGTGGTAGCCGCTGAT
>Ga0307373_10004680_pt1 | contig 22879 bp, 18 predicted proteins | sample OX2MG_FD_202534 | JGI IMG/M metagenome (GOLD analysis project Ga0307373, IMG submission 202534) | Soil microbial communities from Risofladan, Vaasa, Finland - OX-2 | ecosystem: Environmental > Terrestrial > Soil > Coastal area > Acid sulfate soil | place: Finland: Risofladan, Vaasa | collected... | reverse complement strand
TCACCAACAACCGCGCCGAGCGCGATCTGCGCATGAGCAAGGTCAAGCAGAAAGTCTCTGGCTGCTTCCGCAAGGCCGAGTTCGCACAGGCCTACTGCCGCATCTCCAGCTATCTGCAGACCATGGCAAACCAAGGCTACAACCCCCTCGTCGCTATCCAAATGGCCCTATCCGGTCAGCTCTACGCCGAAAAGGCGTGAGCAGTTACATTCAAACATGATGTCCTGCGCGAATGGGCGATCGGCAGTCTTCTGCATGCTGAACCGGAGAGGATTGATCAGCTGCCACTCGTACGGCCCGCGTCAGCGGCTCATGCACGAGGCGTTGAGCTGGCGGCGCGCATGGCGATTGAGCGGTCTGGCGACAGTAAGGCCTGGGAGTCGTTGCTCCAACGTCTGAGCGGCACGGATGTGCACGGTTCATGGCGCCGCGCCGCGTTGCTCGCCCTGATCCGATCGGAGGTCAGTCCTGAATTGCTGACGCGGGCGGCTGACTATCTGCTTGCGGACCGCGGAGCGCTGCTTCGCGAGTTGATCCGCGTCGTGATCGCCGTTGAATCCGAACCGGCAGTGCGCCTATTCGCCTCAATCGGCATGGATCCAGCCACGATTCCTACGAACCTCCACGTGCCGAGCGGCCCATCGTGGTATCGCCTGATTGTGTGGATTCTGCGTCTTGGCGACAAGCTGCCGCATGCGACCATTCCTGACGTCGTCGATCTCTACACCGCATGGTCTAGCGGAATGCTGGGTGTCGATCCACTCACACCCGTGCTCCAGGCGCGGCTCCTCGGATGGCTGAACGCAATTGAGACGGTCCGTGACAATGCGACGGTTAGAGACCTGCGCGAGCCGTTTGGCAGTGAGATCGACTACGACCGCATGCGATCCCTGGAATCCGACATCCGAAACGCCTTCCTCCTGTTCGCGAGCCGAACTCCCCAACTCGCTGCTGACTACGTCAGGCGTTTGGGAAGTCGCCGACGCGGCGAAGACGCCATTCATGGCATCCTGAAGTTCCGCGGGACCCTCGCTCAGGCAGCGCCCGCTGAGCTCGCCGACCTCACCGCGAATGCTCTCATTCGGAAGTCTGCCCAACAGGACCGGCGGCGGCGCGATGAAAGAGAGGAACCTTTCGAGTATGTAGATCATGACTTTCTCCCGGCGTCGCCGTCGCAGGGGCCGTTTCTCGATCTACTGACGCATTCGCCCCAGCATGGCCTTGCGCTGATCCGGAGGCTCGTAGACCACGCGATCTCGTTTTATAGCGGTGGCCGAGAGCCCGGCGCCGACGCGATCACTGTCGTCTTTCGCGATGGCGAGCGTAGCTTCCCCTGGAAACGTTCCTACTACTGGTCGAGGGACGCGAACGGCAACTACAGCGTGACTTCCGCGCTCATGGCGCTCGAGGTCTGGGCGCATCGGCGGATCGAGGCCGGCGAGAGCTTTGACAGCGTTCTTTCTGATGTGCTCGGCCCAGCGGGCAGTCCAGCCGCGTACTTGCTGATTGCGGTTGATCTCATCCTGTCTCATTGGCCAAAGTCGCGGGATTCTGCGATTCCCTTTCTCGCCTCTCCTGAACTCCTGAGCCTCGATCGGGAGCGACAACTGCACGACGGATTCGAGTATCCGGATTTGTTTGGACTCAAGGCACTGCAGAAAGAGCAGAGCGGCACTGCCAGCCTAGCGGATCTAAAGAAGCGCCCATCCCGCAAGGTATCGCTCGAATACCCGCTCGGGAACATTGCCGTTCACGGACCAGCCGCGACACGGGAACAGCTTGCGGAACTGCTGAGGCAGGTGGCAGAACGGCTGGGCCCGCCCGAGCCGAAGTCAACCATGAGAGACCCGCGCCTGATGGTCGTGTATGCGCTTAACCTCCTCGATCCTGCCAACTGGCAGGACGCCACCGTCACCCTGCACGACGGGTCTACATCATCGGTACGTCAATACGTGTCGCCAGAAGCCGAAAGGAAGCACCTGGAGGCCTTGCAGGGGGAGTCAGGGCCAAAGAACGTCGATACCAACATGCAGCTTGCGCTCAACACTGCGCTCGATGATCCGTCTCGCTCGTCGCCCGAATTCGCCGCCGCTGCAGTGAAATGGGCGCAGTCAACTACCAACTCGCAAGGAAGCTTGGACGAAGCACGCATGCGCGATCAAGCCATCGTGGCCGCAGCGATGATCGCGATGAGAGACGGCGATGCGGAACTGCGAGCCTCGAAAGCTGAATGGGCGCGTGGAATTTTCGCCACAGTTTTAGGGGCTAAGACTGACCCTGCACCTCGGTTCCGCGACGGGCTGCAATTCAATTCCGTTGCAATAGCGTTTGTTGGCACCGTCCACATGGCCAGGGAAAGCGCCCGCCCGGAGCAGATTCGAGGCATTCTGCAGATCGCTGCTCATGGCGACCCGGCTGCGGCCCATGGGCTCGGCCCCGTGGCCGATGTGCTCGATTCCATTGACGAGCGACTGCTGCGTGCAGTACTTCGATGTGCTTTCGCGTCGTGCATTCAGCGCAGGCGCAACCGGGAAGCGACAGATGAGGAGCGTTCTTCAGATCGCGATCAGAGGCGTCAGAAGCTTGATGCTGCCGTCGACGCCGAAATGGCATGGTTGAGTGGGTCAGGAGCGGAGCCGGAATGGCCGGCCTTTCCAGATGAGGAGGTTCGGCGGCGCCGACACCTCCGCCTCCCGGGAAGCCCCGCCGAATCGCCGGAACCTGCCAAGAGGCCGCCCGACGAGTACGTCGACCACCAGGCCGCTGCCCTATGGCTGAGAAGCGCCAATCGCCTAGGCGACGTCTCGAAGCATCCGTGGCTGCGCGATATCGCGAGGGTCTACGGCCCATGGACGATGGCTGCGAATGGCGCGGGCCTCGACCGAAACGAAGACATCGACGATCCACCTAGGGAGTGGAACGACGGCTACTTTGATCTCCTGGCGGGTGCGCTCGCTGGACTATCGCTCCCGGCAATCGAGCAGCTCGCCCTCGAACCATTGGTATCGTTACCGGACGAGCCGTTCTTCGATGCCGTTGCCGACTTCGTGCGAAGCGTTGATGCCGTGTATTTCCGCGGGCACGGAATCTCCGAAACGGCCGCGGTAGCAATCCGAACCAAGCTGGCTGAACGGCTGACGGAAAGCAACGGATGGAGATGGATGGTGACCAACCGGTCGCCATCCATAGAGCGGCACATCGGGTCCGCCATTGCCGCACTATTTTTCAATCAGAATGGGTACGTGCCCACAAAGTGCTACTTGCTTCCGCCCGGGATCGACCGCCTCCCGCCGTTCTTGCCTGTTCTGGAGCAGCTTGCGAGGAGTGGGCCATCTCTGTCCGTTGCGTCCATTGCGATGAATCTTCTCGAAGTGTCCCCGAGACCGATCCAACTTCCATTCGTCGTCCCGGCGGCAAAGGCCTGGGTGGACAGTTATCCGGACGATACACGGTTCTGGATTGACTACGGAATTGGCCGCCGCGTGTGCCTCTGGATAGAGAACGTTCTCGGGCAAGACGCGGCACTGCTTGGCGAGAGCCATCCACAGCGATTCGAGGTAGACCGACTGGTGGCGGCGCTTGTCCGCGTGGGTGTTGTCGAGGCCCGCCAGCTTGAGCAGTTGCTCGCAAAAAGATAGAGAAGCCGCCACCAATTGAACGAACGGAAGTCGCCTCGGGCCTTCGCGCGCCACACTTGATTGCCCGAATTCCCCCTTATGGCCAACAGATCCGCGGTATTGTCCCCCGGATCGTGCAGTATTGGTGAAACTCGGCTCACTTACAGCGCGAGCGGCTGCAGCTCCGGTACGGCTTTGGAAGGACCGCTTGGGGCCTTAGAGTCGTCAGTCCGCGATACCTCCCAACTGTCCGAAACGGCCGAGGACCGGACATCCGCGGCATTTACGCTGGATGTCGGGGACGGTCGCATGCGGACGCGCACGAGCGGATCACTTGCCAGCCAACTATGTGCTCCATAAAGCTCACGCTTTTAACTTGTGCACTCTATGGCTTGAGGACGGGGATTTTCAACTCTTTAGGAAATTCGATCTTACGAATGGCGGCGAAGAGCGGCCGCAGGGGATACATCTCACGCCCGTACAGCTCCTCTGCATCGCGCTTCCCGGTTCGCCTGGTATGTCCGATGAGCGCACGTTGGACTTCGCTGCCGATTTCGGCCTCCCTGCACAGCTCCTTGAACAGATGACGGAAACTGTGCAAGGTCTTACGCGCATCCTCGATACGAACATGCTCACGCAGAAAGATGCCAAACCAGCGCGTGAAGCCGGCCGACCGGCTGCCGTCGGCGTTCGCCTTGAGCGCGGGAAAGAGCTGAGCGTGCTTGCTGGACTTCATCTTCTCGACATACCGCAGGAACCCTAGGTCGATAATTTCGTCCCGAAGCGGGAGGCGTCGGCGCGATGCGAGAGTTTTCAGGTGTTGACCGTCGCCGGTGTCTGTAACGTCAAGATACCAACCCAGCCCCGCCGCCTCCCGGATGTCTGCGACCGTGAGCTGCGCAAGCTCTTCGATTCTTGCGCCCGTGTAGTACGCCAGCACCGGGAGCCACCACGCTGCCTCCACACCAGCCCGCTGCGGCAGCCTGAGTGCCCTGCGAAAGAGCGAGTGCCCGAAAATTGCAATCAGCTCCGCAACCTCAAACGGAAGTCGCGGCTTTCGGATCACAGCCGGCCTGGTGACCTCGATGCGAAGAGCCGGGTTGACCGACAGCCGTTCCTCGATGACCGCGCGCTGCAGGATTGAACAGACCATCCCGAGCTTCTTCTCGACCGTGCGGTAGTGCGTTCCACGCCCTTCGAGTTCCTTAACGTAGGCTTTGACGTGCGCGCGCGTGAGGCTGCGAACATCTTCAAGCTGCGTCAATGCTCGAAATTCGTTCCAGGCATGCCGGTAGGCGCGGGTCGTTTTCGGCGGACGCTGGCTCTTGGCCTTCTCCCAAAGCGCAAAGATCGCGTCAAGGTCGCAGCCGCCCTCTGCCGTGCCGGAATGCGGGACGGCGTCTGGCGGCACGACCTGGTCGGTCAAGACCACCTCGCCTTGCTGCCGCCGGTGCTGCAGCTCCAGAGTCTGGACCACGGTCTGCAGGAAGCGGTAGGCGAGCTGCCGGCGAGCCTGCGGCTCAAGACGAAGCTCGTACCCGGCGAGGTGCAAAAAGGAGTCGAGCGCTGGTTCAATTGCCTCGATCCTGCCCCGGGCGAGGATGCTCCGGAGGTCCGCTTCGGTCGAAGCCAAGGTGCCCCCATAGGCGTCGAAGGCCTCGTCGTCAAACCCGTTTACGCGCTCACGCTCATCGGTCTGGAGAACGCTACGCGTCCAAAGAGCAAGCAGTCGCTGCTCTTCGGCGGCCGTGAGCGATGTACGCGTCATCAGCCTCTTCGCAAGAAGCACGGCCTTCTTTGCGCGGAACTCTTTCTCCAGGCGCAGCGACTCTCGCCGGCAGCGGATACGCGCCTCGCGCCTGTCCGAGGTCTTGAGGCTAACGCGGATTTCCCTGCTCTTTCGCCCAGGATAGAGGGGGCGGAGCGATGCAGGAATTACGACGCGGATATAGTAGTTGCGCCCGCGCCGCTCAAGGCGGTGTTCTTTCTGCATACACCAAAGTCTCCATGTGAAAGTGGAACACTTCGGTGTAGCAATGCAGTTTTATCCGGCCCCCGAAACGCCTGATCTCCCTGTCAGTTCAGGCGGTTATACGGATGCTGGCGGAGAGAGAGGGATTCGAACCCCCGGTACGGATAACCGTACAACAGATTTCGAGTCTGCCGCATTCGACCACTCTGCCATCTCTCCGCGTCGCGGGCGGCTGCACTGCGCGCGAGGCGGCGGATTTTATCACGCACCGCGGCTCAGCCCGCGCGGGAAATCCGCTCCAGGCCGCCCATGTAGGGACGCAACGCCGCCGGCACCGTGACCGAGCCGTCGGCATTCTGGTAGTTCTCGAGAATCGCTACCAGCGTGCGCCCGACGGCGAGCCCGGAGCCGTTCAGCGTGTGCACCAGCTCGGGCTTGCCCTTGGCGTTGCGAAAGCGCGCCTGCATACGGCGCGCCTGGAAAGCCTCGAAGTTCGAGCAGGACGAGATCTCGCGGTAGGCGTTCTGGCCGGGGAGCCAGACCTCGATGTCGTAGGTCTTGGCCGAGGAGAAGCCCATGTCGCCGGTGCACAGCACCACCGTGCGGAACGGCAGCTCAAGCTTCTTCAGGATCGTCTCGGCGTGCCCGGTCAGCTCCTCGTGGCAGCGGTACGAATCCTCCGGGCGCACGACCTGGACCAGCTCGACCTTGTCGAACTGGTGCTGGCGGATCATGCCGCGCGTGTCCTTGCCGGAGGCACCCGCCTCCGAGCGGAAGCACGGCGAATGACAGACGAACTTGAGCGGCAGTGATTCGAGCGGGACGATCTCGTCGCGCACGAAATTGGTGACCGGATACTCCGCGGTCGGGATGAGGTAGAGGTCGCGGCCCTCGATCTTGAACAGGTCGTCCCTGAACTTGGCCAGACTCGAGACGCCGTTGGCGCACTCGCCGCTCACCATGTAGGGCACGTAGGCCTCGGTGTAGCCGTGCTCCTGCGTGTGCACGTCGAGCATGAATTGCGCGATCGAGCGATGCAGGCGCGCCACGCCCGCGCGCATCACCACGAAGCGCGCGCCGGCGAGCTTGGCCGCCGTCTCGAAATCGAGCATCCCGAGCCCCGCGCCGACGTCGACGTGGTCCTTCGGCGCGAAGTCGAATGCGCACGGTGTTCCCCAGCGTCGCTGCTCGACGTTGTCCTCCGCGCTCATTCCCCGCGCAACGCTTTCATGCGGCAGGTTGGGGATAACCTCGAGGAACTGCCTCATGCGCTCCTGCGTCTGCGCGAGCGTCTTTTCCAGCTCCCCGAGCCTGGCGTTGATCGCGCCCGACTCCGCCATCAACGGGCCAACGTCCTCGCTCTTTGCTTTCGCCTGGCCGATTCTCTTCGCCTGCGCGTTGCGCGCCGCCTGCAATTCCTGGGTCCGGGTCTGAATATCCTTGCGCTCGGCTTCGAGCTCAAGGAAGGCTTCACGCTCGAACGCGTAGCCACGTGTCGCCAGCCGCGCGATGGTAGCGTCGAGGTCGGTTCTGAGCAGCTGGATGTCGATCATTTTCGTTTCCTGCCAGCAGCTTGGTCGAGGCCGCGCAGGATCTCGAGTTTCTCCCGAATGCGCGCTTCCAAGCCCCGATCGGTTGGCCGGTACCACTCGACCTCCGGCATGCCCTCGGGAAAGTAGCGCTCGCCCGCCGCGTACGCGCTCTCTTCGTCGTGCGCATAGCGGTAGTCCTTGCCGTAGCCGAGCTCCTTCATCAGGCGCGTCGGGGCATTGCGCAGGTGCATTGGCACCGGCCGCGTCCCGTCCTGTTCGACGAAGGCGCGGGCGGCATTATAGGCCGCGTACGCCGCGTTCGACTTCGCCGCACAGGCCATGTAGATCACGGCTTCGGCGAGCGCGAGCTCACCCTCCGGCGTACCGAGTCGCTCGTAGGTCTCGCAGGCATCGAGTGCCAGGTGCAAGGCGCGCGGATCGGCCAGCCCGATGTCCTCGGTCGCCATGCGCACGATGCGCCGCCCCAGGTACAGCGGTTCCGCGCCGCCGTCGAGCATGCGCACCAGCCAGTAGAGGGCGGCGTCCGGATCGGAGCCGCGCACCGACTTGTGCAGCGCGGAGATCTGGTCGTAGAACTGCTCGCCACCCTTGTCGAAGCGCCGCAGGTTCCGGGCGAGCGTCTGCTCGACGAAGGCACCGTCCACCTGCGCCACCTGCGCCGCCCTGGCCGCCGTGCCGAGGATCTCCAGGGCATTGAGCAGGCGCCGCGCGTCGCCGTCCGCGAAGCCCACCAGGCGCTCGCGCGCCAGCGCATCGAGCTCGATTCCGGGCAGCGCCTGCGGGGCCGCGCGCCCGCACAGCTCGCCCAGCTCCTCGGGCGACAGGCTCTCCAGCACGTACACCGTCGCGCGCGAAAGCAGCGCGCCGTTGACCTCGAACGACGGGTTTTCGGTGGTGGCGCCGATGAAGGTCACCAACCCGCGCTCGACGTAAGGCAGGAACGCGTCCTGCTGCGCCTTGTTGAAGCGGTGCACCTCGTCGACGAACAGGATGGTGCGCCGCCCGCGCGCGAGGTTGGCCTCGGCCGCCTGCACCGCGTCGCGGATGTCCTTAACGCCGGATAGCACGGCAGAGAGCGCGATGAACTCGGCGTCGAAGGCACGCGCCATCAGCCGCGCGAGCGTGGTCTTGCCCACGCCCGGCGGTCCCCACAGGATCATCGAGTGCGGCGTGCGCGACTCGAACGCGAGCCGCAGCGGCTTGCCCGGGCCGAGCAGGTGGCGCTGGCCGACGACCTCGTCGATCGAGCGCGGGCGCAGCGCCTCGGCGAGCGGTGCGGCCGGCGCCGGGGTGCCGAACAGGTCGGACATGGTCGCCTTGGTCTACCCGCTCCCGAGCACGTCGGCGCCCTTGGGCGGCACGAAGTGGAACACGCTGGCATCGACCCGCACGTTGCGCTGCAGGTCGGTGAAGCGCAACTCGGTCCTCTGGCCGAAGTGATCCACCAGCTCCATCGCCACGATGCCGGCCGCGTCCAAGCCGATGCGGATGCTATCGAAGCCGGCCTCGGTGTCGCGCGGTTTGGCCTGCAGCCACTCTAGCCCGTCCTTGTCGCCCGCGTCGCTCAGCACGAACGCCTGTTCGACCCCCGCATCCCCGGCGAGCAGCGCCGCCGGAGTCGAGCCGAGCGCCTTCGCCATGCGGCGCACCGTCACTTGGTTGAGGTCCTGATCGTAGATCCAGACCCGCGTGCCGTCGCCCACGATGAGCTGCGGATAGGGCTTGGCGTAAACCCAGCGAAAGCGCCCCGGGCGCACGAACACGAAGTGCCCGCTCGATTGTTGCACCAGGGTGCCATTGCGGTCGTAGACCTTCTGCGTGAAATCGGCGCTCGCCGAGTGAGTGGTCGCCACGTAGGCGTGAAAGCGCTCGAGGCTCGATGCGCGCGCTCCGAACGCCGCGGCGAGCGCCAGCGCAGCGAGCAGCCCGCGCAGCGCGCCGCTCATTGCGCCCTCGCCGGAACAAGCACCTCGCGGTTGCCGTTCGCCTGCATCGCGGACACCAGCCCCGCACGCTCCATGTCCTCGATCAGCCGCGCAGCGCGGTTGTAGCCGATGCGCAGATGGCGCTGCACCAGGGAGATCGAGGGCCGGCGCGTGCGCAGCACGATCTCAACCGCCTGGTCGTACAGCGGATCCTTCTCGCCCGCCGACTCGCCGTCGCCGCCCTCCGCGCCCTCGCCTCCCACCGAAGGCTCGAGCACCTCCTCGAGGTATTCCGGGCGGGCGAGATTCCTGAGGTATTCGACCACCTTGTGCACCTCGTGGTCGGCGACAAATGCGCCGTGCACGCGCTGCGGCAGCCCGCTCCCCGGGGGCAGGTACAGCATGTCGCCCGCGCCGAGCAGCGCCTCGGCGCCGGACTGGTCGAGGATGGTGCGTGAGTCGATCTTGCTGGAGACCTGGAACGCTATCCGGGTCGGAATGTTCGCTTTGATCAGTCCGGTGATCACATCCACCGAGGGCCGCTGCGTGGCAAGCAGCAGATGGATGCCCGATGCGCGCGCCTTCTGCGCGAGCCGCGCGATCAGCTCCTCGACCTTCTTGCCGACCACCATCATCAGGTCGGCGAGCTCGTCGATCACCACCACGATGAACGGCAGCTGCTTGAGCGGCTGCGGGTTGCCGGTGTCGAGGGTGAGCGGATCCTCGAGCGTGCGGCCCTGCTTCTCGGCTTCGGCGACCTTGTGGTTGAAGCCCGACAGGTTGCGCACCCCGAGCCAAGACATCAGCTTGTAGCGCCGATCCATCTCCGCCACGCACCAGTTGAGCGCGTTGGCGGCCTGCTTCATGTCGGTGACCACCGGCGCCAGCAGGTGCGGGATGTTCTGGTAGACGGACAGCTCGAGCATCTTCGGGTCGACCAGGATCAGGCGCACGTGCCGCGCCTCGGACTTGTACAGCAGCGACAGGATCATGGCGTTGATCGCCACCGACTTGCCCGAGCCGGTCGTTCCCGCCACCAGCAGGTGCGGCATCTTGGCCAGGTCGGCCACCACGGGATTGCCGGCGATGTCCTTGCCCAAAGCGAGCGCGAGCGGGGAGTGCGCCCCGTGGTACACCTCCGAGCCTAGGATCTCCGACAGGCGCACGGTCTGGCGGTGCGGATTGGGGATCTCCAGCCCCATGCAGGACTTGCCCGGAATGGTCTCCACCACCCGGATCGAGACCACCGACAGAGCGCGCGCCAGGTCCTTGACCAGGTTCACGATCTGGCTGCCCTTCACGCCCACCGCTGGCTCGACCTCGTAGCGCGTGATCACCGGGCCCGGGTAGGCAGCCAGCACCTTGACCGCGACCCCGAAGTCCGAGAGCTTTTTCTCGATCAGGCGCGAGGTGAACTCGAGCGTCTCGGCGCTCACCAGCTCGCCCTCGTGCGCGGGCTCGTCGAGCAGCTTGAGCGGCGGCAGCGGCGTGTCCGGCAGGTCGTCGAACAGCGGCGCCTGCTTTTCCTTCTGCACGCGCTCGGAGCGCCTGATCTCCACCACCGGCGGCTCGATGCGCACCGGCGGATGCTCCTCCTCGCGCTTGCGCTCCGCTTCCACGGCGAACTCGCGCTCCCCGCGCGCCACCTCCCCCAGCCTGCGATCCTGGCGGCGCTCCCATTGCCGCACGCCGAGCGCGTACCCCGCCTCGAGCAGGAAGCCGGTGAGCTCCGCGATGCCGAGCCAGGAGATTCCGGTGAACAGGCTGAAGCCCACCGCCACGAGCGTGAGCAGCGCGAGCGTCGCCCCGGTGAAGCCGATCAGGCTGGAGGCGAGTCGGCCGCCCACCTCGCCGACCAGCCCGCCCGGGGCGAGAGGCAGCGCGGCGGAAAGCGAATACAGGCGCAGCGATTCGAGCGACGCGCTCGCCAGCAGCAGCACGCCGAAGCCCACCAGTGCGAACGCAAGCGGCCGCGGGTCGACGAGGGGCGTGCCGTCGAGCCGTCGATAGCCCCACACCACGACGTACAGGCACAGCGCCACCCACCAGTAGGCCGAAACTCCGAACAGGTAGAGCAGCAGGTCGGCGAGCCAAGCGCCGAAACGCCCGCCGGCATTCTGGGCGACGGCGCCGGTGGCGCTGTGCGACCAGCCGGGATCGCCCTTGTGAAAGCTGAGCAGGATCAGCAGGAGGTAGGCAGCCAGCGCGACCAGCACCAGCCATTTCGCCTCGCGCAGCAGGCTGGCGAGCTTCGCTGGAAGGGGGGCTCCGGAGGTTTTCGCTGCTGCGCCCATCGCGACCGTCGATGGCCGCATTCTAACCCAGATGCCGGCCGCGCCCCGGCGCGCGGGACGCAAACCGCCGCCGGGCGAGCCTCCGGGCGTCTGCGCAGCCGGCTACTCGGGCAGCAGGATCGTGTCGCGCAGCACGATGCTGGAGCCGCGCATCTCGATGAAACCGCCCAGTTGCAGGTCCTTCATGACGCGGCTCACCATCTCGCGCGAAGCGCCGATCATCTTGGCGATGTCCTGCTTCGGCAGCCGCTTGGTGACCACCTTCTGTCCGTTGACCGTCTCCGCCATGTCGAGCAGCAGGCGCGCGACGCGCCCGTACACGTCCAGCAGCGCCAGGCTGCCGATCTTGCGATCGGCCTCGCGCAGCCGGCGTACCAGGCCGCGCATCAGTGCCATTGTCATGTCGAAGTTGCCCGCCAGGCAGTTCTTGAAGTCGCGCTTGGTGATGGCGAGCAGCTCGCAGGGCTCGATCGTCAGCACGCTCGCCGAGCGCGGGCTGTCGTCGATCAGGCCCATCTCGCCGAAGAACTCCCCCGGCCCGAGGATGGCAAGAATCACTTCCTTGCCGTCGGCGTCGCTCATCATCACCTTCAGGCGCCCGGAAATGATGATGTACAGCGAATCGGTCAGGTCCCCGGCCGCCACCACGTTGGTGCCGCGGGTCACGCTGCGCCGGCTCACCATGGTCGTGAGCATGCGCAACTGGTCGTCGGGAAGGCTCGCGAACAACGGCACCGCTCTCAACACCGCCGTCGACACGGTTGTGGTCATCGCCGCCATAAGCTCGCGCTCCTCCGCTCGTCGCGCTGCCTATGGTAGCAGAATCGAGCGCCGCAACGGCGGCCGCGGGGCTCGGTCGGCCCCGCCCCGCGCGGCCAGCCCACGGCGGGATCGTCGGCGCGGGCCGTCCGCTATAATCGGCAATGGAAATCCGCCCCCAAACATACCGAACAACGCACCGAAACAAGCGATGCCCACGCGTCACGCGCGACTGCTGATTCTCGGTTCGGGGCCGGCCGGGTATACCGCCGCGGTCTACGCCGCGCGCGCCAATCTGAAGCCGGTGCTGGTCACCGGACTCGCGCAAGGCGGCCAGCTCATGACCACCACCGACGTCGACAACTGGCCCGCCGATGCGGACGGCGTGCAGGGACCCGAGCTGATGGAGCGCTTCCAGAAGCACGCCGCGCGCTTTGACACCGAGCTCGTGTTCGATCAGATCCAGCGGGCCGCGTTCGGCGAGCGCCCGCTGCGGCTGGAAGGCGACGCGGCGAGCTACACCTGCGACGCGCTGATCGTCGCTACCGGCGCCTCGGCGCGCTACCTGGGCCTGCCCTCGGAGCAGAAGTTCATGGGCCGCGGCGTGTCCGCGTGTGCGACCTGCGACGGGTTCTTCTACAAGGGGCAGGACGTGGCCGTGCTGGGCGGCGGCAACACCGCCGTCGAGGAGGCGCTGTACCTGACGCATATCTGTCGCCGGGTCACCCTGGTGCACCGGCGCGACCGGTTCCGCGCCGAGAAGATCATGGTGGACAAGCTGATGAAGCGGGTCGCCGAGGGCAAGATCGTGCTCGAGCTCGACGCGGTGCTCGACGAGGTGCTGGGCGATGCGAAAGGCGTCACAGGCGTGCGCCTCAGGCAGGTCAAGACCGGCGCCGCGAAGGAGCTGGCGGTGACCGGGGTATTCGTCGCCATCGGCCACACCCCGAACACGCAGATCTTCGAGGGGCAGCTGGAAATGGCCAACGGCTACATCGTGACGCACGGCGGGCGCGACGGCGACGCCACCGCCACCAGCGTCCCCGGCGTATTCGCCGCCGGCGACGTTCAGGATCACGTCTACCGTCAGGCGGTCACCAGCGCGGCGACCGGGTGCATGGCGGCGCTGGACGCCGAAAAGTACCTCGACGCGCTCGGCGCGTGAACGCTGCCAAGAGGCCGGCGATGCACAAGCCCAGCGACGACGCAGAGTTCCGCAAGGCGGTGGCCGGTGTCCAGCCGCTGACCGTCGCGCGCCGCGTCACGCAGAGGAAGTCTCCGCCTCCGGCCCCGGTGGCGCGGCAGACGGAGCGCGACGTACAGGCCGTGCTCGCGGAGAGCCTCGCCGGTCCGTTCACCGTGGACGACGAGTTCGATTCCGGCGAGGAGCTGAGCTTCCTGCGCGAGGGGCTGCCCCGCCAGGTGCTGCGCCGCCTGCGGCGCGGCGACTGGGTGGTGCAGGACAGCCTCGACCTTCACGGCATGGACCGGGTGCAGGCCGCCCTCGCCGTGGCCGCGTTCCTGCGCGACTGCTGCGCGCACGGGCTGCGCTGCGTGCGCATCGTGCACGGCAAGGGTCTGGGGTCGAAAAACCGGCGACCGGTGCTCAAGGGCAAGCTGCACAAGTGGCTCACGCCGCGGGACGAAGTGCTAGCGTACTGCCAGTCGCCCGATACCGACGGCGGCAGCGGGGCGGTGCTGGTGCTGCTGCGCGCGCGCCGCTAGGGAAGGCCGGTCAGACGGCGGATTCGTTGGTCTCGCCGGTGCGGATGCGCACCACGTGCTCGACTGACGTGACGAAGATCTTGCCGTCGCCGATCTTGCCGGTGCGCGCCGACTTGACGATGGCGTCGATCGCCGCTTCGACCTGGCCGTCGGTCAGCACCACCTCGATCTTGACTTTTGGCAGGAAGTCGACCACGTACTCGGCACCGCGGTAGAGCTCGGTGTGGCCCTTCTGCCGGCCGAAACCCTTCACCTCGGTGACGGTGAGCCCGGTCACCCCCACTTCGGAGAGCGCCTCGCGCACTTCGTCGAGTTTGAACGGCTTGACGATGGCCTCGATTTTCTTCATCTGGGGTCCTCCCGAGCGCGGCGTACCGCGCGACAGCCCTTGAGCGCCGATTGTAGCGCGGCTGCCGGCCGCCGTGCGCGCGCCGTCGCGCATGCTGCGCGCAGCGCGCTCATATAATGCGGACATGCCGATCATCGCCGCGGCGCGCCCCGGGCACGGGGCGGCGCCGAAGTAATCCGCGTTGGAACAGCTGCGCGTCGTCGAATCGCTGGCAGGGATCGACCCCGTAGCGTGGAACGCGCTCGCTGCCGGCAACCCGTTCGTGCGCCACGAGTTCCTATCGGCGCTGATCGACACCGGCTGCGCCGTGGCGCGCACCGGCTGGCAACCGCAGTTCCTGTTGCTCGAGCGCGACCGCCGGCTGGCCGCGGCGATGCCGCTGTTCCTCAAGTCGCATTCCCACGGCGAGTACGTGTTCGACTGGGCATGGGCCGACGCCTACGAGCGCCACGGCCTGCAGTACTACCCGAAGCTGCTGTGCGCGGTGCCATTCACGCCCGTGTGCGGGCCGCGGCTGCTGGCGGCGACCGATGCCGACCGGCGCACGCTGCTCGCCGCCGCGCTCGAGGCGGCCAGGGAGGTGTCCTCGCTGCACGTGCTGTTCCCGGCGCCGGCCGAAGCGCAGCTCATGCAGGGCGAAGGGCTGCTCATGCGCCGCACGGTGCAATTCCACTGGCGCAACGAGGATTACGCCGATTTCGACGCCTTCCTTGCCCGCATGTCGCACGCCCGGCGCAAGAACATCCGCCAGGAGCGCCGCCGCGTGCGCGAGGCGGGAGTGACCTTCCGCTGGCTGCGCGGCCCGCAGATCGAGCGGCAGCAATGGGAGTTCTTCAACCGCTGCTATCGCCACACCTACGCGGCGCACCGCTCGCGGCCGTACCTCAACCTCGAGTTCTTCCTGCGCATGGGGGCGACGCTGCCCGAGCACACCCTGCTGATCGTGGCGGAGCGCCACGGCCAGCCGATCGCGGCTGCGCTCAACGTCGTGGCCGGGCAGACGCTCTTCGGCCGCTACTGGGGAGCGCTCGAGCACGTCCCGCTGCTGCACTTCGAGGCCTGCTACTACCAGGCGATCGAGTTCGCGATCACCCACCGCCTGGCGAGCTTCGAGGGCGGCGCGCAGGGCGAGCACAAGCTTTTTCGCGGCCTGCTGCCGGTCGAGACACTCTCGGCCCACTGGCTGGCGCACCCGCGCTTCGCGCGCGCGATCGAGGATTACCTAGAGCGCGAATCGCAGGGCGTGGCGCGCTACGTCAACGAGCTTGCCGAGCACTCGCCGTTCAAGGCCGACACCTGATAGGAGCACAGCATGCGATTGCAGGACCAGGTCAGCATCGTCACCGGCGCCGGCTCGGGCTTCGGCGAGGGCATCGCCCGGCGCTTCGCCGCCGAAGGCGCTCGGGTGCTCGTGAACGACATCGACGCCGCCGGCGGCGAGCGCGTGACGCGCGCGATCCGCGAGGCGGGCGGGACCGCCGAATTCGTGCTGGCCGACGTCACGCGCGACGCCGACTGGGCAAAGCTCGTGCAGGCCGCGGGCGCGCAGTTCGGCCGGCTCGACGTCGTGGTCAACAACGCCGGCTGGACCCACCGCAACAAACCCTACCTCGAAGTGAGCGAGGCAGAGTTCGACAAGGTCTACGCGGTCAATGTGAAGAGCGTTTACCTGTCGGCGCGGCACGCGGTGCCCTTGTTCCGCCGGCAGGGCGGCGGCGCGATCGTGAACATCGCCTCCACCGCGGGCGTGCGGCCGCGCCCCGGGCTCACCGTATACAACAGCTCCAAGGGCGCCGTGATCGTGCTGTCGAAATCGATGGCCGCCGAGTTCGGGCCCGACAAGATCCGCGTCAACTGCGTCAACCCGGTGTTCAGCCCGGATACCGCGCTGTCAGCCGAGTTCGCCGGCGGCGCGCTGACCCCCGAAGCGCGCGCCAGGTTCCTCTCCACCATCCCGCTCGGGCGCTTCTCCACCCCGCTCGACGTCGCCAACGCCTGCCTGTACCTCGCCTCCGATGAAGCGGCCATGGTCAGTGGCGTGTGCATCGAGGTGGACGGCGCACGCTGCGTATAACGCACCCCACCCCCCGGTTGCGGAGGGGGCGCGGGGGAGCCGTGGAGTGCCCCCGCTTTACCGGAAGTCCGGACCGACGCGCTCGAGCGCGTCGGTGACCAGGCAATCCACGCCCCAGTCGAGCAGGCGGCGCGCGTGGGCCGGTTCGTTCACGGTCCAGGCCAGCACCGCTTGGCCGGCGTCATGACATTGTCGGACCAGAACCTCGCTCAACAGCACCTGATTGCTGTGCAGCGCGACGCAGCCCAGCGCCGCGAGCCGCTCGCGCCAGCCCGACGGCGTGCGGCGGCTAACGATCAGGCCGCGCGGCAACTCGGGCACCGCGGCGCGCGCGCCCTCGAGCGCCTCGGGCGACGACGATGACAGTACCGGCTGCAGCGCGCTGCCACGCCACAGCTCGTGCGCGGCGCGCGCGACCGCATCGCCCACGGCGCGCTCGTTGCCGGCCACGGCCTTGATCTCGACGTTCGCCCACACGCCGAGCTCGCGGCACAGCTGGGCCGCCTCCTCGAAGCGCGGGACGCGCTCGCCGCGCCAGGCCTCGCCCATCCAGCTGCCGGCATCGAGCGGCGCGATGTCGGCGTACCTCATGAGCGCGACTTCCCCGCCGACGCCGGTCGTGCGGTTGAAGGTGGGATCGTGGATCAGCAGCAGCGTGCCGTCGGCCGCGCGCCGGACGTCGAACTCCACGCCCTTGAAGCCAAGCGCCGCGCCGCGCCGGATCGCCCCGAGGGTGTTCTCCGGAGCGAGCGCTCCGCCTCCGCGGTGCGCGACCAGGCGTGGATAGGGCCAAATGCTCATCCGGTTCCTGCCTCGCGAACTCCGAGATCGATCGACGCCCTCACAATCGGACAATCTAGCGCACTGCGCGCCGTGGCGCCCGGCTCGTTTCGCTGCGCAGGAGCTCTACGGTTTAGAACCCGCCGCCGACTCCCACTCGAACTCGTAGGGATGCGCCATGAGCCGGGTGATCACCGCCCTGACGTCGGCGTCATGCACCAGGATCCGGTCGAGCGCCTGCGTGATCGGCATGTCGATCCCTAGCCGTCGGCTCAGGATGGCGGCCGACTCGGCCGAGCAGAAGCCTTCGGTGACGATCTTGCGCTCGCCGAGGATGTCGTGCCACTTCCTTCCCTGGGCGATGGCGATGCCGAGCGAGGTATTGCGCGAATGCGCGGCGCTGCAAGTGAGCGTCAGGTCCCCGACGCCGCACAGCCCCAGGAAAGTCTGCAGCCTCGCACCCTTGGCCAAGCCGAGGTGCGTCATCTCCGCCAGGCCGCGCGCGATCAGCGTGGCGCGCGCGCCCTCGCCGAGCTTCCTGCCGTCTGCAATGCCGCAGGCGATCGCGAATACGTTCTTCATCACGCCGCCGAGCGCTGCGCCGACGACGTCCGCCGACAGGTAGGTGCGAAACCGCGGCGTCCCGATCGCGCGCACCAGCCGCTCGCCCACCGCCAGATCGACGCGGGCCAGGGTGACGCCGGTGGGCAGGTTGGTGGCGATTTCCTTTGCGAACGAGGGGCCGTAGAGCACGCCGACGGTCGCCGCAGGCAGCGATTCGGCGATCACCTCGGGCATCAGCGCACAGCTCGTGCGCTCGATTCCCTTGGCGCAGCTCACCACGGGGGTCCCGTCGCGCAGCAGCGGCCGCATCTGCTCGGCGACGCTGCGCAGGCACCGCGAACAGGATGAACTCGGCCCCGGCGAGAGCGTCGGTGGAGCGGATCCCCGGCACCAGCGGCACCCCGGCAAGGAACACGGCATTCACCGCGTCGCGGTTGACCGACGCGACCACTTCCGGCTCGCGCGCCCAGAGCACCGTGTCGTGACCGGAGCGCCGGATCACGCACGCCATCGCAGTGCCGACGGCCCCGCCGCCCACCACCGCCGCCCTCGCCCTCAAGGTCCTCCTTCGATTGCGGTCTGACTCAGGGCTCGATGCGCTTGCCGGTGTCGGCGTCGAACAGATGGACCGCCTCGGCCTCGAAGCGCAGCGGCAGCGCAGCCTGTCTCTGCGGCAAGTGCGCGTGCAGCCGCGCCGCGACGCGGGTGCCGGTCTTGTTCGGACCGATGTGGCCGTACACGAGCGTGTCCGAACCGAGCAGCTCGATGAAGTCGACGTGCGGCGCGAACGACGCGGCAGCGGCCTCGCACGGCAGCAGGTCCTCGGGGCGCACGCCCAGCAGCAGCCCGCGGCCGGCGAACATCGGCAGCGGCCGGGGCAGGCGCACCTGCACCTCGCCCTCGGCCGCCAGCGTCGCGCCGTTCGGTGCGATGCGGCCCCCGATCAGGTTCATCGGCGGCGAGCCGATGAACCCGGCCACGAAGGTCGTCGCCGGCCTGGCGTAGACCTCCAGCGGCGCGCCGATCTGCTCGGTGCACCCGGCGTTGAGCACCAGCATGCGCTGCGCCAGGGTCATCGCCTCGACCTGGTCGTGCGTCACGTACAGCGTGGTGGTGCCCAAACGCTTGTGCAGCTCCTGCAGCTCGCCGCGCATCTGCACCCGCAGCTTCGCATCCAGGTTCGACAATGGCTCGTCGAACAGGAATACGGCCGGCTCGCGCACGATCGCGCGCCCCATCGCCACGCGCTGGCGCTGCCCCCCCGAAAGGTCGCGCGGATTGCGCTTGAGCAGCGCCGAGAGCTCCAGGATCTCGGCCGCGCGCTGCACGCGCTTGTCGATCTCCGCCTTCGCGAGCCCGCGGATCTTCAGCCCGTATGCCATGTTGGCGTACACGCTCATGTGCGGATACAGCGCGTAGTTCTGGAACACCATCGCGATGTCCCGGTCCTTCGGCTCGAGCTCGTTGACCACGTTGCCCCCGATCGCCACCTCGCCGGAAGTCAGCCGTTCCAGCCCCGCCAGCATGCGCAGCAGCGTCGACTTGCCGCAGCCCGAGGGCCCGACGATCACCACGAACTCCCCATCGGCGACGTCGATCGACACCCCTTCGATTACCTTGACCGCACCGAAGGACTTGTACACGTTGCGGAACGATACGGCGGCCATCTATTTTTCCTGCTCGATCAAGCCCTTCACGAACCACTTCTCCATCAGGATCACGACCAGCGCCGGCGGCAGCATCGCCAGCATCGCGGTGGCCATGACCAGATTCCAGTCCACCGCCGCATCCCCGCCCGGAATCATGCGCTTGATGGCTATCACCACCGTGTACATGTTCTCCTGGGTGGTGATGAGCAGCGGCCACAGGTACTGGTTCCAGCCGTAGATGAACAGGATCACGAACAGCGCCGCGATGTTGGTGCGCGACAAAGGCAGCACCACGTCCCAGAAGAAGCGCATCGGCCCGGCGCCATCCATGCGCGCCGCTTCCATGAGCGAGTCCGGAATGGTGAGGAAGAACTGCCGGAACAGGAAGGTGGCGGTCGCCGAGGCGATCAGCGGCAGCGTGAGGCCGGCGTAGGTGTTGACCAGGTGCAGGTCGGAGACCACCTGATAGGTGGGAAAGATGCGTACCTCGACCGGCAGCATCAGGGTGATGAAGATCATCCAGAAAAAAAACATCCGCAGCGGAAAACGGAAGTACACGATGGCGTACGCGGACAGGATCGAGATGACGATCTTGCCGATCGAGATCGACAGCGCCATGATGAGGCTGTTCAGCATCATGCGGCTCACCGGGGCGGTGCTCGCGCCCGCGACGCCGTGCCTGAGCACGGTGACGTAGTTTTTCCACAAGTGGATGCCGGGCAGCAGCGGAAGCGGGACCTCGCGCATACGCTCCGCGGTGTGCGTCGAAGCGACGAACGTGAACCACACTGGAAACAGGATCGCGAGCACGCCCACGATCAGCATCGCATGGCAGAACAGATTCAGTCCGCGCCGGTTCTCGACCATCAGTACCGCACCCGGCGCTCGATGTAGCGGAACTGGACCGCGGTGAGCGCGATCACGATCGCCAGCAACACCACCGACTGCGCGGCCGAGCCGCCGATGTCGAGACCCTCGAAGCCGTCCCGGTAAACCTTGTAGACCAGGATCTGCGTCGACTGCATCGGCCCTCCCTGGGTCGAGGCGTCAATCACGCCGAAGGTGCCGAAGAAGGCGTAGGTCACGTTGACCACCAGCAGGAAGAACGAGGTCGGAGAAAGCAGCGGAAACACGATGGTCGCGAAGCGCTTGATCGGCCCGGCGCCGTCGATCGCGGCCGCCTCGATGAGCGAGCGGGGAATCGACTGCAGACCGGCGAGAAAGAACAGGAAGTTGTAGCTGATCTGTCCCCAGGTCGCGGCCACCACCACCAGGGTCAGCGCCTGGCCGCTGTTCAGCAGGTAGTTCCAGTCGTAGCCGAACCACCTCCTGAGCGCGTAGGTGACGAGGCCGACGGAGGGATTGAAAATGAACGCCCAGAGCACCGCGGCGACCGCGGGGGCCACGGCGTAGGGCCAGATGAGCAGCGTCTGATACTTCTTGCCGCCACGCAGGACGTAATCGCAGCAGGCGGCGAGCACCAGCCCGATCCCGATGCCGGAGGCGGAGACCAGAAGGCTGAATTCCGCAGTCACCCCGAACGAGGCGAGGTAGCGTGGATCCGTGAACAGATGCCTGAAGTTGTCGAACCAGACGAAGCGGATGCTAGTGCCGAAGGCGTTTTGCTCCAGCATCGACTGCCACATCGCCTGCTCCGCCGGCCACATGAAGAACACCAGCGTGATCGCGAGCTGCGGCGCGACCAGCAGGTAGGGCAGCCAGCCGGTCGGAAAATGGGCGCGCTTCTCAGTGGCCACGAACGAAAGACGGCCCCTTGCGGGGCCGTCCCATTCCTGGCATTGGCGCGCACACGCGCTCGCGCGCCTGTGCCCCTATCGGTTTTCGCGCTGGAACTTGCGCAGCAGCACGTCGCCGCGCTGCACGGCTTCGTCGAGCGCGGCCTTGGCCGACTTCTTGCCGGTCCACACCGCTTCGAGCTCCTCGTCCTCGATATCCCGGATCTGCGGCAGATAGCCCAGCCGAACGCCCTTCGATACCTTGGTCGGATTCCTCACCAGCAGCTGCTTGATCGCGACGTCAGTGCCCGGATTCTTCTCGTAGTAGCCTTCCTGCTTGGTCAGCTCGTAGGCCGCCTTGGTGATCGGCACGTAGCCGGTATTCTGGTGCCAGCGCGCCTGGATCTTGGGCGAGGACAGGAACTCGAAGAACCTCGCGATCCCCTGGTCATGCGCCTTCGACTTGCCAGTGAACACCCACAGGCTCGCGCCGCCGATGATCGTATTCTGCGGCGCCCCGGCCGCATCGGCGTCATAAGGCAATTGCGACACGCCGACGTCGAACTTGGCGTTGGCCTTGATATTGGCGTAGGCGGCCGAAGACGACGTGAGCATGGCGCAGTCGCCCGCATAGAACTTGGCTTCCGGCTCGGTAGTACGCCCCGCATAGGTGAAGCGGCCGTCCTTCGCCATCTGCCCTAGCAGCGCGATGTGGTTCACCATGGTGGGATTGTTGAAGGTCAGTTTCGCACCCAGGCCGCCGAACCCGTTGTTGAGGGTCGCGTACTGCACGTTGTCCCAGGCGCTCATGGTCTCGAGCTGCACCCAGACCTCCCAGCCCGTGGTGAACGCGCACGACGCGGCGCCAGTAGCCTTGATTTTCGCCGCATCAATCGCGACGTCGTCCCAGGTCTTCGGCGGATCGTTCGGGTCGATCCCCGCCTTCTTGAAAGCGTCCTTGTTGTAAAAGAAAACCGGCGTCGAGCTGTTGAACGGCATCGAGATCAGGCGACCATGCTCGTCGCTGTAGTAGCTCGCCACCGCCGGCATGTAGGCGCTCATGTCGAGCTTGTGACCGGTTTCCTGCATGAGCTTGTACACCGGCAGGACCGCGCCCTTCGCGCCCATCATGGTTGCCGTGCCTACCTCGAACACCTGCAGGATGTCCGGGGCGTTGCCGGCGCGGTACGCGGCGATCCCCGAAGACATCGTATCGGCGTAACCGCCTTTGTAAACCGGCACGACCTTGTACTCGGACTGCGACGCGTTGAAGTCGTTGGCGATCAAATTGACCTGGTCGCCCAGCTTGCCGGTCATCGCGTTCCACCACTGGATTTTAGTAACCGCGTAAGCGGGCGTCGCCGAAGCGAGGCCTAGCAGGATGGCAAATAGCTTGTTACGCATTGAGTGCTCCCTTTCCTCGTCAGGTTGTGAAACCCGCCATGAATCCCCGAGTCGCCCACCGTGGGTTCTGAATCCGCAGGTTAGCGGGTGAAAGTTACGTCCCGGTTATAGCGGTGTCCAGAATTGTTCCGCGTGCCGGGACTGCGCACGCAGCCCCGCCCTTCCTCCGATTGCGAAATTAGTAGTCGCCCGAGGAGCCGGGGTCATGATTTGGATCAAACCGGCGGCTTTCTGGCGCGCCCCGCCTCGCCGGCGGTCGCCCCATACCGCTCGGTCGGCAGCACCCGCTTGGTGCTCAGCTTTAACGGGCGCCGCGCCGGGTGATACCCGCTGTGGGCCAGCATGAAATCGTGCAGCAGGACGTTACCGCGCTTCACGGCCGCGTCGAGCGCGTCCATCGGCGTCTTCTTGTCCGCCCACACCGCCTCGAGCTCCTGGTCGATGACGAGTCGGATCGCGCGCAACGGCCCCAGGCGGA
>Ga0307373_10004679_pt1 | contig 22880 bp, 18 predicted proteins | sample OX2MG_FD_202534 | JGI IMG/M metagenome (GOLD analysis project Ga0307373, IMG submission 202534) | Soil microbial communities from Risofladan, Vaasa, Finland - OX-2 | ecosystem: Environmental > Terrestrial > Soil > Coastal area > Acid sulfate soil | place: Finland: Risofladan, Vaasa | collected... | reverse complement strand
CGCTGCCGCCGTAACTGTTGGTGATCGCCGCAGGCTTCAGGCTCTTGGCGTAGTTGACCGCCGTCTCCAGGTCGGAAAAGGAGGCGCTCGACGCCTCCACCAGGGTGATGTTGCAGTTGGGACATACCGCCGAGATCATGTCCAGGTCCAGGGAGACCTCCTGGGCCCAGCCGGTGTCGTTCTGGGGGAAGCTCGTCCCGCCGATCTGGTTGACCTTGGTGAAGGTCACGCACCCGCTCTTTGAGGTCGAGCTGCACAGCGGCGGGATGACCGGATCAGAGAGGCCGGTGTGGGTGTCGGTCGCGCCGCTGAGGATCGACCGGTAGGTCGCCAGGTCGGAGGCGGCGTGAGAGTCGTCATAGGCGTCGACCACCGCCACCGTCGGGCCGGAGCCGACCGGGACGGCGTTGGCGGCGGCGGCCAGCCCGTAGGCGTTCAACAGGTCCCCGGGGTAGTAGCCCGAGTTGGGGAGGCTGGTGGCTGCGCCGGTGCCGCCGGTGCTGTGGCCGGCGGGGCCGGGGCGCCAGTACTGCGAGGCGTACTCGAGCTGGACGGCGTGACACATGGCGTATCCCTTGGCCGGCACACCGCAGGCCGGCGCTTCGGGAGGTAGCGGTGGGTTGTAGCCGGGCCCCGTTCCGTTCGTGTCGCTGCTCGAGGGGGCCGCGACCGCTGCGGTGGCGAGCATCAGCCCGCTCAGGAACGCCCCCGCCGCCGCCATCATCTTCCGGTGACCGATCATCGTCGTTCTCCATCGGCTCCGAGGGAGGCCCGTTGAGGCCAGGCGTCTAGATTTCAGGTTTCTAACCGCCGAATGGAAAGTATGGAACGGCTACCGAACAGGAACAAGCTCGGCGTGCCTTGGGGGCGCCGCCATGTACCCGTGGGGGCGTTGGCCGGCCCCGGACTGGACGACCTTGCTCAGGGGCGCGATCTGACTAATTGAAAGATTTCCTCAGTTCGTTTATTCTGTCCCCATGAGCCAGGCCAGGAGTGAACGGCAGGTGCCCACCCGGCGGATCTCCTTCGAGGAATCCCTGGCCGGCCTACCCAGGCACTACGCCGACGGTGGGGATCTGGTCGGCAGTCATCTGCTGGCCGCCCTCTCCGGTCTCTTCCCTGACGGGGAGGACTTCTTCGTCCGCTCCGTCCGCCGCTTCCGGGATCAGGTGACCGATCCGGTCCTGAAAAGGCAGGTCAATGGGTTCATCGGGCAGGAGGCCATGCACGGCCGGGAGCACCGGGCCCTCAACGACCGTCTGGCTGAACTGGGATATCCCACCCGGCTGGTCGAGAAGGCCACCAAGAAGGGCCTGGAGATCCGGGAGCGGCTCCTTTCTGACAAGTCCAACCTGGCCGCCACCGCCGCCCTGGAGCATTTCACCGCTACCCTGGCCGAGGTGCTCCTCACTAATGAGAGCGTCCGCGTCCACATCGGCGATCCGGCCGTGCGGGACCTGTTTGTCTGGCACGCCCTGGAGGAGTCCGAGCACAAGGCCGTCGCATTCGACGTCTACAAGGCGGTCGGGGGCAGCGAGCGCACCCGCGTCGTCACCATGAAGTTCCTCCGCTTCGGATTCATAGCCGGCCTCTTCGCCTGGGTCAGCGTGTCGGTGCTGACCGACCCCGCCATTTACCGGCCGGGTCGCCTACTGCCCAGCCTGAGGCGCATGGCCAGGTCCCCTCTGGTCAGCCGGGACCTGTACCGCCGCCTCAAGGACTACGACCGGCCCAGCTTCCACCCCGAGGACAGAGATACCACCGCCCTGGTCGAACAGTGGCGCACCGAGTTGTTCGGCCCCGAGGGCACCCTCAACGACAAGTTGGTCGGCGCCGCTTGAGGCCGGGCCCCAGCCAGATGGATCGGAGGTCCAGGTGAAGAGCTTCAACGGAAAAGTCAGCGCCATCACCGGCGCCGGCTCGGGCATCGGCCGGGCCCTGGCCATCGACCTGGCCGGGCGGGGTTCGCACCTGGCTCTGTCCGACATCAACACCGAAGGCCTGGCCGAGACGGTCTCCCTCTGCGAGGGCCGCGGGGTCAAGGTGACCTCTCAGCGGGTGGACGTGGCCGACCGCCAGGCCGTCTTCGCCTGGGCCGCTGAAGTGGTTGCCGATCACGGCCGGGTCAACCTGATCTTCAACAACGCCGGCGTGGCCGTGGTCTCGACCGTCGAAGCCGTCTCCTACGAGGACTTCGAGTGGCTGATGGGCATCAACTTCTGGGGCGTCGTCCACGGGACCAAGGCCTTCCTCCCTCATCTGAAGGCCTCGGGTGACGGCCACGTCGTCAACGTCTCCAGCGTCTTCGGCCTCATGGGCATCCCGGGCCAGTCGGCCTACAACGCCGCCAAGTTCGCCGTGCGGGGCTTCACCGACTCCCTGCGCATCGAGTTGGAGATCGAGGGCGCCAACGTCTCGGCCACCACCATCCATCCCGGCGGTATCAAGACCAACATTGCCCGCGGCGCCCGAGCCAACGACAGCATGGCCGTCCTAACCGGCGAATCGACCACCGATGAAGCCGACCTCGGCTCCGAGTTCGACAAGATGGCGATGACCACCCCCGAAAAGGCGGCCCGTCAGATTCTGTCCGCCGTGGAGCGGGACCGACGGCGGGTCCTGGTCGGCCCGGACGCCAAGGTCATCGATCTGATCTCCCGCCTCCCCGCCGCCGCCTACCAGCGCCCCATCATCGGCGCCGTCAAGCTGAGCCGCCGGCGTCGCCGCTGAGGGCGTCGGCTGGCAAAACGACTAGGACGGGGGTGCGTCGGGCCCGGCCGGGGAGGCCTTCTTCGCCGGAGTCTTGGCCTTCTTGGCCGCCGACACCTTGGCGGCGGCGGTGGCCGGCGCCGCCTCTTTGGGCCTGGCGGTGGCCTGGGCCGCCTTCTTCGTCGCACCGGTGGTCTTGGCCGCCTTCTTGGTAGCGATGGCGGGCGCTGGCGGGGCGGCCGGTGCCCCCACCACCGGAGAGGTGAGGTCCACCACCGAGTCGTCCTGCCCGTGGGCATTGGGCAGGTAGGCGTCAGCGTCCCAGTCGTTCTCCCAGCGGGTGGCGTCGATCAGGTAGCGGAACCGGTAGGTGGCACCGGCCGGTAGGGAGATGGTGACAGTGAAGCCCCTCGACCCTCGGATCATCGGGTGCTCGAGACGGGACCAGTTGTTGAACTCCCCGGCCACCGCGGCCTGACTGCCGCCGACCTCGGGGGGCAACGAGAAGACGACGCTAACCATTCCAGCCTTATCGGGTTGACTCTTCTGAAGCATGACTCCCGTCCGTTCTGTCGGAGATCCCCCTCAGGCGGAGGTTAAAGCCTCCGCCGGGTCGGAACGGTGAGGCCGCGGTTCGTCACCATCGGTGACCCACACCCGGTATGGGCACCTGATAGTCATCGGGCCCCGGTCTGCCGGGTACCTGGATAACCCGAGCACCATGCCCGGCGCGGTGATCGAGCCGTTGTTCCTGAGCGATCCGTTCGAGGCGTCCATAGCCGCTAGCACGCTCGACCAGAGCGTCATGGCTGACGCCATCGCCGCTGGCATCAGCAGTTAGGTGACTTCGACCGGCTCCGTGGGGGCGGGCTGATCAGCCCCGACGCGGGCCGGTTCGGCAGGTATGTCATCGTGCGAAGGTGTTCCGCATATTCGTCCGCCGCCGGGCCCAAAACCGCATGGGCCAGCGGCGGGCCAGGCTCATCCTGAGCGTCGGGGCCTCGGTGGCACTCCTGGGGATCACGTCCGGCTGCACCGCCCGGGGAGCCACTGCTAGCTCGCACCATTCGGCAACGGCCCCGGGTCGCGCCAGACCCGGGCATAGGGACCTTCGGGCGGGGCTGTCCCACCCGGTGCCGGACACGGTGCTGCCGACCCTGGCCCCGGGAGACTTCGCACTGGCCGCCGTTGGGTCGGCGGCCGTGGCCACCGTGAGCCGGGTGGCGCCGGCGGGCCCGGGCCAGGGCGCTATTTCCGTTGCCGTCTTCAACGCTCGACGGACCCTGCTCGTCCTACATGCCGGAAGCCTCGAACCGGTCCCCGGGGGGACCTGGGGCTACGGGCCCGAGGTCGGCCCGCAGGAACGCCGGGCTCTACTGGCGGCCTTCAACGGAGGCTTCAAGATGGCCGACTCCCGGGGCGGCTGGCTCTCGGAGGGACGGACCGTTGTCCCGCTCGTTCACGGCGCGGCCAGCGTGGTGATCTACGCCGACGGAAGCACCGACATCGGGACCTGGGGCATCGAGCTCCCCGCCGCCCGCCGCCGGGTGGTCTCGGTGCGCCAGAACCTGCCCCAGCTGCTGATCGACCGCGGGGTCGCCCAGTACACCGATCCGCTCAACGAAGCCCAGCTCGAGAGGTGGTGGGGGGTCGCCTACGACGCCGCCCCGCTGATATCACGCAGCGCCCTGGGCATCACGGCTTCGGGGGCCCTGGTCTGGGCGGCCGGGACTGATGTAACCGTCTCAGCTCTGGCCGACGCCCTGCTCGCTCACGGGGTGCAGCGAGCCCTCGAACTGGACATAAACGCTCCGCTGGTACGCGGTTTCCTGTACCCCGGGCGAGTCACCATCGACACCACCGGGTCTTTCGACGACGGGGTCCTGCCACTCGTTGCCGGCCAGACCCAACCGGGCCCGGGTCAGAGCCCCACCGGCGCTAACGCCGTGCCCCAGTGCACCTACGTCACCACCTGCAGCCGTGACTTCTTCACAGTCCTCCTCGACTTTGGAATCGACATCCAGGACCGTGCCGCGGTGCCGAACTGAGTGGCCCTGAGACCTTCGGGCCAAGCCCCGGTAGCCTCCCCAGGAACCCAGCCGCCCACGGCTCGCACCGGGGCCTGGGGAGGCTGGTCCGAACCGGCGGAACCTGGCGAAGGAGTGTCATGACACTGTGGCCACCGCGGAAGGCAACCGCTCCACGCAAGGCGATCCAGCTCGCTGTCGCCATGGTGCTCGTACTGACCGGATCGGTGGGGGTCGCCTCCGCGTCCGGCAGCACCCAGGCGTCCGCCATCTCCACGCCGCTGCCTCCCAATCAGGATCCCTTCTACAGCTACTCCGGGTCGACCCCGCTGGCGAACCTCACCCCCGGCACGGTGCTCAAGCAACGGTCGGTGCAGGTGGCTCTGGGCACCACCGCCACCCCCGTCACCGCCGAGCAGCTGCTGTACCGCACCACCGGTGAGCTCGGCCAGCCCATCGCCACGGTCACCACCGTCTTGATGAACGCCACGGGCACCACGGTCCCCGACCTGGTCGACTACCTCAGCTTCTATGACGCTCTCGGCGCCCAGTGCGACCCCAGCTACACGCTGCAGGGCGGCAACCCCGGCGCCGCCAATGAGCAGCAGGCCCAGGCGGAGGAGGCGATCATCGGCGGCTACCTCGCCAACAACTTCATCGTCACGGTCCCGGACTTCGAAGGACCCGACCTCGAGTGGACCGCCGGATACCTGGCCGGTTACGCCTCTCTCGACGCCATCCGGGCCACCGAGTCCTACCTCAAGCTTCCGACCTCCACCAAGGCGGGGCTCACCGGCTACTCGGGTGGGTCGATCGCGGCGGAGTGGGCCAGCGAGGTCGCCCCCCGCTACGCCCCTCAGCTCGACATCGTCGGGGTGGCCGAAGGTGGCATCCCCGTCGACTATGCCCACAACCTCGCCTACATCAACGGGACCACCAGCAGCTGGTCGAGCATCATCCCGGCGGTGCTGGTGGCGCTGTCGCTGGCGTATGGCGTCGACCTCACCCCCTATCTCTCACCGTACGGGGTGCAGCTCACGACCCAGGACGCCCATGCCTGCATCGGCTCGCTGAGCGGGGTGCCCGGCCTGACCGTCCAGAAGCTGCTCAAACCTCAGTACCAGGACTTCCTGGCCGTCCCCGTCTTCGCCAAGATCGTCGATGACCTGATCATGGGCAGCGTCCCCGGCCATCCCACCGGACCGCTGTTCATGGGGATCGGTGACTCCGACGGAACCGGCGACGGCATCATGGTCACTGCCGACGTCGCAGGACTCGCCCACCAGTACTGCCAGCAGGGGGTACCACTGCAGCTGTCGGTCTACCAGGGCTCCGATCACACCCAGGCCGCCCTCCATTTCGAACCGGCCGCCATCTCGTTCCTCCAGCAGCGCTTTGCCGGGGTGCCCTTCCAGAACGGCTGCTCATCGGTACCGACTGGCAACTCACTGGCGCCGCTCCCCATCCCCCAGGGCTACTGGGAGACAGCGTCCGGCGGCGGGGTCTTCTCCTTCGGATCGGCCGGCTTTTACGGATCGATGGCCGGTCGGGCGCTTAACGCGCCGATGGTCGGGATGGCCGCCACCCCCGACGGGGACGGCTACTGGTTGGTCGCATCCGACGGCGGGGTGTTCAGCTTCGGGGACGCCCGCTTCTTCGGATCGTTGGGTGACAAGCCCCGAGCCGCGCCGACAGTCGGGATGGCCGCCACCCCCGACGGGGACGGCTACTGGCTGGTCGCTTCCAACGGCCAGGTCTTCAACTTCGGTGACGCCACTTTCTTCGGGTCGATGGGGGGCAAGCCTCTGGCCGCGCCGATGGTCGGGATCGTTTCGGCGCCGCACGGCTGGGGCTACTGGCTGATCGCGTCCGACGGCGGCGTGTTCAGCTTCGGTGACGCCGCCTTCCATGGGTCGATCGTTGGCGGACATCCCGCCGCGCCGATAGTCGGGATGGCACCCACCCCCCACGGCGGCGGTTACTGGCTGGCCGCGTCCAACGGCGGGGTGTTCAGCTTTGGGGACGCCGCCTTCTACGGGTCGATGGGTGGCCGGGCGCTGAAGGCGCCGATAGTCGGGATGGCCGCGACCCCCGACGGGGGCGGCTACTGGGAGTTCAGCGGACACGGCGGGGTGTTCAGCTTCGGGGACGCCCGCTTCCTGGGATCGACGGGCAGCCACCCGCTCAACACCCCCGTCATCGGGGCAGCCCCCGACGCATGAGCCGCCAGGGCCGTACTGAGCACCGGAGATGACGAGAGAAACGACCTCCGGGGGAATGCCGGGGCCTATGGGCTCCTACTCGTTGCCTTCGGCTTCGGCTCCGTGCTCGGGCCACTGTTCATGATGTGGCTCAGCGGCACGGCATCAGTGGTGCGGACACTCATCGTCTCCGGAGTCCGGAGTGGACTGACCCCTGGTCAGCCTGGGTCTGGTCCACCAGATGGGCATCGACCTCGTCGCCCTGGTTGCGCCCGGCGTGGTGCTGGCCGTACCCGGAGCCGTGTTCGTGGTGGCCTGCGTCCCGTTCGCTCTGCGCAGGCTGCATATGACAGTGGCGGTTGAGTCGAACCGGTCCGACCGCCTGCTCTCCCACCCGGGACTCTCCTCGAGTGCTCAGCCCCGCTGAAGTCCGGCCCGGGTCACCGGGCTCATTGCGGTCAGGGCCCAGGGCGTCTAGATCTTGGTCGGCATGCTGCGAGTCCTGCCCCGAGTGGTCCCCGAAGCCCCCGGTCGCCCCGAGCTGGCCGGCGGGGACCACCCCATGCGCAAAGTCACCCGCCAGATCGCCTTCGAGCGCGACGGCTGGACACCCGAGCGGGCCGGCAAGGTCCTCGAGCTCTTCGACTCCCTGGCCCCGACGTGGGACGAACGCGACGGCGGCGGGAGAGGCGACGCCCTCCGCCTCGTGCTCGGGGACGCGCTCGACCGGGGCGGGCCCATGCCACCGGGCTGGTGCCTCGAGGTCGGGTGCGGGACGGGAGCGGCCACCGGCCAGCTGGCGCCTCGCTTCGCCGGCGTGGTGGGTCTCGACCTCTCCTACGAGATGCTGGCCCGGGCGAGCGGGGCCCCGTCTGGGCGCCTGCAGGCCGACGGCGCCAACCTCCCGGTTCACAGCGCCGCCGCCGCCGCCGTGGCGCTGGTCAACGCTTTCCTCTTTCCGGAGGAGGTCGACCGGGTCCTCGGGCCGGCCGGCGCGGTGATCTGGGTGAACACCCTTGGCGACCGCACCCCGATCCACCTGCCGGCCGACGATGTTCTGGCCGCCCTGCCGGGGGACTGGGAGGGCGTGGCCTCGGAGGCCGGCTGGGGGACCTGGGCGGTGCTGAGGCGGGTCGGGTCAGCCGGACTGACTTGACGCCAGGCGGGCCAGGGCCGGCTCGTAGGCCTCGCTGAAGGTGGGGAAAGGGTGGACCACATCGGCCAGGACGGAGAGCGGCAGCTCGGCCCGGATGGCCATCACCGCCTCCCCGATCCACTCATCAGCGGACGGTCCGATGGCCGAGGCCCCCACCAGGACGCCCCGGTCGGCGTCGGCCACCAGGACGAGGACGCCCCTTCGCCGGCCCTCGCTGGAGGCCCGGGCCGTCTCGCCTACATCCATCTTCTCCACCCGGACCCGAATGCCCGCCGCCCCGGCCGACTCGAAGCTGAGGCCAACCGAGGCCAGGGGCGGGTCGGTGAACACGCAGCGAGGGATGGCCCGGTAGTCGGCCACCGCTCCTTCCCCGGTGATGTTGGCGGCCACCACCTTGGCCTGGTAGCTGGCCGTGTGGGTGTACGGCGCCACCCCGGTGGCGCGACCTGCGTCGGACCCGGCGCTCAACCGGCGCGGCGAACTCACAGAGCGCTGCGGCGGTGGACCTGGAGAGGTCCCGGGCTCTGGGCCGTCGGCATCATCTCCACCACGTTGATGTTGACCTGGGCGGGAAGTGACACCACCCAGCGCACCGCCTCGGCTACGTCCTCCGCGGTCAGAGGCTCGGTGCCGGCATATACCGCGGCCGCCTTTCCCTCGTCCCCGTGGAAGCGGACCTGGGAGAACTCCGATCCCCCGGCCATCCCCGGCTCGATACAGGTTACCCGCACCCCGGTGCCGGCCAGGTCGGCCCGCAGGTTGAGGCTGAACTGATGGACGAAGGCTTTGGTGGCCCCGTAGACGTTGCCGCCCGGGTAGGGATAGGTCCCGGCGGTGGACCCGATGTTCACAACGTGGCCCCTACCCCGCTCGACCATCCCGGGCAACAGGGCCCGGGTGACCCGGGCCAGGCCGGCGCAGTTGGTCTGGATCATCTGCTCCCAGTCGGCCAGATCGGCCTCGGCCGCTGCCTCGAGACCCAGGGCCAGCCCGGCGTTGTTGACCAGCACGTCCACCTCGGCCCAATCGGCCGGCAGCTGCTCCACCAACCGACCGACGGCGCCGGCATCGGTCACGTCCAGAGCCAGCGGCAGCACGGCCGGCCCCAGTTCAGCGGCCAGCGCCGACAGGCGGTCGATCCGGCGGGCGGTGGCCACCACCTTCATCCCGCTTCCGGCCAGGACCCGGGTGATGGCGGCGCCGAAGCCGGCGCTGGCCCCGGTCACCAGAGCGATCATGGACAGCGATGCTAGGAGCGGCGTCGGTGCCTCAACGACGGGCCTCAGGAGGCCCCACGATCAGTCCTCTTCGGTCGGGGCGATGATCCGGTAGATCGGGTTCAGGATGGTGGGCTGGCCTCGCCGATTGATGACCACCCCCTCGGCCACCAGGCGGGAGCCCGGCTCGATGCCGGGAACCTGCCTGCGGCCCATGAAGGTGACGGTCAACCGGCCGCTCGAATCGGCCAGGACACACTCCAGGCTGGGGGCGCCCGCCCAGGGCTGGACCTTGACCGACCGAACCCGCCCGGCCACCTTGGCCGGCAGGCGCTCCTGAATGTCGGCGATAGGAGTGAGCCCGGGGATTTGGAGGGCGGCCAGCACCTCATCGACCTGACGTTCGGGGTGGCGTTGGGCCGAGCGGTCGCCTGGGCGGCGCTCGCCCACCAGCTTCTCCCAGGCGTCACGCTCCTGGGTCCGGCGCTCCTCATCGCTGACGCCGCTGTCGGCCCCCTCCAGGGAGGGAAGGCCCTCCCTGGCCGCCCGACTGAGCCGGCCCGGCCCGCCGCCGCGCTCGCCACTGATGCGGGCCAGCTCCCGGCTGACGTCGAAGGGGACGATGGTGGCCGTGACGTTGTCGAGTTGGCCCAAGGCCAGGACGATGCGGTCGGCCGTCTGGTCGTGGAGGAAGCGACTCCACACCCGGCTGTAGGCCCGGCGCGGTAGCAGCACGCTGACCTCGGTCTGGCCTCCGGCAGCCGCATCGGCCACGGTCTCCAGGGCGGCCCGGGGGAGGCGCCGATCGGGGCACTCGACCAGCTCGAGAGACAACCGGCTCAGGCCGAGCCGGCCCCAGCGCTCGGCCAGCAGGTCGGCCCGGGCGGAGTCGAGCACGAAGTGGACCGCTCTGACCTCGCTGGGGTTGAGGCTGCGGGCGTACTGGATGGCCCGAGCCGTGGCCAGGTCGAGCCGGTCGACCAGGACGATGACGATGTGGTCGCGCAGGATGCGGGCCTCGGCGGCCCGGGCGGCCACCCCCTCGCCCAGCACGGCCGCCTCCAGCCGGTACTGACGGTTGAGCCGGATGAGGCCGTAGAACATGATCGGGAACAGGACGACCACCACGTAGGCGCCCTGGCTGAACTTGGTGACGGCAAAGATCAGGACCACCAAGCCGGAGAGGACGGCGGCGCTGCCGTTGATGGCGATCTTCTGGCGGTAGTGGGACTCCCGCAGGGTCAGGTGATGTTTGACCATGCCGGCGCCGGCCATGGTGAAGCCCGTGAACACGCCGATGGCGTAGATGGCCACCAGCGAGTTGACCTGGGCCCGGGTGACGATGAGCAGGGCGATGGACACCACGGCCAGCACGATGATGCCGTTGGAGAAGGTGAGCCGGTGGCCCCGCCGGGTCAGCTGGCGGGGCAGGAAGGAGTCCTCGGCCACGAAGCTGGCCAGGAAGGGGAAGCCGTTGAAGCTGGTGTTGGCCCCGGTGTAGAGGATGAGCAGGCTGGCCAGCTGGACGATCAGGTACAGGGCCGTGCCGAACCCGCCGGTGCCGAAGACGATCTTGGCCTCCTGGGAGATAACCGTTGGCGTGCCGCTCACGTAGGGCAGGGCGTGGGTGAAGCGGGCGAGCAGAGAGACCCCGAGGACCAGGGTCCCGAGGGTTGTGCTCATGAGCACGAGCACCCGGCGGGCGTGGCGCCCCTCGGGTGGGCGGAAGGCCCCGACTCCGTTGGAGATCGCCTCCAGACCGGTCAGTGACGAACCGCCGTTGGCGAAGGCCCGCAGCAGGTAGAAGACGGACAGGCCCATCAGCCATCCGTGGCCGGGCTGGCCCAGCGGCAAGACCCCGGCATGGGGACGGATGTGGGGCAGGTCGCCCAGGGCGGCCCGGACCAGCCCGACTCCCACCACCAGGACTATGGCCACGATGAAGAAGTAGGTGGGAAGGGCGAAGGTCTTGCCCGCCTCCCGGATTCCCCGCAGGTTGCCGTAGACCAGAAGAAGGACCACGGCCACGGTTATGGGCAGGATGTAGTGCGTAAGCGAGGGGACGGCCGACACCAGGGCGTCGGTTCCAGCGGCCGTCTGCACGGCCACCGTCACCGTGTAGTCGATGAGCAGGGCCACCGCCGCGATCTGGGCGACGTTGTTGCCGAAGTTGTCCCGGGCCACCACGTAGGAGCCGCCGGCCTTGGTGTAGACCATCACGACCTCCCGGTAGGAGAGCGTGACGAAGATCAGCACCACCAGGATGGCGATAGTGACCGGCACCAGCAGGGAGAAGGCGGCCAGGCCCACCGAGGGGACCATCTCCCGCAGCATCTCCTCGCTGCCGTAGGCGGTGGAGGAGATGCAGTCGGGCGCCAGCACCCCCAGGGCTACGGGCTGGCTGAGGCGCTCGTTGCGCAGCTGCTCGGTCACCAGGGGCGGGCCGAGGAGGATGCGCTTGAGTCGGTACCCGAAGGATTCGGGGATCTCCTGGGCCGGGTCGATCATCATTTCCCGGGGAGCGTAGGGCCCAGGGGCACGCTGCCCACAGCCCGGCCCTCGACGTCGGCCCCTAACTCCGGCGCAGCATCACCTTCTCCAGGAACTCCCCGTACCTCTCGATGATCCGGTCCCACCGGAAGTTGTCATCCACGTAGCGCCGGCCCCGGGCCACCAGCTCGTCCCGCAGGCCGGGCTCGTGGAGCAGGCGGTCCAGCGCCGCCTCGAAGCTCGGGTAGTCCTCGTACCACAGGCCCCCGCCGGAGCGCTGGGCGTGTTCCAGGGTGGCCTCGCAGTGCCCGTTGACGATCACGGCGCTGCCCGCCGTCCAGCCCTCCACCACCGCTAGGGAGAAGGCCTCGAAGGCCGAGGCCGACACCAGGGCGGCCGACTCCCGGAGCAGGGCCCACTTGGTCTCATCATCGGCCATCCCGGCGCTGATCACGTCGGGGTCGGGGTCGGGCTCCTTGACCACCTGGCCGACCAGGACCAGGGCCAGGGGGCCGGGGCGGCGGGCCTTGTACTCCCGGAAGTAGCTCCACAACAGGTCGGTGCCCTTGTGGTCGTCCAGATAGCGGGCCACCGAGACCAGATAGGGACGGTCGCTCAGCCCGAATCGGTCCCGGACCGCGCTGGGCGCCGGTACAGGGGCCGGGTCCCCGGCCGGAACCCCTTTGCCCAGCCCGGCCTCAGTGGCGGCACCGCCCCCGACCTCCTCGTCCACTCCCAGGCCCAGAACGATCTGGGGCGTGGCCGCCACCGGAAAGAGCCGGTGGGCCAGCCGACGTTCCCCGTAGGTCTGGAAGACCAGAGCGGAGGCGGCCTGAAAGACGGGAGCGAAGATGGGCAGGCGCAGGGGCGGCTCGTCATGGGTGGCCGGATGGAATACCGACCGGTCGGCCACCAGGGGCAGGCCCCGGACCGTCGGGTGGTAGAGGTAGGGGTAGAAGGCGATCAGGTCGGCCGGGCTGTCCCGAATGGCGCCGATGAGCTCGGAGCAGACCGGGCCCTGGAGGTCGACCCACCGCTCGGCTTCTTCCGGGGTGGCGTTGGCCGGGCCGGCGGCCAGCAGGGCCCCGGAGTAGGGGTGAAAGTCCGGGTCCCGCCCCGCCTCGGACAGGAAGCGTCGCACCCGCACCCCATTGATCTCCACCTCCCCCGGCTGGTACTGGTTGGCCCAGGTCATGGCGTCGGCGGCGCAGGTGGTCAGGACCTCGATGTCCCACCCCCGGGCCGCCACCAACCGCTCGGCCAGGTTGCGGGCCGCCGTCTCGGCGCCGCCCACCACTTCCAGGCCGTAGCGGGGGACGACGTAGGCGAGCCTCACCCAGGCATTGTGACCGCCTGGCTGGGTATGGATAGGCCCATCAGCGAGCGGGACCACCTCCGCGTGCGTCTCGCCGCACCCGGTCCGGGCCCATGGGCCACGGCCTGATCAGCCCGGAGAGCCCACCGGCGCTCGGCGAAAAAACGCCGGCGGGCCACTCAACGGGTTCTAGAGCCGGGCGGGTGCGGGTTCCGCCCGGCTCAGGCCGCCGACGGGGCTGGGGTCCCCGTCGGGCGGAGGAGGCGGGGCGTAGGGGACCCGCCGGGAATGAGCGTCACGGCCGCCGACGGGGCTGGGGTCCCCGTCGGGCGGAGGAGGCGGGGCGTAGGGGACCCGCCGGGAATGAGCATGGTCTCGTCCCCGGGAGGGGCGGCGGGCGGGGCAGACACCGGCCGTCCTCCCGGGGACGGATGATCCGCCCCCCTTCTCGCCCGGCGGCGCTGGGAGACCAGCCGGGCGAGCGTCATACCGGGGGGCGGGTAGACCATGCCCTTATCTTCAACCGCTGGGCTGAGGTATCCCTGGGCGGATGCTGGGATGTTCCTGAGACTATTCCGCCTCGGCCGGCGTTTCCGGCTCGGCCGGCCCTTCCGGCTCCACAAGCGATTTGGGCTGGGCCGGCCGGAAGAGAGAGGAGTCGATGCCGGCCTCGGCAAGGGCGCCGTCTCCGGAGGCCGGCGCCAGCGGGATCACCACCCGGAAGATGGCGCCTCCGTCGGGGCGGTTGGAGGCCGACACTGTGCCGCCGTGGGCGGTCACGATGGCGTGGACGATCGACAGGCCCAGGCCGGCACCGCCGCTCTCGTGGGTCCGGGCCTGGTCAGCCCGGTAGAAGCGCTCGAAGACCTTCTCGGCCGCTTCCGAATCCAGGCCGGGTCCGCTGTCCTCCACCTCCAGCACGGCGGAGCCGGTCTCCCGGGAGAGCCGCACCCGGGCCGCCGCGCCAGGGGGAGTGTGCATGCGAACGTTGCCGAGGAGATTGTCTATGACCTGGCGGAGGCGGTTGCCGTCCCCCCGCACCAGGAGAGGCCCCGCCACTTCGGCGGCGATGGTTCGATCCGGTTCCACCACCCGGGCCGCATCGAGGGCGTCGGCCACCAGGGCGGAGAGGTCGACTTCATCGTCTTCGAGGGGCCGGCCCTGATCGAGGCGGGCCAACAGGAGCAGATCATCGACCAGGAGACCCATCCGGGTGGCCTCGTCCTCGATCCGGCGCATGACCTTGGCCAGGTCCTCGGGGCGGCGGTCCGCCCCCCGCCGGAACAGCTCGGCGTAACCGCGGATGGAAGTAAGAGGAGTGCGCAGCTCATGGGAGGCATCCCCGACGAAACGGCGAAGTCTGGCTTCACTCGCCTCCTTCTCTGCGAACGCACCCTCGATGCGGCCCAACATCCCGTTCAAGGCCAGGCCGAGCCGGCCCACCTCGGTGTTGTCCCCCTCGACGGGGACGCGGCGGTCGAGTTGGCCGGCGGCAATTTCGCCGGCGGTGTCGGCCATTTCATCCAGGGGCCGCAGACTGCGCCGCACCAGCCATAGCCCGGCCAGGAGGGCCAGGATGAGGACCCCGGCCGTCACCCCCAACTCGGTCCAGACCATGGCGTGGAGGGTGGCCTCGACGTCGGTGAGGGGGGCGGCCACGATCAGGGTGTCCCCGGGCACCTCCAGTGGGCCGGAAGAGAGCGGGCTGACCCTGACCCGATAGGGGGCCCGGCCCGGCCCGGAGGAGGGGACGGTCAGGTAGGCGGCGTCCGCCACCGGGTCGGTGGTGGCCTCGGTCGAGGGCGCCGAGGGCAGCCGGGTCGGCATCTTGGGGGCGGGCAGAACACTGGCCCCGGCGCTGGCCGGGCTGGAAGCGACCACCACTCCGGACGGGTTGAGAGCTTCCACGAATGGCTCCCCGCCGCCGTTGCCGAGGCCGATGCGGGGGCCGTAGCCGCCGAAGGCGCCGGTGCCGATCAGCTCTCGGGCCGCCGCCCGGGCGTAGGAGTCGAGCTGGATGTCCTCCCGCTGGACCAGATAGGAGTTGAGGGCCCGGTAGGTGACCATCCCCGACACCCCGAGCCCGCAGAGGAGGAGCACTCCGAGCAGGGCCAGCAGCCGCCAGCGCAGGGTCCAGGGCCGGGCGACCCGCCGGGTACGGCCCTGGGTTCCGGTGACCGCCTGGCCCACTCGTGTCCAGAGGTGTCGGCCCAGTGCCCACGGCGCGGGCCGCGGCGGCGGGCTCGGCTCCCAGCTCACGGACGGGCTTCGGCCAATCGCAGGCTGTAGCCCACCCGGCGCACGGTGTGGATGAGCGCAGGCCCGAGGGGGTCGAGCTTCTTGCGTAGGTAGGAGATGTAGGTCTCCAGCACGTTGGGGTCCCCGTCGAAGTCGTACTGCCAGACGTGTTCGAGGATCTGCACCTTGGACAGGACCCGACGGGGATTGAGCATGAGATAGCGCAGCAGGTTGAACTCGGTGGCGGTCAGGTGCACCGGGGATTCGCCCCGCCAGACCTCGTGGGTGTCCTCGTCCAGCACCAGATCGGCAAAGCGCAACTGCGACTCGGCCGTCACCGGCTGGGTCCGGCGCAGGACGGCGCGGACCCGGGCCACCAGTTCCTCCAGGCTGAACGGCTTGGTCAGATAGTCATCCCCCCCGACGGTCAGGCCCACCACCTTGTCCTCGGTGGCGTCCCGGGCGGTGAGAAAGACGACCGGGACCCGCACCCCCTCGGAGCGCATCCGCCTGGTCACCTCCAGGCCATCCAAGTCGGGCAACATCACGTCCAGCACCACCAGATCGGGCCGGGCCGTGGTCACGGCATTGAGGGCGGCCCGCCCAGTGGCGGCCTCGGTCACCTCGAAGCCCTCGTAGCGTAGGGCGGTCCCGACCAGGTCCCTTATGTACTGCTCGTCATCCACGACCAGGACGCGAGAAGGGACATCGGAGTTACGGGCCAGGGCCGCGGACGACAGGGACATGGGACGCATCTTCTGATTGCAACCTGAGGGTTGGCTGTGAGTCACCCAGTTTGGCCGACATTCACAGGTGTCTCCCAGACGACACCCAGCGGGCGCCCACCCGGACCGACCAACCTGGCGATCGCCCGGCACCCCGGGCTGGTCGGCCGGCCCCGGCGGAAACGCCCGATCAGTCGAACACGGAGGAAGATTGGCTACCACCTCAGCACCCCGGCCCTGGGCCTTCTTGTTCCGGTTCCCCACCGGGGCCTTCGCCTGGCTGCGGACCCGCAAGGTCGTAGCCCTGATCGTGGTGGTTGTCCTGGCCGGCGCCGGCTTCGGCGTCTACCGCCTGACCAGCGGGTCCGGAGCCCCGACCTACCGGACCGTGGCCGCCGCCTACGGGACTGTGTCCCAAGCGGTGTCGGCCACCGGGACCATTGCCGATGTCAACCAGGCCAACCTCAACTTCGGGACCTCGGGTCGGGTCACCGCCCTGGACGTGGCCGTGGGCCAAGCCGTCAAGGCCGGCCAGGTCCTGGCCCAACAGGACGCCCTCAGCCTCCAGGCCTCGGTGGATACCGCTCAGGCCAATTTGGCCACCGCCCAGTCCAAGCTGACCCAGGACCAGGCCGGCCCGTCGACCTCCCAGATGAACAGCGCCCAGTCCCAGATCACCTCGGCCAAGGCCTCTCTGACCCAGGCCCAGCAGAGCCTGGCCAACACCCAGGCCTCCAACGCCCAGTCCGTGGCCCAGGCCCAGGAGGCAGTGCAGGCGGCCCAGACCCAGCTGTCCCAGGATCAGCAGACCCAGTCCCAGGACGAATCCACCCTCAGTGCCGACCAGCAGAAGGAGGCCAGCGACTGTCAGGGTGATGCCTCCGCCTCTTCCGGCTCGGGCTCCTCGGCTTCCGGCTCGGGGTCTTCCGGCTCGGGCTCCTCGTCCGGCTCCACCAGCACTGGCGGCGCCTCCTCCTCTCAGTGCAGCGCCGATCAGAGCGCCACTGCCGCCCAGCAGTCCAAGGTCAACTCGGACAACTCGACGGTGAGCAAGGACCAGGCCGGCGTGCTGAGTGCCCAGCAGTCGCTCACTTCCACCCAGCTCAAGAACGCCCAGAGCCTGCAGTCGGCTCAAGACGCGTTGATCAACGCCAACTCCTCGGTCAGCAACGCCGAGTCCTCCCTCAGTGCCTTGGAGGCGACCATCACCCCGGCCCAGATCGAGGCCGACCAGGCGTCGGTGGCCTCCGCCCAGGCCAACCTGACCTCGGCACAGAACAACCTCTCCGAGGCCACCCTGATCAGTCCGATCAACGGGACGGTCGCCTCCGTCAGCATTTCCGTGGGCCAGACGGCCAGCGCGGGCAGCAGCACCACCACCGGCACCACCAGCAGCACCGGGGCCAGCTCGACCGGGACGGGAAGTTCGGCTGCCAGCGCCCTGGCGTCGTTGCTGGGCGGGAGCTCCTCGTCCTCGAGCAGCTCCTCCTCCAGCAGCACCACCTCCGACATCGTGGTGGTGAGCCCGGGTGCCTATGACGTCAGCACCGGCGTGAGCGACACCCAGGTCGGTGAAGTCAAGGTCGGGGATCAGGCCGTCATAACTCCCGACGGGTCGACCACACCGGTCTACGGCACGGTCAGCTCGGTCGGGCTGCTACCGGCCAGTTCGTCCAGCACGGCCACCTACCCGGTGGTGGTGGCCGTGACCGGCAGTCCCAGCGGCTTGTTCAGCGGGGCCAGCGCCACCGTGGCCATCATCATCATGCAGCAGACCGACGTCCTCACCGTGCCCACCAGTGCCCTGCACCGGGTCGGCAGCCGTTACATCGTCTACGAGCTGGCCAACGGTAAGGAGGTCGCCCACGCCGTCACGGTCGGCGCCGCCGGAGCGGCCGAGACGCAGATCACCTCCGGCGTGTCGGCCGGTACCGAGGTTGTCCTGGCTACCCTGACGGCGGCCTTGCCCGGTGCAACGACCGGTACCCGTACCGGAGGAGCCGGTGGCCTCGGCGGCTTGGGCGGAGCGGGCGGCGGCGGCTTCGGCGGCGGCGGCGGCGGCTTCGGTGGCGGCGGCTTCCGCGGCGGTGGGGGAGGTATCGGTGCCGGAGGCTGAGCCGCCGACCCAGCCCGTGACGGCGGTAAGTGCCTACGAGGGTGCCGAGCCCGAGACGGTCGCGCCCACCGAGGTCTTCCCCCTCCTCCCGCCCGAGCCGGCGGCGGAATCGCCGAGCCTGGACGAGGTCTTCGAGCACACCCGGACCCTCGACAGCGCCCCCGGCCGAGCCCGTCGTGACGGGCGCCCCATCATCGAGCTGGTCGATGTCCGCAAGGTGTACTCGGCGGGCTCACTGTCGGTGGAGGCACTGCGGGGGGTGTCGCTGACCATCGAGGAAGGTGAGTTTGTTGCCATCATCGGGCCGTCGGGATCGGGCAAGTCCACCCTCATGCACATCCTCGGCTGCCTGGACACCCCCACCAGCGGGAGCTTCCACCTCTCGGGCCAGGACGTCAGCCACATGAGCGAGACGGAACTGGCCCACATCCGCAATCAGCGCATCGGCTTCGTCTTCCAGGGCTTCCATCTCCTCTCGACCATGTCGGCCTGGCGCAACGTGGAGCTCCCGCTGGCTTATGCCTCCGTGCCCAGGGCCGAGCGGCGGGAGCGGGCCATAGCCGCCCTGCGCCGGGTCGGCCTGGGTGAGCGGGTCGAGCACCGCCCCGGAGAGCTGTCCGGGGGCCAGCAGCAGCGGGTGGCCGTGGCCCGGGCCCTGGTCACCGATCCGGACGTGGTGCTGGCCGATGAGCCGACCGGCAACCTCGACACCGCCTCGACCGAGGAGATACTCGGCCTGTTCTCCGATCTCCACCGGGCCGGGCGCACCGTGGTGCTCATCACCCACGAACCCGAGGTGGCGGCAGTGGCCAGCCGGGTAATCCGGGTCCGCGACGGACAGGTCACCGAGGCACCACCCAGGGAGTTGAGCCGGGTTTGAGCTGGCTCGAGACCTTCAGGACGGGCGCCCAGGCCATCATGAGCCACCGGCTGCGGTCGGGGCTGACCATGCTCGGGATTCTCATCGGCATAGCCGCCGTGATCCTCACCGTCGGCCTGGGCGAAGGCGCCTCGGCACAGGTGAGCAATGAGATCCAGTCCCTCGGAACGAACCTTCTGACCGTCACGCCGGGCTCGACCACCACCACCGGCGGGGTTCGGGGCGGGCTGGGCTCGGCCACGTCGCTGACCGCGGCCGACGCCACCGCCCTGGCCGATAAGAGGGACGTCCCTGACGTGGCGGCCGTGGCCCCGGTCAGCTCCCGTTCGACAGTCCTGGTGGCGGGGAGCACCAACTGGACGACCACCGTGTCCGGCTCCACCCCAGGTTGGCTCAGCGTGCACAGCCGCAGCCTGCTCGAGGGCAACTTCTTCACCCAGGACGACATCGTGAAGGCCAATCCGGTCATGGTCCTGGGCGCCACCACCGCCCAGGAGCTCTTCGGGACCCGGGATCCGATCGGGCAGTCGGTATCCATCGGAACGGAGACCTACACCGTCGAAGGAGTCCTGAACGCAGTCGGTTCCTCCTCGACCAGCGGGACCAGCCAGGACGACCTGGCCGTGGTGCCAATCTCCACCTTCCAGCAGCAGCTGGCCTTCGGCCTGACCCGCACCTCGGTGTCGTCCATCGTGGTGGAGGCCACCTCCAAGAACACCCTGTCCGCCGCCTACCAGGAGGTCGATGACGAGTTGCTCGCCCTGCAGGGGGCGGCCACTCCGCTGGCGGCCAACTTCACCATCACCACCCAAACCCAGGCTCTCTCCACCGCCACCTCGGTGGATCACACCCTGACCATCCTCTTGGCCGGCATCGCCGCCATTTCACTACTGGTCGGCGGGATCGGCGTGATGAACATCATGCTGGTATCGGTCACCGAGCGCATCCGGGAGATCGGCCTGCGCAAGGCACTGGGCGCCACCCCCAGGATCATCCGGCGTCAGTTCATGGTGGAGGCAGCCGTCCTCGGTCTGGCCGGAGGTCTGATCGGCGTTTTGTTGGGCGTGGGCGGCGCCATCGGGTTGCCCCATCTGATCTCCAATCCCATCGTCATATCCCCGTCCGCAGCTGTGGCCGCCATAGTCGTCTCTCTGGCGATCGGCCTCGGCTTCGGGGTCTACCCCGCCAGTCGGGCGGCCCGCATGGCCCCCATCGATGCACTCAGGAGCGAGTGAACCAATGAACCTGTCCCTATCCACTTTCAAGCGGGTGGCGCCGATCTCGGTGCTGGCCCTGGCCGTTCTGGCCGCGGCTTGCGGCGGCGGAACGACCACGGCCGCCAACTCCAACTCAACCGCCGGGACGTCGCCCGCCGGAGCGGGCGGGGGCGCCGGAGGCGCCGGGAACGCTCCCCCGGGTGTGTCGGGCACCGTGGCCGCCGTCAACGGCTCATCCCTCGAGGTCCAGGGAGCCAGCGGCCAGGTCACGGTCAACGTCAGCCCTTCGACGGTCATCACCCAGACGGTGGCAGCCACTTCGGCTGATCTGGCCGTGGGCCAGTGCGTCTCGGCCACCGGCACCAAGTCCAGCGCCAACCTGGTGGCGGCCACGTCAGTGAGCATCAACCAGATCGCCTCCTCCACCGGCACCTGTGCGGGCGGCGGCGCCGGGGGCGGCTTCGGAGGCGGGGGCTTCCGGGGCGGCGGCGCCGGGACCGGCGGTGCTCCGACGGCCGGGAGCACGACCCGCTCCACTCTCTCGGCGGCCCAACGGGCCCGCTTCGCCAACATTGGCATCGCCACGGGCAAGGTCACGACCATCAGTGGGGACACGGTCGACGTGCAGGTCCCGACTCCGCCATCGACCACTACCACGACCAGCGGCTCCAAGACGGCCACCACCACCCGGCCCCGGGTCACCCCGGCCGGCTCCTTCACTTTCAGTTCCACCACCACCTTCACCAAGACCCAGTTGGCGGCCGCTTCTGCCCTGACCGTGAACCAGTGCGTGACGGCCTTCGGTAGCTCGGACAACACCGGAGCGGTGACGGCCACCCGCATCACCATCCGTCCACCGGTCAACGGCAGCTGCAGCACCGCCACCGGCTTCGGAGGCCGCCGCGGCTTCTTCGGCGGTGGTGGAGGGGCAGGCGGGTGAGCTGCCTGACCGTTGATAGCTGTCCGCCCCGGTATCGAGAGTCAGGAACCAAGTGAAAAGCCTTCTATCCCGTGCGGCCCTGTGCGCTCTCGCCCTGACAATGGCCGGTGCCGGTCTCCTGGCCGCAAGGCCGGCCGTTGCGGCCTCAAGTTGTTCGCAGTCTGGCGTGTCGCCAGGCGCCGGGACCTCGCCCCAGACGACCAGGGTCAATACCGCCTTCCCGACGCCGCTGTCAGTCTTGGTTTGTAGCAGCGGCACCACTCCCCAGCCCGAGCCGAATGTGGGCGTGACCTTCACGGCCATCGCCACTTCCAACGGGGCCAGTGGAGTCTTTTCCAACGGAACCGGAACCGTCACCGTGTACACCGACTCGACCGGAACAGCCACGGCACCCCTCACCGCCGACAGCACGGCCGGGAGCTTTACTGCCACCGCCGGTCCGGCCGGCACTGGACAGATTTGGGTGAACTTCTCCCTGACCAACACCGTGGCCGGTGTCGCCTCAGGGATCACCGCCATGAGCGGCAGCGGCCAGTCCTCCCCGGTCGGGGACCAGTACAGCGCCCCTCTGACGGCTCAGGTCCTGGATGGCAACGGAAACCCGGTGGTCAACGCCAACGTCACTTTCACGATGGCGACAGCATCCACCGGGGCCAGTGGCACTTTTGCCAACGGCGGATCCTCGGCCACCGAACCCACCAACTCATCCGGTGTCGCCACCAGCCCGCTGGTCAATGCCAACAACACCGCTGGGACCTTTGCCGTCAACGCCACCACCTCAGGTTTCACCGGTTCAGCCCAGTTCAGCCTGACCAATGAAGCCGGCTCTGCGACCTACATCACCACCGGATCCGGCGCGTCCCAGTCGGCGCCGGTCAACACCGCCTTCCCCGTTCCCCTGGCGGTGACGGTCACTGACGCCAACAAGAACCCGGACCCCGGGGTGGCCGTGACCTTCACGGCGCCGGCCAGTGGCGCCAGCGGCACCTTCGCCGGGAACAGTTCGACCGTCACCATCTCCACTGACAGCAGCGGCGTGGCCGTGGCGCCAGCCTTCACCGCCAACTCCACTCCGGGCGGCTACCTGGTGTCGGCCTCAGTGTCCGGGCTCAATCCGCCCGCCTCGTTCTCTCTGGTCAACCAGGTGCCGAGCTCCAGCAGCGCCGGCTATTGGCTGGTGGCTTCCGACGGCGGCGTCTTCAGCTACGGCAACGCCGGCTACTACGGCTCCACCGGCGCCGAGCGACTGGCCAAGCCCATAGTCGGCATGGCTTCCACCGTGGACGGTAAGGGGTACTGGCTGGTCGCCTCCGACGGCGGCATCTTCACCTTCGGTGACGCCAACTTCTACGGCTCCACCGGGGCCGAGCGACTGGCCGCCCCCATCGTGGGTATGGCGGTCGCCCCGGACGGTAAGGGCTACTGGCTGGTCGCCTCCGACGGCGGCATCTTCAGCTTCGGGGACGCCCGTTTCTACGGCTCCACCGGGGCCGAGCGACTGGCGGGCCCGATAGTCGGTATGGCCTCAACGGCCGACGGCGGCGGGTACTGGCTGGCCGCGGCGGATGGAGGGGTCTTTTCCTTCGGGGACGCCAGCTTCTATGGATCAGCCGGCGCCGACCACATCGTGTCCCCGGTCATCGGCATCA
>Ga0307373_10004676_pt1 | contig 22883 bp, 22 predicted proteins | sample OX2MG_FD_202534 | JGI IMG/M metagenome (GOLD analysis project Ga0307373, IMG submission 202534) | Soil microbial communities from Risofladan, Vaasa, Finland - OX-2 | ecosystem: Environmental > Terrestrial > Soil > Coastal area > Acid sulfate soil | place: Finland: Risofladan, Vaasa | collected... | reverse complement strand
GACGTGCGCGACGTGCGAGGACGCGTCCCGGTGCGTGCCGAGCGCGACGAGCAGCGGGACGGCCTCGAGCGCGGCCCGGGCGAGCTCCGCGTCGGGGAAGTCCGCGAGCGGGTCCGCGCCGAGCAGCACGAGCAGCTTGCACTCGCCCGCGGCGGCGGCCGCGAGGATGCCCGCGGCGTCCGGGCCCGGGCCCTCGGGCAGCTCGCTCCCCCACGCCTCCGCGAACCACTCGCGCCCGTCCTCGAGCGCGACCCGGCCGGGGAGCACGCCGGGCGCGAGGCCCATGTCGAGCGCGCCGTGGACGTTGCCGCGGCGCAGCGCCGGGAGGAAGCGCGCGCCCGGCAGCGCGGCGTGCAGCACGCTCGCGGCGCGGGCGGCCGGCGCCGCGGACTCGGCGAGCGAGGGGCGGCCGATCACGACGACGACGCCCGAGCCCGCGGGCTCGCCGTCGGCCGGGGCCGCGTCGAGCAGCGCGCGCACGGCCGCGAGCTCGGCGGCGCCGACGCCCGCCGCGTCGCCGGTCGCGCCCGGGCCGGCGAGCGCGGCCGCGAGCTCGGCGGCCTCGCCCGGGCGGTACGCGAGGTGCGCGGCGGACAGCCCGCGAAGTGACGTCGCGACCGGCGAGCACTCGACGATCTTCGTGCCGGCCTTCGCGGCGGCGCGCAGCCTCAGGTAGAGCACGGGCAGCTCGTCGCGGACGTCGCCCGCGATCACGAGCACGACCTTGGCACGCGTCGCGTCGTCGATCGTGGCGCGGGGCAGCCCGAGCACGAGCCGCGCGGGGAGGCCGTCGCCCAGCTGCGCGTCGAGCGCGTCCGTGCGCAGCACCGTGCGGGCGAGCTTCGACCAGGCGTACGCGTCCTCGTTCGAGAGCCGCGCCCCGCCGATGACGCCGATGGCCGCCGGCCCGCCGGCCGCGAGCGCCTGGCGGATACCCGCCGCGACCTCGCCGAGCGCGTCGTGCCAGCGCGCGGGCTCGAGGTCGGACCCGCGCCGCACGAGCGGCGTGGCGAGCCGGTCCGGCGAGCCCACGGCCTCGAACCCGTAGCGGCCGCGGTCGCACAGCCAGCTCTGGTTCACCGGGTCGACGTCCACGCCGAGGTAGCGGACGAGGGAGCCGGCGGAGGACTGCGCGGCGATCCTGCAGCCGACCGAGCACGTCGTGCACGTGGTCTCGACCTGCTCGAGGTCCCAGGGCCGGGACTTGAAGCGGTACGTCGGCGACGTGAGCGCGCCGACGGGGCAGATCTGCACGGTGTTGCCGCTGAAGACCGAGTTGAACGGGTGCGTCGGGAACGGCGCGACCTCGATGCTCGCGCCGCGCGATGCGAAGTCGATGAGCGCCTCGCCGGCGATCTCGTCCGCGAAGCGCGTGCAGCGCGCGCATTGGATGCACCGCTCGCGGTCGAGCATGACGAGCGGCCCGATGTCGAACGGCTTCGCCCAGTGCCGCTTCTCCTCGACGAAGCGGCTCTCGCCCGGGCCGTGCGAGAGCGCCTGGTCCTGCAGCGGGCACTCCCCGCCCTTGTCGCAGACCGGGCAGTCGAGCGGGTGGTTCACGAGGAGGAACTCGAGGACGCCCTCCTGGGCCTTGCGGGCCTTCGCGGACGCGGTGACGATCTCCTGGCCCTCGTTCACGCGCAGGTAGCACGCGGGCTGGAGGCTGAAGCCGCGCGGCCCCGAGACCTCGACGAGGCACATCCTGCACATGCCGACGGGCTCCATGCGCGGGTGGTAGCAGAAGCGCGGGATGTAGACGCCCGCCCGCTCGGCCGCCTCGATGAGCAGCTCGCGCGGGCGAGCGGCGACCGGGCGCCCGTCGATCGTCACGTGGACGGCGTCCGGCGCCTCGTCCGCGCCGGAGCGCTCGGCGACGTCGGTCACCGGCCGGCTCCCATCGGGCACGCGCCGTCCTTCACGTGGCGGAGGAACTCGTCCCGGAACATCCGGATCGCGGACGCGATCGACGACGGGATCGACGGGCCGAGCACGCAGATCGTCGTCTGCTGCGGGGGCCACGAGACGCCCGGCGCGATGTTGTCGCACGCGTCCATGAGCAGGTCGATGTCCGACTCGCGCCCCTGGCCGCCCTCGACGCGGGCCATGATCTTCTCGAGCCAGCTGCTCCCCTCGCGGCACGGCGTGCACTGGCCGCACGACTCGCGCGAGAAGAAGCGCGTGATGCGCCACGCCGCGCGCACCGCGCACGTCGCTTCGTCCATGACCACGATCGAGCCCGAGCCGAGCATCGAGCCCGCGGCGCCGACCGCGTCCTGGTCGAGGCCGAGGTCGAGGTGGCCGGGTCCGAACCACGGCGCGGACACGCCGCCGGGGATGAACGCCTTCAGCTCGGCGCCGCCGCGGACGCCGCCGCCGAGGCTCGGGTCGTAGATCACGTCGCGGAACGTCGTCTTCGACATCTCGAGCTCGTACCACCCGGGGCGCTCGACGCGGCCCGAGAGCGCGAAGAGCCGCGTGCCGGTCGAGGAGCCGTGGCCGAGCGCGGCGAACGCCTCGCCCCCGTTCGACACGATCCACGGGAGGTTCGAGACGGTCTCGATGTTGTTCACGACCGTCGGCGCGCCGTAGAGGCCGATCGCCGCGGGGAAGTACGGCGGCTTGATCCGCGGGAAGCCGCGCTTTCCCTCGAGGCTCTCGAGCAGCGCGGTCTCCTCGCCGCAGATGTACGCGCCCGCGCCCGGGTGCACGACGAGGTCGAGCGAGAAGTCCGACCCGAAGATCGACTCGCCGAGCGCTCGAAGCGCGTACGCGTCGTTGCACGCCTGCTGGAGCCGCTCGAGCCCGAGCGCGAACTCGCCCCGGCAGAAGATGAACGCCTGGCGGACCTGGAGCGCGTACGCCGCGATGATCGTCCCCTCGATCACCTGGTGCGGGTCGCGCTCGACGAGGAGGTGGTCCTTGAACGTCGCGGGCTCGCTCTCGTCGCCGTTCACGACGAGGTAGGTCGTGTCCGACTTCGCGAGCATCGACCACTTGCGCCCCGCGGGGAAGCCCGCGCCGCCGCGCCCGAGCAGGCTCGCCTTGTCGACCTGCTCGCGCACGGCCTCGGGCGTCATCGCGAGCGCCGCGCGCAGCGCGTCGTAGCCGCCGGTCGCGAGGTAGCGCTCGATCGTGTGGGAGTCCTCGATCCCCACGCGGCGCGTGACGATCGGCGGCGCGCCGGTGATCACCGCGCACCCCCGTCGTCGCCGTGCGCGCCGTGCGCGTCGCCCGCCCCGGCCGCGGCGCCGTGCGCGCGCAGCCCGACCGTGCGCTCGACCCGGCAGAGGATGCCGTGGCGCGGCACCTCGTGCGCGAGCGCGCCGCTCGCGAGGTCCTCGACGAGCCGGTCGAAGCCGTCCGCGTCGAGCGGCCCGAAGAAGCGGTGGTTCACCTGCACGCAGGGCGCCGTGTCGCACCCCGCGAGGCACTCGGCCTCCTCGAGCGTGAACTCGCCGTCGGCGGTCGTCTGCCCGACGCGCACGCCGAGGCGCTCCTCGACGTGCTCGAGCAGCTCGTATGCGCCGCCGAGCATGCACGCGATGTTCGTGCAGACCGCGACGACATGGCGGCCGACGGGCTCGGTGTGGAGCATGTCGTAGAAGCTCGCGGTCCCGCGCACCTCGGCCGGCGTCACGCCCGTGAGCTCGGCGACGTCCTCCATGGCCTCCTCGGTCAGCCAGCCGTCCTGAGCCTGCGCGAGGTGGCAGAGGGGGATGAGCGCGGAGCGGCGCTCGGGGTAGACCGCGACGAGCCGCCGCGCGCGCTCGAGGTTCTCCTCGCTTAGGTGCGCCATCAGCGGTCGACCTCGCCGAGCACCGGGTCGACGGACGAGAGGATCGCGACGGTGTCCGCGAGCAGGCTCCCGCGCAGCAGCGCGGGGACGCTCTGGAGGTTCACGAAGCTCGGGCCGCGCCAGTGCATGCGGTAGGGCTTGTTCGAGCCGTCGGAGACGAGGTAGCAGCCGAGCTCGCCGCGGGGCGACTCGATCGCGGAGTAGATCTCGCCGACCGGGGGCTCGAACCCGCGCGTGTACAGCTTGAAGTGGTGGATGAGCGCCTCCATCGACTCGTCGATCCGGGCGCGCGGCGGCGGCGTGATCTTCTTGTCCTGCACGCGGTAGTCGCCGCTCGGCATCTTCTCGAGGATCTGGCGGACGATCCGGATGGACTCGCGGATCTCGTTCAGGCGGACCGCGTACCGGTCGAAGGTGTCGCCGACCGTGCCGACGATCACGTCGAAGTCGACCTCGTCGTACGCGAGGTACGGCATCGCGCGCCGCAGGTCCCAGGCGACGCCCGCGGCGCGAAGTATCGGCCCGGTCGCGGACATCGCGAGCGCGAGCTCCGGACCGATCACGCCGACGCCCTCGGTCCGCTCGCGGAAGATCGGCTGGCCGGTGAGCAGCTCGTCGTATTCGTCGAGGCGGGTCGCGATCGTCTCCACGATGACCGAGACGTCGTCCTCCCAGCCGTCCGGGAGGTCCGCGGCGACGCCGCCGGGCCGGACGTAGTTGTGGTTCATCCGGAGCCCGGTCGTCTTCTCGAAGAACGCGAGGACCATCTCGCGCTCGCGGAAGCCGAAGATCATCATCGTGGTCGAGGCGAGGTCCATGCCGTTGGTCGCGGCCCACATGACGTGCGAGGAGATCCGGTTCAGCTCGGACATGAGCATCCGGATCCACGTCGCGCGCGGCGGCATCTCGACGTCGAGGAGCTTCTCGACCGCGAGGCACCAGCAGATCTCGTTGTTCAGCGGCGAGAGGTAGTCCATGCGCGTGACGTTCGTCGCGCCCTGGACGTAGGTGAGCTCCTCGGCCGTCTTCTCCATCCCCGTGTGGAGGTAGCCGATCACCGGCTTCGAGCGCAGCACGGTCTCGCCCTCGAGCTCGAGCATGACGCGAAGAACGCCGTGGGTCGAGGGGTGCTGCGGCCCGAGGTTGATGATCATCGTCTCGCCGTCGCCGAAGCTCGACGCGTCGAGCTCGGGGTCGAGCGTCGGGTCGAGCGCGCTGTCCTCCGGCACGCGCAGCACCGCGCCCCGCTCGATGAGCAGCTCGACCGCGTCGGTCTCGGCGAGCGGGCCGAGCTCCTGGTCGCCCTCGCCCGTCTCCTGCTCGAACAGCACGTCGAAGTGCGTGCGGAGATCCCCGCCCGCGCCGGCCGTCTCGTCGCGCGCGCCGGGCGCGTCGCCGCGTCCGTGCTCTGGCGGGCGCTCGTCGCGGGGGCGGCCCGCGGGGTCGAGCTCGGCCCACTGCGACGCGACCGCGCCCGCGGCCGAGCCGCGCTCCTGCTCGTCGCTCATCGCGGACCCGGCGCGTCTTTGAACTGCACCGGCACGCGGCCGGTCCCGTAGTCCTTGCGGAGCGGGTGGCCCTCCCAGTCCTGCGGCATGAGGATGCGCGTGAGGTCCGGGTGGTCCGTGAAGCGGATGCCGAACAGGTCGAAGGCCTCGCGCTCCATGTTCTCCGAGCCCGGGTAGCAGCGGAACAGGGTCGGGACCGACGCGTCGTCCTCGGGCACCTGGACGCGCAGCCGGACGCGCCGGCGCCGCTCGAGGCTCAGCAGGTTCACGACGACCTCGAAGCGCTCGGCCGCGACGCCGTCGGGCAGCGGCCGGTCCATGTGCGCGAGGTAGTCCACCGCGCACAGGTCGCTGCACATCGCGAAGCCCGCGCCCTTCAGCGCGACGGCGGCGGCGAGGTAGCGCTCGCGCGCCGGGAACAGGACCTCGTCCCCCCGGAAGTACGCGACGGGCACGCCGTCGAGCGCCGCGAGCTCGGCGACGAGCGAGCCCTCGGGCGCGCCACCTGGCGCCGGTGCGTCCGGCACGCCGTCGCGGACGTCGGTCAACGAGGCGTCCCGAGGTGCACGGGGCGCGCGAGCGGCTGGGTCCACCCCGGAACCTCGGCCGCGAGGTCGACGCCGGCACCGGCACCGGCTGCGGCGCGCCGCCGCATGATCTCGCCCGTGCGCACCTTCTCGTGGAGCGTGAGGATCGCGTGCATGAGCGTCTGCGGGCTCGGCGGGCAGCCGGGCGCGTACACGTCGACGGGCACGACCTCGTCGACGCCCTGGACGATCGCGTAGTTGTTGAACATCCCGCCGGTCGACGCGCAGACGCCCATCGAGATCACCCACTTCGGCTCGACCATCTGGTCGTAGACCTGGCGGAGCACCGGCGCCATCTTCTGCGAGAGCCGGCCGGCGACGATCATGAGGTCCGCCTGGCGCGGGGAGGGACGGAACACCTCCATGCCGAAGCGCGCGAGGTCGAAGTCCGCGGCGCCCGCCGCCATCATCTCGATCGCGCAGCACGCGAGCCCGAAGGTCGCGGGCCACATCGAGTGCTCGCGGGACCATCTCACGAAGTCCTCGAGCTTGCCCGTGAGGAAGTTGCTGCTCAGTGATTCGAGGCCGTTCCAGTCCATCGCGCGCCCTACGCCGCCTCGCCGGGGCCCACCCCGACCCGGCGGACGGTCGACGAGGTCGTGCGCTGCGAGTCGGCGGTCACCGGACGGATCCGCTTCACCGGGCCCCAGTCGAGCGCGCCGTTGGCCAGCAGGTACAGGAAGGAGAAGAACACGGCTGCCGCGAAGACGACGATCTCGACGAGGCCGAAGCGGCCGAGCTCGTTGTAGACGACGGCCCACGGGAACAGGAAGATGATCTCGATGTCGAAGATCACGAAGATCATCGCGATGAGATAGAAGCGCACGGGGAAGCGCTGCGGCGGTCCCTCGGTCGGGACGATCCCGCACTCGTACGGGGCCTCCTTCGCGGACGTCGGGCGCTTCGGCGCGAGGAGCTTGGACGCGAAGATCGACAGGCCCGCGAAGGCGAGCGCCAGCACGAAGAGGATCAAGATCGGGAGATAGCTGTCCAGGCTGCCCATGGCTCTCGACGGTTCTACCACGGCGACCTCCCCGCGGGCATATCCGCCGTGCAGCGCCGTGGCGGGGGCCCGCCGTGCGGCCGCCGGGCCCGCGCTCCCCGGTAGTGTCCTGTCGTGCCCGCCGTCCCCGCGAACCGCCGCGACCCGGCCGGCGACCACCCGCCGCGGCCCGCGACCCGCAGCTGCGACGTGCTCGTCGTCGGTGCCGGCCCGTCGGGGTCCGCCGCCGCGTACTGGCTCGCGGACGCGGGGCACGACGTCCTCCTCCTCGAGAAGAAGCACTTCCCGCGGGCCAAGACGTGCGGCGACGGGCTCACGCCGCGCTCGGTCCGCCAGCTCGAGGACATCGGGCTCGGGCCCGACCTCGAGCACCACCACCGCTACGACGGCCTGCGGGCCATCGCGTTCGGCAAGGAGCTCCTGCTCTCGTGGCCGAAGCACCCCGACTTCCCGAGCTACGGCTACGTGGTCACGCGCTCCGACCTCGACGCGCTCGTCGCCTCGCGCGCCGAGAAGGCCGGCGCGACGCTCTGGCAGGGAGCGGAGGCCGTCGCGCCGCTCGGTCCCGACGCGGGGCGCGGCGGGCCGGCGCTCGGCGCGGTCGTGGCGGACCGCGACGGGGGCGGGACGACCGAGGTCCGCGCGCGCTACGTCGTCGTCGCCGACGGCGCGAACTCGCGCTTCGGCCGCGCGCTCGGCGCGTCTCGCGACCGCTCGGTCCCGCTCGGGATGGCGATCCGCGGCTACTACTCCTCGCCGCGCCACGCGGAGCGGTACATCGAGTCGCACCTCGACATCCGGGACGCGCACGGCGACGTCGTCCCCGGCTACGGCTGGATCTTCCCGCTCGGCGACGGGCGGGTGAACGTCGGCATCGGCCTGCTGTCGACCTTCGACCGCTGGAAGCAGGTGAACACGTCGAAGCTGATGGACGCGTTCGTCGCCTACGCGCCCGGGTCGTGGTGCCTGTCGCCGGAGACCGCGCTCGGCGCCCCCACCGGGGGCCGGCTGCCGATGGGGCTGTCGGTCGGGCCGCGCGTCGGCCCCGACTACCTCATGACCGGCGACGCCGGCGGGTCGATCAACCCGTTCAACGGCGAGGGTATCGCCTACGGCTACGAGACCGGGCGCTTCGCCGCGGCCGCGCTCGGTGAGGCGCTCCGCTCGGGCGACCCCATGGCCCTCGCGGGCTACGAGACGCGCCTCGCCGAGACCTACGGCCTCTACTACCGGCTCGGGAGCGCGTTCATGAAGCTCATGGGGCGCGGCGACCTCATGCGCCTCACGGTCGGCACGGGGATGTACTCGCGCACGGTCATGGAGTGGGTGCTGCGGATCATGTCGAACCTCGTGCGCGACGACGAGCTCGGCCCCGCCGAGGCCGCGTACCGGGCGATCGCCGCGATCGCACGGCGCGCGGGTTGAGCGCGGCCCCACGCGGGGCACGGCGGTGCGCCGGTCGGGCTCGATGGTGACGAAGGACCCTTCACGCCGGGCCGCGCCGCCGGTATCGTGCCCGCAGCCGGGCGAGGACCGGGCTCGGGCGGGCGGTCGTCGAAGGGCCGCCGCGCCGGGATCCGACCACGAGGAGCGGGGCCGAGATGTCTGACGACGGAGCGGTGGGCGGCAACGGGGCCGTGGGCGGCGCGAGGCCGGGCCCGCCGCGCAGGCGGCCGGCCCGGCGGCGCTACACGGGGCGCCGGCGCGCGCGGGGCACCGGCCGGGTCCTCGTGCGGGCGGCGTCGATCGCGGCGGTCGTCGTCGCGTCGAGCGCGTTCACGACCGGGCACGTCGTCGACCCGCACGCGTCGGGGGCGCGGCCGAACATCGTGTTCGTCCTCACGGACGACCTCGCGCGCAACCTCGTGACGAAGCAGTTCATGCCGAACCTCGCGGCGCTCGAGCAGCAGGGCACGACGTTCACGAACTACTTCGTCGCGGACTCCCTCTGCTGCCCCTCGCGGGCCACGATCTTCACGGGCCGCTTCCCCCACGACACGGGCGTGTTCACGAACCGCGGTCCGAACGGCGGCTACCGGACGTTCAACCGGCACGGCGACCAGCGCTCGACGATCGCGACCGACCTGCACGCAGCCGGCTACCGCACCGCGATGATGGGCAAGTACCTGAACCGCTACCACCCGAGCGACCCGCCGGCCCCCGGCTGGGACACCTGGGACGTCGCGGACTGGGGGTACCCGGAGTACAACTACTCGCTCAACGACAACGGCAAGGTCGTGCACTACGGCGGGCCGAACGTGCCCGGCAAGGACAACTACCTCACCGACGTGCTCTCGGGCTTCGCGGACTCGTTCGTGTCGGGCTCGGTCGCCCGCCACCCGACGAAGCCGTTCTTCCTCGAGGTCGCGACCTTCGCGCCGCACGCGCCCTACACGCCCGCGCCGCGCTACGCGAACCTGTACCCGCACCTCGCCTACCCGAGGACGCCCGCGTTCGGCGCGAAGAACACCGCCGCGCCCGCGTGGCTGCGCAACGTCCCGGCGCTGAGCGCGAAGGACCGGTCGAGCATCGCGACCGCGTTCCGCAGGCGCGCCCAGGCCGTGAAGTCCGTCGACGACCTCATCGGCAACCTCGTCTCGACGCTCCGAAGCACGGGCGCGCTCGCGAACACCTACTTCGTGTTCAGCTCGGACAACGGGCTGCACATGGGCGAGCACCGCCTGATGCCCGGCAAGCTCACCGCGTTCGACACCGACATCCACGTCCCGCTCATCGTCGTCGGGCCCCGCGTGCCGCCCGGCACGAGCGTGACGAGCTTCGCCGAGAACGTCGATCTCCGGCCGACCTTCGACGCGCTCGCGGGCCTGCACCCCGGCGAGCCGGTCGACGGCCGGAGCCTCGCGCCGTTGATCTTCGGCGCGGGCCCCGGTGCGCGCGCGCCCGCGGGCTGGCGCCAGGGCGTGTACGTCGAGCACATGGGACCCGTCTCGGACGCCGCCGACGACCCCGACCGCCCCGATCGGTTCAGCGGGAACCCGACGAGCTACATCGCGCTCCGGCTGCGAAGCGCGCTCTACGTCCAGTACGGCGACGGCGAGCACGAGTACTACGACCTGCGCCGCGATCCGTACGAGCTCCACAACGTCTACGCGTCGCTCCCGGCGTCGCGAAAGGCCGCGCTGCGCGCCGAGGCGCTCCGCCTGAAGGCGTGCCACGACCGGCCGGCGTGCTCGGACGTGCGCGCGGTCGTCTGACGGGCGAGCGGCGCCCGGCGGGCGGAGCGCGCCACCACACCCGTTGCTGCCGGCGCCGGCCCGGGCACTGGCGCGTCGTGAGACGCGCACGTCCGGGGCACACTTCGCAGGGGGCGCGGCCTGGCGCAGCTCGCGGCGAGCTCGGCGGCACGTTCTGATCCCGGTGGGCAGATGACCCGGGGCTCCTGCCGGCGCCTGTCGCTCGCGCCGGGACACCACCGCGGCTCACGACGCGGACGGCGGTGGTGCAGCGCTGCGAGCGTGGCCGCTCAGACCTGGACGACGAGCGCCTCCACCCGGCGGGCCTGCAGCAGGGCGCCGATGTCCCCAGGGTCGCTCGTGAGGATGCGGTCCCCGGGCCCGCCGAGGAGCGCGACATGCGCATCGACGAGGTCCGCGGTTCCGCTCGCTCCGAGCAGCTCACCGATGCGCCTGCCCGCCACGTCGTCGATCGCCGCCACGTCTACTCCGGAAAGCAGCCGCGCCAGGTTCGCCTGCGTGCGCCCTCTGCGCCACACCTGCGCGACGACGCCGGCGCTGGTGCACACCGGTACGCCGGCGCGTTGCAGGACCCGGAGCAGGGCGCCGACACGACGATCGCGCCGGTCGATCGCGATGAGCGCCCCTGCGTCCAGGACGGCCGTCATGCTGCACCACGTCGGGAGTCCTCCCCGTCGGTCAGCGCCGCGGCTGCTGCATCGAGCTCGGCGTCACTGAACGGGCCGTCCTCGGCTTCCCACGCGTCCAGCGCGGCTCCGAGCAGCTCGTTGCGCAGCTTCTGGGCCGCCGCAGCGGCGAGCCAGCTCGACACGCTGGCTCCCGTGCGCGCCGCCGCTTCGCGCACTGCGGCTCCGAGCTCGGGGGCCATCGTGACGGAGAAGCGATCCACCTGCGCCATGCGCACCACTGTATCGCACACGACAGTATGCGCGCCGACGAGCGAGCCGACGAGCGGGGACTGCGACCTACCGGCCCGGTGCCACGGCGCGCGACGGTGCGATCCTCCCGCCCGGATCCAGACGTTTCGACGGGCTCAGCTCGCGGCGAGCTCCTTCGCGACCTCGGCCGCGGCCTCGACCGTGCGGTCGATCTCCGCTGCGCCGTGCGCGAGCGACGTGAACATCACCTCGTACGGGCTCGGGGCGAGGCCGATGCCCCGCTCGGCCATCGCCGCGAAGTACCGCGCGTAGCGCCCGTTCGCCGCGGCGCGCCGCGCGCCCTCGTAGTCGACGACCGGCTCGTCGGAGAAGAACAGCCCGAGCAGCGTCCCGACGGCGGGGACCTGCGCGGCGACGCCGGCTCCGGCGAACGCGTCCGCGAGCCCCGCGGCGAGCCGCGCGACGCGCTCCTCGAGGTCCCGGTAGGCGTCGTCGCCGAGGAGGTCGAGCGCCGCGATGCCCGCGGCCGTCGCGAGCGGGTTCCCCGAGAGCGTGCCCGCCTGGTAGACGGGACCGGTCGGGGCGAGGACCTCCATGAGCTCGCGCCGCCCGCCGAGCGCCGCGAGCGGCAGGCCGCCGCCGACGACCTTGCCGAAGCACCAGAGGTCGGGGCGCACGCCGAAGCGGCCGCTCGCGCCGTCGCGACCGAGGCGGAACCCGGTGATGACCTCGTCGAACACGAGGAGCGCACCCGCCTCGTCGCACGCGCGCCGCAGGCCCGCGAGGAAGCCGGGCGCCGGGGCGACGAGCCCCATGTTTGCCGCGACGGGCTCGACGACGACGCATGCGACGCGCTCGTCGAGGTCCGGCACCGTGTTGTACGGCGCGACGACCGTGTCCGCGACGGCCGCGGCCGGCACGCCCGCCGAGTCCGGCAGCCCGAGCGTCGCGACGCCGCTCCCGCCGGCCGCGAGGAGCCCGTCGCTGTGGCCGTGGTAGCAGCCCGCGAACTTCACGATCCGGTCCCGGCCCGTCGCGCCGCGCGCGAGCCGCACGACGGTCATCGCGGCCTCGGTCCCCGAGGAGACGAAGCGCACCATGTCGCAGCCCGGCACCGCCGCGGTCACGCGCGACGCGAGCTCGACCTCGCCGGGCGTCGGCGCGCCGAACGTCGTCCCGCGCCCCGCGGCGTCGCGCACCGCGGCGACGAGGGCGGGGTGCGCGTGGCCGAGGATCGACGCGCCCCAGGACTGCACGTAGTCGAGGTAGGTCCTGCCGTCGACGTCCGTGACGTACGCGCCGTCGGCGGAGGCGACGAACCACGGCGTCCCGCCGACCGCGCGGAACGCTCGCACCGGCGAGTCGACGCCGCCGGGCATGAGCTCGCTCGCCCGGGCGAACCACTCGGCGCTGCGCGGCCCGCTCATCGTCGCGGCGCCCGGCGGCCCGCGCGCCCCGCGTACCGGTCAGCCACGCGCCGGCCCGAGGAGCTCGGCGACCTCGGCCGCGAAGTACGTGAGCACGATGTCCGCGCCCGCCCGCCGGATCGCGGTCAGCGTCTCGAGCACGACCGCTTCGCGGTCGATCGCGCCGAGGCCCGCGGCCGCCGTGATCATCGCGTACTCGCCGCTCACCTGGTAGGCCGCGACGGGCACGTCGACCGCGGCGCGCACGTCCGCGATGACGTCGAGCGAGGTGATCGCGGGCTTCACCATGACGATGTCCGCGCCCTCTCCGACGTCGAGGAGCACCTCGGCGAGCGCCTCGCGGCGATTCGCGGGGTCCTGCTGGTAGCCGCATCGGTCGCCGCCGCCCGCGATCGTCACGTCGACCGCGTCGCGGAACGGGCCGTAGAGCGCGGACGCGTACTTCGCCGCGTACGCGAGGATCCCGACCTCGCTCCGCCCGGCACCGTCGAGCGCGGCCCGTACGGCCGCGACCTGGCCGTCCATCATCCCGCTCGGGGCGACGAGGTCCGCGCCGGCCTCGGCCTGCGCGATCGCCGCCTCCGCGTAGCGCTCGAGCGTCGCGTCGTTGTCGACCTCGCCCCGGCGGTCGAGCAGGCCGCAGTGGCCGTGGTCCGTGTACTCGTCGAGGCAGAGGTCGGGCATGAGCACGAGGTCGTCGCCGACCGCGTCGCGCAGCGCGCGCAGCGCGACCTGGACGATCCCGTCGGGGTCCGACGCGCCCGAGCCGACCGCGTCCTTCGCCGCGGGGACGCCGAAGAGCACGACACCCGGCACCCCGAGGTGCACGAGCCGCTTGGCCTCGACGACGAGCGAGGCGACCGTGTGCTGGACGACGCCGGGGAGCGAGCCGATCGGCGCGGGCTCGTCGATTCCCTCGCGGACGAACAGCGGGGCGACGAGGTCGTCGACGGAGATGCGGGTCTCGGCGACCATCCGGCGGAGCGCGTCCGTGCGCCGGAGCCGGCGCATCCGGCGGTCGGGGAACCTCACGGCACGCGAGCCTAACGGGCGCATCCGGCCCCGACCGACCGGCCGCGGCGGGCGCCCGCCGGGCGTCAGGCGCCGCTCGCGAGCGGGATGGACTGGCCGAGCACCGAGCCGACGGTGTTCAGCAGGTCCGCCGGCGTCCAGCTGCCGAAGCCGGCGTGCGCGAGGTTCTGGCGGCCGTTCGCGTTGAGCGTCCGGGCGAGCGCCGCGCTCAGCTTGCCGCCGGTGTTCGGGTTGCCCGCGGTCACCGCCCGCTCGACGCCGGACCGGTCGAGGACGAACACCTCGTCGGAGTGCGCGACGTCGTACGTGTAGGGCTTGCCGGTCTGCCAGTCGATCGCGGGCGGCTTGCCCTCCGCGACGCGCTGGTAGACGACGCCGAACCACGACCACAGGCGGTCGAGGTTCGCGACCGACCCGGTGAGCATCGTCCAGTGGACGCCGAACGCCTTGTCGTACGCGCGAAAGCGGCTCGGGGTGTCCCGGCCGGGGTCGATCGACGCCTCGACGATCGTCACGCGTCGCTGGAGGTGCGCCGCGCGGAGCGAGCGCTCGACCGTGAGCAGGGCGCCGGTCGTGATCGGGCAGATCTCCTGGCAGGAGGTCATGAAGTCCGCGAGGATCACGACCCGGCCGCGGAACGCCGCGAGGTCGGTGGTCCTGCCGGCCTCGTCGACGAGCGGGATGCGGACGATCGCGCTCGGGATCGGCCGGTCGGTCGTGCCGAAGGGATCGGGCGTCGCCGGCGTGTTCGCGCGCCGCGCGAGGAGGAGCCCGATGCCGCCGCCGACGACCGCGGCGACGACCACCGCGGCGATCGAGGCGAGGACCAAGCGCCGCCGGGCGCGCTCGGCATCGGTCCGTTCCTCGGGCACGGTCGCGACCCTAGACCGCGACGGCACGCGCCGCGATGCGGCCGTGCGCCAGTGCGGCCGTGCGCCGGTGCCGCCGCGAGGGCCGCGCTAGCCGCGACCGTGCGGCCCGCGCCGCCCCGGCCGGCCGGCCACCGCGGCGTGCGCGGCGAGCGCGGCGACGAGCCCCTCGGCCGTGTGCTCGGCGGCCTCGACCGTGACCTCGACACCCGCGGCACGCGCCGCGGCGGAGGTCACCGGACCGATCGTCGCGACGACCGGGGGGACGCGCCCGGCGCCCGCGGCCGCGAGGAACGCCGCGACCGCGGACGGCGACGCGAACGTGACCGCGTCCGCCCCGTCGAGCTCCCGGAGTCGCTCCGCGGCGACCTCGGCCGGGACCGTCGCGTACGCCTCGACGATCTCGACCTGCCAGCCGAGCTCCCGCAGCGCGTCCGGGACGACGTCGCGTGCGACCGCCGCGCGTGCGACGAGGACGCGGCCCGCGGACGCGCCCCCCGCCGGCGGGGGGAAGGCCGCGGCGAGCGCCTCGCCGGTGTAGCGGGCGGGCACGAGGTCCGCGACCACGCCCCGGCGCGCGAGCACCTCGGCCGTCGCCGGGCCGACCGCCGCGACCTTCGCCGGACCGAACGAGCGGGCGTCGCGGACCGCGCCGAGGAGCCGCGACGCGGCGTTGGCGGAGGCGAGGACGACCCAGTCGAAGCCGCCGAGCCGCGACGCAGCGTCGCGAAGCGCCGCTCCGCCGTCGTGCGGATCGGCGATCCGGAGGAGCGGGAGCTCGACGGGCCGCGCGCCGAGGGACTCGAGCCGGCGAGCGAGCGCTGCGCCCTGCTCGGCCGCCCGGGTGACCACGACGCGCCAGCCGAACAGCGCCCGCTCCTCGTACGACGCGAGGTGCATGCCCGCGACCTCCCCGACGACGATCGTGGCCGGGCTCGCGACCTCGAGCTCGCCGAGCTCCGCGAGCGTCGTGCGCCGCGACCGCTGCTCGGGCGTCGTGCCGCGCTCGACGACGAGCACGGGCGTCGCGCGGTCGCGCCCGGCGTCGACGAGGCGGCGCGCGATCTCCGCGCGGGCCGCGACGCCCATGAGCACGACGACCGTGCAGCCCGATCGTGCGAGCAGCTCCCAGTCGACCGGCGAGGACGTCGCGGCGGCGTCGTGACCGGTCACGACCGCGACGCCCGACGACGCGCCGCGATGGGTCACCGGGACGCCCGCGTACGCGGGCACGGCGATCGCGGCGGAGACGCCGGGGACGACCTCGTAGCCGACGCCCGCGTCGCGAAGCGCGGCCGCCTCCTCCCCGCCGCGCCCGAACAGGTAGGGATCGCCCCCCTTCAGGCGCACGACGGTCCCACCCGCCCGGCCGAGCGTGACGAGCAGCTCGTCGATCTCCGCCTGCGCCGGCGACGCCGACGTCGCGGACTTCCCGACGTCGACGAGCCGCGCGCCCGGCCGGGCGAGCGCGAGCACCCGCGCGTCGACGAGCCGGTCGTGGACGACCACGTCCGCGGCCGCGAGCAGCTCGGCCCCGCGCACCGTGAGCAGCGCGGGGTCTCCCGGGCCCGCGCCCACGAGGTGGACGGTCACGGCCGGCGCCTCACGCCGGCGACGCCCACCCGCCCGCGAGCGCGCGGGCGCCCTCGCCGGAGCGTGCGATCGCGTCCGCGAGGCCCGCCCCGAGCGCTTCGGGATCGCGGCCGGTCGCGCTCCGGCGCACGACCGTCGAGCCGTCGCGCGTCGCGACGAGCCCCTCGATCGCGAGCGCGCCGAGAGGATCGGCGGGGTCGACGGGTGCCGCGTGCGCGCCGACCGGCGCGTCGCAGCCACCGCCGAGGCGCGCGAGGAACGCCCGCTCCGCCCGGACGCTGCGGTGCGAGGGGACGTCGTCGATCACGGCGAGGCGCGCGAGCGCGTCCCGGTCGTCCTCGCGGCAGCGGAGCGCGAGCGCGCCCTGGCCGACCTGGGGTAGGACGACCGCGGTGTCGAGGACGTCCGCCGCGCGCGACTCGAGCCCGAGGCGCACGAGCGCCGCGAGCGCGACGACCACCGACCCGCCGTCCGGGACGCGCTCGAGCCGCGTCGCGATGTTGCCCCGCAGCTCCGCGAACACGAGGTCCGGGCGCGCGGCGGCGAGCTGCGCGCGCCGGCGGACCGCCCCGGTCGCGACCGTCGCGCCGGGCCGAAGCGTGGCGAGCGACCGGCCGACGAGCGCGTCGCGCACGTCCGCGCGGTCCGGCACGGCCGCGAGCACGAGGCCCGCTGGCGGTGCGCCCGCGGGGAGGTCCTTCGCCGAGTGCACCGCGACGTCCGCTGCGCCGTCGAGCACCGCGCGCTCGACCTCGACGACGAACACCCCGCGCTCGGCGAACGACGAGATCGGGACGTCGGCCCGGCGGTCCCCGGCCGTCTCGACGACGACCACCTCGACCGCGCTCGCGGGGTCGGCCGCGCGCAGCCGGGCCGCGACGAGGTCCGCCTGGAAGCGCGCGAGCGGGCTGCCCCGGGTCGCGAGCCGGAGCGTGCGACCACTCGTGTGCACGCGGCGCCTAGAGGTCGTGGAGCTGGCGGAGGGCCTCGGCGAGCCGCTCGCCGCGCGCGGAGCCCGCCGCGCGCTTCAGCTGGATCGTGGGCTCGTGGAGGAGCTTCGCGACGAGGCGGCGCGAGAAGGCCTCCACCGCGTCGAGGTCCGCCACGTCGAGCTTCGCGAGGCGGGGGCGGAGGCGGTCGAGCTCGCTCTGGCGGAGCTGCTCCGCGCTCGCCCGGAGCGCGGCGACGACGGGTGCGACCGAACGGCCGTGCACGGTCGCCCGGTACCGCTCGAGCTCGTCCTCGACGATCTCGAGGACGCGGTCGACCTCGCCGCGGCGCGCCTGCATGCGGGCCTCCGCGTACGTGCGCAGGTCCCCGAGGTCGAGCAGCCGCACGCCGGGCACCCGGCCGGCCGCCGGGTCGACGTCGCGGGGCACGGCGGCGTCGACGACGAGGAGCGGGCGGTCGGGCCTGGCGGCCATCGCCGCGGCGACGTCGTGCGCGTCGAGAAGCACCGTCCCGGAGCTCGTGGCGGTGAGCAGCACGTCCGCGTCCGCGACCTCCGTGCCGAGCGCGCCGAGGTCGGCGGTCCTGCCGCGGACGGACGTCGCGAGCTGCTCGGCGCGTGCCCGGCTGCGGCTCACGACGACGATCTCGGGATCGCCCGCGACCGACGAGAGCGCGGACGCCATGCCCTCGCCCATCTCCCCCGCGCCGACGACGACGACGCGCAGCCCCGCGAGCGACCCGCCGCGACCGTCCGCGACCATCGCGACCGCGACGTGCGAGAGCGACGTGACCCCCCGTGCGATCGCGGTCTCCGTGCGCGCGCGCTTGCCGACCTCGATCGCGTGGCGGAACAGCCCGCCGAGCACCGGGCCGGCCGCGCGCTCGGCGCGCGCGCGCTCGCCCGCGTGGCGGACCTGTCGCAGGATCTCGCCCTCGCCGAGCACCGCCGAGTCCGAACCGGCCGCGACCTCGAACAAGTGCCGCGCGGCCGCGTCGTCGTACGCGACGGAGAGGCGCTCCTCGAGGGCGTCGGTGCCGGCGGGCGACGTGCCGGCGCGCGCGTGGAAGAACGCGTTGATGTCCGCCAGGCCGTCGTGGAACCGCTCGAGGACCGCGTACACCTCGGTGCGCATGCACGTCGAGAGCACGACGGCCTCGGACAGGTGCGGGCTGTCGCAGAGCAGGCCGAGCGCCTTCGGGAGGTCGCGCTCCGCGACCGCGAGCCGCTCGAGGAGGTCGAGGGGCGCGTCGCGTTCGTTCAGCCCGACGACTACGACCGACACGGGCGACCACCTCCTCGACCGAGAAGGCTAACGCCACCGACGCCCCGAGTCGGATGCGCCGGGCTCATGCGGACGCCTTCGACTCCCGCCCGCCGGGCGCGTGGTGGGCCGAGTAGAAGGTCAGCACCTGGAGCTCGGCCGCGAGGTCCACGTGGTGGACGAGCACGTCGTCGGGCGGCGTCACGACCGTCGGCGCGAAGTTGAGGATCGAGCGCACGCCGCAGCGGGCGAGCCGCTCGACGACGTCGCCCGCCGCGCTCGCGGGCGTCGCGACGACCCCGAGCGTGATCGACTCGCGCTCGACGAGCGCCGCGAGCTCGTCGACGTGGGAGACGCGCGTCCCGTTCACGATGCTCCCGACCTGGGCGGGGTCGACGTCGACGAGCGCGGCGACCCGGAAGCCGCCGGTCGTGAAGCCCCGCGAGCGGGCGAGCGCGCGGCCGAGGTTGCCCGCGCCGGCGATCACGATCGGCCAGTCGCGCCCGACCGCGAGCGCGTCGTCGATGCGCGCGAGCAGCCTCGCGACCTCGTATCCCGTGCCCGGGGTCCCGAAGCTGCCGAGGTGCGACAGGTCCCGCCGCAGCGTGGCCGCGTTCACTCCGGCGCCCTCGGCGAGCTCGGCCGAGGAGACCGTCGCGACGCCCCGGATCGCGGCGGTCGCGAGCAGCCGCCGGTATACGGGCAGCCTCGCGACCGTGGGCGCAGGCGTGCGCCCGCGCACCGCGGCGCGCGCCGACGGTGCGCCCGACGACTCAGCCTGCCTCGGTGAAGCGGGCCGCGAGGTACCGGTCGACGTCCTCGACGCGGAGCCGGTAGGAGCGGCCGACGCGCACCGCCGGCAGCTGCCCGGAGGAGATGAGCCGGTATACGGTCATGTTCGAGACCCGGAGGACGCCCGCGACCTCACCGACAGTGAGAAATTGGGCTCCCGTGTAGTGGACACTCAGTGGTATCACCCCTCTCCGCCACCACGACTGTACGCGAGCGTGGCTCCTGTGGAAAGAGGGAGCCATGAGCGACCTGGGGTTGGCCGGGGCCGGGGCCGGGGCCGGGTCCGGGGCCGCGGGTCGGGTCGGCATGCGGCGGCGCGGCTCGTGCGCGCGCGGGCGATCGCCGCGTGCGGCGGTCAGCCCGACGCGGCGATCGCTCGCGACCGTGCGGCCGACGCGCTCACCGCGTCGAGGAACGCGGCGCGCACCCCACGGTTCTCGAGCACACGCAGGGCCGCCGCGGTCGTCCCGCCCGGGGACGTGACGGCCGCGCGAAGCGACTCCGGCGGCTCCCCGGTCTCGACGAGCATGCGCGCCGCGCCGAGCAGCGTCTGGAACGCGAGGACCTTGCTCACCTCGCGGTCGAGCCCCTCGAGCACGCCCGCCTCGACGAGCGCCTCGGCGACGAGGAACACGTACGCGGGTCCCGAACCCGAGAGGCCGGTGACCGCGTCGAGCAGGCGCTCGGGCAGCCGCACGACGACGCCGATCGAGGAGAGCACGGACTCGGCCCAGACGAGGTCCGCCTCGCTCGCCGCGCTCCCCCCGCAGACGGCCGACGCGCTCGCGCCGACGAGGGCGGGAGTGTTGGGCATCGCGCGCATGACCGTGGCGCCCGGCCACAGCCAACTCTCGAGGTGGGCGATCGTCACGCCCGCGGCGATCGACAGGACGCGCGCGTAGGCCCCGGTGGGCAGCGCGCGGCACGCGGCCTCGGCGTCGTACGGCTTCACCGCGAGGACGAGCGCGTCGGCCTCGACGGGCTCGCCGAGCACCGGGACACCGGGGAAGCGCCCCTCGAGCCGCTCGCGGGCGTCCGCCTGGCGCTCGACGATCACGCACTCCTCCGGCGCCGCCCATCCGCCGCGCAGCAGCCCGCCGAGCAGCGAGGAGCCCATGCGGCCGCCACCGATCACCATGAGTCGAGCCATCCCGCCACGCTACTCAAGGCCGTCGGCGGACGGCGCGGCGATCAGGGCGTGCGAGACGGAGCCGGTTGCGTCAGCCGCGCTCGACGAGCGAGCCCACCGGTTGCGTCAGCCGCACTCGACGAGCGAGCGAGCGGTGAGCTCGCCGTAGAGGCGGCGCAGCCGGGCCGCGGCGACCGACCACGTGTAGCCCTTCGCCCGCTCGGCCGCCGCGGCGCCCATCGCTCGGGCGTGGTCGGGCCGCGACCAGATCGAGGCGACCCGCTCGGCGAAGCGGCGCGCGTCGCCCCGCTCGACGAGGTGGCCGGTCCGGCCGTCCTCGACGAGCGTGGTGAGCCCGCCGACCGCCGAGGCGACGACCGGCACGCCGCACGCACCCGCCTCGAGCGCGACGAGCCCGAACGACTCGGACCTGCTCGGCACGACGCAGCAGTCCGCCGCCCGATAGTACGTCGAGAGCAGCTCGTGGGTCTGCGGCGGCACGAACCGCACGCGCGCCGACAGGCCGCGCGCCTCGACGAGCCTCGAGAGCGAGGCGACCTCCGCGTCGCCGAGCGGGCCGCTCGGGCCACCGACCACGACGAGCGTCGAACCGGAGACACCGAGCCGGTCGAGCTCGGCGAGACAGCCGACCGCGACCTCGGCGCCCTTGAGCGGCTGGATCCGGCCGACGAACAGCAGCAGCGGCCCGTCGCTCGCCAGTCGGAGGGCGCGCCTCGCCTGGGTCTTGTCGCCGGGCGAGAAGAACGCGTGGTCGACGCCGGGGGCGATGATCTCGACACGCGACTGGTCGGCGCCGTAGAGCTCGACGAGCTGGTCGACCTCGACCGAGCACGACGCGAGCACGGCGTCCGAGCAGCCGATGACGTCGGACTCGGCCCGGGCGCGCCGGCCCGCTCCCGACGGGTCGGCCTCCTCGGGGCCGGCCTCGGCCTTCACCCGGTCGAGCGTGTGGAACGTCGAGACGAGCGGTAGACCGAGCCGGTGCTTCAGCACGTGGCCGGCGACTCCGGAGAGCCAGTAGTTGGCGTGGATCGCGTCGACGGCCGGCTCGCCGAACATCTCGACCTCGGCCATCCGCCGCTCGACCGCGAGCGCGAACTCGTCGACGACGAGGTGGAGCGAGGACTTGTCGAGCGGCCGGCGCGGACCCGCCGGGACGTGGTGGACGACGAGCCCCGGCTCGACGTCGACCGAGTCGGGCTCGTGCGGCGACGACGCCCGCGTGTACACGTCGCACGCGACGCCCGCGCGCGCGAGCGCGGACGAGAGCTGGCGGACGTAGACGTTCATGCCACCACCGTCGCCCGTGCCCGGCTGGGCCAGTGGCGAGGTGTGCATCGACAGCACAGCGAGCTTGCGCATGCGGCAGTGAGCGTACCGGCGTCGCGCGATCAGTCGGTCCGTGCCGCCGCGGCGGCACTTCCCGGCGGGGTCGCGGGAGCGCCTGCGGGCGGGGTCGCGGGAGCGCCGGCGGGCCCGGCAGGACCGGCGTCCCGCGAGCCCTCGCCGACGCGGTCGTCGCGGTCGCGCTCGCGGCGGAACGAGCGGTAGACGCGCACGAGCGCCTGGCGCTGTGCCTCGTCGAGGTGGGGATCGGCGAGGATGCGCGCCTCGAGGTCGTCCTCGGGCGAGCGGTTCTCGAGGATGCCGGCCTGCACGTAGAGCGTCTCCGCGGAGATGCGCAGCCCGCGGGCGAGCTGTTGGAGGATCTGGGCGGACGGCGTGCGCAGCCCGCGCTCGATCTGGCTCAGGTACGGGTTCGAGATGCCGGCGAGCTCGGACAGCCGCCGTAGGGACAGGCTCGCGACCGACCGCTGCTGGCGGATGAAGTTCCCGAGCTCGCTGAGTCCGTCCCGCCGGGCATCTCGACCCCCGGGAGGACCGTCTGCACCCCCGTCCTGCGCCACGACGACCCAGCCTACCTGGGTCGACGCGCGAGCAGCCCGCGAGCAGCCTCCGGCGCGTACCGGTACCAGGGGCGGCCGAGCACGAGCGCAGGGGCGACCGGACCGAAGTGCCGGCTGTCGCGGCTCGCGCCCGGGTTGTCGCCCGCGACCTCGACGCCGGCGCCGCCGGTCGCGACCACGCGCTTCACGAGAAGCCGCGGCGGCTCGTCCGGGTCGCGCACCACGACGAGGTCGCCGGCGCGCAGGCGGCGGGCGCGCGCGACGAGGAGACGGTCGCCCGGCGCGAGCTCCGGGAGCATGCTCGGGCCGTCGACCTCGACGCGCAGGGCGCCGCACGCCCGCCACCCAACGGCGAGCACGGCGGAGAGCGCGCCGAGCGCGCCGAGCGCGGCTGCGCGTGACGGGCGGCGGGCGGCGGGCGCGCGGCGTCTGTCCGGCGCGCGGCGTCCGTCCGGCGCTCGACGGGCGCGCGCCAGGTTTAGGGGAGGGGCCACGGAGATAGTCTCGTCCTGATCGCCGGCATCGGTGGTAGCGCCGCTCGGCGGGACGACCCGGAACGAATCGACCAAGGAGACCCGGCATGCCCCTCACCTCCCGCGTGTTCGCCGTGCTCGACGCCCGGCGCGCGCCGCGCACCGTGCACGCCCACTGCGACCTGCCGTGCGGCGTCTACGACCCCGCTCAGGCGCGCATCGAGGCCGACTCGGTCAAGGCCTGCATGGAGAAGTTCAACGCGTCGGAGGACCCGGTCTTCCGCGAGCGTGCGACGGTCATCAAGGAAGAGCGCGCGGAGCTCGTGAAGCACCACCTGTGGGTGCTGTGGACCGACTACTTCAAGCCCGAGCACCTCGCGAAGTACCCGCAGCTCCACGAGGTCTTCTGGAAGACGACGAAGGCCGCCGGCGAGGCGAAG
>Ga0307373_10004674_pt1 | contig 22889 bp, 13 predicted proteins | sample OX2MG_FD_202534 | JGI IMG/M metagenome (GOLD analysis project Ga0307373, IMG submission 202534) | Soil microbial communities from Risofladan, Vaasa, Finland - OX-2 | ecosystem: Environmental > Terrestrial > Soil > Coastal area > Acid sulfate soil | place: Finland: Risofladan, Vaasa | collected... | reverse complement strand
CCGGGTCTTCGGGCGAGCGTCCATTCTCGCATCCTCCTACTTTGGTCAGCAGAAGGATGACGAATCAGGCGTTCACTGAAAACCCGGCTTTTTCAAGTCACACCCGCAATCCGATAGAGTCAGGAATATTCAACGTCCCGGCGGGGTTTCAGGTCGAGCGGCTGTTTACCTTGCCCCAGGAAGAGCTCGGCTCGTGGGTCGCGATCGCGTTCGACGACAAGGGCCGCTTGATCGCCAGCGATCAAGGCGACAAGGGTCTCTGCCGCATCACGCCGCCGACGGCCGGCAGCAACGAGCCGACCAAGGTCGAACGGCTCGACGTGAAGATCACCGGCGCCCAAGGCTTGCTCTACGCCTTCGATAGTTTGTACGTTTCGGTCAACGGCGGCCCCGGCAGCGGGTTGTATCGCGTCAAGGACACGAACGGCGACGATCGATACGACGAAGTCGTCAAGCTGAAGGACATTCGCGGCGGCGGCGAGCACGGTCCCCACGCGCTGCGGCTCTCGCCCGATGGCCAGTCGATCTACTTGGTTTGCGGCAACCACACGCGGCCGCCGTTCGAGCCCGACGAGCCGGCCAACCCCGACCACACGAGCCGCATTCCGACGAATTGGGGCGAAGACCTGCTCCTGCCGCGGCAATGGGACGCCAACGGCCACGCCGCGGGCATCCTGGCGCCGGGCGGCTGGATCGCCAAGACCGATCCCAAGGGCAAGGCGTGGGAAGTGTTCAGCATCGGCTACCGCAACACCTACGACATGGCCTTCAATGCCGATGGCGAACTGTTCGCCTACGACGCCGACATGGAATGGGATCTCGGCTCGCCCTGGTATCGCCCGACGCGAGTGGTCCACGCCACGAGCGGCAGCGAGTTCGGCTGGCGCAGCGGAACCGGCAAATGGCCTCCGTATTACGTCGATAGCCTACCCGCGGCCGTCGATATCGGCCCCGGCTCTCCGGTGGGCGTGGCGTTTGGCTATGGGGCGAAGTTTCCGGCCAAGTACCAGCGGGCGCTGTTCATCTGCGATTGGACCTTCGGCACGATGCACGCCGTTTACTTCGAGCCCGAAGGCGCCAGCTATAGAGCAGTGAAGGAAGAATTCGTGTCGCGCACGCCGCTGCCGTTGACCGACGTCGCGGTCGGCGCCGACGGGGCGCTGTACTTCACGGTCGGCGGCCGGGGCACGCAATCGGAACTGTTCCGCGTGACGTACAAGGGCGGCGAATCGACCTCCCCGGTCGACGCCCACGACCAGAAATGCGCCGAACTGCGCGGCTTGCGGCGGCAGATCGAAAGCTATCACTCCGGGCCGCTGAAAGGCGCCGAGGCGGTCGAGTTCCTCGTTCCGCACCTGGGCCATGCCGATCGCCATATTCGCTATGCGGCCCGCGTCGCCCTGGAACGCTTGCCGACCTCGCTGTGGCAAGCCCGCGTGCTCGCCGAGAAGAACCCTGAAGCGATAATCACGGGCGCCGTCGGCCTGGCCCGCCAAGCTGACCAGTCTTTGCAGCCGAAGCTGCTGGCGGCGCTCGACCGTCTCGAATTCGGCCAGTTGAGCGAATTCCAGCGACTCGAACTGCTGCGCGCTTACGAGTTGATCTTCATCCGCACGGGCGAAGGCGAAGAGGCCGCGCGCTGGCAGCTCGTCGCCAAGCTCGACCCGCTGTTTCCCAGCCAGAGCGACGCAGCCAATCGCGAGCTGAGCACGCTGCTGGTCTATCTCCGCTCGCCGACGATCATCCGCAAGACGATCGCCCTGCTGCAACAACCTTCGCGGCACGACTTCCCAGTGACCGACGAGTTGCTGGCCCGCAACCGGGGTTACGGCGGCACGATTACGACGATGCTCGCCAGCTTTCCCGACCAGATGCAAATTCACTATGCGTTCGTGCTGCGGAACATGAAGGAAGGCTGGACTCTGGACGAGCGCAAGGCCTATTTCGAGTGGTTCGACAAGGCGCGGAAATGGAGCGGCGGGGCGAGCTTTCAAGGCTTTTTGCGGAATATCGATCGCGAGGCGTTCGAGAACGCCAGCGAAAAGGAGCGGCTGGCGATCGAGGCCTTCGGCGCTCGCAAGCCATATCAACCGCCCCCGCTGCCCAAGCCCGCTGGACCGGGCCAGGATTGGACCATGGCCGACCTGCTCGAACTGGCGGCCCAAGGCTTGAAAGGCCGCGACTTCGAGCGCGGCCAAAAGATGTTCGCCGCCACGCGCTGCGTCGTCTGCCATCGCTTTGCCGGCGACGGCGGCGCCACCGGTCCCGACCTGACGCAATTGGCCGGACGGTTCAACGTCAAAGACCTGAGCGAGGCCATGATCGAACCGAGCAAGGTGATTTCCGACCAATACCGGGCCACGATCGTGCAAACCGACGCCGGCAAGACGCTTACGGGCCGGATCGTTTCCGAAGACGAAGATTCGCTGACGATGGTCGTTGACCCGGAGGACCCGACGAAAACCCAAAAGATCCATCGCAGCGAGATCGACGAATTGCAGCCTTCTCCGGTCTCGCTGATGCCGAAGGACTTGCTCCAGCCGCTCAATCGCGACGAGGTGCTCGACCTGCTGGCGTATCTTTTGTCTCGCGGGAACAAGAACGACCCGATGTTCCGCAAGTGAGCGTCGGGCCGGATTTCAACTCAGCCCCTACGGACCCGGCGCGTTTGCGAGGATGTGCGACGAGCGCGCCTTGCTGACGCGCCGGGTGGTTCTTCGAATCCAAGCGGTCTGCTCCGTTAGCGCCGGTTCGGACAGCATTCGGCTTCCTTTCTCTGCCTGCCACCAGCTAAAACGCTTTAGCTGGTGGTCTCTGAAGGCCCACAAACCCTCCGTTTCAGCCGGCTTCAGCCGGCTTTTTGCAGGCCATCGGGAAGCCGGCTCGGAAGAAGGTTTATTTTGGTTTGCAGCCACCAGCTAAAGCCTTAAGTTTAGCCGACTTTTTTACGTGTATGGTCGAGACGCGAGCCGGTGACTAGCAATTGCAACGTCGTCCAGCCGCGCCATAGAACAATCCAACCGGGGCGTTTGTCTTGGCGGCAATTCTGATGGCCGCCCAGACGCGCCAGCGCAAGGAAGAACTCGTGCACGGTCCAGCTTGGGCGGGCTTCCCCGTGGCGCCACGCGCTCAGAACGCAAACATATCCCTCCGCGACGGTTTCGCTCGCGGCTGCCGTCTTCGCGTCCGGTCGCCGGCTCGCATCTCGCAAGTTCAGCAAGTTCAACGCAACGATCGATAGGATGGCGATCATCGGCTCCAGCCGCGATTCGTACATGAATTGCATGTGTTCGATGTCGCAGCCGGTTTTTTGGGCCTTGTGATATTCTTCCACAACCCATCGACACTCGTACCAGCCAATCACCCGCCGCCCTGCGGCGGCGTCCGCCACCGGTTCATTCGTCAGTAGGAACCACTCCAGAGGCTCTGCTCCGCGCGGCGGATCGCTCTCCCAAACCCGTACGACCCAAACGAGCAGCGGCTCTTGGCTGTGGTCGCCTCGCGGCTGTTTCGGAGGGATCAGACGCACGGCCTCAAAGGAAAACTGCACGGTCGCTCGACGCGCCGGCCGTTCCGTCGTGGCCGCGACGTCGACAATGTAACTGCCTGCGGCTTTGGCGCGGCGCGCCACGGCGTGCAGGTTCTGTTTCTCGCCGCTTCCGGCGTGCCCCGCCAACACTTTCCGATCTTTCGCCGACCGAACCACAAACCGCCGACCGCTGTTGGCTTCGTGTTCGAGCTGCTCAAAGGTATCCCCGCCCCGATCGCACACGACGACCAATTTACGATCGCCCGGCAAAGGCCTGGTCGCTTCGGGCCAGAGACGGCTCTCACGCGACTCGCGGCGCCGGCTCTCCTCTTTCGTCTCTCCGGGCGGCGTTTTCGCGCGGGTGTGCAAGATCTGATTCGCCAAGCCCAGCGCCTGCCGCCGTTCGGGATCGATGATCAGCACGTTCTGGCAGACGTATCCTCGGCGGTTGCCGCTGCCGATTTGTCCTAAGGCTTTCATCGATTCCAACCCGCCGTAATCCAGTTCGGTTGCATCGCTCATGGCCAACAGAGGCCCCTGATGCCGCTCGATCAGGCGGAACGTCTGGGCTTGATGCGCGGCCAACACGCTGCCGTGCGTAACTTCCGGCCGTTGCATCAGCCGGTACATGGCTTGCAGCGCCGCGGGATCCTTGAACTTCTGCGGCAACGTTCCGCCGGGATGCCGGGTCAACGCGTCGGCCACCTTCACCAGTCGCTTTGTACGAGCCTGATTGCCTAGTTTCGCGTCTCCGAAATGAACCTCGCCAAACGAACGTTCGGTCTGCGACATGCTAGCACCTCCGTGAAACACCGACGCGATTCCTTACCGCGTCCACGCAAGTGCTACGCACCCTGCCTCCGCTTTGCTCGACCCCAAAAGTCTTCGATCAAACGGCCGCCTCGCGACGTAAAAAAACTTGGCTAAACTTAAGGCTAAAGCTGGTGGCAGACAAGCTCGCATGTTTTGCTTGACACGGCATCAAATGGTATCACTACCCTCCCGGCGAGTCTTTGCGCAACGGCCCCGAATGTGCTACGATGCCGCGAACTTCCCTCCACGAATTGCAAAAAAACATCCAGCGAAAAAAAGCCGCCCATGAAAACCAATCGTTCGCTCCCGGCACTCGTGGCTTGGACGCTGATCGCTTTGCTCGCATCGTTCGCCTCCCGTCCCCGACAAACTTGTGCCGACGAAGGCATGTGGCTGTTCAACAACCCGCCGCGAAAAGTGCTCAAGCAGCGGTACGGCTTCGAGCCAAGCGACGAATGGCTGACCCACTTGCAGCGCTCGAGCGTGCGGTTCAATAGCGGCGGCTCGGGTTCGTTCGTCTCGGCCGACGGGCTGGTGATGACCAACCATCACGTCGGCGCCGACGCGCTGCAAAAGCTGTCGAGCGCCGAGCACAACTATCTGCAGGAAGGCTTTTACGCCGAAAGCCCGCAAGCCGAAGTCAAGTGCGTCGACCTGGAGCTCAACGTGCTGATGAGCATCGAGGACGTGACCCAGCGAGTGCAAGACGCCGTGAAGGGGCTCGAACCGGCCGAGGCCCGCGCCGCGCGGCGGGCCGCGATGAACACGATCGAGGAAGAATCGCTCAAGAAGACCGGCCTGCGCAGCGACGTCGTCACGCTCTATCAAGGCGGCCAGTATCATCTCTACCGCTTCAAAAAATACACTGACGTGCGGCTGGTCTTCGCTCCCGAAAAGAGCATCGCCTTCTTCGGCGGCGACGTCGATAACTTCGAGTATCCGCGCTACGACCTCGACATTTGCTTCTTCCGCGCCTACGAAGACGGCAAGCCGGCCAAGATCGAGCACCACCTGAAGTGGAGCAAGGCCGGCGCCGGCGACGGCGAGTTGATCTTCGTCTCCGGGCATCCCGGCCGCACGAACCGGCTCGATACGATAGCGCACCTGAAATTCCTCCGCGACCGCACTTTGCCGCTGTCGCTGAACGTGATTCGCCGCCGCGAAGTGATGCTCCGCAATTACAGCGAGCGGAGCCGCGAGAACGCCCGGCAAGCCGAAGACGAACTGTTCGGCTACCAGAACGCCCGCAAGGCCCGGCTCGGCGGACTGGCCGGCTTGCAAGATCCGGCGATCATGAACGACAAGCAAAAGCGCGAGCGCGAGTTGCAGCAGGCCGTCGAGACCAGGCCGGAGTTGAAGCGGGCGTACGGCGACGCCTGGCAGGAAGTGGCCGCGTCGATCAAACGCTGGGGCGAGATTTACGACGACTGGTATTTGCTCGAAAACGGCGTGGCCTTCAACAGCGAGCTGTTTCACGTCGCCCGCTCGATCGTGCGGCTGACCGCCGAATCCGAAAAACCCAACGCCGAGCGGCTGCGCGAATACGCCGAGGCCGGCCTCGAATCGCTCAAGCAACAGCTTTACTCCGAGGCGCCGATCTACCCCAAGTTGGAAATCGCCAAGCTGGCCGATTCGCTGGGCCTGTTCGAGGAGTTGCTCGGCGCCGAGAACGAATGGGTCGAGCGCGTGCTCGACGGCAAGTCGCCGCCCGATCGGGCCGCCGAGCTGGTGCGCGGCAGCAAGCTGGCCGACGTCGACGTGCGGCGCAAGCTGGTCGACGGCGGTCGCAAGGCGGTCGAAGCCTCCGACGATCCGATGATTCGCCTGGCCCGGTTGGTCGATGGCCCGGCCCGCAAGCTGCGAAAGGTCTACGAAGAGCAAGTCGACGAGCCGCAACGGCAGGCTTATGGAAAAATCGCCAAGGCGCAGTTCGCTCTGTACGGCGACACGCTGTATCCCGATGCGACGTTCACCCTGCGGCTGGCCTTCGGCACGGTCAAGGGCTTCCGCGAGCGCGGCGAAATGGCGCCGCCTTGGACCACGATCGGCGGCGCCTACCAGCACGCTGACGAACACGGCAACGTCGATCCCTTCAAGCTGCCGGCCCGCTGGCACGAACGCAAAGAAGACCTCGATCTCACGACTCCCTTCAACTTCGTCAGCACGGCCGACATCATCGGCGGCAACTCGGGCAGCCCGGTGGTCAACCGCCAGGGCGAAATCGTGGGCATCATCTTCGACGGCAACATCCAGTCGCTGGTGCTCGACTTCGTCTACAGCAGCGAGCAGGCCCGGGCCGTCTCGGTGCATTCAAGCGCCATTCTCGAAGCCTTGCGCAAGCTCTATGGCGCCAAGCGCGTGCTGGAAGGGATCGAACCCTAAGGCGCTACGGGCGGTTGTGGGACCACAGGGCACATCCGCCTTGTTGAAAAGGGGATGTGGGGATGCTGAGGAGATGGGGGGATGAACGGAGTCTTCTCTGTTCTCTGTGCTACAAACATTCCGTGTCTCCGTGGTGAACTGCTTTGCTTGCATAGGATGCTGCCTGCCGACGGGTTATCGGCCGTTCATTTATTTTCAGTTCTGAGCGCCCCTTGGCCTCCTACCATCGCAATAACCGGCAGATTCGCTTGCCACACCGCTCGCCTGCTCGCGCCCCGGCTTACAAAACCTATGTTTGCTGCATACGGCTTTTGTCTTCCCTTCGCCGGCATCGGTTTCACGCGTCTTTTCCCAGGCAATGATCGTTCCAGCCTCGCATCGCCGCCCTGTCACGATGGGCGCCGTCTGGCTCGCCTTGCCGGCCTTGTTGGCGCTGGTCCACGTCTCGCTGGATGCCGACCACCCGGTTGATTTCTGGCTGCACGCGAACACGGGCCGGCTGATCTGGGAAACCGGCACGCTCGCCGAGCGCGACCCGTTCACTTGCACCATCGCCGGCAGCGAGGTGGTCAATCAGAACTGGCTGGCGGAGTTGGCGACGTACTTGCTCTATCGGGCGGGCGGTTTCGATCTTTGTCAATTCGTGGCGGGCGTTTGTTACGCCGCGGCGATCGGCCTGATGGTGCGGCTCTGCCGGTTGCGATCGAGCGACGATTACGCTGCGGCATTCGCCGGACTGGCCGGGTTGGCGCTGGCCATTTCGAACTTTGGCGTTCGTCCCCAAGCGATATCCGCCGTCTTCTTTGCTTGCGAACTGTACGTGCTGTGGCAATGGCCGGGGAGAGCGCGCGCCGTCGCTGCGGTGGCGATCATCGAGGTGCTGTGGACCAACATGCACGGCGCGTTCGCCCTGGGCGTCGTGCTGCCGGGCATCTTTTTGTGCGGCGCCATCTTAGAGAGAATCGTCGAGCAAATCGGCGGCCGACCCTGGCGGTCGTGGCTGGCCGAAGGCGTCGTGCCCTGTTATCTGGCTTGCACGCTGGTCGCCGCGGCAACGATGTTCGCCAACCCGCAGCCTTCGCGAACGCTCGACTACGTGCTTAACACCTCGTCGAAATCCGCCGTGCGCGGCATCCTGGAATGGCTGCCGACGAGTTTCGGAACCTTCACGGGCGACGTCTATTTCGCATCGATCGCCGGCTTGGTCGTACTGTTGGGCCTCAGTCGCCGGCGGCTCAAGCCGGTCGAGTTGCTGTTGCTGGTCGCCTTTTTATTGCTGGCAGGCCAGGCACAGCGAATGGTAATTTGGTGGGCGCTGGTCGCGCCGCCGATCGCCTCGCCGCTCATCGCCGCGCTGCTTCCCAAGTCTTCGCGAAACGCTGCGCCGCGGCCGATCGTCGCCGTCTTGCTCGCCGTCGCGCTCGGCACGTTGCCTTGGACGCGAGAACTGAACCCTCTGTTGCCTGAATCGAAGCGGCGTCCGAGCGGCATTCACGAACCAGCCGGAGCGGTCGCGTTCCTGCGCGACGCCGAATTCCGCGGCAACGTCTTCGCGCCCGTCTCGTGGGGCGCCTATCTGACCTGGTTTTTGTATCCCGACGTCAAGGTCTTCAACGACAGCCGCATCGAGTCGTTTCCCGATGAGGTTTGGAACGACTATCTGCAGATTGGCGCCGCCGAGGGGGACTGGCAGGCGGCGCTCGACAAATATGGCATCGAGCGGGTGGTGTGGTGCGATCGACTCTCCGTCTCATTGCTCGAAGCCCTGCGCAGCTCGCCGCGCTGGCGGCAGGTCTTCGAAGACGCTCACTGCGTCGTCTTCGAGCGCCGCTGAGCGGCGGTCCGCGAAAGTAGAAGCGGCATCCTTGCCGCTTCAAGCAACGCGGCAGGAATGCCGCGTCTACTGCAGCCTTGCCGCTTCGAGCAACGCGGCAGGGATGCCGCGTCTACTTAAGTCGCTATTTCCATTAGATTCGGCCCGCGCCGCGTGCCGAAATTAAATAAGTCGCCGCTCTGATTTGCCCTGCCAGCCCCTTGAGAAGTTCCGAGGAGCGCCATGCTGCCGTTGGTACGCCGGTGTAGACGGCTTTATTTCTCCTATCTTTCCCAGCCATCCGGCGATCGCGTCGTCTATCGCCAGTTGAGCAAGCGGCGAGTTTCCAAGATCTTGGAGCTAGGAATCGGCGAGGGAACGCGTTCGCTGCGAATGTTGGAACTGGCGACGCACGGACAACCGCCGGCGGCGGTTTCGTATACGGGCGTTGATTTGTTCGAGTCGCGCAGCACCACAGACGGTCCCGGGTTATCGTTGAAGCTGGCCCACCAGCGTTTCAAGGCCACGGGGGCGCGCGTGCGATTGGCCCCTGGCGATCCCTACTCGGCTCTGTCGCGGATTGCCAACGAGTTGGGCGCCGTCGACCTGATGCTGATTTCAGCCGACCAACTCGGCCCGTCGTTGGCTAAAGCCTGGTTTTACGTGCCGCGACTGCTGCACGCCGAGACCCAGGTATTCATCGAACTAGCGCCGTCGGGCGACGGAAAACGCCGCCTCTCTCGGCTGACGCACTTCGAAATCAAAGACCGAGCCGCCCAGGCCGCCCCGCGAAGGATGGCAGCCTGATTTCAGCCGTCTCTGCCCGGTGGCGTCTCCTATTTTGCAGTGCAACCGTCCCGCCCGCATGAAAGCACGCCGGACTTCAGCGCCCTAAGAATTCTCCAGCTTTTTTAAGGCGCCCCGTTACGCCCAAACTTGTTGCGTCCGCGCAGGCCGTCCTTCTCATTGAAATGACCCGGCGAGGGCGCGAGTCGGGTTGGCTGTGGCCGCAAGAGATGTGTATACTTTGATGCGTGCCCGACTCCGGCCCGATTCGAAGTTCCGCGACGGAGCCATGAATGCCGCGCCCGCCTTCTGTTCTTCCGGCTTATTTGATTCTGTCAACTCTTGCCGTTGGGCAAGCGCGAACCGAAGAACCAGCGCGAGCCGAAGAAGCGGTTGAGCGGTCGGCGGCCGTCGTCGAAATCAGCGTGAATCCTGCCGAGGTGCGGCTGGTCGGGCCCGATGCCGCGTTTTCCTTGCTGGTGGACGGACGGGACGCCGCCGGGCGACTCGTCGATCTCACGCACTCAGCGCAGTATCGCTCGCTGTCGCCTGAGGTCGTCGAGGTCTCGTCTTCGGGGGTCGTTCGCGGGCTGGCCGATGGAAACGCTTCGATCGAGGTTGAAGCGGCCGGGTGCAGACGCCGGGTGACGTGTACCGTCGAAGGCTCGCATCGCCAGCGGCTCTACAACTTTGCCAACGACGTTGAACCGTTGCTGAGTAAGTTCGGCTGCAACTCGTCGGGCTGTCATGGCAAGGCCGAGGGACAGAACGGCTTCAAGCTCTCGGTGTTCGGCTTCGATCCGGCGGCCGATTACCAGGCCCTCACCATGCAAGATCGAGGGCGGCGGGTGTTCCCTGCGGCGGCCGAACGAAGCCTGCTGTTGCGAAAAGCAGCGGGCCAAGCGCCGCACGGCGGCGGCGTCCGCATTGCCCCGGACTCGCGAGAATACCAGATTCTCGCCGCGTGGATCGCGGGCGGCTTACGATTTGGCGACGCCAGCGATCCGTATGTGAGCGGCATCGCCGTCGAACCGCGAGAGCGGTTGCTCGGCGTGCGAAGTCGCCAGCAGCTTCGCGTCGTAGCCCGCTACAGCGATGGTTCCGAAGCCGACGTCACGAGGCTGGCCCGCTTTCAATCCAATCAGGAAGGGCTGGCCACGGTCGACGAGCAGGGATTGGTTACGACTGGACAGGCGCCGGGCCAGGCGGCCGTCATGGCCAGCTTCATGGGCGAAGTCGATTTGTTCCAGGCCCTCATTCCGCGATCGGGTTCGAGCGCCGATTCCTCGCCGCTTGCCGCGGGCAACTTTATCGACCGGCTGGTGGCGGCCAAGTTGGCCAAGTTGAACATCGCCCCTTCGCCGCCGGCCGGCGACGCCGAGTTTCTACGCCGCGTGTTTCTCGACACGATCGGCACGCTGCCATCGGCGGCCGAGGCGAAGCGTTTTCTCGCCGATCAGCGCCCCGATAAACGTGCCCGGCTGGTCGATGAGCTGCTGGCCCGACCGGAGTTTGCCGACTACTGGGCGTTGAAATGGGCCGATCTGCTGCGCGTCGATCGCGCGGCGCTGGGGCACGAAGGCGCCTACGCGTACTACCGCTGGATTCGCGATTGCATCGCCAAGAACAAGCCCTTCGATCAGTTCGCCCGCGAGTTGATCACCGCCGAGGGGCCGCTGGGCGAGTCGCCGCAAGGCTATTTTTATAAGGCCGTGCAGAAGCCCGGCGAGATGGCCAGCACGCTCTCGCAGGTGTTTCTCGGCGTGCGGATCGCCTGCGCCGAATGCCATCACCACCCGTTCGATCGTTGGAGTCAGACCGACTACTACGGCATGGTCGATTTTTTCGCCCCGCTAGGCCGCAAATCGTCGCCGCAGGGCGAGATGATCCTGGCCGCGGGCGATGCCGCGACCAGGCACCCGCGAACCGGCGAATTGGTCTTGGCTCGCGGCTTGGGCGCGCCGGCGCCGGAGCGCAAACTCCAGGGCGACCGTCGCGCGGCGCTGGCCGACTGGCTGGCTTCGCCGCAAAACCCCTGGTTCGCCCGCAACCTGGCGAATCGCATCTGGGCGCACTACGCGGGGCGAGGGCTGGTCGAACCGCTCGACGACGTGCGGGCCACGAATCCGCCGACGAATCCGGAACTGCTCGACGCCTTGGCGAGCCATCTGGTCGAGCATCGTTTCGACGTGCGCGCGCTGATTCGTGCGATTGCCGCCTCGCGCACCTACCAGCTTTCCAGCCAGCCGAACGAAACGAACGAACGCGACGAACAGAACTTCTCGCGAGCGCTGTTCAAGCCGCTCTCGGCCGAGGCGCTGCTCGACGCGGTTTGCCAGACGACCGGCGTGGGCGAAAAATTTTCCGGCGTGCCCAGCGGCTATCGAGCGATTCAGCTCTGGGATAGCGGCGTGCAGCACTATTTTCTGCGGCTGTTCGGCCGACCGGTGCGGCAAACCGCCTGCGAGTGCGAACGCAACGTCGAGCCCAGCGTGGCCCAAGTGCTGCACTTTTTGAATTCGCCGGAGATCGAAGCCAAGTTGACGCACGAGGCGGGCCGCATCAAGCGACTGGCGGAATCGATCGCCGACGACGGCGAGTTGGCCGACGAACTCTATCTCACGATTTTCAGCCGTTGGCCCGCTCCCGAGGAGCGGCGCGCCGCGATCGAAAACCTCGCCAATTCGGGCGACCGCCGCCAGGCGGCGGAAGATCAGGCTTGGGCCATGCTGAATTCGCTGGAGTTTATTTTCAATCATTGAACAAAGTCCCTCTCCCACCGGGAGAGGTTAGGTGAGGGAAAAACAAAATGGCGGACCCAACCCTGGGAGCAAACACGATGAGCCGCGCATCCGCAGCCTACGATCGCATCGACCGCCGCGAGGTGTTGCGCGTCGGTACGGCGACCCTGTTCGGCGCCAGCTTCTCGCTGCCGACGTTACTCGAGCGGCAGGCCGCTGCACGCGAGGCAAGCGGCGCCCGGGTCGATGATGTTTCGCTGATCATCGTCTACCTCAAAGGGGGCCTGAGCACGATCGACACGTTCGATTTGAAGCCCGAGGCGCCCGTCGAGTTCCGCGGCGATTTCCACCCGATTTCGACCAACTCGCCGGGAATTCTGATTTGCGAACATCTGCCGCGCATCGCCGGCCAGATGGACAAGCTTTCTCTGATCCGCTCGTTCGGCCACCGCAACTCGAACCACGGCGAAGCCGATCATTACATGCTGACTGGCTATCATCCGGCGGCGGGCTTCAATCCGTCGCTGCGGCCGAACAACCAGCGTCCTTCGCACGGGTCGATCATTTCGCGCAAGCTTGGCCCGCGCGGCAGCGTGCCGGCCTATGTTTGTCTGCCGCGGATGCACGACAGCGGCGGCGCGGCCTACTTGGGCGCCGCCGCGGCGCCGTTCGTGATCGAAGCCGACCCGGCCTCGCCCGATTTCAGCGTCCCCGACATCGTGCCGCCGCTGGCGCTCGACGCTCGGCGGCTTGGTTCGCGCCGCGAGTTGCTCGCGCGCGTCGATCGCTATCGGAAATCGGCCGAACTGGCCGCCAATTCGCGGGCTTCGACCGTCGGCGTCTTCCGCCAGCGGGCCTTCGAGCTGATGACTTCGCCCGCAGCCAAGCGGGCTTTCGACCTGCACGCCGAACCCGACGCGCTGCGCGACGAGTATGGCCGCCACACGCTCGGTCAATCGTGTTTGATGGCCCGGCGACTGGTCGCAGCCGGAGTGCGATGCGTCACCGTGGAACACAGCAACTGGGACACGCACGACAACAACTTCTCCGTGCTCAAGAAGGAACTGTTGCCGCGTCTCGATTCGGCCTTGTCGGCGCTGTTTCGCGACCTGGCCGAGCGCGGAATGTTGGCCCAGACGCTCGTCGTCGTCACCGGCGAGTTCGGCCGCACGCCGCGAATCAACAAAAACGCCGGCCGCGATCATTGGGGCCCGGCGTTCACCGTGGCCCTGGGCGGAGGAGGAATTCGCGGCGGCCGTGCGGTCGGCCATTCCGACGAGCGCGCGGAGAAACCAGCCGACAATCCCTACGGACCCGAAGATCTGGCCGCCACGATGCATCACCTGCTGGGCATCAACCCCGAAGAAGAGTTTTACACGCCCGAAGGCCGACCCGTGAAGATCGCCAACCAGGGCCGGCGGATCCATGAATTGCTTTAAAGCTTTGCGGACGCGAATACTCTTGCTGGCCGCGCTGTTGCCGGGCGTCGCCGCGCGCGCCGATGAACCGGCCGTGGCTTATATTTTTCCCGCCGGCGGCGAGCGCGGGACCAAGATCGACTTCCGGATCGGCGGCATGTACCTGCACGAGGGCGCTGCGCTCGAGATGCCCGGGCCCGGCGTCGCGGCCTCGCCGCGGATCCTGCCCGTCGAGACGGTCTGGTTCGAGGGGCCGGTCATTCCGCTGCCCGCCTCGCAACAAAAGGAAGATTACCCGAAGGACTATGCCGGCGCCGTAGCCATCGCGGCCGACGCGCCGCCGGGCCTGCGCCGCTGGCGCGTGTCGACTTCGCAGGGAGCGACGCCGTCGCTGAAATTCGTCGTGGGCGAGTTGCCCGAGGTCGTCGAGCGCGAGGCCGACGGCGAGCCGTTGCCGACGCCCGTCACGCTGCCGGTCACCATCAACGGCCGCATCTTTCCTCGAGAAGACGTGGACGAATGGTCGTTCGAAGCGAAGCAGGGCGAATTGATTCGCGCTGAAACGATGTCGGCGCGGCTGGGCTATCCGTTGCGGCCGCGGCTGGTGTTGCTCGATGCGGAAGATCGGCCGCTGGCCGAAGACTTCGGCTCGCTCGACGGCGACGCCCGCCTGAGCGCAACGATCCCCGCCGACGGGCAGTACCGCGTGCGGATTCACGACGTCGAATTCGGCGGCCTGCAAGACCACGTCTATCGTTTGACGCTCACCCAAGGGCCGCACGTCGAGCGGGTTTATCCCTTGGGCGGCCGCCGCGGTGCGAAGCTGTCGCTGGCGCCGACCGGGCCAGGAATCTCCGGAGAGAAGATCGAATTGGCGATTCCTCCCGACGCACCGGAAAGCTACTTGGCGCCGGTCGGCGCTGCGTTTGACGGCGCCCAGCAGGTTTGCATCGAGACCAGCGCCTTCGCCGAAGTGCTGGAAGCCGAGCCGAACGACGAACCGGCTGCGGCGCCTTGGGTCGCCGCGCCGGCGGTTTGCAATGGCCGGATCGAGACGCCGGGCGACAAGGACTGCTGGGCGTTCGAACTGCGGCAGGGAGAGGTCGTGGAATTGGAGGTCCGCGCCGCCCGGCTGGGTTCGCCGCTCGATTCGGTGCTCGCGATCCTCGACGCCGACGGAAAAGAAGTCGCCCGCGCGGACGATCAGCCGAACAACCAAACCGACGCGCGGCTGCAATTTGCCGCGCCGCAGGCCGGCAAATACATCGCGCGCGTGGAAGAGCGGTTCGCCTCGCGCGGCGGCGCAGCGTTCGCTTATCGGTTGCGCGTGGCGCCGCCCCAGCCCGACTTTCGGTTGACGCTCGCCGCCGATGCAGTCACCCTTTACCGTGGCGCCACGGTGAAGCTGCGAATCACCGCCGAGCGGCTGGGCGGTTACGCCGGCGCCATCAAGCTGGCGGTCGAAGGACTTCCGCCGGGCGCGTCGGTCGCCGCGGCCGAAATCGGCGCGAACCAGCCGCAAGCCGAGCTGGTTTTCACCGCCGAAGAGACGGCGAGAATCGGCACGGCGCGGCTGCGCATCGTCGGCGCGGCGGAGATCGGCGGGCTGGCGCGCTCGCACGCCGCGACGCTGCCGACGCCGCGGGGAGAAATGGCCGTCGACAACGTGCTGTTGGCCGTCTCGATGCCGACGCCGTTCAAGGTCGTCGGCACGTACGACATCACGTTCGTGGCGCGAGGCAGCGTCCTGAAACGCAACTACACGATCGAACGCAACGGCTTCGCCGGGCCGCTCGAAGTGCAACTTGCCGATCGGCAGACGCGACACTTACAGGGCGTGACCGGGCCGAAAATCACCGTGCCGCCCAAAGCGACGGCCTTTACCTACGAAGCGTACCTGCCGCCCTGGATGGAACTCGGCCGCACGAGCCGCTCGATCGTGATGGCCGTGGGCGCGATCACCGATGGCGACGGCAGCCGGCACACGGTCAGCTTCACGTCGCAGAACCAGAACGAACAAATCGTCGCTCTGGTCGGTCCCGGCGAACTGAGCCTGCAAAGCGAGCGAACGTCGTTTGTCGCTCGCCCGGAAAGCGCCGCCGAGATTCCGTTGCGCGTGCTGCGCGGCAAAACGCTCGCCGGGCCGGTGAAACTTGAGTTAATTGTTCCGCCTCACATCGGCGGAGTCGCCGCAGACAGCGTACTCGTGGCGGCAGACGCCGAGCGAGGCGTGATGCAATTGCGATTCGATCGCGAATTCGGACCGTTGAACATGCCGATCACCGTGCGAGCGATGATGGACGCCGGCGGCAAACGGGTCATCGCCGAAACGAAGATCGAGTTGGTCTCGGCGACGCAAGATTCGACGGGCGCTGCGTTGTCTTCAGAAGAAAACAAAAAGGACTGATTCGCGATGTTCTCGCTGCACGGCCTGCCTACCCGACTTTGCGACGGCATCGGCCGTCGCGAACTGCTGCGTATCGGCGGGCTCAGTGTGTTGGGCCTGTCGCTCGAATCGTTGCTGCGCACTCCGGCCGCGGCGGCGCCTTCTGCCGGCGGCACGTTCGGCCGCGCGAAGAACGTGATTTTTCTCTGGCTGCAAGGAGGCCCGCCGCAGCACGAAACCTTCGATCCAAAACCCGAGGCGCCCGTCGAGATTCGCGGCCCCTTCAAGGCCATCAACACCAACGTACCGAGCATCCACTTCAGCGAACTGCTGCCGCGCACGGCGAGGATCGCCGACAAGCTGGCGATCATCCGCTCGATGTCGACCAACGACAACAACCACGACGGCAGCGGCTATTGGATTCTGACTGGCAACAAGTACCGCGGCGTCAACTCGCGCGAAATCCGACCGACCGATTGGCCGTACTTCGGCTCGATCGTCAAGATGCTCAAACCCAGCGAGCAGATGGCGCCGCTCACCAGCGTCTGGCTGCCCGACGTGATGCGGCTCAACGACAACGTGCGGCCCGCCGGCCAAACGGCCGGCTTTCTCGGCCCGCAATGGGATCCCGAGCGATTCATCTGCGATCCGTCGCAGCCCGGCTTCTCGATCGAAGGCTTGCAGGCGCCGGCCGAACTGCCGCCGCTGCGACTGGAACGGCGAATCAGCCTGTTGGAGCAGGTGCAGCGGCACTTCGAATTCATCGAGCGCGGCGCTTCGGCCAAGGAGTACGACAAGATCCAGCAAGACGCGCTGGGGCTGTTGACCTCGGGCCAGGCGCGGCGGGCCTTCGCCATCGACAGCGAGCCCGAGGCGCTGCGCGAGCGGTATGGCCGGCACAAGTGGGGACAGTGCGTGCTGCTGGCACGGCGGCTAATCGAGGCGGGCGTGCGGCTGGTTCACGTCAACTGGCCGCGCGAGCCGGGCGATACGGCGGTCAGCAACCCGCTCTGGGACACGCACGCCCAGAACGCCGACCGGCTGCAAGACATGCTCTGCCCGCAGTTCGACGTGACGTTCACGGCCTTGATCGAAGACCTCGAGGCCCGCGGGCTGCTGGACGAAACGCTGGTCGTCGCGGCGGGCGAGTTCGGCCGCACGCCGAAGATCAACGGCCTCGGCGGGCGCGATCACTGGGGCGCGGTGTTCAGCCTGGCGCTGGCCGGCGCGGGCATCAGCGGCGGGCAGGTCTATGGCGCCAGCGACAAGATCGGCGCCCAGCCCGCTTCGCATCGCGTCGAGCCGCAAGACTTCGTGGCCACGATTTTTCATTTGCTGGGCATCGATCGCCACGCGATGTTCCCTGACCGGATCGGCCGGCCGCTGCCGGTCACGCTCGGCGAGCCGCTGCACCAACTGCTGGGCAGCGCGCCGGCCACCCCGGCGCGTTGCGAACCGACCGGAGACCTCGCCTTCGTGCCGCCGTACGATCCGCGGCCCATGCTCAACGGCGATTTCAAATCGGCCGCGCTCTTCCACCCGCTCGAAACGCAAACTCGCGTGAAAGGTTGGCGGGCGGCGCCGCTGTGGTCTGCCCAACGGCCGACCGAGTTGGCGATTCGGCTGGTCGAGGCGGCGGCGCCACGCTCTTTCAGCGGCGTGCGGCACGTGGCGATTGGCTATGGCGCTGAAGGCGCGCCGGTTACAGGGCAGATTGCTGCGGGCAGCCAAGCCCTGCTCACGCAAGAACTGAAAAGCCCGCGGGCCGGGCGATACACGTTTGCTCTGCAAGCCTGCGGCCGGGCGAGTTCTGCAGAATACTATCGCGACGTGTTTCTACAGAACTTCGCCTGCCGGCTGGTGATCTTCGGCTACGTCGATCTGAAGAAAGATCCGCACCAAATGCGCGTCTATGCCAACGTGCCGTTCGTGCCGGCGTACTGCGAGGCCGACGAGGTCCGTTATCAGCGTTTCGAGGCGCTCGCCACCTTGCGCAGCCAGGACGCCGGCGCGGCCGAAATCGAGCGCGGCGTGGGCGTGTCGCTCTTCGTCGAAAAGACTACGCCCGGCAACTTGCCGCTGACGGGCGAGTTCGCCTGGTTTTCGTTTGACGATGCTGAACTGGCTTTCAACCCTCGCCCGCGCGACGACAGCGTGCAGGTCTAGCCGAGCAGTTCCGCGAGCGGGCGGTGATCGCCGACGAGGTATTGCGGCCGGCCGGCAAGATCGGTGAATTGCGTGGTTGCGACGTCGATTCCCAACCGCTGGTAGAGCGTGGCGAACACGTCGCGAAAGTGAACCGGCCGGCTGTGCGGCTCCTCGCCCCAGCGCGTGGTCGAACCGAGCGTTTGCCCGCCGCGCATCCCGCCGCCGGCCAATAGCGCGCCGCCGACCTTCGGCCAATGATCGCGGCCGGCGTTCTGGTTGATTTTCGGCGTGCGGCCGAATTCGCCCCAGGCGACGACGGCCACGTCGTCGAGCAGGCCGCGTTCGTCGAGATCCTCGATCAAGGCCGACATGCCCAGATCGAACAACGGCAGCGCCGCGCGGGCCTCGGCGAAGGCGTTCTTGTGCCAGTCCCAGTTGTAGTCGCCTTGCAGCATCCGCCCGAAGGGCCAGCGGCTGAAGGCCAGCGTCACGCAACGGGCACCGGCCTCGATCACTCGCCGGGCCAAGAGAAACTGATCGAGTAGCGTCTTGCCTTCGCGCTCGTTCGGGTAGTTGCGGTCGAGACCGTAGCGGCCGCGCACGGCGCCGTCTTCGCGGCTCAGATCGAGCGCCTCGGCCAGCCGCGGCGAAGTCAGCACCTCGAAAGCCTGCCGGTGAAACTCATCGATGCCGTCGCTGATTCCGCCCGCGTCGACCTGCCGGCGAAAGCGGTCGAAGCTGGTCAACAGAGCGCGGCGGTCGGACAAGCGGCGAAGGCTCACGCCGTTCAAGCGAATGTTGCGGCGATCGACGGCCTCGACCTCGAAGCCCGCGTGCGCCGTGCCCAAGTAACCCGGCTGGCCGGGCGGCGTGCGAAGGATGAACCGGGCGTCGGGATCGATCGGCGTCAAATCGACCGACGGCGGAACTCCGGGCGTTCGCAGGCCCAACCGCTTGGAAAGCACCGCGCCCAGCGAGGGCCAATCGCCGGGCGGAAAGCCGGGCACGAGCGGCGAAGCGTCCATCGCCGGGTGCGACTCCCAGCCGGTCGAACACCAGTGCGTGTTGTGATCGTCGCGAAAACCGACCAGCGAGCGGACCAGCGCCAGCTTGTCGGTCATGCCGGCCAGCCGCGGCAAAAGCTCGCAGATTTCGATACCCGGCGTGTTCGTGGCAATCGGCCGAAACTCGCCGCGGATCTCCGCCGGCGCGTCCGGTTTGAGGTCGTACATGTCGAGATGGCTCGGACCGCCGGGCAGCAGCACCATGATGATGCCCTTGGCCGGCTTCTGTGCGCCGCTACGCGCCTCGGCCCGCAAAATTTCCGGCAGCCCAAGCCCGCCCAGCGCCAGGCCGCCGATTCGCAACCAACTGCGGCGGCTGATACGATCGCAAAAACGCGAGCGCGGTCCGGCGATGGTTAGCATGGTCGACGCCTCCGGCGGCCAAAGAATACATCAAACAACCCCAACGTATCGCGTTTGCCGCGGCCTGGCAATGTTTTCCGTTCTCTGGAAAACCAGCCGTATTCGTCTTGACGCCGATTACAGATGTAACTATTTACATGTGTAATCGAACTGCAAGGAGGTTCACGATGGCGCAAGTTTCCATTTCCGACGCCGAATGGCAAGTGATGAACGTCGTCTGGAGCGGACAGCCGCTGACCGCCCAGGAGGTGATCGCCGCACTGGAAGGCCAGGCCGATTGGGCGCCGGCGACGGTCAAAACCATGCTCCATCGGCTGGCCAAGAAAAACGTGTTGGCCTACGAGCCACAGGGCAACCGCTACGTCTACCGCGCCCGGGCGCGCCGCTCCGATTGCGTCAAGCAGGCCAGCCGGTCGTTTCTCCAGCGCGTGTTCGAAGGCGAATCGGCGCCGCTCGTCGCGCATTTTCTGCGCAGCTCCAAATGGTCGCCGGATGAAATCGCAGAACTCCGCCAAATCCTCAACGAACAGGAAGATCGATCATGAACGGATTCGAATCGCTTTTCGCCGCTATCTTGTCTTGGTCTGAGGAAGCCCTGGGACTGGCGATCGACGCTGGCGCCTTGGCGGGACTGCTCGCGATCGTCGTGCTCGCCGTCAACATCTGCTTTCGCCGCTGGCTTTCGGCCCGGCAGATGAGCCTTTTGTGGGGTTTGGTTTTGCTGCGTCTCGTGTTGCCGGTCGCTCCTTCGAGCTCGTTGAGCCTGCAAAACGTATTGCGATTCACTGAAACAGAGAATTCGCCGCCCAGCCAAATACTTGACCTTCCTGAAGCACCGTATGGCGGCGGGTACTCGCAACCGCTTCCCGCACTAGCAGCGAATCCCTATTCTTCGGCGCCCGCTGCACTTCCCGCCGCGGCGGCGGCCTCCGAACTGTCGACGATCGAAGATTGGATCTCCGCGATCTTGCCGCTCGTTTGGCTCATCGGAGCGCTGACAACATTTCTCGGCGCCATCATCGTCCACGGCGCGTTTTATTGGCGCTTGAAAAAAAACGCTGCCTGCGAGGATCAACGGCTACTCAACCTTTGGGAAACATGCCGTCAGAAGGGTGGCGTGCGCAAAAACATCGCGATCGTGATGACTGATCTCATCGAACAGCCAGCCATCTTGGGATTGTTTCGCCCCAAGCTGCTGTTGCCCGTGGACGCCGCGGAGTTGGACGACAGGCAACTTCGCATGATTATGTTGCACGAACTGGCGCACGTGCGGCGCTGGCATATCGCCGCCAACTGGGCGTTGCTCTTCATTCGGGCGATCCACTGGTGGAATCCGGTTTACTGGCTCGCGGCCGCGAGGTTTCAGAACCTGCGGGAACAGTCTTGCGACGCGTTCGCCATCCAGCGGATGGAAGGGGAATCATCGCGCGAATACGGCGAACTGCTGCTGACGCTCATCCGCCGGCAGCACTCGCGGCCGGCCTGGAGGGTCGTGCTGCCTGCGTCGATCCTTGGTTTCGTCTCGTCGTTTTTCCGCAAGCGCGCGGTGCGCAATCGAATCAAGGCTTTGCCAGCGGCCGGCGTGACGCGAAGTCGCTGGCACGCGGCCGCGGCCGCTGCGTTGGTCGCCCTGGCGGCCGCCTGCGGATTGACCGATGCAAGCACGCCCGAGCCGGCGCCCGAGCGTTCTTTCGATCGGCTGCCGCAAGCGAGCCACGACTGGAGCGAAGGCTTGGCGAAACCGGGCCCCGCTCCCAAGATGGATTTTGGGCCGCTCGTGACTCGCAATTACGACATCGAAAAAGCGCTGAAGCGAATTGCCGAAGATGCACGTAGCGAGGAGAAAGCGCGAGAGGAACTGAAATGCCACCTGACTTTGTGGCTGGGAGCGATCTACGGACATGGCCGTTTCTTTGCGAGCGATGCCGAGCATGCCAAATCAGGTATTGCCGATGCGTTCCAGGTCGACCAGCAATGGGCGAATGAATGCGTTTCGCTCGATGGTACGACGTTGACCGTGAAGGCGTCGCTAAACGCGCATGCAGAACTTACCCGGAACCTGGCCGCCTGGGAGCAGAGCGGCCTGGCGCAAATCTGCGTGGAAACGCGGTTCATCTCGGGTCCGCAGGATATTGCTTCGGCGATGGGAATTTCGTGGCGATACTTGGAAGCCTTTGCGGACGATGACCGTGAAGAGCTTCCTTCGGGAATCAGTCACGACATGCCGGTCGTGCGGGCCAAGGCGGTTGTCGAAGACTATCTGCCGATCGCCGTGGCCAGCTTGAACGAGAAACAAGCGAAGGCGCTGCTCGATAGAGTCACGAACCTCTTGCAGGCGCCGAAGGTCACGCTCTTCAACGGCCAGCGGGCGATCGTCCTCGATCAGACGCAGACCCCGTTCGTGGTCGGAATTCAAGAGAGACAGTCCGGCGCACAGGATCCCAAGATCGCCGTGATCGACGAAGGGATCAAGTTGAACTTGCGCACGATATTAAGCCCCGACGCCGCAAGGGTGCAACTCGAAGCGCGCATTGAATTGAGCAAGATCAAGAGGGTCGGCACGGTATCGACGATGCTCAACGGCAAGCCGACGAAGATTCAAATTCCTCGCGTCAAGCGCTGCCGGATCGATGTTTCATCCGAGGTCGACGACGGCCATTCGCTCTTGATCGGCTGCATTCCGGCTTACGAGCAAAAGAAGTTCTTTTACGTGCTCGTGACCCCGCGCAACCTTGTATTGACGGCGGACGAGACTGATTGAAATCGCCGCGGGATATTATCGGCGGGTTGACCATCCGGGAACCTACTCACGGGAGTACCATGCGATGCCCGCCATGATCGTCGCCCCGCAGCCGCTCGCGGTCGAAGAAGGCGCCAAAGTGCTCGCCGCGGGCGGAAACGCCTTCGATGCGGCGCTGATCTGCGCCGCAGTGCAATTCGTGATCTCCCCGCATTCCTGCGGCGTGGGCGGGTATTTGATGATGAATTGCTGGCTGGCCGACGGCTGAGGCTCGCAAGCGATCGTCGATGCGCCGGCATTGGCCGGCGTGCGTTTCGCCCCATATGTGGTCGAAGGCCGTGATCGGAATACGTTTGCGCCGAAATCCGCAAGCGGCATCCGATCGATCGGCTGCCCTACAGCCACGTCGAGATGGCCCTCGTGTACGCCATCGACATCGGCGCCGGCGGGCGGCCTGGAAGGCGCCGCCGCCGGTTCCGATGGCATGGCATTGTTGGTCGCCGACCGCTGAAGCACAACCTGGCGCCTCTTCAAGTCTGAGTTGATAGGTGAGGGTGGCTGGCGGCAGAGCGAAGCGATACGAGAGCGAACTGGGGCTTTGCCTAGGCTCAGCCGCCAGCCACCCGACTGTCAAAATAGCTTTGAAGAGGCACTAGCGGGCGGCTTAAGCCGTTGCGAGTCCGTGATCGCCGTGACCGGCTTCCGC
>Ga0307373_10004673_pt1 | contig 22890 bp, 24 predicted proteins | sample OX2MG_FD_202534 | JGI IMG/M metagenome (GOLD analysis project Ga0307373, IMG submission 202534) | Soil microbial communities from Risofladan, Vaasa, Finland - OX-2 | ecosystem: Environmental > Terrestrial > Soil > Coastal area > Acid sulfate soil | place: Finland: Risofladan, Vaasa | collected... | reverse complement strand
CGGCGTTCGCGCGCCCGGTGGTGGAGGTGCACCTCACCAACGTGCACGCCCGCGAGCCCTTCCGCCACCGGCTGCTCACCGCCGGGGCCGCCCGAGGGGTCATCGCCGGGCTCGGCGCCCACGGGTATGAGCTCGCCCTGGAGGCGGCGGTGCGCCTCTGCGACGAGGACCGGGTGGGGCGATGATCGACGCCGGCGACCTGCGCCAGGGCGTCACCTTCGAGCGCGGCGGTCAGCTGATCGAGGTGCTCTCCTTCGAGCACACCAAGCTCGGACGCGGCTCCGCGGTGGTGCGCGCCCGGCTGCGCAACCTCGACACCGGGGCGGTCACCGAGGAGACGTTCCGTCCCGAGGAGCGCTTCCCGCGCGCCCGCATCGAGCGCTCCGAGGTGCAGATGCTCTATCAGGACGGCGACCACCACGTGGTGATGGACATCGCCACCTTCGACCAGTTCCCCCTCACCGCCGGGCAGATGGGCGACGCGCTGCGCTACCTGCGCGAGAGCGACCACCTCACCCTGCTGCGCCACGACGAGCGCATCCTCGGGGTCGAGCTGCCGATCGCGGTGGAGCTGACGGTGACCGAGACCGATCCCGGATTCCGGGGCGACACCGCCACCGGCGCCACCAAGCCCGCCACCCTGGAGACCGGCCTCACCGTCGACGTGCCGCTGTTCGTCGGCGTCGGCGACCGGCTCCGGATCGACACCCGCAGCGGCCGCTACATCGAGCGCGCGTCGTGACCCTCGCCCACCCCCCCCGGCCCGCCCGCCTCCGCGTCGCCAGGGTGGAGCGGGGGCAGGCGGCCCGCCACCGCGGCCAGCGGAGGCTGGGCCGGCGGGCTGCCGCCGCCGACCTCCGCGCGGCCGCCACCCGCCCGGGCTGAGCCCGGGTGGCACCGCGCCGGCAGGGACGCGAGCTGGCGATGCGGGTCCTCTTCGCGCTCGGCCCCGGGTCCGCCGACCCGGGGTGGCAGATCGCCCACGCGGCCAGCGAGATGGGGGTCGATGCCGGCGGCGCGCGGTTCGCGACCCAGCTGGTGGAGGGCGTGCTGCGTGACTGGGCGACCCTCGACGGCCGCCTCCAGGCCGCCAGCACCCACTGGACGCTCGACCAGATGGGCGAGGTCGAGCGGACGATCCTGCGGATGGCCGCGTACGAGATGGGCCCGGCGGGGCGAGCCCCGGTCAGGGTCGCGATCAACGAGGCGGTGGAGCTGACCAAGGCCTACGCCGGGACCGAGTCCGCCCGCTTCGTCAACGGCGTCCTCGGGCGGCTGGCCGCCCAGCCCGGCCCGGGGATGCGAGCGGAGGTCGGCGATGGCGGTCCTCCAGGTCGGTGAGCTGACCGCCCGGCTCCGCTCCACCGTGGAGGAGGAGCCGGCGCTGCAGGACGTCTACGTCGAGGCCGAGATCGGCGACTGCACCCGGTCCGCCGCCGGTCACTGGTACCTCACCCTCCGCGACGCCCGCGCCGGCCAGGGCGCCCGCGCGGCCGTCGCCGCGGTCTGCTTCCGGGGGTCGGCGGCGGGGCTGCGGTTCGAGCCGGCCCGCGGCCAGCGGGTGATCGCCCACGGCCAGGTCACCCTCTATGCCGCCCGCGGCCAGCTCCAGCTGGTCGTCGATCGGCTGGAGCCGGCCGGGGTGGGCGCGCTGGCGGTCGCCTTCGCGCAGCTGGTGGCTCGACTCACCGCCGAGGGCCTGATCGGCGAGGGGCGCCGGCGGCCGCTGCCGTTCCTGCCGCGGCGGGTGGCGGTGGTGACCTCGCCGACCGGGGCTGCGATCCGGGACGTCCTCCACGTGCTCCACCGCCGCTGCCCGATCACCGAGGTGCTGGTGGTGCCGACCCTGGTCCAGGGCGACCTGGCTCCCGCCCAGCTGGTGCGGGCGCTGGAGCTGGCGGCGCAGCCTTCGGTCGAGGTGGTCCTGCTGGTGCGCGGGGGCGGCTCCCTCGAGGACCTCCAGGCCTTCAACAGCGAGGCGGTGGCCCGGGCGGTGACCCGGGTCCCGGTGCCGGTCGTGGTGGGGGTTGGCCACGAGACCGACACCACCGTCTGCGACCTGGTGGCCGACCGCCGGGCCCCGACCCCGTCGGTGGCGGCGGAGCTGGTCGTCCCCGATCGTTGGGCCCTGCGCGAGGAGGTGCGGGTGCGGCGGGCACGCTGGCAGCGATCGGGGCTGGCCCGGGTCGAGCGCCGCCGGCTGACCCTGGCGGGACGCGGCCGGCGCCTGGTGGGCCTCAGCCCCCGGCGCCGGCTCGCCGGCCGCCGCCAGGACCTGGACCGGGCCGCGGGGGGGCTGTCCCGTGCGATGGCGCGCCGGCTGGCGGCCCGGCGCCAGCGATGGGAGGCCGCCCGCGGCGCCCTCCGCCAGGCGGGCCCGGGTCGCCGCCTCGGGGACGAGCGCGGCCGGGTCCGGGCCCGTCGCGACCGCCTCCGGCGGGAGCTGGGCCAGACCGTGCGGGCGGCCCGGGCCCGGCTGGCGGCCGGAGCCGGCCGGCTGGAGGCGCTCAGCCCGCTGGCGGTCCTCGCCCGCGGCTATTCGGTCACCTTCGACGGGGCGCGCGGCGGGGTGGTGCGGAGCGCGGCCGAGCTGCGGCCGGGGGCGACGATCCGCACCCGCCTCCGGGCCGGTATGGTCGACAGCACGGTGACCCGGGTGGAGGAGGGGCAGGAGGGCACGCATGGCTGAGGCGCCGCCGGCCGAGGGGCTGACCTACGAGCAGGCGGCGCAGGAGCTGGACCGCCTGATCGCCCGGCTGGAGGACGACGAGGTCCCGCTGGAGGAGGCGCTCGCGGTGTACGAGCGCGGGGTGGCCCTCCTCAAGCGCTCCGCCGAGCTCCTGGACGGGGTCGAGCGGCGGGTCACCGCGCTCGGGCTGGGGGAGGGCGGCGAGCCGCGCGAGGAGCCGTTCGCGCTCGAGGAGGTCCCCGGCGGCGGGCTCCCGGTGTGATCGCGCTCCTCCACAACGGGTTCATCTGGTCGCCGCTGCTGGCGTGGGCGGTGGGCCAGGTGCTGAAGGTGGTGACGGAGTCGGTGCGGATGCACCAGCTGAGCCTGCGCCCGCTGGGGAGCTCGGGGGGCATGCCCAGCTCCCACACCGCGATGACCGTCTGCCTCACCACCCGGCTCGCCCGTCTGCTCGGCACCGCCTCGCCGGTGTTCGCCACCGCGGCGGTGCTGACCATCGTCGTGGTCTACGACGCCACCGGGGTGCGGCGGGCCGCCGGCCAGCAGGCGCTGGTGCTGAACCGGGTGCTGGACGACCTCCGTCAGCACATGGGGCTGCGCCACGAGCGGGTGCTGGAGCTGCTCGGCCACACCCCGGTCGAGGTCCTGGCCGGGATCGCCCTCGGCGTGGCCATCGGGATGCTGGTGTGACGACGGCGGCGGAGCCCTATGTCAGCCGGGCCGGGCGCAAGCTCGCCCACGCGCTGGACGCCTTCGCCGTCGACATGGACGGGGCCACCGTCCTCGACGCAGGCGCCGCCACCGGCGGGTTCACCGACTGCTGCCTGCAGCGGGGTGCCCGCCTGGTCTACGCGGTCGACGTCGCCTACGGCAGCCTCGCCTGGCGGCTGCGCCAGGACCAGCGGGTGCGGGTGCTGGAGCGCACCAATCTGCGCACCCTCGCCGGGGTGCCCGGGCCGGCGCCGGACCATGCCACCCTCGACCTGTCCTTCATCGCCCTCAGCGTCGTCTGGCCGGCCGTGCTGCGCCTCTGCTCCCGCCCAGCCACCGTGGTGGCCCTCATCAAGCCCCAGTTCGAGGCGCGCCGCAGCGAGGTGCCCCGCGGCGGCGTCGTCCCGCCCGAGGTCGGCGAGCGGGTCGCCCGCGCGGTGCTCGCCCAGCTCGCCGCGGCCGAGCCCGGCACCCGGTGCCGGGGACCGATCCCGGCCCAGCCGCGGGGCCGGTCGGGCACCGTCGAGTGGAGCGCGGTCCTGGAGCTGGCCCCTCACCCGGGCGCGGCTCCGTGACCCGGGACGCCATCGGCTTCATCCTCCACCCGCGGGTGCCCCCCGAGGAGGGGCTGCTGGCGGAGGCGCTGGCGCGGGCGCGCGCCCACGGATTCCGCACCTGGACCGCGCAGGCGCAGGTGGCCGCCGCCTTCCAAGCGGAGCGCGCGCGCACGGCCCTGCTGGTCTCGGTGGGCGGCGACGGCACCCTCCTGTATGCCGCCCGGCTGGCCGCCCCGGCGGCGGTCCCGCTCCTCGGGGTCAACCGCGGCCAGCTCGGGTTCCTCACCGACATCGAGGTGGAGCAGCTGCCGGCGGCGCTCGACGACTTCGCCGCGGGGCGCCACCGGCTGGCGGCCCGGCACGTGCTCCTGGCCGAGCACCGGCCGTCCGCCGGGCGCGACCGGGTCCCGCCGGTGCCCTGGCGCGCTCTGGCGGTCAACGAGGTGGCCGTGAAGGCGGTCGGCATCAGCCTGGCGCGACTGCTGGTGGTCGCCGGCGACGAACGGGTGGGGGAGTTCGACGCGGACGGCCTGGTGATCGCCACCAGCACCGGCTCCACCGCCTACTCGCTCTCCGCCGGGGGCCCGGCCGTCCACCCCGAGGTGCTGGCCACGATCCTCACGCCGCTCAACCCGCACGCCCTGGTGAGCCGGTCGGTGGTGCTCCCCGCCGACCGCCGGCTGACGGTCACGGTCGAGCGCGGCCCCGTGACCCTCGCCGCCGACGGCCAGCACCAGCGCTCGATCGAGCGCTGCGACCGGGTGGTGGTCACGAGGGGCCCCGACCTCCTCCTGGTCCAGCTCGCCGCCACCCCCGGCTTCTTCGCCCGCCTCCGAGCCAAGTCCCGCTTCGGCCTGACGCTCAAGACCGGCGGCGACCCGGGAGAGCCCCAGCCCAGCTGGCCGCAGCCGGCCAACCCGCTCGACGAGGCGGAGGGCCCGGCCGATGCTGGTTGAGCTGGGGGTCGAGGACCTGGCGGTGATCGAGCACGCCCGACTCACCCTCGGCCCGGGGCTCACCTGCCTCACCGGGGAGAGCGGCGCGGGCAAGTCGGTGCTGCTCCGGGCGCTGGACCTGGCGCTGGGCGGCCGGGCCGACCCCGAGATGGTGCGCAGCGGGAGCGAGCGGGCCCGGGTGCGGGCGGTGTTCGATCGGGTGGGCCCCGCCACCGGCCGCCGCCTGAGCGACCAGGCCGTCCCCCCGGACCTCCCGGTGGTGGTGGTGCGGGAGCTGGGCGCCGAGGGCCGGTCGGTGGCGCGGGTGAACGGGGCCCAGGTGCCGGCCGTGCTCCTGCGCTCGATCGCCGAGGCCGAGCTCGAGGTGGTGCAGCAGGGGGCGCCGTCGCGCTGGCTGCTCCCCCGGGCGCAGCTGGAGGCGGTGGACACGGCCGCCGGGGAGCCCGCCCGGCGGGCGCTGGCCCGGGTGGCCAGCCTTCACCGCAGCTGGCTCGTCGCCCGGCGGGCGCTGCGGTCGGCGTCCGAACGGCGCCTGGGCCGATCGGCCGAGGTGGACGAGGCGCGCCGCGACCTGGCCGAGCTGGAGGCCGCCCGGCTGGTCCCCGGCGAGGACCGCGCCTTGGCCCTGGAACGGGAGCGGCTGCGCCGGAGCGGGCAGCTGCGGGAGGCGGCGGCCCGCCTCCTCGCCGCAGTCGTGGGCGGTGAGGACCCTGGCGCGGGAGGCGGGGCGCGCGACCTGCTGGCGGGGGCGGCCCGGGCCGCCGCCATCGTCCGCGGCGCCGACCGGGAGCTGGACGACCTGGTCGACCAGGCGGCCACGCTCGCCGACCAGCTGGCGGGGATGGGGTCGGAGCTGCGCCGCCAGCTGGAGCGGCTGGAGGAGGATCCCCAGCGGCTGGCGGCGGTGGAGGAGCGGCTGGCGCTGCTGGAACGGCTGGGGCGCCGTCACGGGGGCGGCCTGGACGCGGCCCTGGCCCGACTCGACGAGGCCGCCCGGGTGGTGGCGGAGGCCCAGTCCGGGAGCGGCGAGCTGGCCGGACGGACGGCGGAGGTGGAGCGCACCTGCGCCGTCCTGGCGGAGGCGGCGGACGCCCTCCACCGCCTGCGGGCCGCGGCCGCCGCGCGGCTGGCGGCGGCCGTGGCCGCCGACCTCCGGCTCCTGCTGATGCCGGCGGCGCGGGTGACGATCACCCTGGACGTGCGGGGGGACCCCGACGGCGTCCCGGGACCGGGGGGCGAGCGGGTGGCGTGCGGGGCGAGTGGGTTCGACACCGTCGCCATCGCGCTCGCCACCTCACCCGGAGAACCTCCGCGCCCGCTCGCCGAGGCGGCGTCGGGGGGTGAGCTGGCCAGGCTGGTGCTGGTCCTGGAGGCCCATCTGGCCGCCGCCGGCGGCACCCCGACCGTGGTCTTCGACGAGGTCGACGAGGGCCTCGGCGGCGAGGCGGCGAGCCGGGTGGGGGAGCAGCTCCGACGGGTCGCCTGCCATCGCCAGGTGCTCTGCGTCACCCACCAGGCGTCGATCGCGGCCCGCGCGGACCGCCACCTTTTAGTGGAGAAGCGGCTGGTCGGCGGCCGTCACACCAGCCGGGTGCGCGCAGTGGAGGGGCCGGCCCGGGTCGATGAGCTGGCCCGGCTCCTCGCCGGCACCGTCGCCCCGGCCGCCGGGCGCCGCCATGCCGAGGAGCTCCTCCACCGCCTGGCCCCCCATGCGGATGCCGGCGGGGCGGCGCCGCCCCCGTGAGCGAGCCCGCCCCCTCGGCCCCCGCGGCGCTGCCCCCCCTCCCCGCCCCGGCCGAGCTGGCGCTCCTCCTGCAGGAGGCGCAGCGGGGCACCGCCGACCTCGGCCAGCTGCAGGTCTCCGAGCTCACCCGCGCGCTCCGCGAGCGGCTCGCTGGCGACGAGCCGGTCGACGACGACGAGCTGGCCGGCTGGCTGGTCGGCCTGGCCCGCCTGCTGCGGCTCAAGGCCGGGCGGGAGCTGGCCGGGGACGAGCCGCCGCCCCCTCCGCCGGAGCCGGCGGCGGACGAGGACGCGGGCGTCGCCGAGGCCCGCCTCGCCGAGGCCCGCCTGTTCCGGGCCGCCGCCGACGTCCTGATCAGCGACCCCGCCGCCGGGCCGCAGGCCTTCCTGCGGGTGCTGGGGGTGGCGGTCGAGCCCCAGGTGGAGCTGCGGGTGCCGGCCGAGGCCCTGGCCCGAGCGCTCCGGACCGTGCTGGAGCGGCTCCCCGCCTCGCTGACGGTGGCCAGCGTGCCGCTCGCCCACTCGGTGGCGGCGAAGGTGGCCGAGCTCCGAGCCCGGCTGGCGGCGGCGTCGCCGCTGGCCTTCGCGGCATGCTTCGCCGCGGCTCGTGACCGGATGGAGGCGATCGCCTACTTCCTGGCGCTGCTGGAGCTGGTCGCCAGCGGCGGCGCCCGCTGCGCCCAGGAGCGCCCCGGCGGGGCCATCGTCGTCGAACGTGGCTGAGGCGATGGCGGCGGCCGCCGGCCCCGACCTCGACCCGGATCCGGCCCGCGCCGCCCTGGAGGCGGTCCTCTTCGTGCGCGCCGAGCCGCTCGGGCTGGCGGAGCTGGCCCGGATCCTGGAGGAGCCGGTGGAGGCCGTTCGGAGCGCGGCGGAGCGGCTGGCGTCGCGCCTGCGCGGCGGCGGTCTCATGCTGCAGGCCCACGGCGACGCCCTCCAGCTCGCCACCCACCCGCGGGCGGCGCGGGCGGTCGAGCGCGCCCTCCACCCCGAGGTGCCCGGCCGGCTCTCCCGGCCCGCGGTCGAGACCCTGGCGATCATCGCCTACCGCCAGCCGGTGGCCCGGTCGGTGCTGGAGGGGATCCGGGGGGTGAACTGCGACGCGGTCCTCCTGGGGCTGGAGCGCCGGGGCCTGGTGGAGGAGGTCGGCCGCGACCCCGGGCCGGGCCGGGCGCGCCTGTTCGGGACGACGCTCCACTTCCTCCAGGTGGTGGGACTGGAGCGGATCGAGCAGCTGCCGCCGCTGCCGGAGCTCCCCGCCCCGGCGACGGGGCCGGCGGCCGCCCCGTGACCGGGCCGGCGGCCGAGGGTGAGCGGCTGAACCGCCACCTGGCCCGGCTCGGCGTGGGCTCCAGGCGGGAGGCGGACCGGCTCGTCGCCGCCGGGCTGGTCCGCGTCAACGGCCGCCCGCCGGCGGGAGCGGGCCAGCGGGTCCGCCCCGGCCAGGACCTGGTGACGGTGGGGGGCCGACCGGCGCCGCCGGCGCCCCCGCTCGTCTACCTGGCCTGCAACAAGCCGCAGGGGGTGGTGTCGACGGCCCGCGACCCCCAGGGCCGCCCGACGGTCACGGGGCTCGCCCCGGGCGCGGAGCGGGTGTTCCCGGTGGGCCGGCTGGACCTGGCCTCGCGGGGCCTGGTCCTGCTCACCAACGACGGCCGCCTGGCGCTGCGCCTCACCCATCCGCGCTATGCCGTGCCCAAGGTGTATCGCGTCGCCGTGGCCGGCCACCCGAACGGGGACCAGCTCCGGCGGCTGGCCCGGGGGGTGGTCCTGGCGGACGGGCCGGCCCGTCCGGTGTCGGTGCGTGGCGCCGGGCGCTGGCCGCACGGCGGCCGCCTCCAGCTGACCCTTGCCGAGGGCCGCCAGCACGAGATCCGCCGTCTCTGCGCCGCCGTCGGGCTCACCGTGGTCGACCTCCAGCGGGTCGCGATCGGCCCCCTCCGGCTGGGCACCCAGCCGGAGGGGGCCGTCCGGGCGCTGGGCCCGAACGAGCGTCGTCGCCTGCTCCACGCCGCCGGGCTGGGCCCGTGACGCTGCCTCGGGTGGTGACGATCGACGGGCCGGCGGGAGCCGGCAAGACCACCGTCGGGCGGGAGCTGGCCCGGCGGCTGGGCCTGCCCCTCGTCGACACCGGCCTCTTCTACCGGGCGCTGGCGGTGGCGGCCCGGCGGGCGGGGCTCGGGCCCGGGGACCGGTCGGGGGCGGCGGCGCTCGCGCGCGCCGTCCGGATCACGGTGGCGACCGATCCCGACCCCCCCGAGGGGGCGGCGCTCGCCCGCGTCGACGGCGTGGATGTCAGCCCGCACCTCTGGGACGGGGGCCAGGCCGACCTGCTCGCCTGGCTGGCCCAGCAGGGCCCGGTGCGGCAGGCCCTGCTCGGCCCCCAGCGGCGGCTGGGCGGCGCCGGCGGGGTGGTGCTGGGACGCGACGCCGGCAGCATCGTCTTCCCCGTTGCCGCCTGCAAGCTCTACCTCGACGCCAGCCCGGCGGTGCGGGCGGCCCGGCGGGCGCAGGAGCTTCGCCAGCGCGGCGCCCGGGTCGACCCCGAGACGGTGCGGCGGGAGGTGGCGGAACGCGACCGCCGCGACCGCTCCCGTGCCCTCGCGCCCCTGGCGGTGCCGGCGGATGCGGTGGTGATCTCGACCGATCGGCTGACCCTGGGGGAGACGGTTCGGGCGGCCCTGGACGCCTGCCAGCGCGCCGGCCTCGTCCAGGGGGTCGGCACCCCTGCCCGGCTCCGCGGCGCGACCGGGCTCGAGGACCCGGGCGACTACGCTTGACGGTCATGGGGGCACCCGGCGACGGTGGCGCGGCGGCAGCCCCGGCGTGGGTCGCGTTCGACCTCGAGACGACCGGGCTCAGCCCCCGGGCGGATCGCATCATCGAGGTGGGGGCGGTGCGCTTCGGCGCCGACGGGGTGGCGGCGACCCTCGAGGTCCTGGTCGACCCCGGCGTGCCGATCCCGCTGGCCGTGCAGCGGCTCTGCGGCATCGACGACGCCGCCGTCCGGGGGGCCGCCGCGGCCGAGGAGGCGGTGGCGCGGCTGGCCGGCTTCGCCCAGGGCGCGCAGCTGGTCGCCCACAGCGCCGCCTTCGACCTCGCCTTCTGCGCGGCGGTCGACCCCGGGTCGTTCGCCGGGCGCCCCTGCGTGGACACCCTGGAGCTGGCCCGGATCGTCCTGCCGGCCGCCCCCAGCCACAGCCTGGGCGAGCTCGCCGCCTCGCTCGCGCTCGGGCACGAGCGGCCCCACCGGGCCCTCTCGGACGCCGACACCACCCGTGCCCTCCTCCTCGCCCTCCTGGAGCGGGTGGAGGCACTGGACCCCGGGGTGCGCGACCGGGTCGCCGCCCGCTGCCGGGGACGGGCGTGGGCGACCGGCGCGGTGCTGGCGGGGGAGGGGCCCCTTCCCCGCGGCGACGGGGTGGCGACCGCCGCGCCCGCGGCCCCCCCTGCGCGGGCGGCCGCGGATGCCGGGCCCGGCCGCCCCGCGGGCGGCCTCTTGGACCCGGTCGCGATCGCCGCCCTGCTTGGGCCCGACGGCCCGCTCGCCGGCGCCGGGGACGGCTACGAGCTGCGCGAGGGACAGCAGCAGATGGCGATGGCGGTGGCCCAGGCGTTCAATCGCGGCGGCTGCCTGCTGGTGGAGGCGGGCACCGGGGTGGGGAAGTCGCTGGCCTATCTGGTGCCGGCCCGGGAGTGGGCCGCCCGGCGTTCGGAGCGGGTGGTGGTCGCGACCCACACCATCCCCCTCCAGGAGCAGCTGGCCAAGCGCGACCTGCCCGCCCTGGAGCGGTGGCGCCCCCTCGGCGTCCGCTCCGCCCTGCTCAAGGGGCGCGGCCACTACCTCAGCCTGCGCCGCTTCGACCGCTGGCTCGCCGCCACCCCCTCCGGCGGTGACGAGCGCAGCGACCTCGAGCGCCTCCGCTTCCAGCTCCGCTGCCTCGTGTGGACCGCCGGGACCGCCACCGGCGACCGCGCCGAGCTGCGTCTCGCCGGGCCCGAGGCCGCCCTCTGGGACGAGGTCGCCTCGACGGTGGGCGACTGCCTCGGCCCCAGCTGCGACAACTGGCAGGCCCGGCGCTGCTTCATGGTGCGCGCCCGGCTGGAGGCGCGGGAGGCCGAGGTGCTGGTCGTCAGCCACGCCCTGCTGCTCGCCGACATCGACAGCGGGGGGGCGATCCTGCCCCCCTACCGCCACCTCGTCGTCGACGAGGCCCACCGCTTGGAGGAGGCCGCGACCGCCGGGGCGACGGTCGGGATACGGGCCGGCGACGTCCTCCGGGTGGTGGACCGCCTGCCCCCCGCCGGCGACGCGGTGGAGCTGGGCGCCGCGCTCCAGGCCGCCCGCCTCCACGCGGTGCGGGCGTTCGGGGCCTGCAAGGGCGTCTTCGCCGCCGTCCCCGAAGAGGACGGCGGTCGTGGCCGGGTCCTCGGGCTCACCCGCTCGGTGCGGGCGGGGGCCGGCTGGGCCCTGGCCGCGCGGGAGCTCGAGCGGATGGCCGGGGCCTGCGCGGCCGCCGCCCGGGGGCTGCGCGGCTGCGATCCCGTGGGGTTCGCCGACCCCGCCGGGTGGCCCCAGCCGGCCAACGCCGGTCCCGAGCTGGCGGTCGCCGCCGACGCCCTCGACGCGGTCAGCCGCGACACCCGCCGGGTGCTGGCGGCGGCATCCGGGCCGGAGGCCGCCGAGGTGGCCTGGCTGGAGCTCGAGGGCGGCGACCGGGCGGCCCTGCGGCTGGCGCCGGTCTCGATCGGGGCCCGCCTCCGGGAGGAGGTCTTCGACCGCTGCGACACGGTGGTCCTGACCAGCGCCACCCTCACCGTGGGAGGGTCGTTCGCCTACCTGCGGAGCCGTCTCCAGCTGCCGGGGGCGGAGGAGCTCACCCTCCCCTCGGAGTACGACTACCTGCGCCAGGCGCTCCTCTGCCTGCCCCGCCCGATGCCGGCGCCCGAGGACCCCCGCCACACCGGGGTGCTGGTGGACCTCGTCGTCGACGTCGCGACCCGGCTCGGCGGCCGGACCCTGGTCCTGTTCACCGCCTTCGCGGCGCTGCGGGCGGCCCACGCCGCCCTCCGCCCCCGGCTGGAGGCGATCGGCCTGGTCCTCCTCGGCCAGGGGCTGGACGGCACCCGCCAGCAGCTCCTGCGCAACTTCCGGGACAACCCCACGACCGTCCTCCTGGGCTCGGCCACCTTCTGGGAGGGGGTCGACGTTCCCGGCGACGCGCTCCAGTGCGTCGTGATCAACAAGCTGCCCTTCCCGGTCCCCACCGACCCCCTCTACCAGGCCCGCACCCGCGGCCGTCGCGACGCCTTCCGCGAGGAGGCGCTGCCCCAGGCGGTGCTGCGGCTGCGGCAGGGCTTCGGCCGGCTGGTGCGCACCACGACCGACCGGGGCGCCGTCGTCCTCTGCGATCCCCGGGTGCTGACCCGCGACTACGGCGCCGAGCTCCTCGGCGCGCTGCCGCGGGCGGCCACCTGTGTCTGTCCCCCGGAGGAGGTCGGCGCCGCCATCGCCGGCTTCCTCGCCGGCGAGGGGGCGGCCGCCCCGTGAGCCGGTCCCAGCTGCGGGTGACCCTGCTGCAGACCGCCCCCCGGCTCGGCGACGCCGCCGCCAACGTGGGGGCGCTCGCGGACGCGATCGCGGCGGCGCGGGCGGAGGGGGCCGACCTGGTCGTCACCCCCGAGCTCAGCTGCGCCGGCTACTTCCTGCGCGACCTGGTCCCCGAGGTGGCGCTCGCCGAGGAGGGGGCGGAGCTGGGGGAGCTGGCCCGGGCGGCCGGGGACGGCCTGGCGCTGGTGGGGGCGGTGGTGGAGAGCCGGGATCACCTCTTCCACAACGCCGCGGTGCTGGTGGGGCAGGGGGTCGTCCAGGTGGTCCACCGCAAGGTCTACCTGCCCACCTACGGGCTGTTCGACGAGCAGCGCTACCTCGCTGCCGGCGACCGCTTCGAGGTGGCGGAGATCCGGGGGGCCGACGGGACCCCGTGGCGGGTGGGGCTGTGCCTCTGCGAGGACCTGTGGCATCCCTCCGCGCCGTGGCTGCTCAGCCGGCAGCGGATGGACCTCCTGGTGTGCCCGTCGGCGAGCCCCGGGCGGGGGGTGCGGGCGGGCCTCGGCGGCCTGGGCTCGGCGGCCTCCTACCAGGCCATGACCCGGACCTACGCCGAGTGCCTCACCTGCTTTCTCGCCTACTGCAACCGGGTGGGGGTCGAGGACGGCGTCGCCTTCTGGGGCGGATCCCGCATCCTCGGACCGGACGGGTCGGTCCTCTGCGGCCCGCTGGGGGAGGAGCGGGGCCAGTTGTCGGCGGTGCTCGACCGCGGCCACCTGCGCCGGGCCCGGATCGCGTTCCCGGTGCTCCGCGACGAGCGGGAGGGGGTGGTCCGCCGATGGCTGGCGAAGCGGTGAGCCCGGTCGGGGCCGAGGACGTCGACCCCCTCGCCATCGAGCCCGTTCTGGTGGAGGGGATCCTCCGCCGATTCCTCCTGGAGGAGGTCACCAAGGTGGGCTTCCAGCGGGTGGTGGTCGGGGTCTCGGGTGGGGTGGACTCGGCCCTCGCCCTCTGGCTCGCCGCCCGCGCCCTCGGTCCCGCCCAGGTGCTGGCGGTGCTGCTGCCCTACCGGGAGAGCGACCCCCAGAGCCTCGCCGACGCGATGGCGGTGGTGGCGCAGGTCGGGGTCCACGCCCGCACCATCGACATCTCCCCCCAGGTCGACGCCTACTTCGCCGCCGTCCCCACCGGTGATCGCCGCCGCCGGGGCAACAAGCTCGCCCGCGAGCGGATGGCGGTCCTCCACGACTGCTCCCTCGCGGAGTCCGCGCTGGTGGTCGGGACCTCGAACAAGACCGAGCTGCTGCTGGGCTACGGCACCGTCTTCGGCGATCTCGCCCATGCCCTCAACCCGCTCGGGGACCTCTACAAGACCCAGGTCTACCAGCTCGCCCGCCACGCCCGACTGCCGGCGGCGGTGCTGGCCAAGCCCGCCAGCGCCGACCACTGGCCGGGCCAGTCCGACGAGGACGACCTCGGCTTCACCTACGCGGTGGCCGACCGGCTCCTCTACCACCTCGTCGACGAGCGCCGCACCGAGGAGGAGTGCCGCGGGCTGGGCTTCGACGCGGAGCTGGTGCGAGGGGTCCGGGAGCGGATCCGACAGAGCCAGTTCAAGCGCCGCCTCCCGCTCATCGCCAAGCTGTCGCAGCGCACCATCGGGCGGGACTTCCGCTACCCCCGTGACTGGGGACGCTGAGGCCGGGTCGGGGAGCGATCCCGGCACCCTCTTCGTCGTCGCCACCCCCATCGGCAACCTCGGCGACCTCAGCCCCCGGGCCGCCGCGGTCCTCGCCCGGGTCCAGCTGGTGGTGGCGGAGGACACCCGCCGGACCCGCCCCCTGCTCACCCACCTCGGTATCCACGTCCCCTGCTGGGGGCTGCCGGCCCCCAGGGAGGCGCGCGGGGTCCCGGCCGTGCTCCAGCGGCTGCGGCTGGCCGACGTGGCCCTGGTGAGCGACGCCGGGACCCCCACCGTCAGCGACCCCGGCCAGCGCCTGGTGGCGGCGGCGCGGGCCGCCGGACACGAGGTGGTGTCGGTGCCGGGGCCCTGCGCGGCGGTGACCGCGCTGGCCGGCAGCGGCCTCCCCGCCGACCGCTTCGTCTTCCTCGGCTTCCTGCCCCGGGGTCCGACCCGGGTGCGGCGCGCGGTCGCCGCCGGCGGCGACGGCACGGTGGTCTTCCACGAGGCGGCGCGGCGGCTGGCCCGCACCCTCACCCTGCTCGCCCCCCAGCTGGGCCGGCGCCCGGTGGTGGTCGCCCGCGAGCTCACCAAGCTCCACGAGAGCTGGGCGATCGGGACCGGGGCCGAGCTGGCGGCTCGGTTCACGGCGGCGCCGCCGCGGGGCGAGTGCACGGTGGTGGTGGGGCCGGAGCCGGCCCCGACCACCGCCCCGCCGTGAGCGCGGCCACGGTGGTGCTGGTCGACAGCCACTGCCACCTCACCACCCTCGCCGAGCGGGGCGAGGACGTGGGACAGGTGCTGGCCCGCGCGCACGCGGCGGGGGTCCACCAGGTGGTGACGAGCGCCGACGGGGTGGAGGAGGGGCGCCGGGCGGTGGCGCTGGCGGAGCGCTTCCCGGAGGTGTTCGTCACCATCGGCTGGCACCCCTCCCAGCCCCGCCCCCCGGACGACCGGGAGGCGGGGGCCCTCGCCGACCTCCTCCACCACCGGCAGGTGGTCGGAGTGGGGGAGGTGGGCCTCGACTACCTCCGCCGCCCCGGCGTCCACCAGACGCCGGCTCCGGTCCAGCTGGAGCAGCTCCGGCTCATGCTCGACCTGGCCCGGACGATGGGGCTGCCGGTGGTGGTGCACGACCGGCAGGCCCACGACGACGTCCTCGCCGAGCTGGAGCGGGGGGCCGGCCCGCCCGCGCTCCTGCACTGCTTCAGCGGCGACGCCCAGCTGGCGCGGCGCTGCGCCCGGGCCGGCCACCTCTGCTCGTTCTCGGGCATCGTCACCTTCGCCAACGCCGCCGACCTGCGGGGGGCCGCGCAGGCCGTCCCCGCCGGTCACCTGGTGGTGGAGACCGACGCCCCCTTCCTCAGCCCCGACCCCTACCGGGGCCGGCCCAACGAGCCGGCGCGGGTGGTGGTGACCGCCGCCCGGGTGGCGGCTCTGCGGGGGGAGTGCCTGGCGACCTTCGCCGGGGCGGTGACCGCCACCGCCCGCGCCTTCTACCGGCTGCCCGCGGCGTGAGCCGCCGCTCCCGCCGCCGGCCGCCCGGCTGCGGTCAGCAGCTGGCCACCGGCTGGCTCGCCTCCGGCGCCAGCCGGGCAGCGAACGGCTCGCCGTCCAGCTCCCCGCCGGACTCCTCCAACGTCCGGCCGCTCGGCTCCGGCAGCACCAGGGTGACGCAGAGGCCGAGGCCGGCGGTGGCGGAGGCGATCAGCATCACCGCCGGCAGTCCGAGCCCGGTGTTGACGAGCGGGAAGGTGAGGGTGCCGACGAAGGCCCCCAGCTTGGCCATCCCGGCCGAGACCCCGTGGCCGGTGGTCCGCGCCGACACCGGGTACAGCTCCGCGGCGAGCACGAAGGTGGTGGTGTTGGGGCCGAACTCGGTGAAGAGGTAGCTCACCCCGTACAGGGCGAGGAAGGGGACGATGAGGGTGGTCACCCGCGGCACGATCCCGATCAGGAGGAAGGCCAGCCCCATCACCGCGAAGCCGATCAGCTGGAGGCGGCGGTGACCGATCCGGTCGACGTTGAGGAAGGCGAGGACGTACCCGGGGGCGGCGCAGACGGTGAAGATGCCGAGGGTGATCGCGGTCGCCTGGATCAGGCTGGCGCTGGGCAGCACCGTTCTCAGGATGATGGGGCTCGAGATGGTGTTGCCGTAGTAGGCGTAGTCGAAGAAGAACCAGGCGCCGGCGGTCCCCAGCAGCATCACCAGGTAGCGCGGGGTGGTCAGGAAGGCCGCCAGCGAGAGCCGGGCGGCGGGGCCGCGGTGGGGGCTGCCGGAGACCGCCCGGCCGGCGTACCGGTGCAGGTCCTCGGCCGCCTCCCGCTCGCGGCCGAGGGCCCGGGCGGTGTACCGCGGCGACTCCGGCATCCGGCGGCGGAGGTAGATGACCCCCAAGGCGGGCAGCGCCCCCAGACCGAGCAGGATCCGCCAGGCGATGTCGTGGGGGGTGCCCACCGCCAGGATCACCAGCGCGACCAGCGGTCCGGCGATGAGGCCCAGCGCCTGCATCGAGAAGACCAGGCTGACCAGCCGGCCCCGGTCCCGGCGGTTGGCGTACTCGCTCATCAGCACCGCGCTGACCGGGTAGTCGCCCCCGATGCCCACCCCCAAGACGAAGCGCCACGCGATCAGCCACACGAGGTTGGGCGAGAAGGCGGTGGCGATGGCGGCGACGGCCATGATCGCGGCCTCCAGGCCGTACACGCGCTTGCGCCCGAGCACGTCCGCCAGCCGTCCGAAGACCAGGGCACCCACGAAGGCGGCGATCAGCGCGGTGGACCCGACCAGCCCGATCACCAGCGGGGAGGGGTGGTACTCCACCTTGATGAGGGCCAGCGCCACCCCGATGACGAACAGGTCGTAGGCGTCGGTGAAGAAGCCCATCCCGGCGGTCACCACCGCCCGGAGGTGGTAGCGGCTGAGGGGCGCGTCGTTGAGGGCGTCGACGACGCTCTGGGCGGCGGAGGTGTCGGCCACCGAGGCTCCCCCGTGCGGGTGGCGGGCCGCCGGCCGGCGGCCCGCCACCCGACTGTGGCGCGGCGGCGGTGAAGAAGGGATTAAGGGAGGAGCTCGACCTCACCGATCCGAGCACCCTGCGGGCGGTCGCGCGCCGCTTCGGGGTGCGGCCCCGGGCCGCCTACGGTCAGCACTTCCTGATCGATGCCGGGGTCCGCGAGGCGATCGTGGACAGCCTCGGCCCGGGGCCGTCCGACACGGTGCTGGAGGTGGGCCCCGGGCTCGGGACGCTCACCCAGGCGCTGGCCCGGCGGGCCCTGCGGGTGGTCGCGGTGGAGGTGGACCCCGCGTGCGTGGCCGCCCTCGGCCTCACCCTCCACCGGGTCCCCGGCTGCCGGGTGGTCCTCGGCGACATCCGCCGGGTCGACCCGGCGGGGCTCGGCCTCCCCCCCGGCCACCTCGCCGCCGGCAACCTTCCCTACCACCTCACCGGGGTCATCCTGGAGCGCCTCCTCGCCTGGGATCCGGCACCGGCCGGGGTGGTGGTGGTGGTGCAACGGGAGGTCGGTCGGCGGCTGGCGGCGCCGGCCGGCGACTGGTCGCTGGCGACCCTGGCCGTCCGTCTGCTGGCCCAGGTGGAGCTGGTCCAGGAGCTGCCGCCGGCGATGTTCTGGCCCGCGCCGCGGGTGCACAGCGCGCTGCTGCGCCTGCGGCCGGAGCCGGGCCCGGGCGGCGTGGCGCGGGCGCGGCTGCTGGGGCTCGCCCGGCCGATCTTCCAGGCCCGCCGCAAGCAGCTCGGGGCCGCGATCGCGCCGGTGCTGGGCCTCACCGTCGCCGAGGCACGGGGGTGGCTCGGGGCGGTGGGGCTGGACCCCACCCGCCGGCCGGGAACCTTGGACTGCGCCGAATGGCAGGCGCTCCGGCTGGCGGTGGACGGGGGGGGCGGGCCCCGGGTCCGGGTGGCGGGGCGGGGGCGGTCCCGGTCCCCCGGGACCCGGGGCCGCTGAACCCCGAAGGGGCCGGCGCCAGCCCGCGCCGGGTCCCGCAGACGGCGCTGGACCCTTTGCTATCATCGGCGGATGGCGTCTCCGGCGCCCCGGCCCGGTGTCGCAGCCGCGGCCGGGATGGGCAACATCGCCGGGCTCCGCCAGGTTCTGGAGAACCGCAACTTCCGGCTGCTGTGGATCGCCCAGGTGGCGGCCCAGCTGGGCGACAAGTTCTTCGCCTTCTCGCTCCTGCTGTCAATCTATGCCCTCACCGGGCAGTACATCAGCGACGCGGTCCTGCTGCTCGCCTACACCATCCCGTCGGTGCTGCTCTCGGTTCCGGCCGGCCTCTACGCCGACCGCTACGACAAGCGCCGGCTGATGATGTGGGCCAACGCGATCCGGGCCGTCCTGGTGCTGCTGGTGCCGCTGCTGGAGCTGACCGGGGTGGCCCAGCACCAGGCCGCACCGCTGTACCTGATCACCCTGCTGTTCGCCTCTGTGGGCCAGTTCTTCGCGCCCGCGGAGGCCGCCAGCATCCCCGCCCTGGTGCGCCGGGGGGAGCTGCTGGCGGCCACCTCGCTCTTCACCATGACGGTGATCCTCACCATCGTGGTGGCGGTGCCGGCGGCGTCGCTGGCGCAGCGGCTGCTGGGGCTGGAGGGTCCGTACTATCTCGGCTGCGGGCTCTTCGTCGTGTCCGCGGTCGCGATCTGGGCGATCCGGACCCGGCTGGGGGGCGGCCCCCAGCTGGCCAGCGCGGTCGACCGCCGCGGCCGCTCGCTGCTCCACGACGTGCGCCAGGCGTTCACCACCGTGCGCGACGACCGGCTGCTGCGGTTCGCCTTCGCGGTGCTGACCTGTGCGCTGATGGTGGTGTTCACCATCTTCGCGCTCTCCGCCGGCTACATGGTGCACGTGCTCGACCAGGCCGCCGCCAACAGCTACATCCTGCTGGTCCCGGCGACCCTGGGGATGGTGGTGATGGGGACGGTGGTGGGACGGTCGGGGGCGGCGGTGCACCGCACCCGGACGGTGGTGCAGGGGCTGACCGCCACCGGCCTGGCGATGCTGGTGCTGGGGATCCTGCCGCCGCTGCTGGGCCGCCTCCAGCTGGTGGCGGCGCTGATCCCCATCGCCATCGGGCTGGCGGTGGTGTTCGGCCTCGGCCTGGGGGCGGTCCTGATCCCGGCCGTCACCCTGATCCAGGAGCAGACGGACGAGGCCACCAGGGGGACCATCTTCGGGGGCGCCTTCGTCGCCATCAACCTCGCCATCGCGATCCCGCTCCTCGTCGCCGGCGCGATCGCCGATGCGGTCGGGGCCAGCGCCGTGATCGCCGCCGCCGGGCTGGGCCTGCTGGGAGCCGCCCTCGTCGCCCACCGCCACCGCATCGAGGCCGCCATGCCGCGGCCGGTCGGGGACATCGGTAACGGGGGTGTACCGGAGCCTTGAAGAAACGACCGGGGCGGCCCGATCCGGGCCGGGGGCGCGCTTGAATGGGGACACCCCGATCGGGGGCCGTCACTCATGGAGGAGCCGCGACCATGCGAGCGATCGTCACCTGTGAGGGCTGCGGGTACCGCCAGATGGTGGCGCGCCAGCTCGACCGGCCGGAGGCCTTCCACCTCATCTGTCACGGGTGCGAGCGCACCCTGCTGGTGACGGTCACCGCCATCGACATGCGCACCGCACGGAGCCGGGGCTGGTCGCCGGCGCCCACCGTGCCGGCCGTGCCCGGCCGCGCCGCCTGAGGCGGCTCCCCGCCTGAGGCGGCTCCGCCGCCGGCTCAGACCGCCAGCCGGGAGAGGCCGGCGGGGAGGTCCTCGCGGAGGCCGGCGAAGCGGGCGAGGGGAGCCTCGGCCCCGTCGAAGTTGAGGGTGAGCTGGCGGGCCAGGGGGACCACCCGTCCCCGCTTTGCGCTCGCCCGCAGCCGCGCCCGCCGACCGGGATCGAGGCTGCTGCAGCGGACGCTGCAGAAGCGGGCGGTGCGCTTGTGGACGGGGGCGTCGCAGCCCGGCCGGGCACAGGCCCGGGGCCTGGCGGGGGCGGTCGTGGGGGTGGCGGCGGCAGCCATCGGGGGCGATGATACGCCTCGCCGCGGCCTCGCTGTCAAGCGCGTTTTGCCCATCTTTTGCTGGCCCATTTGCGGACCGGAGGGGCCCGCGGTTATCCCCATCATCCCCACCAGCGGTGTGGAAACGGTGCACAGTCCGCGTGGGCGCACCAGGAGTCGAACCTGGGACCTCTACCGTGTCAAGGTAGCGCTCTAACCACCTGAGCTATGCGCCCGCCGCCGCCGCCGCGGCCCCCCGCGGGCCCCGCCGGTGGGGCGGATTATAGGCCGGGGGCGGGGCCGGCCCCGGCGGCGGGCGGCGGGCGGCTCCGTACAATTGCCGGGCCATGGCCGACCTGCACGATCAGCCGCGTGCCGATCTCGGCGCCGGGACGCCGGCCGAGTCGGAGGCCGGGGCCGCGGCGCTCGACACCCTGCGCCACAGCACCGCCCACCTGATGGCGGCGGCGGTGGTGGAGCTGTTCCCGGGCACCGAGTACGCGATCGGGCCCCCGATCCAGGACGGCTTCTACTACGACTTCCTGCTCCCGGCCGAGCGTCGGCTCAGCCCCGACGACCTGCCCCAGGTGGAGGCGCGGATGCGCGCCATCGCCGCCCGCCGTCCTCCGTTCGAGCGGGTCGAGCTCAGCCGCCAGGAGGCGCTCGCGGAGTTCCGCCGCCGCGGCCAGCGCTTCAAGGTCGAGATCCTGGAGGCGATCCCCGACGGCGAGACGATCACCTGCTACCGCACCGGCGACTTCCTCGACCTCTGCCGCGGGCCCCACCTCGCCGACGCCGGCGCGATCCCGGTGTTCCGGCTCCTCCATCCGGCGGGCGCGTACTGGCGCGGCGACGAGCGCAACCCGATGCTGCAGCGCCTCTACGGGACCGCCTGGTTCAGCGCCGCCGCCCAGGACGAACACCTGCGCCGGCTGGCCGAGGCTGAGCGGCGCGACCACCGCCGCCTGGGCCGGGAGCTGGAGCTCTACTCGATCGAGGAGGCGATGGGCCAGGGGCTGATCCTCTGGCACCCCCGTGGGGCCGCGATCCGGGAGCTGATCGAGGACCACTGGCGACGCGCGCACCGGCAGGCCGGCTACCAGCTGGTCTACTCCCCCCACGTCGCCAAAGAGGAGCTGTGGGAGACCAGCCACCACCTCCAGTTCTTCGCCGACGACATGTGGGGGGCGGTCGAGATGGAGGGGGCGCGCTACCGGCTCAAGCCGATGAACTGCCCCTTCCACATCCTCATCTACGGGTCCCGCACCCGCAGCTACCGCGAGCTGCCGCTGCGCCTCGGCGAGCTGGGCACCGTCTACCGCAACGAGCGCAGCGGCGTGCTCCACGGGCTGCTCCGGGTGCGCGGCTTCACCCAGGACGACGCCCACATCTTCTGCACAGAGGACCAGGTCGCGGACGAGGTCGACAAGGTGGTGGGGTTCTCCCGGGCGATGCTCCGGACCTTCGGCTTCGAGGACCTCGCCATCACCCTCGGCACCCGCCCGGAGAAGGCGGCCGGCGCCGCCGCGGACTGGGACCGGGCCGAGGGCATCCTGGCCGACACCCTTGGCCGGCACGGGCTCCGCCACCGGGTCGACCGAGGCGGCGGCGCCTTCTACGGCCCCAAGATCGACATCTCGGTGCGGGATGCGCTGGGCCGGGCCTGGCAGTGCGCCACCATCCAGTTCGACTTCACCAATCCGGAGAACTTCGGGCTGACCTACGTCGGCGCCGACGGCGCCGGCCACCGGCCGGTGATGGTCCACCGCACCCTGCTGGGCTCGATGGAGCGCTTCCTGGGGGTGCTGATCGAGCACTACGCGGGGGCGTTCCCGGTCTGGCTGGCGCCGGTGCAGGTGCAGCTGATCACGGTCAGCGACGACCAGCTCCCGTTCGCCCGCCAGGCGGCGGCGCGGCTGCGCCAGGCAGGGATCCGGGTCGAGGTCCCGGACCGCCCGGGGGAGCGGATGCAGGCGAAGATTCGGGACGGCGAGCGGCAGAAGGTGCCGTACCTCGGGGTCATCGGCCCGCGGGAGGCCATCGCCGACCTGGTCCACCTGCGCGACACCCGCTCGAAGGTGCAGGCGCCGACCACCCTTGAGGCGCTGGTCGACCGCCTGCGGGCCGAGGGGCGGCCGCCGGAGATCCCGGTTTGAGGAGCGCGATGGCATGGTAGGATCGCACCTCGCGCCCCCTCGCCCCGCCCGCGTGCCCGGCTCCGAGCCCCGCCCGCAGGCATCGGGACGGGAACGGGCAGAGCCGGTGGCCAGGAGGAACCGTCGATAGCGTTTCGCGAGCTGCGGATCAACGACCAGGTGCGCACCGCTCAGGTGCGCCTCTTCGACGACACCACCGGGGAGCCCTTCGGGGTGGTCCCCCTCGCGGAGGCGCAGCGGCTGGCCCGGGAGCGGGAGCTCGACCTGGTCGAGGTGGCCCCGCAGGCCCAGCCGCCCGTCTGCCGGCTGCTCGACTACGGGCGGTTCAAGTTCGAGGCGCTGAAGCGGGAGAAGGATTCCCGCCGCGAGCACAGCGTCATCCGGCTCAAGGAGATGAAGCTCAGGCCCAAGATCAGCGAGCACGACTTCCAGACCAAGTACGGCTACGTCCGCCAGTTCCTGGCGGAGGGCGACAAGGTCAAGCTCACGATCATGTTCCGCGGGCGTGAGCTGGTCCACCAGGAGATCGGACGCAACCTGCTGCTGCGGATCGCCGACGAGGCCAAGGACCTCGCCCAGGTGGAGCGCCATCCCCTCCTGGAGGGGCGCAACATGATCATGATCCTCAACCCCGTCAACCGCCGGCCACTCAAGGGAGGCGTCACCGTCCATGCCGAAGATCCGGTCTCATAAGGGGACCCAGAAGCGCTTTCGGCTGAGCGGCACCGGCAAGCTGCTCCGCCGGAGCGCCTTCCAGTCGCACCTGCTCGAGCACAAGTCCCAGAAGCGCAAGCGGGGCTACGCGCGCCAGCACCCGGTCGCCGCCTGCGACGTCGGCCGGATCC
>Ga0307373_10004672_pt1 | contig 22891 bp, 18 predicted proteins | sample OX2MG_FD_202534 | JGI IMG/M metagenome (GOLD analysis project Ga0307373, IMG submission 202534) | Soil microbial communities from Risofladan, Vaasa, Finland - OX-2 | ecosystem: Environmental > Terrestrial > Soil > Coastal area > Acid sulfate soil | place: Finland: Risofladan, Vaasa | collected... | reverse complement strand
AGTTTTCAGAACGTCGCGGAAAGTTTCATCCGATACGTGCGAAACATCCACGATCATTCCCAGCCGGTTCATCTCCCGCACCACTTCCCTGCCAAAATCGGTCAGGCCATTGTGACGCGGCGCCTGGTTTGAGGAATCGGCCCAATCGGTGGCCGCGTTGTGCGTCAGGGTCATGTAACGCACGCCGCGCGCGGCAAATTTTCTAAGGATGTGAAGGTCGTTATGGATCGCGTGCCCGCCTTCGATCCCCAGAAGGATGGCAATCTTGTTTTCCGCGCGCGCTTTCCGAACCTGTTCGGAAGTTCCGGCAATCGTCAATGCGGCCGGATGCCGGCGAACCTGCACCTCGACGGTATTCAGCAGATCAAATGCGCGGTCCGCAGCCGCCGCCCCCGCGATGTCCACCGGAACCCACAGGGCGAAAAAAATCGCGCCGACGCCTCCCTCGCGCAGCCGGGGAATGTCGACGCAGCCCTCGGCATCGCGGCCGGCCAGATCGAAATTATCAAAAAATAGCCGCTGCGGGGTGTCCGCATGGGCATCGACAACCATATTAGAAAAGTGAATCTGGCGCGCTCGGGGAGATATGCCGTCAGCGCACATATGGGCAGGAGAAACAATCCCTCATTGCCGCTAGTAAGCGACTAGTGACCGCGGCGATTCAGCGTGGCGTGAACCAGGTCGCGATTCATTCGCCCGATGAATTCGATGGGGATTTCCTTCGGGCAAACCGCTTCGCACTCGCCGTGATTGGTGCAGCTGCCGAACGATTCCTCGGTCATCGCCGCCACCATGTCCAGCGTTCTCCGCTCGCGCTGCGGCTGGCCCTGCGGCAGAGAGTTGAGGTGCGTGATCTTGGCCGCGGTAAACAGCATCGCGGCCGCGTTCGGGCAGGCCGCCACGCACGCGCCGCATCCGATGCACGCGGCCGCGTCGAATGCGCGTTCCGCGTCATTCTTGGGAACCAGGATGGCATTGGCATCGGGCGCCGCGCCAGTGGGCGCGCTGATAAATCCTCCGGCCTGAATGATACGGTCAAACGGGGAGCGGTCGACTGCCAAATCCCGAAGCACGGGGAAGGCCTTGGCGCGCCACGGCTCCAGCGTCAGCGAGTCTCCGTCCTTGAAGAACCGCATGGAGAGCTGGCACACCGTCGTGCCGCGATGCCCGCCATGCGCCACGCCGTTGATCAGGAATCCGCAAGAGCCGCAAATTCCTTCGCGGCAATCGTGTTCGAAAACAACGGGAGCCTCGCCCTTGTTCTGCAGGTTCTCATTGAGAAGATCCAGCATCTCCAGAAAGGACATGTCCGGCGTCACGCCCTGCACTTGATACGTAACGAATTTTCCGGACGCCTTCGCGTTTTGCTGCCGCCAAACTTTGAGTGTGAGGTTCATGTGGGCTACTTGTAGCTCCTCTGGGCCAGGTGAACGTGTTCGAAGGTGAGCGGCTCCTTGTGCAGTTCCCACTGCGCGCCTTCACCCTTCCATTCCCATGCCGATGCGTACGAGAAGTGCTCGTCGTCGCGCTTCGCTTCCCCGTCCGGGGTCGCGCTTTCCACGCGGAAATGGCCGCCGCACGACTCCGCGCGCTGCAATGCGTCCACGCAGGTCAGTTCGGCCAATTCGAAAAAGTCCGCCACACGCCCCGCCTTTTCCAGCGACTGGTTCAATTCCTCGCCGGAACCGATAATGTTGACGTTATTCCAGAATTCGGCGCGCAGCTCCGGGATCCTGGCGAGATTGCTGCGCAGGCCCGCTTCGCTGCGGGCCATGCCGCAATTTTCCCACATCATTTTGCCGAGTTCCCTGTGAAAGGAGTCCACGGTTCGCTTGCCCTTAATGCTAAGCAGTTTCGCAATGCGCTGGTGGACTTCATCCTGCACCGCGGCAAACGCCGGGTGCGAGGTATCGACCTTCTCAAGAGAAGTGGTAGCGATGTAGTTCGGCAAGGTGTACGGGAGGATGAAATACCCGTCAGCCAGGCCCTGCATCAGGGCGCTTGCGCCCAGCCGGTTGGCGCCGTGGTCGGAAAAATTCGCTTCCCCGCCAACGAAGAGTCCCGGAATCGTGGACATCAGCTGGTAATCCACCCACAGCCCGCCCATGGTGTAATGGACCGCCGGAAAAATCCGCATGGGAACCTTATAGGCGTTTTCTCCAGTAATCTCCTCGTACATGTCGAACAGATTTCCGTATTTTTCGCGAACGACCGATTCTCCCATGCGGCGAATGGCGTCGGCGAAGTCCAGGTAAACGCCCCTGCCGCCGGGCCCTACCCCGCGGCCCTCATCGCAGACTTCCTTGGCATTGCGGGAGGCCACGTCGCGAGGCACAAGATTGCCGAAGCTCGGGTACCGGCGCTCGAGGTAGTAATCGCGTTCGTCCTCGGGGATGGAGCCGGGGGCGCGCGTGTCGCCCTTCTTCTTGGGGACCCATACGCGGCCGTCATTGCGCAGCGATTCAGACATCAGCGTCAGCTTGGATTGATGATCGCTGCTCACCGGAATGCAGGTGGGATGAATTTGCGTGAAGCAGGGATTGGCGAAAAATGCGCCGCGCCGGTGGGCGCGCCAGATGGCCGTGGCGTTGGAACCCTTCGCATTGGTGGAAAGGTAGAAAACATTTCCATAGCCGCCCGTGCACAGCACGACCACGTCGGCCGCGTGGCTCTCGATCTCGCCCGTCACCAGGTTGCGCGTAACAATGCCGCGCGCCTTCCCGTTGATGACCACCACGTCCAACAATTCGCTGCGCGTGTGCATCCTCACCGTGCCTGCGGCGATCTGCTCTTCCAGCGCCTGGTAGGCGCCCAGAAGCAGCTGTTGCCCGGTCTGCCCGCGCGCGTAGAACGTGCGCGAGACCTGCACTCCACCGAACGATCGCGTATCCAGCAGGCCGCCGTATTCCCGGGCAAAGGGAACGCCCTGGGCCACGCACTGGTCGATGATGTTGACGCTGATTTGCGCCAGGCGATAAACGTTGGCTTCGCGCGACCGGAAATCGCCGCCTTTCACCGTGTCGTAGAACAGCCGAAAAACGCTGTCGCCGTCATTGCGGTAATTCTTCGCGGCGTTGATGCCGCCTTGCGCGGCGATCGAGTGGGCGCGGCGCGGGGTATCATGGAAGGAAAAGTTTTCCACGCGATAGCCCTGCTGGCCAAGCGATGCCGCCGCCGCTGCCCCGGCAAGCCCAGAGCCCACGATAATGACCGTGTGCTTGCGGCGGTTCGCCGGGTTCACCAGCTTCATATCGAAGCGCGACTTTTCCCACTTCTGTTCAATCGGTCCGGATGGAATCTTGGATTCGAGCATCACTCTCCCCTAAGGGGCTCCCCTCAGCGCACCCAGCCTGCAAGCACCGAGATCGGCACTGAGACAAAACCAACGAATATGACGATCGCAACGATCCTGGAAAACGCCCGCAGGCTCTTCGTGTTGTCTACGTTCACCCAGCCCAGGGTCTGAAGCATGCTCCAGATCCCGTGGTCCAGGTGCATACACAACGCGCACATGGCGAGGATGTAAAACAGCGAAATGGGCCAGACGGAAAACCCGGCCACAACGTTCTGGTAAACCATCAGGTGATGAAACTGGCCAGGCTGAAATCCCACAACCCCGGCCGTAAAGTGCAGCAGGTGAAACACGATAAAGACGGCCAGCAGCACGCCGCCCCAACGCATGGTCAGCGCCGACCAGGTTGTCTCGACATCTTTTTTCGAATCGTACCCTACCGGCCGCGCCTTCCAATTCATGCGCGTAAGCTGCGTGGCCGCCGTGATATGCAGCGCGGCGCAGACCAGAAGCACAATTCGAACGATCCAGAGAAGCTGCCCGTAGCCAAGTTCCGGCCAGCCCACTGTTCTCAGAAAGCGCGAGTAGGCATTGATTTCCACCGGTCCGGAAAAAATTTTCAGATTGCCGAGCATGTGCGCGATCACAAAGAGAATCAGAACCGCGCCCGTCACCGCCATGACCACTTTCTTGCCGATTACGCTGTCCCACAGGGCCAGCAAACGATTCGGCGCGGCCTTCGTTGCTACCGTTGACTCACTCATCGCACAACTCCTGATTTCATTCCCATTGCACCCACTGGTTGCGAGCCCCACACTTATTCCGGGCTCAGATTGACACACCCTACACCGCGCCGCACGGCCCGATAAGCCACACTAAATCAATTGGGTATTATTCCCGCTTTGAACTTTTTTCTGGAAAATTTGGCGATACTGTCGCAAGACCACTTCGGTCGCAGGCATTCCAGCTCCGACTCCACTTAAATAAAAAAGTCAGTATAGGTAATTCCGCCCCATTTTTCAAGACGCACTTGCCGGGAATTTAGAAATACCGGGCCCTGCCGGGTCGGATATAATATCTACTCGCGCTTGCATGAACACCGGGGAGTGTGGATGACTGAACAAACGGCGGCGGACTTCGCAATTCTCGTTGACGGCATGGTACGCAACGCTGCGGTTCCAGACTCGGAGGCACTTGAAAAGATAGCTAATGCTCTGGGCAGACTGTTTGGCGTGGATTCCGACGAAGTGGCCGTACTGTCGCTGAACGCGAAGGCCAAGACCTTGAAGTTTGTGATCCCCGAAAAGCTTTCCACGATTGGCACCATACCGCTGAGCAGCGCCACGGCCCTGGCCGCGCGAACCGCTCGCGAGCGTCGCCCGGAACTCGTGAATAATTTCAGCTCGTCACGCCACGCCAGCGTCTTTGAAGGGGTTCCGCTCGGGCGCGATCCTCGGGAAACGATACAGAAGATCATGAGCGCCCCGGTCTTGCGGCAAACGCGCGTTTGCGGCGTAGTGCAAATATCAAGGAAAGGGCGCACCACCTCGGACGCGGGCGCCGACTTCACGCAAAAAGATCTGCACGCACTCACGCTGCTTTCCCCCACTTTGGATATTTTTTTAAATTTGTGCCGTCCCGATGCGTAGATGATGTGTGGATGAGCAGATGAGACATGCGCCCCAGCCTGGCCGAAACCCGCTGATCGTACTGTACCTGGCCGCCCTGGCCTTGTGCGGCGTGTTCTGCAGTGCTTTGCCCGCCGTCCAGGCCGGAGAAAATACTTCCGTCGTCCACATCACGCTGCTTGGCACCACCGATCTGCACGGGCACATCGACCCGATCGACTACTATTCCAATAAGCCCGCGCAATTGGGCCTAGCAAAGATTGCCACGCTGGTGCGGCGCGTGCGCGCCGAACAGCCGAACGTTCTGCTTCTGGATTCCGGAGACATCATCCAGGGCACTCCCCTGGCCTACTATTTCGCGCGCAAGGATACGGATAAGCCGAATCCCATGATTCTGGCGATGAATGCGCTGGGGTACGACGCCGCAGTCGTCGGTAACCATGAATTCAACTTCGGCCTGGATGACCTTTGGAATGCGAAGCGCGAGGGGCATTTTCCCATCCTCGCCGCCAATATCCGGCAGAAATACAAATCCGGGCCGGCGCATTTCGAACCGTACATCATCAAGCGTATCGCGGGCGTGCGCGTCGCCATCGTCGGGTTCACCACGCCGGTCATCCCGCAATGGGAGATTGCCTCACACTATGCGGGATATCAGTTTGAGACGATCGTGCAGGCAGCGCGCCGCGTCATTCCGGAAGCCAGAAAGCACGCCGACATCGTCGTCGTCCTCGCCCATTCCGGTCTGGGCCCCGACCCCGCCACCGGCAGCACCGGCGCGGCCTACGATCTGCCCAACGAGAATGCCGTACTCGCATTGGCCGAACAGGTTCCCGGCATCGACGTCATACTCTTCGGCCACACGCACCACGAACTTCCTGGACGCATCGTCAACGGCGCGCTGCTCGTGCAGGCGAAGAATTATGGCGCCTCCCTGGCGCGCGTGGATCTGGACGTATCTCGCGCCGTCGATGGACACTGGCAAGTCACCTCCAGGCATTCCTCATTGATCCCGGTGACCGCGCAGGTTCCTGCTGACCCGCAAATCGTTCGTCTGGCCGCACCTTACGAGCGAGCCACCCAGGCATATCTGGATACTCCCATCGCCACCAGCACCAGGGAAATGCGCGGAACCTACGCGCGTTTTGAGGATGGGCCTCTGGTGGACCTGATCCAGGCCGTTCAGATGGAGGTGGGCCACGCCGATGTCTCCATGGCCACTATGTTTTATTCCGGAGCGGTCATTCCCGCGGGAAAAGTTACCGTGCGGCAAATCGCTTCGCTCTACATCTTCGAAAACTACCTCTACACGGTGGAAATGAACGGTGCGCAGTTGCGCCAAGCGCTCGAACATGCCGCCAGTTTCTTCCAGCAGTGGCCGCTCCCGGCCGGGGAGACAATCCATTTGCCCAGCTTCAGCGTTGATTCCGCCGCCGGCGTCGATTACACGATCGATCTGCGCCAGCCCGTGGGACACCGCATCACCGAACTCACGTTTAAGGGCAAGCCTCTCACCGGCACGGAAAAGCTCCGCGTCGCCGTGAATAACTACCGTTACGGCGGCGGGGACAATTACACGGTCTACAAGGGATTGCCCATCGTGTATCGGTCCGCCCAGCCAGTCCGCGACCTGATCATCGAACACCTTACGCGCACGGGCATCATACCCGCCACCGCGAATCACAACTGGCGCATCGAGCCGCAAGAGGCGGTGGACGCGCTGCAACGGGCCGCCGCGGAGCAGGAAGCCAACTCATCGTCGTTTATCCCCAATACCCTACCCAATGCCGCGACTAGTACCAGGACTAGTGCCAAGAACAATGCAATCCCGGCACAAACCACCATGCTGAATCCCGTGCGGCAATGAAGACTTCACCGCCGGCCGCTGGCCGAACCCGGGCGCAACGCGCAAAATCCATGGCCGGACGGGAACCGGATGGGAAATCGATTGACACCGTAGTACGTTCTTGTTACTTTCTCGCACGCGTAAAATAAGGTCACGCGAGTTCTGGAAATAATCTAGGAGGCACCGCACTTCGGCACCCCTGATGGCATTCGTCGCTAAAAAGATCTTCCTGACAAAAGGTGTAGGAAAACACCGAGAACGGCTTTCGAGCTTTGAGCTGGCATTGCGCAGCGCGGGCATCGCGGCATGCAACATCGTGCGCGTCTCTTCGATCTTCCCTCCCAACTGCAAACTGATTTCCCGCAGTGAGGGATTGAAACACATCAAGCCCGGCCAGGTCGCCTTCACCGTGATCAGCGAGAACTCGACGCGCGAGGCGCACCGCTTGATTGCCGCCGGCATCGGCCTGGCGCTTCCCGCCGACAAATCCATGTACGGCTATCTCTCCGAGCATCATTCATTCGGTGAGACCGAGGAAGTCGCCGGGGAATATACCGAAGAGCTGGCCGCGGAAATGCTGGCCACCACGCTGAACGTCGAATTTGACCCCGACCTCTCCTGGGACGAAAAAAAAGAGGTCTACCGCATCTCCAATAAAATTGTCCGCACGATGAACATCACGCAGTCGGCCGTGGGCGATAAGCGTGGCCTGTGGACCACAGTCCTCGCCGCCGCCATCATGATCGGCGAAGACGACTGATCATTTCCGCTTCCTGACCTAATTCCTGGACTGTTCCGGAAATATCACACGATAGAGATTGCAGTGGCGCAGGCTTCCGGCTGCCGATGTCTGGATATGCGGCTCCCAAACCCGCAGCCTGAAACCCGCGCCACTGAAAACACTGAGAAGAGACCGCTACGGTTTTTTCAGATAGCCGTCGAGATAGGCGATGGAATCCTTCACGACCTTGCGCTGGATGGGGTCCGGCGCATAGACGCCCTGCCGGTTTCGCCGGACGAAAATAAACCCGTGTTCGTCGTGGTCGAACGATTCCCACTTCACGTCTTTTCCCGCCTTACGCAGCAATTCGTAGTTGGCGCGAAAAATCGCCTGGTTGTGGTCGCGTTCGCGCCCGATAATCAGGATCGGAGTCTTGATCGACTCGATGCGTTTCATGGCGACGCTCAAATCCATCTGGCTGATGGCCTCGACCGTCGCTTTCTTCTGCATCGCTTCGGTATTGACGGCAAACGTCTCCGGTGGCCGCGGCACGCCGGGTTTGCGCGGCGGGGCCTTTCGATCCAGAAAATCTCCCGAGGCAGGCTCGGCAGCGATTCCGGCGCGCAGGCCGTCGTATTCGCTGGTGATCTTCATCAGCATTTCGCCGCCGTGGCTTAGCCCGACGTAGCCCACGCGGTTCGGATCAATATACGGCAGCGTCTTCACATATTTGATAATGGAAATGGCATCGTCATACTCCAGCGGGCCGCGATTGAAAAGCTGGCGCCCCTCCCGTTGCGACTCCACCAGGCGCTTGCCATAGCTGTTGTTCACTTCGGCGCGATATCTCATCCAGGCCACGGCGTAGCCGGCTTTCAGAAACTGTTCCAGCGTCCAACTCCCATTCTCCGTCCACTCGCGGATCCAGCGCACGCCCATTCCGCCGTTCATGTGAGCGAATACAACGATGGGAAACGGCCCCTTCCCCGCCGGCAAGCGGAGCCCGATAGGGGCGTACAGACCGTCCCGCGTTTCCACGTAGATGATGTGATCGGGGAAATCGGAGCCTTTGACCGGCTCGGTAATTTCGGTGACGGGACTCTTGACCGGCGTGGTAAAGAAAATGTGCTCGGGATCAATGCTGGCGTTTTTGGGAGACTCCTGCGCAAATGCCACCGTGCCTCCTAGAATTGTGGTAACCGCAAAAAACAGAACGAGCATGCGCATCGAGCCTCCTTAAACCATCTTCCAGAGTTGCGTTTCAGGACGTTGAATCGTCGCAAGTCTACACCAGTCCACAGCCCTATAAGCAACTGAAAAAATGCGCCGAACGCCGAACAACCGCCAGCCGTGGCCTTCGCACCGGACTTCCCCGACATGCGCAACGAACCATTTGAGGCCGGGATTCATGCTTTCTGGAAACGCTCCGCCGTCGCTGCAAATGTCCGCGCGTAAAAATGAAAAAGATGATGCTATGATTCGACCATGGCGGACAAATTCACGGTTGGCCTGATCCAGATGAGCTGCTCCCCCGATCCGCGGGAGAATTTTGCCAAGGCGGAATCCCGCATCCGCGAGGCCGCCGCGCGCGGGGCGCAGATCGTCTGCACGCAGGAACTGTTTCGCTCGCAATATTTCTGCCGCGAGGAAAACGCCGATCTGTTCGAACTGGCCGAGCCGGTTCCCGGCCCGTCCACCGAGGCGCTGGCGAAACTGGCGCGCAGCCTGAACGTGGCCATTGTCGGCTCGCTGTTTGAGCGCCGCGCCGCCGGCGTGTACCACAATACGGCCGCGATTCTGGACGCGGACGGATCGTTTGCCGGCAAATACCGCAAGATGCACATCCCGGACGACCCGCTCTACTTTGAGAAATTTTATTTCACGCCGGGCGACCTTGGATTCCCGAATTTCGATACACGCTTTGGCCGCATCGGCGTGCTGGTGTGCTGGGACCAGTGGTATCCGGAAGCCGCGCGCCTCTCCAGCCTCGGCGGGGCCAACATTCTTTTCTATCCCACGGCGATTGGCTGGCACCCCTCGGAAAAGCAGGAATTCGGCGCGGCGCAACTCGACGCCTGGCGCACCATGCAGCGCGCGCACGCCATCGCCAACGGCGTGTACGTCGCGGCGGTAAACCGCGTGGGCTTCGAGGGCACGCCGCAAAGCGGCCTGGAATTCTGGGGACACTCCTTTGTCTGCGATCCCTTCGGGCAAGTGCTCGCGGAAGCCTCCGCGGACAAGGAAGAGATTCTGATTGTCGAGTGCGATCTCAAGCTGGTGGAACAGACGCGCCGCAACTGGCCGTTCCTGCGCGATCGCCGCATCGACGCCTACTCCCCCATCCTGGAGCGATGGCTCGAGTGAAATCTTCCCGCGCAAAGCTTTCCACTCCTTACGATCTCGGCTTCCGCATGCCCGCCGAGTGGGAGTCCCATACGGCCACATGGCTCTGCTGGCCCCACGAAAAAACCGACTGGCCGGGAAAATTTGCGCCGATCCCCTGGGTCTATGCGGACATCGTGCGGCACCTCTCGCAAGTCGAGCGCGTGCGCATTCTGGTCGAAAGTCCGGTGGCCGAGCGATCCGTCCGGCGCATCCTGAAGCAGGCCGGCGCGAATCTTTCCGCCGTGGATTTTTTTTCCGTGCCGACCAATCGCGGATGGATTCGCGATTTCGGACCGATTTTCGTGCGCAACCGGAAGGGCGAATGCGCCGCGACGAACTGGCACTTCAACGCATGGGCGAAATATGACGACTGGCAAAAAGACGACGCGGCGAACGCCAGTCTCGCCTCCAAACTCAAATGGAAGGCGTGGTCGCCGCAATACCGCGCGCGCCGCCTCGTGCTCGAAGGCGGCAGCATCGATGTCAACGGCCTGGGAAGCATGCTCACCACCGAGGAATGCCTGCTCAGTCCGGTGCAGGCGCGCAATCCGGGCGTCACGCGCAAGCAACTTGCGCGCATTTTTCGCGACTTCCTCGGCGTCACGAATCTTCTGTGGCTCAGGAACGGGATTGCCGGGGACGATACGCACGGCCACGTGGACGATCTGGCGCGCTTCGTGAATCCCGCGACCGTGGTTACGGTCACGGAAAACGATCCGTCGGAAGCCAACTACCAGCCCTTGCAGGAAAATCTTGCCCTGCTCCGCGAGATGAAGGATCAGGACGGCCGCGCGCTGCGCATCGAAACCTTGCCCATGCCCGATCCCGTCTTTTTCGACGGACTGCGTCTGCCCGCCAGCTACGCGAATTTTTATATCGCCAACCAGATGGTTCTGGTTCCCACGTTTAATGATCGGCACGATGCCGTTGCGTTGACCAGGCTTGCCGGCTTGTTCCCCGGCCGCAAAGTGATAGGCATCGCGTGCCTCGACCTGGTTCTCGGCCTGGGCACGATCCATTGCATGACGCAGCAGGAACCCGCACCGTAGAACAGGCTTCGGCCTGTTTGCTTTATGAATTTCCGGGCCGCAAAGTGGTCAGTCTGAAACCTGATCTGCTGGAAAACCCGGCGCGCGAGGAGGCCGAATGCATATCTTTGCTTTATATATCCCGCAATCGGTGATCACCTGGCTGATTGTCGGGCTGATTGCAGGGTGGCTGGCGGGAACGGTATCTCGCGGGCGGGGATTCGGCTGCATCGCCAACATTCTGTTGGGCCTGGTGGGCGCGGTTCTGGGCGGATGGATCTTTACCAGACTCGGAATCTTCGGCGGCGGCCTGCTCTATAGCATCGCCGCGGCAACGGTCGGCGCCGTGGTTTTGGTAACCATCGCGCGATTATTTTCCGGCGGCAGAGAGTAATCCATCGCCGCGCCGCAATTTCCCGTAGTCCATGTGATACGATGTAGTGTCACGCGCAAGGACGTGAGCATCATTGGATAAACCTTCTCTGTTAGCAATTCCCCTGGGCGGTCTGGGCGAGTTCGGCATGAACATGCTCGTGCTCCGCGTCGGGGACGACATGATCCTGATCGATGCCGGCATGATGTTTCCCGAGGCCGAACTGCTCGGCGTGGACATCGTGATTCCGGACATCACCTATCTGAAGCAGAACCGGCAGCACCTGCGCGCCATCCTGCTGACCCACGGCCACGAAGATCACATCGGCGCCCTGCCCTACATCCTGCGCGATCTGAACGTGCCGATCTATGGCACACGCTTCACGCTGGCGCTGGTGCACAAGCGCCTGGAAGAGCACGGGCTGCTGGACAAGACGGACCTGCGCGAAGTCCTCCCGGGACGCAAGGTGGAAGTCGGGGTCTTTGAAGCCGAATTCATCAGCGTCACGCACAGCACCATTGATTGCGTCGCGCTGGCCATACGCACGCCCGTGGGAATCGTGATTCACACCGGCGATTTCAAGATCGACACAACTCCGACCGATGGCCACCCGTTTGACCTGCACGCGTTCGCGCGCTACGGCGCCGAAGGGGTACTGGCGCTGTTCAGCGACAGCACGAACGTCGAGCGCCCCGGCTACACGCCTTCCGAACGCACTGTGCGCCCTCGAATCGAAGAACTCACGCGCGCGGCCACGCGCAAGGTGATCGTCTCCTGCTTCGCATCCTCGATTCCGCGCATCCAGACCATCATCGATGTCGCGGCGGCCTCGGGCCGCAAGATTTCCTTTATCGGCCGCAGCATGGTGGACAACGTCGAAATCGCGCACGGCATGAAACGGCTCAACATTCCCGACGGCCTGGTGGTGCGCTCGCAGGATATCGGTTCCTTCCCATCGGAAAAAATGATTGTGCTGGTGAGCGGCAGCCAGGCAGAACCCATGTCGTCGCTGTCCCGAGTGGCCGTAGACAATCACCGACTCCTGACGCTCGACGAACTCGATACGGTGATCCTGTCGGCGCGCATCATTCCGGGAAACGAAAAAGCGATTTTCCGCATGATGGATCACATGTTCCGCAAGCGCGCCTTAATTTATTACGAGAACGATGGCGGCACGATCCACGTTTCCGGCCACGCCAGCCAGGAAGAGCAAAAACTTCTGCTCAATCTGGTGCGGCCGCGCTATTTCATCCCCGTGCACGGCGAATACCGCCAGCTTTTCCGCCATGCCGCCCTGGCGCAGTCCGTAGGGGCCGTTTCGGGTGAAATCCTGCTGATCGAAGACGGCGCGCAAGTCGAATTCACCGAAGACGCAGTTTACCAGCGGGAGCCGGTGACGGCGGGCCGCGTTTGCGTGGATTCCGGCTCGCTGGAAGAAATCGAAGAATACGTGATTCGCGACCGGCAGCATCTTTCCGAGGATGGCGTCGTCGTTCCCATCATTGCCATCAACAAGCACACCGGACGCATCGAATCGCAGCCCGAGATTGTCACCCGGGGCTTCCTGCCGTCTGAAAACGTCCAGGAAGTGATCAACGGGGCGCGCGACGTTGTCCTGCACACCGTGGAGCAGTCCAACGCCGAGGAAAAAACCGACTGGAGCGTCATCAAGGAAAAGATCCGCGTCGACCTTCGCCGTTATCTCAAGAAGCAGACCTCCAAGCGCCCCTTGATCCTCCCTGTCATTCTCGAATTGTGAGTTTTGCCCGTGGCGTCCTCCATGATCCGCTTGCGGCCTTACCAGCCTGCCGATTTTAAGACCCTGTATCGCATCGACCAGCAGTGCTTCCCCCGCGGCATCGCCTATGGACGCATGGAGATGGCATATTATCTCCGCTCCGAAGGCGTTTTCTGCCTGCTCGCGGAAATTTCTGAAAATATTCCTGGAGAGGAAACGATCGAGAAAGCGAACGAAGAAAAGAACGATGTCGCCGGCTTCATCCTCACCGAGCAGTCCGCCAGCATCGCGCACATCATTACGCTGGACGTGCGCGAACATTACCGCCGCCGCAACCTCGGGTCCATGCTTTTGCAGGCCGCCGAGCGCGAGGCCGCCGCGCAAGGGGCTCTGCGCATCGTTCTGGAAACCGCAACAACCAACAATCCTGCAATTGCTTTGTGGAAAAAGCACGGCTATCGTCAATCGGGGACGATCGCGAATTACTATGGCCGTGGGCTCGACGCTTTGGAAATGTACAAGGCGCTCGGGCAACCCCCGGAGGGAACTTGAACCAATATCTTCTGTCCGTCATCCTGGGAATCATTGAAGGACTCACCGAATTTCTACCCGTCAGCTCGACTGCGCATCTTCGCATCGCCGAAGCGTTGATGAAGATCGACTTGTCCAGCGGCTACTGGAAGATGTATACGATCGTGATCCAGCTGGGCGCCATCCTCTGCCTCCCGGTCTATTTCCGCGGGCGCATCGCGAAATTCCTGTCCACGTTTCCGAAGGGCGAGCGCGGGGACCGCACGATCTTCACGCATCCCTTGAGCCTCACCGCCATCGCCTTCGTGGTCACTGCCATTCCCGCATTTTTGCTGATCAAGGTGATTGGCAAGCACCTGGAAAGCCTCTTCATCATGGGCGCTTCCCTGCTGGTTGGCGGCATCGTGATGTGGATTGTCGACGCCAGAAACGCGAAGTCCGAGACCGCCGGGCCCTCCGCCCCCGCGAGCCGGGTTCGCGTATGGCACATGGAAGACATGAGCCTGGGCCAGGCGATCTGGATCGGGGCGTGCCAGATTCTTTCGGCGGTATTTCCGGGAACTTCCCGCTCGATGTCCACCATCGCCGCCGGACAACTGGCCGGGATGTCGCGCGCGTCGGCGCTGGAATTTTCTTTTTTCCTATCCATTCCCACAATGGTCGTAGCCACCTGTTACAGCCTGTTAAAATCGCTCAGCGGAAAGGCCGATAACCCTATCGGCGTATCGCAGATTGACGCGCACGGGTGGATCATACTGGGCATCGGCTTCGTGGTCTCCTACATCGTTGCCTACGGTTCGGTAGCCTGGTTCATGGCCTATGTGAGAAAGCACGGGTTCGTGCCCTTTGCCATTTACCGGATCGTCGCGGGGATTGCCGTCCTGCTGTGGTTCGCAAAACTCACCGGCTAGCAGCCATCTCCTAAATGTGTTTTGTGTGTCGCGTATTCAGCCGCGACATCAAGGCCGCAAGAAAAACTGTGCTTTAGCCCCTGAGGCATGGAGCAAACGCCGACTGCGGATTCTGGATTGGATCGGGCAAAAACACGCAGGCTGAATCCTGCGTCACTAAAATTCGATCCGCGATTTTTTCTATCTTCCGGTTTTTGCCAACCTGGACATTTTGATTGAACCGGCCAACTTCACTGTTGGACACACGCAACAGCCATAGTAGGCTTAATACAGTTCGAGCCTGGGAGGCGCGATGACGGATTCCGAGCAAAGCGAGAAACCCGATTGGGAAAAACACGGTCTGCGGATTGTTCGAGCCGGGGAACTGGGTACGGAAACCGCGCAGACCGTGGGCATGACACGCGCGGAAGCGATATCGCACGCCCGCGTGGGCGCGCAGAAGCTCTGGGCCGGAACCGTCGTCGTGCATCCCAACGCCAAGACGGGTCCGCATCACCACGGCGAACTGGAAACCGTGATTTACGTGGTCCGAGGACGAGCGCGCTTTCGCTGGGGAGACCACCTGGAATTTGTGGATGAGGCAGGGCCCGGCGACTTCGTCTACGTGCCTCCGTATGTGCCCCACCAGGAGCTGAACGCGCGAACCGACATGCCCGTGGAAGCCGTGGTTGTGCGCAGCGGCCAGGAACCCATCGTGGTCAACCTGGACATTCTCAGCCCGGAGCCTGCTTCCGGAATGCCGGAAGCGGACCCGTTTCATTCGGCGCCCGGAAAATCGTAAACGCCCGATGAAATTTTCGAAACCGGCGCGGCCGGGCGGAGTGCGCGGCGGTAGCGCGTTCCGGCTTGCGCCCCCCTTGACGGTCGGTAACTGAACCACTACCCCCCTTTCATATCTTTCTTGCCTGCCGCGCCATGTTTGTTATAGTCGTTGCGTTGCTCGTGCACTTCCAGATGGGATCCGCGCGTCAGCGCCCGCGCCCCCTTCCGCGACGAGCACCTTCCCCCATTGCAAGGAGACTTGTGTGCGCGTGCTGACCCCAACGGAAAATAACCGTCTGAATGAATTGATCGGCTTTCTTGGCGTGACGATTGCCGTCCTGATGGCGCTGGCCCTGATTTCCTACAGCCCTCACGATCCGTCTTTCAATGTATCGGCGCAATCCACCGGCTTGAATTCGGCTCACAACTGGATCGGTCCGGTAGGCGCGTATAGCGCGGACCTGCTGTTTCAGGGGTTCGGCTATGCGGCATTTTTGCTGCCGGTGGGCATATTTTTAATCGGGTCGCAATGGTTCCGCAGCGAGACCGTGGAATCGCCTGTCATCAAGGTGGTTGGCGGCTCGATGCTCGTGCTGACGCTTCCGGCGTTGCTCACGCTCTGGCATGTGCCCCAGGTTCGCGGGGCGATTCCCCCCGGCGGACTGTTGGGGCATCTGGTAGCCGGAGGAATGCTCGCCGCGTTCAATACAGTTGGCGCGAACGTTGTCGCGCTGGCCGTGTTTTTTGTCGCGCTGTTTCTGACCACGAAATTTTCTTTCATCGAAACGCACGAATCGCTGCGCAGCCCGCTGAGCAAACTGAATTTCATCACCCCGTTGAAGGTCCGCTATTACAACTGGCGCGAGGACCGCGAACAGGAACGCATGCGCAAGCGCCTGGAACAGATCAAGATCCAGGGGCGGCCTCCCATTCCCGGGCAGAGCATGGCCGAGGTGGATGCCAGCGCCGTCACCGGGCGCGAACCGCGCGAAGAGATCGAGCGGGAAGAGTCCAAGCGGCCGCGCACCATCATTTTCCGCAATGAGGAGAAACCCGCGGCTCCCAAAGCGCAGTCCTCGGCTCGCATTGCCAAGGGAGCCACGAATTTCCGCCTGCCCTCCCCGGACTTGCTACGACCGGCGCCGCCCAACGAGAAAATCGATGAGGACGACCTGAAAGCATGCGCGCACGCCATCGAGCAAAAGTGCCAGGAGTTCGATATCGGAGGTCGCATCACGCAGATCAATCCTGGGCCCGTAGTCACCACCTATGAACTGAAGCCCGAGGCGGGCATCAAGTACAGCCGCATCACCGGCCTGGCCGAGGATTTGTGCCTGGCCCTCAAGGCGGAGTCCATACTGATCGAGCGCATACCCGGGAAATCGACGGTGGGCATCGAAGTCCCCAACGCCCACCGCCAGACCATCGCTCTGCGCGAGCAGATCGAATCGGCCGAATTCATCAATTCTCCGTCCAAGATGACCCTGGCGCTGGGCAAAGACCTGATCGGCCGCAACCGCGTTTCCGATCTCGCCCAGATGCCTCACCTGCTGATTGCCGGATCGACCGGCACGGGCAAAAGCGTCTTTCTGAACTCGCTGATTCTTTCCATGCTCTACAAAGCCACGCCAGACGAGCTGAAAATGGTGATGGTTGACCCGAAACGCCTGGAACTGGGCCTGTACGAGGACATCCCGCACCTTCTGGCGCCCGTCGTCACCGATCCCAAAGTAGCGTCCAACGTGTTGCGCAACGCCACGCGCGAGATGGAATCGCGCCTGAAGCTGCTCGCCGAGCGCGGCGTCCGCAACATCGACCAGTACAACCGCACGTTCCAGAAGGGCCAGTCGCTATCGCTGTTCGAAGATGCCGAAACCTCCGAACACAAGCCGCTGCCCTACATCGTCATCATCATCGACGAGCTGGCCGACCTGATGATGGTCGATACCAGCAACGTCGAGGAATCCATCACGCGCCTCGCGCAGATGGCACGCGCGGTGGGCATTCACCTGATCCTGGCCACGCAGCGCCCCTCGGTGGACGTCATCACCGGCCTGATCAAGGCGAACTTCCCTGCCCGCATTTCTTTCCGCGTGGCCAGCAAAGTGGATTCGCGCACGATTCTGGACGCCAACGGCTCGGAATCGCTGCTCGGGCGCGGCGACATGCTGTATCTGCCGGCGGGTTCGGCGCGGCTCAACCGCATGCACGGCCCATTCGTCACCGAAGAGGAAATCGCCGCGGTATGCGATCACTGGCGGTCGCAAGGCAAAGCAGTCTACAACGAGCGCCTGCTGGAAGCCCCCCGGGACGAAAATGCCACGGGTCCCAACGGTGAGCCGGCCGGAGACGAAGTCGATGACGCCCTCTACCAGGATGCCGTGCGAGTGGTCTGCGAAGCGGGCCGCGCGTCCACTTCCACCTTGCAGCGCCGCCTGCGCATCGGCTACGGACGCGCCGCGCGCCTGATCGACATCATGGAGAAAGACGGCATCGTCGGCCCTCCCGACGGCACCAAGCCCCGCGAAGTGCTCAAGGCGAAGGACTGGATGCGCGAGGTCGATCACTCCCTGCGGTAATCCGCTGCGGGCGCGGCATGCGTTTTCGAGCGTCGCGCCCGCACCTTTAACCCGCGTCTTTTGAAATGAATCCGTACTCTCAATTGACACTCGTTCTCCCCGCCCGTAGAATCTTTTACTGCCCCGGTGCCGGGGTAGCTCACCGGTAGAGCGCGGCCCTGAAAAGGCCGGCGTAGGCAGTTCAACTCTGCCCCCCGGCACCATTTTTTCTACATACGCGGTAATCCTGATTGCAAACACCCATGCTTAAGATGCGTAGGCATGAAACACCCGCCCTTGCATCGTCACCATCCCGTAAATTTAAAACTAAAGACCAGGCTGCTGTTTTTGCCTCGAGTAGAACAGGCTTCAGCCTGTTTGGTTTTCGTTCTCTTGAGATGAAAAAAAACAGGCTGAAGCCTGTTCTACTCAAACCAGCAACGCCGTTGCCACCTACGCATGCCAGGCACCCGCGTCTGACAGATGTGAATTCAATGAACCGAATCTTGGCCGATGTTCAGTTTTTTTAACGGTGTGACACCCCAATTTCATCATTCTAACTCAGAGTGTACGTATGGCAGTAGTATGATGCACGTGAAGCGATGACCCATCTGTAAAATATAAAAGGTCGGGCCGCCCGCACAGAGAGCGAGCATGCACGATACCTTGTCACAAGCGCACCCTGCGGCAGTTAGAAGTGGAGATTCGTTTTGAACGCCAAGCGACTGAAATATCTAAAAATGGCGGCGGTGACATTTATGCTCCTAGGGTTGGCAGGCCAACTTTGGACCTTGGCGGCGTGGAATTATGATGCGTCCGCGCTTCCTCGCTCCCCTGACGCCCAATCAGGCAGAGTCTACAAACTCAACTTCCACGGAATCACCGTTTATCAGACTACGAGAGAGCACACAATCTATTGGGGTACAGATGATGCCTCTAATATTCTGTTTATTGTGGGTTTTGCATTTGGGATCTTGCACGAGTGGAAGTCAGAAGGATTGATGAAGTTTCTCGGAACGTAGGCAGGTGCGTGACCCGGATTTTGTTGTTGAACTTTTGGTGCCCCCTTGAAAAACATCGAAGACCGAGCAGCCGTTTTTCGCCTTTAGTAGAACAGGCTTCAGCCTGTTTGCTTTCCATCCCAAGAAAACGAAACCAGACAGGCTGAAGCCTGTCCCACTTGCCTGCCCTTCCTAAACCACCGATTGACAACGTTTTCGGCCGGGCATACGATTTCGCGCAGATTGCATTTCTAACCGTGTCGCGCCCCAATTCTCGTTTGCTTGTGTGCTGATCCATCAACGGCCGCTGAAGGAGCCGTCGCCATGACAAAGAACTTTTCCGTTCTCGCTATTCTGGGTGCCGGCCTTGTGGCCGTGCTGGGGCTTGCCCTTCCCGGACAGGCACCTCCCAAACCGGCGCAGGAAATTAAAATCGACGCGGACGACATAGGCGGCGTGGTGACCAGTTCGAAAGGGCCGGAAGCGGGCGTCTGGGTGATTGCCGACACGAAGGATCTGGGCACCGGGTACCGCAAAATTGTGGTGACCGACGATCAGGGCCGCTACGTCGTGCCCGATCTTCCCAAGGCGAATTACGATGTCTGGGTTCGCGGCTACGGATTGGTGGATTCGCCCAAGGTGCGCACGGCGCCCGGTAAAATCCTGAACCTCACAGCCGTGATCGCTCCCAACGCCCGCGCTGCGGCGCAGTATTATCCGGCCGCCTACTGGTATTCCCTGCTGCACATTCCCCCGAAAAGCGATTTTCCCGGCACCGGCCCGAGCGGCAACGGCATTTCCGAAAACATCAAAAGCCAGGGCCAGTGGATCGAAGGGATGAAAACGGACGGCTGCGAAGCCTGCCACCAGTTGGGCGACAAGGCCACGCGCGAAATCCCCGCCAGCCTCGGAACGTTTGACACCTCCACCGCGGCGTGGATCAGGAGGATCGAATCGGCGCAGGTGGGCCAACAGATGCTCGCCACGGCGGCGCGGATGGGCCTGAAGCGCGCCATCGCGGAACTGGCCGACTGGACCGACCGCATCAAGGCGGGCGCATTGCCGCCGGCCCCGCCGCGTCCGCAAGGCATGGAACGCAACGTCGTCATCACCGAGTGGGACTGGGCCGGGCCGAGAGAATATTTTCACGACGTGATTTCTGTAGATCGCAGGAATCCCGGCATGAATCCCAACGGCCTGGTTTACGGCGTCCATGAGGATAGCTCGGACTTCATGACAGTCCTCGATCCGGTGAAAAATACGTTCACGCAGATCGCCGTGCCGTCCAATCCGGGCACGCCCATGGCCGAGCCGGAAAATATGCTTATGCCGTCGCCCTACTGGGGAAACGAGCGGGCCGCCCTCGCCCGCGCCACCGCGCACAGCCTGGAGATGGATTCCCAGGGCAGGATCTGGACAGCGGCGGCGACGCGCGGCCGGGACAACCCCGCTTACTGCAAGCAGGGATCGAGCCTGCCCGCGGCTGTCGCATTCCCGCTCAACACCAGCTCGCGGCAAACCAACGTCTACGATCCCAGGACCGGCAAATGGACGATGATCAACCTGTGCGCCACCTCGCAGCACCTGATGTTTGCCGAGGATGCGGACAACACGCTCTGGTTCAGCAATCCGGGAGGCGATACCGAAGGCTGGCTGAACACGAAAATGTTCGACCGGACCCACGATGCGGAAAAATCGCAGGGCTGGACGCCGTTCATCCTGGATACCAACGGCAACGGAAAGCGGGACGCCTACACCGAGCCGGGCCAGCCGATGGACCCGTCCAAGGACATGCGCATCAAGGTGGGCTACTACGGCGTCAACGTGAGTCCCGCCGATGGATCGGTCTGGGGCACGGTGCTGGGCTTTCCGGGAGCCATTGTGCGCCTGAATCCCGGCCCGGACCCTGTGCACACGGCGCTCGCTGAAATCTATGAGCTGCCGTGGGGCAATCCCAAAGCCGCCGTGCAAGGCTATTCCCCGCGCGGAATGGATATCGATCGCAACGGCGTGGTCTGGACGGTTCTGGCCAGCGGACACTTCGCCAGCTTTGACCGCCGCAAATGCAAAGGCCCGCTCAACGGCCCCACCGCCACCGGCCAGCAATGCCCCGAAGGGTGGACGCTGTATCGCGTGCCCGGCCCCAGCTTCGCGGGCGTCACCGACATGGGCAGCGCCGACACCAACTATTACGACTGGGTCGATCAATTCGGAGTTTTCGGCATGGGCAAAAATACTCCCATCGCCACGGGAAACGGCACGGACTCGCTGGAAGTATTGAATCCGGCCACAGGGAAATTCACGGTCCTGCGCGTTCCCTATCCGATGGGCTTCTTCGCCAAAAACATGGACGCGCGGATCGACGACCCAAAAGCCGGCTGGAAAGGCCGGGGCCTGTGGTCCACCTACGCCACGCGCACGCCCTGGCACATCGAGGGCGGCAAAGGAACGACCAGCAAAGCGGTAAAATTCCAGATGCGGCCCAATCCGCTGGCGGATTAATTTTTCCGTTCGCATTTCATGAATAAACGCCGCGTCGGGCGCTATTCATTCCCACAATTGAAATGGCATTCGCTGCTTTTCGATTCGCCTGCAAACTGTGATAATTTTCATTGTGGAGGAGCAATGCTATGGCTGAACAATCGACAATGCTGCCGCTGGGTACCGTCGCTCCAGACTTCCGGCTTCCCGATCCCGGCGGGAAACAAGTTTCGCTCGATGATTTCCATGGCGCATCCGCGCTGCTCGTCGTCTTCATGTGCAACCACTGCCCTTACGTGAAGCACGTTCAATCGAGCTTCGCCCAGCTCGCCAGGGAATATCAGGCGCGCGGCGTGGCCGTCGTAGGCATCAGTTCCAATGACGTGGAAACGTATCCCGAAGACAGTCCGGAAAAAATGGCGGAAGAAATCAAAACCGCCGGATACACGTTTCCCTATCTTTACGACGAGAGCCAGGACGTGGCCCGGGCGTACCATGCCGCCTGCACGCCTGACTTTTTCCTGTTCGATCGGGACCGCCGCCTCGTTTATCGAGGGCAATACGACGCCAGCCGCCCCAAGAACGGCCTTCCCGTCACCGGGTCAGACCTGCGCGCGGCGCTGGACGCGGCGCTGGAAGGACGTCCTCAGGCGCCGGATCAGAAACCGGCCGTGGGATGCGGCATCAAATGGAAAAAAGGGAGTGCGGCAAGCGCTGCGAACTAGGCGAACCGGCGGGCCTTACTTTTTTTCCACAAACAGTTCCGGAAACTGTTTCTTCAGGTTCTCGACCTTGGGAAGGTCGTTGATCACGATGTACATGTTCTCAGGATGCTGGTCCACATAATCCTGGTGATATTCCTCCGCCGGGTAAAACGCCTCCAGCGGAACAACCTGCGTAACGATCGGCCCTGAAAACACTTTTGCCGCGTCCAGTTGCCGCACGTACGCCTGCGCGATTCCCTTCTGCTCTTCCGAGGTGTAAAAAATCGCGGAGCGATACTGCGTGCCGACGTCCGGGCCCTGCCGATTCAATTCCGTCGGCGCATGCGCGACCGAGAAAAACACTTTCAAAAGCTGTCCGTAAGAAATCTGCGACGGGTCAAAAATTATTTCCACGGCCTCGGCATGCCCAGTGCGTCCCGAACAGACTTTTTCGTATTGCGCGGTGTTCGCCGCTCCTCCCGAGTAACCTGAAGTGGACCGCAGCACGCCTTTTACATGGGCGAACAGTGCCTGTATGCCCCAGAAGCATCCCCCTGCTACCACGGCGGTTTCCTGGCCCCCTGCCGCGCGCAGTGGATTGTCCAGTTTCGGATCCGGCAGCGCCACGATGCCGCTGGATGAATTGCACGCCGCGCCACCGCCAAACGGAAGCAGAACGGAGAGTACGGCAATTGATTTCGCAAGCAGGCGGATCATTTTCTGGCTCCTTCTCTGGCTCGTTTTCCGGCTCGCTCGATTTCCACGCAGTTCGCCCCGCGCGGGTTGTCCGCCGTCAACAGAACTCCGCATTCGAACCGGATGGGAAACAACTCTGTTCGGGATCACTGCGTAATAGCGTTTGCCGGCCTGGAAGACGGCGGCGAAGCGGCCCTGCCTTTGCTCCCGCGAACCACTTCCTGCACCACCTGAGC